>Ga0180217_1000455_pt1 | contig 67007 bp, 33 predicted proteins | sample eDN3rd37CBELigOP_FD_128521 | JGI IMG/M metagenome (GOLD analysis project Ga0180217, IMG submission 128521) | Enriched Organic Plus compost microbial communities from Emeryville, California, USA - eDNA 3rd pass 37_C BE-Lig OP (version 2) (version 2) ...
AAGCCCTATTGTGGCCACTGTCGATGACGAGGACTTTGCGTACAATGCTACGCATTACTCAGGCTTCGAATGTAACACCACCAAGCTTGCATGGAAGGAAGTATGTGAGGCGAACTACGCTACCGATCCTGAGACGTTCCTCGATCAACCAAAGGTTAGGAAGTGTTTTTACGAGGACATTGCGGTCGACAAGCGGTTCTGTGAGAACAATGGGGTGGACAATGCACAAGATTCTCCCAGTACATGCAGCTATGAAGACATTAAATACGAGGATTTCGATCCTTCGCCCGCCTGCGGTGACTTGTTCCCTGATGCTGCCGAGATTACTGATGAGACCACACGACGCTGTCTCGTTACGAATGGTACCAACCTTGCCCCTATTGCACATGACCTCGTGGCAGGCTCTAACTGCACTTCGAAGGTCCTCACTGCCTGTTTAGATCGGGTGGTGACACCAGCAGCTAACTCCTGTGCAGCGCCCCCCACCGTAGCTTACTTGATTTCTGGTACTAGTATCGAAAGTGGCATTTCGGCCAGTCTTGACTCCTCAGATTTCCTGTACAGCGCTGGTCACTACTCAAGCGCTAGTTGCGACCCTAACGAGCTCGCATGGGACGAGGTGTGCTCGGCCAGCTACGCCGCAAATCCTTCGGCATTCTTAACCACTTACAAAGAGGTCAAATGCTTCTACAACGGCACAGACGCCGACAATCGCTTCTGCGAGAACAATGGCAAGGGAACTGCTCCACCGGCCTTGACAAACTGCACTTATGCGGACATTAAGTCGGACGATTTCGTTGCCTCGCTCAACTGCGGTGACCGCTTCCCTGATGCAGCCGAGATTACTGATGAGACCACACAACGCTGCCTCGTTACGGATGGTACCAACTTTGCCCCTATTGCACCTGACCTTGTGCCTTCCTCACAGTGTGTCTCGGCGACGATCATGGACTGCCTTGAGAAGGTCGCTACTGCTGGTGCAAATCCATGCGTAGATCCACCAATCGCAAGCTATGTACTTTCCGGTGTTGGTACCGTAAGTCCAATCGCTGCTCAGCCTGATCTGGCCCATTTCAACTACGGCGCAAGTCCGTTAGCTTCATCGAACTGTGATAGCACCAAGTTGCAAGTGCAGGGAAGCTTCTGCGACGGAAAGTACAATCTCACATCAAACTCATTCGGTGGAATCACGACTTGTGTTTGGACGGATGGAACTCCAACCAGTATCGACATTCGGTTCTGCGAGGCGAATGCTGTGACTGATCAAGACGGCGGTGCTGCAGCGAGCTGCTCCTTCAAGCATCTCTCAGCGGCTGGTGCTCGCGTCAGCAGATGTGCGGAGCTCTTCCCTCAAAATGATAGTGGACCCAATATTGGAAAAGCGGACGTGCCGGCTGTGAACCCGACTGAGAAGTGCTACATCAAAACAATCAATAGTGACGAAGTAGTTGTTGAGGATTTCGTAGGAGACGACGTTCCGGCTGCGTGCAGTGACCTCAAGCAAGTTACAGCTGCGTCCTGTGCTGAGGTGGAATTCATTGGTGCCTCTACATGTACTGATATTAAGATCAACGAATGGGAGTGTCGAGTGAAGGATGCACCTACCACATATTCTTTCGAAACTCGCTCACCCTGTGAAGCGTCTTACGCGACAGAACGCCTTTCATATGTGGCTACAAGACGTGCAGCATGCGAGTCCAACGGACAATATGAGCTGGTAGTCCTTGAGCCTTCAACTTGCTATGCAACGCTCGACGATCAGCCTGGACCGGACGGTGAGTACCAATCCAAGAAGGAGATCGAGAGCTGGACTCAAGTCAAGATGCACTGCTATTACCAAGAGCAAGGGGCGGAAGAAGCGACCCAAGCCTCTCTTGAGTATTGCGCTCAACCAGACCTGAGCAATATCGATGATGACGACACTATTTCAGGACCCTGCACTTCCCAGGAGGCTGCAGTTCGCTGGGATCTGGACACTTGTGGTCTGCTTGACACTTCCTCTGTAAAGGTTAACTACACCGCTTGCCTCGTTCGCACTGGCCCTGAGACGGAAACGTACGCCTCGCCACTTGTTTGCCTGAACGTACTAGGTGGAGCCGAGGCGGCGAAAATGGCTTGCAAGTACACGCCGGTCATGTGGGTTGACCGAGCCCAAGAGGTTGACTGCGCGACTTCAGACTTCTCCGCGGTACACGTGCAATCGGACGTCCGATGCGCTATTCAGGATGTCGATGGTAAATGGTACCTGATGTCGAGCAATGACACGCAGGTCAACGCCGCATACTGGCAGCGATGCGAAGAGAATGGACAGTATCCCGCTGTCAAGGAGATCGAACCAAGTGGCTGCGTTGCTAGCGTTTGGTGGAAGGCTGGCTCATGCGATGGTGCACAAGCTGGCGCGAATGTCGCTTACACCTGCGAGGGCGCTGCTGAGAGCGTTTGCCAGAATGCCTTAGGCGACCTTGGTAAGGATCTCCGTAAGTGCTATGCCTCTGAGCCAAAGATCTACGACTGGTATGCCAACATCGGAAATGGCTGCGACAATCAGCCCTGCGAGACGCTCGCAACAATTAGCTGGGAATGCAAGGAAACCACGATGCTTCGCAAGACTCGTTCACCGATCGATCCTTGGGCAGTAAAGCTCAGCTACTTCGACGCAGATTTGGCGCCTCTGCCGACGGTGGGTGACGTCAATTGTGGCGCCCAGACCCCAGCCTTCACTCAATACCCCTGCCCCTGCACCACAGCGACCTCAGCGAGCTCGGGCCCTGTCGCCTTCCCAGGAACTGTCGCTGCATGGACAAACGGTGCGGATGCACTCTCACGCAATCCTACATGCACAGGCGGAGAGGGTGAGTGCCCGGTCTTCGAGCTACACCTACCCAAGAACAGCGCCTTCTCTCCTGTTCTCCGAGAGGCCGACGACCTCCTTGACGTAGATGCATGCAGTTCTTCCACTGCGATGCTCGGAGGTGCCAGCAAAACCGGTAATTCTCGAGCCTGCACACCCGATGACGAGCTGTCAACTTACTTCTGGACTCGTGATACTGACTCGTTTGAGGATGCATCCGAGTGCGCTGCGCAATGCAAGGTCGGTGATTTGTCCGTAGCACATTTCGCTTATTCGTGTGCACGCCGACTCGTCGTTGATGGCGATGTCAAAGTTGTCTTCGTTGCAGATAGTCACTGTGCCTCGATTCCAAAGCCGCAGACGCCTTGTAACCAGCACGACTGCGTGAAGGAGTACAATTGGGTGTCATCCAGGTGGCGCGCGGATGGTGATGCGTCCATCGCTCGCTGCAGCCCAGGTACCTACAATCTTGTGCGCGATGTGGATTGCTATAACGTAACATCAGGCGCGCAAGCATCCGAGGAACTTTGTGACGAGAATTCTGCACCAGACAAGGTGAAGCAGCTCACAATCGCAAATGACCACTGCAGTGAAGCATTCTGGCTCACCTCTTCCTACTCTGCTTGCAAGCTGAACGCTACCAGTGCCATTGCAACGCGCGCCGTCCTATGCGTGCGCGAAATTGACACGGTCAACGGCAAGCGTTATATTCAGGTTCCTGATAATGAATGCCCTGCCGCACAGAGCAAGCCAGAAGAGATTGCTCAGTGCTGTCTGAATGGAGGACAGTTGAGCGGTGGCCAGTGCCGGTGCGCATCCGGCTTCACTGGCGAAGCGTGTGAATACGAAGCGTTTGGTGGCATTGACATTCATGTTCCAAGCTACCAGCCGTATAACGAATTCTACTACCATGCTAAGGGGCTGATTGGCTCACTTGAGAACATTCGCGTGAATATTGATTTGGTTCGCGGCACTGCCAATCAACTCGTCACCCGTCTCGAATCGAACCAGCCGCTTGAAGTCGTCCACAAGCTCATCTACACCCCAGAAACTGACGACGACTTCTTTGGTCGGGTCTTCAGGATTCGCGTAACATCGACCGCCCCCAGTGGAAAGCAATGGCTCTCGAACTCGTTCATCTTGAACCGCCCTCATTGGTGCGACAATCTAGGTACCTTCCAGCACCAGGACCCCGCGTGCACATGCCCCAACAACTCTCCCTTCACCGGCACATTCTGCCAAGTCGATGCATGTGCCAAGTGTGACCCGAGCATGTCTGGCCAATGTGGCATTGTCGGAGGTCAGCTCACGAACTGCTGCCCGTCTGGTAGCACCTTCAACGCTATCGTTGGCATGTGCATCAAGCAGTGCAGCAGCACGAGCTGTGCGAACAATGGTGTTGCCACCCTTGATGACGACAGTGAATGTGTCTGCACCTGCCCCGAAACGTCGTCCTGGGATCCTGCGGACAACTGCCAGACTTGCTCCTTACAGTGCGGCAATGGTAAGTCGGACAACACCTGCAGTCAGTGCGTTTGCGACCGTGGATTCACAAGTGAGAATGGCCTCAACTGCAACTGTCGCTCCATTGTTGCTCGCCTTGCACTTCGACGAACAACAGCACTCAGCCCAGCAGAGCGTCGGGCTATCGCTGAAGACTTTGCATGGATCTTGTCCCAGAACTTGAATGGTGTCACTATCACTGCTGATTATATTTCTGTTTCTGCTGGAACTCGCCAAGGTTCACGCCTTGCAATTGATATCTCGATCAAGGCTCCGTCATGCTTCAACAACAATGCTAGTGTTCAGAGCAACAGCCCTGCAGCCCATGCGGTGATGTCGTTGAAGAGCCTGCTCGCTCGCCTTAAGCCCTCCAACTGGTTCCAGAGCTTAGACGACCCGCTCAGTGATCTCGATATTTTTGAGCAAATTGCAGACGAGCTGTCAGAGTTGTTCACGAATCCTGAGAGCCTGCCACCGTCACTTACAGACTACGATCCTGCTATCGGTGCATCCGTCACAGATCCTGGTTGCAGCGACTCGGATTCGTCGCAGTGCATGACTCCTCATGAGGTTGGCAACGGAGGTCCGCCGCTTGACGACTCTACCAGTTCTGGTAGTGGTAGCAACGATGATCTCAAGTGGATCATCCCTATCTCAATCCTCATTCCCCTTGCAGTGTTTGCCACGGCTGCCATCTTGTATGTCCGATGCAGACCATCACCTCAGACCAGATCAGCTGCACAGCTAGCAAGGCCTGCAGACGTCGAGCTCGGAGAATTGACTCAGTAAACGCCTCATGAGGCAACCTTTGACATGTGCTTGCGATTCCAGACTGCGGTTGTTGGAGGCCTTCCATTACATCTCCCTTCAGTTATATTTCCCTCTCCTATCAGGAATTCCTCTTCGTTTTGTTTTTTTGACTGTTTCATTAGGACCGAGGGCAGGCGCCTCGTTAGCGCTCGCAGCATCCGCACAAAGTACGCGGATGACAGTTTGTGGCGCGCAAAGATTGCTTGGCTCTTATGTACGGTCCAGACCCGCTTTAATTTCTCGTTTAATCTTTCTCCCATCGTGTGTCTCGTGATTGGATTGAGGGGAGCCTGTCCTCGGGTCCAGTCAGCCAGAGATCCTCGGCTGGTTTTCAGGTGATCCTTCACTGGGATGCCACTGCCTTATTAGAAAGTCTGGCTCTAGAGAGCCCAGTAGGTAGATAGTCTAATGTTTGGCATTCCATGAATTTCATTGTAGATGAGGGAATCCCCACCTTGATATCCATTGTGTTCGAAGCCATGTCAGGTAAGTCCTGCGACTTGGTCGAGGGCACAGCCCCGTATGGTCGCAGGCGATTTGCATTCTTAGTGCCAGTTTGATCCAGTCTCTACTCTGCGTCCCCTTGACTGGATTGGCTGCCGCAGTCGTCTCCTATATATTTGACCTAGCTCTTTGGCGTTGACTTGGACGCCACTCAGCGCATGAACTATGCTACTTAGTTCCTTTGTTCGGCAGTTGCATACTTCGCTAGTTGATTCGCTTCCTGAGTTCATCAGTTAACTAAGGTTGCTCTGTCTAGAACTGGTTCGCTTCACACGTTTAATAAAGCTAGGCTTTTCCTTCCCCTTTCAATGGTATCGTACCCAGCTTGCGTGACAAGACCGGTGCTTATGATTCGAGTTGGATACGTGGCTTCTAGCTCTTCTTGGGTCGCAGTGGGCATTGGGCGTGATATGGCATATCACGAACCTGCTGCCATGCCACACATTTGCCTCTGGCTAAATAACAAGGCCTCACACACGCAATATCTACGGCATTCTCTTTATCCAGTTGAGGATGAGACTTGCATTCCTTCACCCCCGACTCCGGCCGTGGCTATTTTTGAATTTGAAGTGCAAATTGCATGATGAAAGGGTCTCTAAAACGCCGGATGGTAGTCATGATGGAGTGATATATACACGCTTTACAGGTGGTTCTACATGCCTCCATGCTGTTCAGACGGTTTGTCCCGGGAAATGCCTCCAAATTAACCTCAAATCCCCACTCTACCACCCCAGCTCATCAGAGTGCAAATGCGAAACACCCCTTACACACCACGTTTAGCATGGCCCAACCCTCGCAGCAAGCCCAGGAGATCGTCGCAAAGTACAACGCGATGCGCCAGCATATCTCCAATATTACACAGAAGATTGCTGAGCTCGATGCTGAGCGAAACGAGCACGAGTAAGTAGCCCTGAGATAGCTGCACCGGTTCTTTGGCACGGATCTGGGCGCCCCCGTGGTGCTGTTCTCACGGATGCAGCGCTGCCAATACCTACTGACTCTGTGGATAAGGTTAATTGTGTTTATAATCGTAACTTATTCATGTTTGGCACCCAATTCTTCGACCCTCTCTAGTCTTGTCGTGAAGGCGCTCACTCCCATGGACGGTGACAGGACGTGCTATCGCATGACTGGTGGTGTGATCACTCAGCGCACAGTGAAGGAGGTCCTGCCAGCGGTTCAGAAGAACCTTGAGGGTATCGAGGCGCTGATCAAGAGTCTCGTTGAGCAGCTCAAGGCAGCGGAGAAGGAGGCAGAGGAGTTCCGTGTTCAGCACAATATTCGATTCCAGCGCGCCGCACCTGCAGGCTCAAGCGGCGCAGGTAGCAGTGAGTCGTCGTCAGGCGAGCAGGCTTCTGGCATTCTGATTTAAGCCAGTATGTGATGCTGCTACATAGTTCTAAACAGCTGTGAATAGTTCCACTACCCAAACAAAGCATTGTTCTTGTACATGAGGTCAGAAATTTAATTGAATGAAGCTCTCTATGGTAATGAAGAGCATCAGAATTCTCAGCGCAAACACTGACTGAAGCTCGGAGTCAGTCCTGCCGCCGCTGCTGCTGCGCCACCGTTCTCGGCTCAAACTGCAATCCACCCAATCTCTTCCTCCCAGTCTACCTAACACATTGGGATCCGAAGTTGAGGCGGAATGCAAATGATGGCGAGGCTGGCGCCCGTCGTTGTATCGAGCCACACTTACTCTGACTAGCGTCAGAGACGGTTATAACATCAGCGCCTATGCTCCACGCAAGGGCGCTAAATGAAGAGCAAATATAGGAGTCTGTCATATTAGTTTGTCAAGTTGTCTCGGATCTTATCCTACCACTGCGCCACACATTGTGATTTGTAATGGTAACAACTAAGCGTATGCCTCACCGGTCCAGCTGTGAGTGGTGCGGCCTGTGTGTTTCCGCGGCGGGAGTCATCCCATAAGAACGAAAGCAAGCCAGTCGGTCTGATTTGAATTTGGATTGAGCACAGCAGTGCAGAATGAGCGCACCCGAGGATCGCGCTGCAAGGCGCATTCAGGTACGTGCTAAGACTACGAAATAGTTCTGATTTACATATTGATGCTATTTGTATGATCAAAAGTGTCAACTTACCTCACCTCCCCTTACTTTTCGTACGTTTATATGTCCTTAATATCTGAAATGCATCCAGGCATGGTTCCGAGGCCACACCTTTCGCCGCACGCTTGCTCGCCAAGTGACGCAGGACCTGCGGCAGCTTGAGCACGATGCCGACATTGTTAGTAGCTATGCTATGATCCGCGCCGTGAACCACCACGCGGCTTTCGCTACTCAACAATCCGGGGCGAATCTGGCCTCAAATGACGAAGTAATATCTCAGTTGGATACCATATTGGAGCCGGCCCAAAGCTTGACGTGCCAGGGCATGGAGCCTGCTGATGCGCCCATGGGTGCCAGCCAATATGCGCGCGCAATGCAGGGATTGGTGCCGCTCGTTCACGACATTTTGGACCATTCCAGCCCACACAACTCGGCCGGAGGGGGTGCTCGCGACTTCACAGATGAGCAGGGACCCGTCGCCCGGCTCTTTGACTTTTCGTCATCCCTCCGTCGGCTCAGGGGACTTTCTGCGCGTAGGTCTGGTAAGCGCAGTACGACGCTGTCCACAACTGCACCATCAACATCAACTACGACGGCTTTAGGAATCGATCCTCAAGCGGGCGTTCGTCCTGCCAAGCAACCCAAGCAGACAAGTTACCCAGCTGCTGGAGCTCTTGCTTCAGAGACCTTTGCTGAGAGGGCTGAAGAACAGAATGGCCCGATGACACAGCTCGCAAGCGCCACTAGTCTGCCCGTAAATGAAGTCGCGACTCAAACTAGTCTTTCAGAAGAGCTTTCATCTTCGGATCCTGTCGCTATACCAACGACACTGCAAACCATATCCATGAGTCGGAGACCCAAGGCCGGAAGAAGACGACGTGCCTTTAGCCAGGAAAATGGTCGAAGGATAGCTTCGAAGGCGATTAAACCGCGAATGGCAACAACAGGGCGATCCACCGCCGCGAGTTCCCATTACGAGGGGGTTGAAGAGTCAACGACTAGGCTGGTACCACGCAATGATGCCAGTGGGTGCGCCCCTGAATGCCAATCCCAGCACGAGGGTCTTCAATCTTCAGAGGCTGCTCAGCAACACATTCAGCAAGCTCAATCTTCCGAGGTTGATCAACCCCACTCGACGAAACTTCTAACAGTTGACGTCCACCTCGATTCCCAGTTTGTTTCCACCGAGTATACCAGCAGCGCCACTGATAAGACAAATCCTTCTCAACAAGACGTCCAGAATAGTGTTGACTCCCCGACGAACACTCTGACGATGTCGCACTTCTACACACGCGACCTGATCATGCCTAAAGCCGTTCACCGGCACTCACAGGCGGTACACAGAGAGGGCATTGTAGGCAACGAGCTGGATGATGATCAATTCGACCCTAGAAGCCGGGAAGATTGCGATATCGTTTCTGGTGTCAGTCCCTATTCAGATCAAACTCTCGAGAACTCTGTAGATCCTGCGCGCACGAGTCAGAGTGCGAAACCTTTTGTTAACTCGCATACTCATCTGGCAGGCGACACCGACGACATCTTCTTCGATCGTGAGGAGCTCCAGGCCGTGAGTCCCCTCTCACCGTTGCAAATGGCACAGCACTTCGGTGGTGCCAATGCTAAATTTCCTCTACTTGACAACCAAGAAATCTCGAGTACTGACAGTATGTCGACAGGAAACAGCAAAGCAGCTTCAATGCAGTCTATTATGAGTCATCATCACGACAGCGACGGTCTGATTGAACTCGACGTGACACACGGCTCGGAAGGACATGAGGTTCATGAGAGCGAGCCGCTGGCAGCGATTTTGGAAGCGGTCGAAGACATTGCTATTGAGCGACACATCTCGCACAAGGAAGATCTGGACCTACATCGTAGCACTGGCCTTTCGACTGCTGCTCTCTATCTTAAGGAGAGTGCAGTTGATTGTCAGCCCTCTAACAACCTTCATCTCGCCGAGGAGGTCACCAAGTCGGCCGAAGATCCGTCTGTCGATGCAGTAAAGTTACCGTCTCAAGTGGGGCTCACGCAAGAACAGGAACAACATCCCAGTCACACGCCTGCGCAACGTGCTGGTGCGTTCTCTGACCCGTCATCAAGATCCGCAAGTGTCTCAGAGTCTCGCGAAGATCCTTTGAGCAGTGTTTCGAACTCGGATCAGACTGATTCGAGTTCGTCTGTTGACACCCAGGCCGCCGCCGAGACTCTCCAGCCTCCTGGACAGGAGCCAAGCTCCCCGACAGCACACATCACCACACAAACTCTGCTTGAGCTGCCGCTGGATCAATTGGCCGCACTTAAGCATATCGTTGAGGCCCGGCTAGCTGCTCTCAAGCGCTCCTAACAGAATGTGGCGTCCTTCCTGAATTCAACAGAGTGATTGAGCGACCATTGTAAATACATCTCTCACGATCAAAAACTGTACATAATACACATGAATCATTGGTTTATTGGGCGGACCAGACTACATTATAACATGCTCTCTCTGTGGTTCATTCACTCACTCTAGGGTGCCAGGGAGAGAGATATTCGAAGAGTCGTCAAAGTCAAGTTTTCGTTGTTCGCTTGCTTCTGGGCTCTGAGCCAGGCTAGGGTCGCGTGTCTCGCGTGCAGACGATGCTTTCGTTACAAGATGAAGCGGCGCAAGTGGTGTGAGGAGGTCCGCAGAGCCGCTTGCGGAAGCATCTGCGACCGGACCGGCGATGCCTAACGGCCGCGCGGAAGTCCGTGGCGTTCCTCGCGAAGACATTGGAGACATTGAGCCTGCTGCTGACGCTGCTGATAATGGTTCACCTGCGAGGGGATTCCCAATCCCAAACTTTGTAAATAGACGCTGGGCAACTCGCCGCTCTGCCCTAAGCCGCTCGGCAGCATGTTTTGATGGGTTATCTTTGCTCACAACGGGCACAGGCACCTCCGTCTTTGGAATCGTGATGGGAGGCAAACGTCCAGTAGCTGACAGTGAGCCACTCTGTAGCGTGACGACGTCAACTGACGCTGGTGTCGCGGCGTGAGCCTGCGGTAGTTTATCCGCCGGCTTGGTGCTACGAGGGGCAGACATTTCCTCCTGAGGAGCATAAATGATGACGGGGTAGTTTCCTCCAAACGCAGCAACGGCAAACATATTGAGTCGAGGATTCCAGGCGCTTGCAACCAATGGAGCGGTGGTGCCTGCGTGAGACCTAAAGACCATTCTGCCGTCACTCATATCCCATACGTTCACAACACCGTCGCTACCACCTGCAAGGAAATACCTTCCGGTTGGACTAAGATCACAGTGAAGATGAGTAGAGCTGGACTCAATACCACTCAGCGTACGTCGAAACTCATATCGTTGGAGTGAGAACAAATAAGCGCAGTTGCTCCGTGTCAATGCGACAATCGCGTCCGGCCGAGTCATCAACGCAATCGAGCTAATAGGTACTCCAAGCATCGTGGGGTGGACAATCGTACGAAGAGGCTTAAATCTGTCGTGCCATTCTGCCAGCCGCAAACCCGCAATACGTTTCGTCACAAGCTCTCCCAGAGAACCACCAAAGGTTGGCATCACCTCATGCAAGTCTGGGGCGTCTGCAGAATCGCCACTCACCCTCACAAGTTCGTCATAAGGATCGCGAGAGTTGGCCACTGCAGTGGCTCCGGGAGACGCAAGCGGATGCTCAGCAGGGACCGAAATAGGGCCGCTGCGGTAGCACGAGTCTTCCCAAATCTTGATCTGTCCCCTGGCATCAGCTGAATAAAAGTAGTTGCCACTTGGATGAACGACAATGGACTGGATGCGACACAGCCCAGGTGGGAGACTAGTCATTTTACCAAGGTTATGATCAATTGCTCTCTTTCCGCTCGCGAAATCAATCACCGAATTCTGAGGACGTAGTGTACTTGTGGATGGAGCCTGCGACGGTGCTGGCAACGCCTTCATTGCATCAATGACATGGTCTCGGAGGACCGTGAGGAGTTGCCCTGTTTCACGGTTCCAAATACGAACCTTGCCATCATAACCTCCGGAGACAATTAACCTTGGATGATCCGGGTGCGGTCGCAGGATGGCAGACGCCCAGGCCCCTGATTCACCTTCACGCGCGGCTCGCGCAGGATCAGATGCCACAACTGCTGAAACAGCGGCCGCGGTAGGAGGTAAAAATCGCGCGGCATAAACAAACGAGAGGTGATGCAAAGTCATGACAGGATACGGCGCTTCATTCATCATTTTGGCGCGGGCGGTTGCACGGGCAAGAAGGCTGTGCGTCTTACTATGAAGAATATGTGATGGTATGGACCATATACGTACCGTCTTGTCGGACGATGCAGTCAAAAGCTCGTTGCCGAGGGGGCTCCAAGAGATGTCGTAGACGTAGTCCTCGTGACCCTGAAGGGTGAGCACGTGTCGCCACTCACATACCTCTGACTTGTCGAAAGAACTCTTCTCTTCACGTGAATATGCTGTACCCACACCGCGTGCATTTGCATCGCCAATGAATGTGAGCTGGTTGCCAAAATGAGGAAGTGTGAACGTCGGACAAAGGTCTTGAGCTGGCCCAAACTCGTATATCCGGATGGAGAAGTTGAATTCATCAGCGCACGCAACTGCAAGCATATATCCCGATGGAGAGAATGCCATTGCGGACGCACCGCGCCTGCCGGCAAGCAGGCGAGTTGTAGGCTCTTCGGGCAGCTTTACATTGCCAAGTTGCTGTTGGGCAGAGGGTGCGTGCCGTAGGCCACCCAGCTCCGGATATTCGTACAACGCAAGACGCTTGAGAGCCGCTTGCCAGCGGGAAACTGCAGACATCTTTGCTTGGCGCCTAGCTTCGCTTGCAGCAGCCTTTTCGGCAGCGGTGCCCGCATCTTCTGGTTTTGATCCGGTGAGTGAAGCAGTGGTTGGTGCTTCGTCGTCATACAAGTCGTAGTCTTCTGACTCTCCAATGGCAAAGATTCGAGACTCTCCAAGTTGTGAGAACTCGTTCTGTACTCGAATATCCGCGTCATACCGCGACTCTGAGGGTAGTCTGAAACGCAAAGCGCGTGGTAGGCGAGGGTCTAAAGATCGGCGACGGAACAACGTGAGGGCTTGCTGCTCCGTTAGACCTGCCGACAGCGCTGCTAGCAGTTCTTCGCGGTCCTGTAGGTCCATGAATGTGCCGTCTTCTCTCTTGTCCTTACTAACGGTTTTCGATTTGCCCAGCAGGACAGCAAGCTCATCGTCTTCTTCCTCATTATCAGCATCAGGTTGCTGCCGGCCTGAAGGCATCAGCTTGGCAAGTAAACCACTAATGATGCCTCCTGTTCCCTTCGACTGACCGCCATCTGAGTCTCCAAGCATGGGATTTCTCCCACCGCTAATATCAATCGTCAAGACTGCAGGGTATGTGATGCGTTCGCAATGCCTCTGACGAACCCATTCAAAGTATACTGCTGGGGTTTTCGAGCGAACCAGTCTAGGACTATCATTCGAGTACCGGAATAGCTGCAGCTTGATTTCACCCGTGTTAAACATGTCGTTTGGCCAGAACTTCAGCGGATTGAACGATTTGTTGTAATGGCTAGTGTCAAGGGGACGAATAGGGTTCTTTTGAACCTGTAGGAACCCCCAAGCCAATTTACCTGCTCCAGCCTTGGGACCTGGCCGAGCCGGCGATGGAGTTTCGACATCGCCGGGCACGCTAATCCTCGGATCAATGAGCGGGCCAAGATCGACAATTTCGAATAGAAGCAGGGCATATGGTGTGAACAGGTCTTTGAGAAGTAGTTCAGGGAATGTCAAAATGCCTGACTGACGCCACTTTGGTGCAAAGCTGCCTTGCTTCACGAGGCCTCCTGCACCGCCGCCACCCGCTTTTCGGCTTCGCAAGCCACCTTCATCTAGCCCAGTCGATACCGATGTCCATCCAGATGTCAAGCTCCGTACGGCTTCCTCTTTGAGCTGGCACACGCCCGTAAACTTTGACCCAACGTAATCTAACCCACCATCAACAACTGGATCCTCTCCCAACGCTAATTGATTTTGGGGAGACAGCTGGCTCGGCAGCTGAGCGCTGCCATCGATTGACTTACGTAGCTTTTGCAGCATTGCGGACGGGATGAGTCGAGCACCCGTCCGTGCGTCGACAAGATGCACACGCACGGCAGGCTGAAGCAGCCCTGGCACCGGCTCAAGTGACGTGCATGACCGGACAACGATACGCGTGATTGCAGCTGGAGGTTGAGATGAAAGGATTTTGCGCACAGAGTAGTTACGGAAGTTGTCGAGCGCTGCTTGCTGCTCGGGGGTGGAAATCGGATCGAGAGGAAGAATGACCCCACGCTCCGCCTCTTTCCATGCAGCTGCATGACCACTCAGTCCACAGCACTCTCCAAGCAGTGCCGCAAGCGGTGCCAGGCATTCGTTTGCGTGACAGCAATCTATGCATCCTGGGCAACAGACAATGCCATAATCCGTTTGAGGGGTGAACGTCGACATACTGGACGAAGCTCCGACCTGCATGCTGCCGCTCTGATACACTTTGTCTGCGGCCATGTCAGGCGCACCGGAGCCGCCTGATGGTCCCATGGTTTGAGAATAGTTAGGGTGGGTCTGACCGTACGCATGGTACTGGAACTCCGCTGGCCGATCCTGCTTTTCGAGTGCTGCTTTGATGATCGACGATACCTTCATGCTTCCGTCACTTAAAGGCGCTGCGGACGCGGCAGAAGTAGGCTGCCTAAGATTAGACATGTCGTATGTGTTCACAAGATTGGTTGGTTGATAGATCGGCGCAGTCGGAACATCAGGGTAACCAGGAGTGTTGTTGGATGTCATTTCAGAATAAGTATTGATGTCTCCACCGTGGGTACTACTTCGAAGACTAGGATCTGGACTGAGCAAGCTCGAATTGACTGCAAATCCATCCGCATTCGGTTCAACCTCAGCTGTCGCTCCATCACCACTCGTCGCATAGCCATAGAATCGAACCGGACCTTCCACAGCCGGTGTGATAGGTTGATTGGAGCCAGTAGGGCCGACATGGTGCGCGTCATTAGTAGTCGTACCTAACGCCGCAGAATGTGGCGGCGTTCCCTCTCTTGAACCATCGTGACTGTCATGGATACCAGGTTCTGGAATAAAGAACCTTTGCTGAGACCCTGCTGGAGCCGTCACTGGGGGAGGCTGGGAGAACGACATTGCCCCTTCCAGCCACTGCGTTCCCGCCCTATGTAGTTTGATGACGAAGGATTGGAGGTGGTAATGCTGTTATGTGTGTCTCGTATGGGAAGGCAGCAGTGCTCTGCGATGAAGTCAGGAGAAAATAGTGACCTCTAGATGAAGGATAGATGGAGGTTTGTACATATCGCAAGATTAGATTCGAGGTTTTGGTCGCAGGTGTGACTAGCCCGTACACGAAATCGGTTCATGGCGCACCCACAACGCGAAGAACACTTCCCTCAGGCACTCCAATTCATTTCGGTTTTCAAAAGCCTGCAACTGGGAATCACGTATAGCGCAGTGGGGTGTGGATCTGTGCGGATAGAACTCGGCGCTAGTTACATCCTATGTCACAATCAAGACTGCCTACTCATTCGCGGACCCAGCCTAATGCCCCATACGCGTATTTCATGTTCCTGTCTACTGTCCTATTTTAACGATTACCCCAAATTCAAATTTTGGCGTAAATTTCCCTCTTGCACATGTCGCGCGGAAGGGTGCCGAATTAGTCACAGCTTCCTGTGCATTCATCCTCCCGGCAGCGAGTACTGTCGATTTGTATAATTTTCATAATTAGAGTTGATTTTCCGCGCGATCGCTATTTTCTCCGTGCGACGCCTCCTCCTCCTTGCGTCAGCTGTTTTCTCCAACCCAGACGTTACTTTTTGAGCAGTTTTGGGTTTCAACAGGCGTTGACTTTGCGGGGGCTTTGTGGCTGCTGCAGTGAGTGCGTGACTGTGATCACTCTCTGGGCAATAAGACCTCACCGCTGGGGCCTTACATAACTACACCATGGGGTGCGGTGCCAGCACCGTCGCCCACGAACCGAGCGCAAATGCACTCGAGAACAAATCAATCGTCACACAGAATACGACCCATCTCCAGAACCCGCGAGGAGCCACGGGCTCTGGCGAAAGTACGTTAGTTTTGGCACCTGTATGCAGGAGCGTTGTTGTCTGACGCGTTTTTGCTTGTACCTTTTGTGGGACCCCCTCATCAGCGAAGCAATGCTGTTTTCCTCGTCAGGTTGGCTCACGGTAGGATATCTCTTGTGAATGCTATACTCTAGCTTCCGATGATCAGCTGATGATTCAGACTTCCCAGGCCAATGTTGTGGATGCGGGCGAGCTCCCTGATGTATCAGGCGCAGACCAGCTCGAACAGGAGGAGGACGCGGAGGTTGCGGAGATCATAGAGAACTATATCGGAGACCTGGATACGCGACTTGTGCTGGATATCTTTGATGAACGAATTAAGGAACGCAGGCTGAACACAGCGAAGGACATTGGTCGACTGCTACGCAGCGAGGAGGCTGCCGCAGATCGACTGAAGGATCTACCTCAAGACAAGCAGCATGCGTTGGAGAAGGCCATCGAGCAGTCCAAAGCGCTACGCGAGAGTGTCATGCAGTTTGACTCATATCTTAACAAGATGGAGTACAAGGAGCGCGAGCGCCTGATCAAAGCGATCCAACAGATCCATGTCAAGAGTGGCCGACGTAGTTCAGTGACTGCAATGAACCTTTCTCCTGATCGCCTGTCTCTGGACAACCCTGCTCACACCCCTCACCCTTCTCATATTTCCAAAGACAATGCTTCTGGACTCGTCCTCGATGTTCTTGATGGCATTCCGAGTCCGTCGCCCATTCAGCAGAAGAGACGGCTTTATCACACACGTGTTGCTCATGCTCGACCACTTGCTACTGGATCGGCTGGCGGGCCACAAGGAAGCGACATCAAGGGAAGACGCCGACATACAATGGCGGGGGCGACGGATTCCACGAATACGAGTGCGATTGCAGCGGCAGTGGCAGCTGCATCGGCTCAACAGCGCGAACGTCAGCTCCAGCAGCAGTGGTACGCCAAGCAACAGATGGTTATCCCCGGCTCGTATGGACTGGCTTCGGAAGACAACAGTGAGCAGCCGAAGCGAGGTAAGCTTGGTAAGCCGCGTCGAATGACGCAAAAGTTGGGTTCAATGACAGAAGACCCTCGCACTGAGGTGCCTTCACAACCGGCTGCACCCGCATTAACGCCTGAAGAGGAATTCAAACAGAAGACACTTGCTCAGTTGCTTGGACCACGACCTTTACGTCGTTGCAGTATAGCAGTTGACTTTATTATGCCAGCCCGTTATCAATCCTTCAAGGCGACTGACGAAACGAAAGCTGATTCCAAACAATATGTGCAGCAGTCTCCATCGAAAGTTGAATCACCACTGCAACGGACCGTATCTCGCTCCTCAAGTCGCTCCGCAACACCAACTCCTGGTCACTCGGGTTCACACCAGATCGGTTGCAGTATGACGACGGATGTCATTCCGACATCACGGCGCGGATCAATTGTGAACATGTCTCCTGGCGCAGCTATTCTGATGACGCCCACGCCACAGCTGATTGCGGGCGAGCCTATGATGCATGTGGATCCCGCAGACGCTTCCCGTGGGACGACTCCTAGCCATGGCGTGAGAAGGTCCAGTGTTATTTCGAGCATATCCATGCTCTCCGACGCTCCTTCAGGCCAAGGTCGCCGAGGCAGCCTGATTGGACGACCACCTCCATCTCCTGGTCCTCCTCGCCATCTATCCATGAGTCTCCTCCATCACCACGACTCCTTTGAGCCCTCTCATCTTACATCGCAGTCAACACATAGCATGACGTTGATCACCCCGCTCGCTGAGCCTATTTCCATGTCACCTATTACATCACATGGTCAGTCCTTGGTGTCCCGCCAGGACGAATCGAGGCGTGGCTCTTTCATGACGGATGATGTCAGCGGCTTCCTCAACTCGGGTTCGATTGATGGCCGGGAGTTCGTGCCAGGCCGAATGGCGCGTCGAAACAGTCTCGGTTTGAGCTACGCCATGAGCGAAGATTCGACCCATTCCACAGCATCCGCCACTGGACTTGGATTCGATGTTCCACCTCCGACACATAGGCTACAAGACATGTTGAATCCTATTTCGCTCCGAAGACTATCACATTCGACCGAGTTCTTTGATCCTATGAAAGCCTTGGGTGAGGATGGAGAGGTCGAGGCTGCCACGCCTGCCGCTCATCTACCGACTTACTTCGAAGCTCCTGAAGAGAAGGAGAACCATGCATAAGGTTCAAGCGACGCGCCTATCGATTCCCATTGTTACGTCAACCTCGCTTGCCTGTCTGCCTACCTTTCTGTCCGCTCACGCGCCATGCGCTCAGCACTCATCGAGAGTGTCATATCCGCATCCAACTACATCTCTCTGGAATTACGAATCATGTTTGTACCATACTTGCAAGAATCCTTGGTTTAATTCTTCACCTTGCACATGTATAATGAGCGCCGCAGCTCAGTCACTTCTTATTTTGTTTAGTCGCACAAGATCGACACGCCTTCGGCCTGGTCAAGAGCATACTGTCACACAAGACTTCAAGTTGACCAAACATTCAGACTGCTTCAACAATACTATGCTTCGCAAGTCCGTCGGGTTATCTTTGACGGAATCTGCCACATGTACATGTGTGTTTAGCATTCTGCCTGGCGAGTCTAGTCCAGGCTGAATGCTTCGCAACTACGTAGCCAAACCCATCAAGTTCCTGTACATGCTATCCCTTCGCCCTTTGGATTAGCCTGTTACTGAATCGCTTGTGCGTGTCACCCACACTACCCTATGCATTCCCCAAGCCCTTGTCTCCACCGAATTCGTTAGTGAACCACTCTCTCCGTTGTGAGGCTTGGCACTTGACACATGCGTAGCTAGAACCACTCCCTATTCACGTGCCTACTATTCGTTTGTGTGAAATAGAACCAAGCCCACGCCTCGTCAATCAACAATACACGTGTTTGTGCACAATTATGTTGTGCTATGTGGTATTTCATCCGCGACGTCGCGAAGACGATTCTTGCTACCACACCCAGCGGGAACTCGACAGAAAAAAACCGTTCCAACCACATTCCTTTGTCTCGTGGAAGACAGGGCTGGGTACAATATCTGCCCTGTTCGGCCGTAGTTCCTGTTAGAATCCGTGTGTGGCGCATGGATAGACACGGTTAAACTCCACACAACGCCGTTATACAGCCGCTATACTGGCGAATTCTTCTCACCGATTGGCTAAGTGAGCAAAACGGAACGGGAGACGTTATTGGACGGAGTCTGTGTCGAAATCATAGGCAGCATTGGTATTTGCGATGAGCCAGACGTCGAGATCTCTAGAGCTCGGAATATCGAGCCAGGTTCCCATGCCCGAGAAGCTCATTCAACCCGTCCTCTCGGTCGAGGAAGTTTATGAACGATTCAAAATTGTTGACCGGCTGGGGCAAGGAGGCAGTGGCACGGTCTATCTAGTCGTCCCATCCCATGAGATCCATGCACTCCAGGAGTTTTACAGACAGCATCGTCCTGCAAGTGCATCAGATCGGGACAACTCCAAGCCTTCGAAGTCTGGCACGACTGCTCCTGTCTCCAGTCCCGATCTGGCACTCACGCGGCCATCAGGGCTGGTATCCGGTAAGGAAAATGTAGCGTCTGAAGCTAAGCTTGCGTCGGCATTGACAGAGTTTCCAGAAGCTGTGGCCACCGTTGATGACCTCGACAACCTCGACAATGAAGATGATGACATCTTCGAAGCCAAGGAAAACGAGGAGCCGACTCACACTCAAGCGCACGCCAGCACGGCTCAGAAAGCAGAAAAACGTGATCATATTCCGCGTTCGTTTATCCGAAGGGCCGTGGTAGGCGGAGTCGTTCACGCCTATGTCTTGAAGCACATCGTGTTTGGTTCAGATTTTGAATCACGCAAGATGCATGCGATGAACGCCGACATAGCTGGTGAGGGAGCAGCAAATCCTGATGAAATCGAAGATGACGATACAATTGCTTCATTTGAGCGCGAGCTATTGCAGCTTATTCGTGCCAACCCACAGGGAATTACAGCCGCTGCACGGCATCATGCTATTTTTTCAGGAGCTGACCGAGAGTTCAACACATCCTCAGCGGCTTTGTTGCGAGCATACTACAGTTGTGCTACGGCACGACGACGAGCTCTCTGCGAAGCCTTGTGCTTGGCTTCACTTCAGCACCCCCAGATCATCTCCCTCGTAAGCGCGTACATCGCTCCTGCTGGGGCTGCGTTGCTAATCGAGTGGGGTGTTTTCGGAGACCTGGATCGTTATCTCCGTGCCGCGCGCACTCTGAGTGCACCGGCATTGTCAGAACAATGTGTCATTAGGTGTATTGCACAGCTCGCGCTCGCTCTATCCAACCTGCACGAAAACAGGATCTTACATCGAGATCTGAAATCCCCAAACGTGTTTCTGGCCCTTGACAATCACTATGCCGTAAGCCGTAAAGGTCGCATGGGACGAAGAAGATCAGAGATCCTGTTGAGCTCGCTTCCCGAAATGAACATGCAGCAGCTCTCGCAGGAGGCATGTCAGGAGTCGAACAAAGCATCTGACGAAGGAGAAGCCGTGCATCCGAGCGACAAGGCCCATGCAATCCTCGTCAACTCTTCGCTCAAGATCGGCGACTTTGGGACAGCGCATACCCTGACAAATAGCGAAGACCAAGCAAAAACTCAGATTGGCACGCCATACTATCTTTCGCCTGAAATCTGTGAAGGAAAATCTTATGGGACCGAATCAGATATATGGGCCTTGGGTATTATTGCATATGAATTGATGACCTTCAATCGTCCGTTCGTGGGCACGAATATTGCGGCCCTTGTTTACCAGATTCTCAATAAGCCACCGCCCGAAATTCCAGAAGACCTATATTCCAAACGATTACGAAAGCTCGCAAAGCAGATGCTATCCAAAAATCCATCGAAACGGCCTACGGCTGCCGAGATCCTAGCTCACCCGGCCATTGCCCCCGCTGTCAAGATGCTGCAGCAAGAGCGCGGGCTCTCAGACCCCAACGCTGAAGCGGACGCTAAGCCGACTGCGAAAAGAAAAACGACTGCACGTAAGAAGAGGGAACGTGAAGGCCCGTCTTCTGAGCCTACAGAGGAAAAGCCCGCCACAACCACCGAGGCCCAAACTCCGTCCTACCTCAGCCAAACTGCTGCAAGCAAAAGCAAATCCGCGCGGGCCGCGACCATCAGCCCCAAGGTCGAAGCACGGCGTAGTCCTGCAGAAACTGAGATTGCCTGTGCTCAGTCACCAAAAGAGGTAAAGCCCGGTGGTGTCATTCGCCGCGGCCCGACCACAGTATCCAAACTCAACTCTACGTCTGGCTCGAAGCAGACCAACCCAGAAGCGACGGCTAGTCTGGCCATCCAAGGTCGCTCTACAAATGGATCGAATAGCACCGCCGTATCCACTCCAGGAGCCCTCAAGCCGTCTCCCCCGGCTGCACGGACGAAGGTTATGAGCGGTAGCACACTCCGAGCCGGCCGAGGTGAAACTACCGCACCTTCATCCCATCAAGCGCTGGCAGTTGAGTCGCGGGGGCTGACTTCATCACAAAGAGCGGCATCCAATGTAGCAAGCACAACGCGTCAGTCGGCAGCAAAACCTGCTGGTAGACTTGTGCTCGGTTCGACGCTCGCAACAGCATACCCATCCAACAGCGAGCGCAAGGCGCAGCCTAGCGGTGTGCCGGGAGCTGTAAGAGGGGTTACAATAGCTCGAACAAAAACAAAGCAACCTCAGAACGAGCCAGTGCCAGGGCGCGATTCCACAAGATCAGGATCGAAAGGCAAGTCACCAGGTGCTGCTTCAACGTTGTCGCAGCAGCGTGCCTCACTGATGCCCTGGCAATGCCGTGATTGTTGCCTACTAAATCAACCACACCGCTCGGTGTGCTTGTGTTGTGCCTCGCCAAGGCCTACGGACAAGACCTCCGCCGCGAGGAAGCCTACTTTCCTTGAGGCGGAGTTGCTCAGCCCTCAAGTGACGAGCTCTCAAAACCTCGCTGCGAATCCGCCTACAATCGACGAAAAGAAGGGTGTCTCTGTTTCCTGGCGCGACTTGCACATAATTGCTTCGCAAGTTCGCGAGAGCATAGAAGCATCTCCAGATAAACCGGGTGATGATAATGACGACTCCGGTGTAGAAGAAGAAAAGGACCACTCAGATGCGGACGATGACGTCACTCCTACGGATGAAGATGACCTCGATGAAGAGCAGGATGAGGATGCGATGAATGACCCAACAGAGGGCGATAGTGGAGATTACTATGAGGACGATTTCAGCGAAGGGGAATCAGAACAACCGCGAAGTACAGCCACTGCAGAGCAGGGCCACGCTGATGGTCTCACGGACCAAGAGGAGCCTGCAAATGTTGTGATCTGGGAATGCCCCAACTGTAGGTTTGGCTATGAGGTGCTAGCTGACCAGACTGAGATTACGTGTACCATCTGCGATGTTCACTTTGAATGGGGTGGCGAAGGCAACTGATAGCACCCAAGTCAACCGGACTACAGATGCTTTCGCGCACGTTGATTGATTCTATCAAGTGTGTACGTGCATTTTTGTAGTAATGAAGTGCAACTCAGTCGTAGTATTATTCTTTATTGCTGTCTGAATGCTCATCAGTAAAGGAGAAAAAAACCTAGTCGACCCTTTCATGGTCTCATGGTAGGCCCTATTCATACCTAGAATAACGCTATTGTATTGTTGATTGGCTTAATCCTTGTGTGCTGGAAGTCGAAAGGCAGCCAGATTATGGCTGTCTCGAGTATCGATTTCGCTAATGGTTACTACACCAGAGCGAGCATCGGGACGAGCCGTGTTCCCAATGCTGATACCTGTCATAATCGCCACCTTACCTGTATCGAGTAGGTGCTTCGTACTCTCGTTACCGGCCGGAAGATAATATGTTTTCAATACACTCTTAGGATCACTTGGATCTACCAGTACCTGCCAAGGCTGGAACATTTGACTGACGTCTGCCGTAACAGAAGAGCCCGGAATAACTGCATCGATTGCATGCACCTGGCTCAGCTTCTTCGCCGTTGCGCGTGAGCTGAACGGTCGTGAGCACTCGATACGGATTCGATTCCTGGGCAAAAGATAAACTCTGGAGATGAGGCGATCGCCGCCGCGCTTAAGAATGAGAAGCAAGATACCCACGAGACTGGTGGGAATCGCTCCTAACATGAATCGTTGAAAGGGTGTTGTGTCCAGTCCCGCGGTTCGTCTACGGTCCATGATAGATTCGTCTTGGCTCTGTTCATGGAGAGAGTGCCGCTTGCGAACATCCGCAATATCTTCTCGGAACGTGAGCAACCCTACCATCGCGAGCCCAAGGCCGAACAGTGCTGAGGCAGCCCATGCAAATCTGGGAACGGTCTCCGATGCAAGCTTGGATTCGTAGATCAGCTCACCCTGCTCGAACTTTGCGATATTTTGCAAGGTGCGCTGAGATTTGGAGGAGGTAGGTGCATACTGTAGTCTTGTTTGGTGATAACTCCGTATGGATGGTGTGATTTTCAGGCTACTCAGGTTCGGCCTTCGAGCCTGAGAGAGAAATGTGCTCGAAATCGGAGTATTTGCGCAACGAAGCGAGTACACGAGTTGAAGAAGTCGTGTTCTAGCCGACATACTGGCTTACTAGTCGGTTTCCTGTGTGATCTCACCACTCAGTCGCGATATTTCGCTTGACTGAAAATGTGCATGAGAAGGCTTCGAAACTCAACTTTCCTGCTTAAGCACTGGGGGGGGCCAAAAGCGCATGGGCCACCTGGCGTACCGAGCAAATTGGCATACACTACAGAACCACAGTGCTGGAGAATGTACTATGTTTACTATACATTGTATGATATCCCAGTATACATTCAAAACCACCAGGTGAAATCAGCCCGACGCTGGGAGAAAGGCCCGCCGATTATAGCTCCGTTCGATCAGCCTCTGCAGTCGGGGAAGATATAATGGCTGCACCTGGAACCGCTGCGTCTGCTCCTGTCTTGGAGTCAATAGGTTCGGCATCCAGACCCTTGTCCTCCTTCTTCTCCTTCCCTTCACTCGAGCCCTGTCCCTCGGAGCCATTCTTTCCGTTGACAACGTCCAGTGGAGGTGGGGGTGCGTGCGTCATATCAAAGTGATGGAGTGCCTTTCGCTTAAACACGTTCTCGGCCTCGGGATTGGCTCCAGCCTTGACCAGCAGTGAGACAATGAGTGCACATTCAGGCTGCGCTTCGCACTTCTTGGGGATCTTGTGGAGCGGTGTATTCTGATCGGCATCCACTGCGCTGACGGATGCACCGCTAGCAAGCAATGCACGCACCACAGCTGCATTCTGCCAGTCTACCGCCCAGTGTAGCGGGGTTTCGCCGTGGTTGTTTGGTGTGTTCACATCAATGCCTTCCCGGACCAAAGTCTCCACAACATGTGCCGTCCCAACGTGGGCGGCCCAGTGCAGTGCCGTGGACCCGGCATTATTCTTAGTTATGACCATGTCACGATAGCGCTTCATGTTTTCGGAAGAGCCTTGGATCTGGTCTTTGAGCTTCATGAGGAATGCCAAAGTTGCTCCATCACGATTACGAACGGCCCAGTGCACGACTGAGTTGCCGTGTGTGTCCCTGGCTGTGAGGAGGAACCTTAGGCCATCGTCTGTGAGTGCAAGGGCATCAATGTCATCTTCGGACCTGCGGAGCTCGGTGATCAGATTTGAGATTCGGTGGGTGTACCATCTCAAAGCACTTTCCTGAGGCGCGACAGCATCGACGTTCGCTCGGCCGATCAGAGTTGGGATGTTTCCAGCGGCTGCAGCTTCAAAGATGGTTTGTGAGTGGATGTACACGCCTACGAGAATTGACCCGATTGCCAGCGCGAGTGCAAGCAGCTTCATGCCGAAGAGAGTCGATCCGGTGGTCTAGACTAGGCGACTGTGTGCGTAGGCTCCTCGCGTTCGTAGTCCTGGACCTGCTCGCAGAACGATCCTTGTGTTGTGATCTTTGGCTAGCAGCTGTTATACTATATCGCACGGCCCAGTGCAGTCGTGTGTGCTCGCTAGACCTCCTTGTCTCTGAGGTCAGATCTGTGCTGATAGGTATCTTCCTCCCTTATGTCGTGGTACGTCTTGCTCGTTGCGCCAACCGAATTCGTGGCCCGTAAAAGTATTGGATTGGTAACTCCCAGCAGGACCTCTCGCAACTGTGCAGTCAACAATTGGAGTAGTCCGGGCTGCCAGCAGTCAGCAGTCAGCCGTCGGTGCAGACGAAGCAGACAAATCCAGGCCAGGCCGGCAAGACACACTCGCTCTCTGGTCTGGCCGCATCCAGCCAAAATCCTGCTTCCTGTGTCTGGTCGCCTTTTGGCCGGATGCGGTTATGAATCCTCAAGATAGCCGTTAGCTAGGAGGACAGGCAGCAGCAGCAGCAGGCAAGCTTGTCTGGTTGATCAGTTGTTGTTGTAGTTAGGCCGGGCCAGTACAGTGACTGGGGATAGTGATAGCACGCACTAACAGTATTGCCCTTATCATTACCATCACAATCACAGCTTTTATCACCACCAGCAGTAATCCTACACCCTGACTCGCATCACGCAACGGGAGCATCAACAAGATCACTACGCGACGACTACGGGTTGAAGCAGAGGAGCAGTCTACCACCCTGCCAGCTAGCGAGCACCATCCACGCTCTACGACTGAAGAACCGGACGTAAAGCTAACACGGGCTCCCCATGTCACAAACTCTGCTGGCGTTGACGAAGCATATGCTCGACTCGGTCGAGCGGACGCTCAATCGTATGCGTGAGGCGACCGAGAACCTGAATCAGGTGCCTCCACCCATGATGGTCACTCGCGCTACGGAACCGGAGGAGGCCACGCTGCGGCGGATGCATGAGTTCGCCGAGAGACCCCAGAGCGAACAACTCGAGGTCGAGTTAGATCTCGATAACAAGGAGGAAAGGCCCTTTGAGCAGCTCGTGATTGACCTGTGTGACCATGTAGGCATTGGAGACGACACATATGTCTTCTGTGACGACATCGACGAGATCAATGGCGATGTTGTCACGGAGCAGCCCGATACAGGTGCTCAAGGGGTAGAAGAAACCAGCACATCTAGTCGCAGTAAGACTGCAAGAAACGAAGACAACAATAACAACAACAACGACGACGACGACGATGACGATGACGATGACGATGACGATGAAGAGGAAGACGCTAGCTGGTTGCGACGGAGGCGAGACTCCCTTATAGCGGCAGCAGACTATGAGCTGGGAAGCAAACGCCCCAGTCCCAACGAGGACAGAGGTCTGGAAGTACGTAGTCTTAAGCGAGTTCGTGCCAAGCTTCCATTCACGGCTCCGCTGCGACACAGCTATCAGCGTAAAATCAACGACTTCAAAGCTCAATACTACGAGTTTGAGGAGCTCTATCGGCAAACTCTACAACGAATTGAACAATTCCGGCGAATCTTTCAAGCCGTTTCCGAGGTCGACAACCGACCCGAGGATGGTGGAGCCGAGTCATCTAGCACGCCCGTTACACTCACAAGTGAGGAGGAAGAACTCCTGCTGGACATGCTAGAGCAGACATCTGCTCAGTTCCCGAATCACGCGGAACAACTGAAAGAGCTGGAACGGCTTGTAAACGACCAGAAGCAGATCTTGGAAAACCTCAAAGCTGCGCGAGATCGTCAGCTGGACATACTTCATGACCAAGATGAAGAACGTCTCGCTGCGCATGAGCTTCGCTCTGCGTGGATCACCGCGCTGGCTGAGTACGATAAGCTCTCTTCGAAGGCTCTGCGGCTGCGACGAGAAGAGCAACAGCTTCGTCAGGACCTCGAGGAGGCCGAAAGGTCCCTTCAGAGGATGAAGGGTGCCGTCGAAACCGGCGAAGAAGCGCAACCAGACCCCGTGACTGTGAGCCAAAGTGAGCAACGTGAGAGGGAAGCCGCTGAACAGCTAGCGCGGATAGCACACCTTGAAGCAAAACTGCGCGAGGTGAGGACGCAACGTGAGCAGAAACTGAATCAGCTCGAGCGCATTTGCAGCCTAGAGTATCCAAACTGGGTGAGTCCTCGCCGAAACCGTAAGAGACGAAAGAGCCAACTTGGCCACCCTAGCACTCAGGAAGGCTCCTTCATTATGTCCCCGAATCGGTCCATGTTAACCGATGGCTCTGAGCTTCGCAGTGAAACCGACCTCAACGAAACTCTTGATAAATCATGGGATGTTGCTGCGGATCTAGCCGCCACCCTAGAGGCCTACGACGCACAGCTGGATACATCCATGGCGACAGAAGCCACTAACCAGTCGCAGCCTCAGTCTCATGTCCTGGTAAGCGATACACTCAAAGACAACGTCGTTGAAATCAACTATGAAGAAACGAAGAGGGAGAACGATCGCAATCCTGATCAAGAAGGCGTTCGTCACGACAACCAAGATGACGATGACAATGACGATGACGATCCAACTCTCGACAATGATGAGATGCGAGAGATGCGCTCTATGATTGAGCGACTGAAGATTCGTTTGGCGACCCAGGAGATACTTGAGCAAATGGTATTGTACGATATTGCTGCAATCCGAGTTGCAGGTCGACGCATCGTCCAAATGTTGGCAGATCCCTCCAACTGGGAGCGCTCTGTCGATGAAGGCGATGTGAGCTCGCGTGTGAAACGCAAGCTCCAATTAGCCATTGCAACTATTGCGTCTCTAGTTGTCTCCAAGTCTCACCCTCATGTGGACTTAACGGAAGAGGGACTAACTCTGCTCGCCTCCTCCAGTGGTATTGTAAGTGAGTTAGAACTGGGGGAGCAAGTTCTTCAGGAGGCTATCTCACGCGTATTGTATCACGCGGACGTCTTGGACGAAGGTAATGATGGCAGGATCAGTAAGCAGTAGTTCCACAAGACCAATCCAGTCTGCGAAAAAAAACAAAGAGATGTATGTTATAAAAGGATAAAAAGGTTATGTTTACATAGCAAGTGGGCATGTACAAAAGGGATGACGAGTTAACAAAGAAACAAAAAGGGGAGGTGAACGCGAACGTCGCTATTTTGTGGATCACTACGAATCCGCTATAGAACACCCATCGTTCGCTTCTGAGCAGCATATCTGGGATCCGATGAAGTCTGAGAGTCGTCCTCAAACTGTGCCACAGGGCCGGCTCCAACGACACCAATTTGGATAAGGTCACCAAATTCAGCCACCTGAGGTGAAGCCGAAGCTGCTGGAGTTCCGGTCGCAAGGTTCGTGTCGCTTTGCGTTCGGTTATCAAAGCTGAAACGTGTAGACGGTGTTATGGTGTTTAACAATGCTGGATCGGCTAAAGGACCTGCGTCAACCGGGCTTGAACCGAGAACAACGCTAGGTGCAGAGCCATTCGCGCCGGACATAGACGCTCGATGCGGAGTAGGGTGAACAAACTTGAGTGATCCTGGTACAACTGCGGGGGCATCCTCAACGCCTCCGTAGGTACTCGAATCTCGCTTGGGCTGACCCGGTACTGATGCGGTTAAGAGCGGCATATTCTCTCCACCGAGGGTTAGATTTGGAACTGCCGAGGATGTGGCGCCTGACCCTGCGATTTGGTCATTGTGGAATAGATAGCTCTTGGTGGGATCCACTTTCGACTCTTTTGCCAGGGAATCCACGGTGCTTGCGTCGAAGAAGGCGAGGAACCTTTCTCGCTTATGCCGCTTCATCCAAAGCAGAGAGATGGCAAGGCCGAGCAGAAGACCACCAGCAACACAAACCATAATGAACCAGAACTGTAGATATAGTGGAGTGGAACCGCCAGAGGATGGTGATGGTGGGCTTGGCTCAACCGAGCAGTCAGGGAACTGTGTATACCCTTCGTCACAAACGCACTGATGCGGGTCACTTGTAGTACCACAAGTGCCATGGTGAGAGCAAGATGAAGGGCATACTGAGCCTCCCCATGCAACCAACTTGAGCTCATTTTGTTCGACAGGTGGCTGTGGCTCGCTTGCTAGCTCCAGAAAAGAAGAGGCTGCAGGTCGAAGAGATCCCGTTGCTGGTTTGCTCTCCTCAGTCTTGTCAGAAAACGAGGAGACGCTGGTGGATGGGATTGATACAATGACCATGTAGTACCACGCGACACCGGAACTGTCGTCAGTTAAAACCTTGCCATCCACGGTCTCGACTTGCGTCGTCTTGTCAGCGTCAATCAATGCTTGTGTCACGAATCTTGAGCCAACTGCAGATGTATCGATTCTCATATCGTATCCCTTACGTCGGCTGTTCAAGGGTGTCCAGAGGAAGGGGTTCGGAGTGTCGCGCGAGATAATAGAAGGTGCAATCTCTTCATCAAGAAGAGGAATGTTACCTCTTCGCAAATACACCGCAGGAAAGTAGTTGCCTGGAAGCTGGGACTGAGATCCCACTCCAAGTCCAAAAGACCACTGAGCGGGATCGTCAGTTGCTTGCATGTCTCTTTCCAGCGCAGCAGTATTCTTAGGCGCAGCCAACTCAGGGATTCGGCTTGCAAGGTCTGACAACGCCTTCTTGGGTTCGCTCTGTAATTGAGCTATGTCTTCGGAATTCAGTGAGCCATAATAAATACCAAACTTCACGCTGTCGTCACAGCAAGCAAAGTTAGGAGAGCGGGAGTACGGATCCGGGGTGATTTGACTGAGCGCGAGACCGCACTTGGAGCCTGTTGTGAAGGTTTGGCAGCGACTGAGCATGGTCGTGACAGTGACCTTCATATCTTCTGTGCCGGTGTTTTGAACTCTCACAAATGTGCCAAAGAAGCGCTGCTGCGACCTTGCTGACCAAGGAGTCGATGTTACCGATTCGTTGAGGAAGCGTACTCCAGAAAGCGTCAAAGTAAGATTGTAGGTTGGAGCTTCGGCAGACTCGTTGAAGGTCGGGAGCTCGTGGAAACTAGGAACCTTGGCAGTGAGTTTTAAGTCATATCCCTGGTCTATGTGAACAGAGGGTGCTGCATTTTCGAATGTGTAGACAGTGTAGGGCTGATCCGCCTGAAATTGGATCTCTCCTGAAACAAGCGACCGACCCTGGGGTGCCAGCACATACAGCTGAGAACCTTTGGGAGGGATGGTTTGCGGTTGATTCGAATTGGGACCGAGTGAAATCACGGATTCGGCACACTTATCACCGTACTGGCCTTTGTCTGTATCGCAAGTGAGAGGTGCATCGTAGCTCAATTCGAACTTGCATCCGGTAGAATCGCTTTGTACGCCCACCGACACGTAGGTCGGCCCTGGTGTGGGATACAGCGTAAAGTGGACGGGATCATCGTTTGGCTCCACACCCTCGAGCTTCTGGAGGATCATGCAATGTTTGTCCCAGGATGCTAGTGCGGGTGCAACTGAGGCAGTTTCGGTTGGGCTGATGACAACAGTGTCTCGCGGTAAAGGGGAATATGGATGAATGCAGATGCTCGCGTCACACTTTGTCGTACCGGTATTCTTGAACGTCCAAATTGTACCTTGCTCTGAGTCTACTGTGGGAATGTACGCATCCGCCGTGATCAACGGGAACTCAAATAGGAAAGGCGCATTGCCAGGTGGTGGAGACAGGTTGGTTGTGTCTCCTGTGAACGTCTTCGCATCCTTTAGCCCAGCAACGTTTCCATGAGCCACGCTTACCGACGCGAAAAATACCAGAACGAGGCAAGACAAAGCTGATCGGAGCGAGGAAAGGAGTCGATACAAACCTCGGCTACGACTCTTTACGCGCATGGTGGAGGGCCTGTCGAGCCTTCGCGTAGAAAGCGCTCAGTTCGGAGCCTTGTGTGGGGGTCTCTTCTGAAACGGGGATGAAAATCTGCCTTAAGTAGGGGTCGACGGCGTAACAAGCCGGTTTAATTAGTTGGTATCACGTCTATATGGAAGAAGCGGTTGTTACCTTGCAAGATAAGCTGGTATCTCTCGTCATACACATCACCAGAAATTTCTACTTATGGACCATTTTGAAATTCGGAAAATCGGCTGGATAGGCCTATTGCCGCAGCGTATCAGACTAACAAACCAGACTGTTCGTTTCATCACACGTGTTTGCATCCGTTGCGGCGCACTCTAACCGTGAAATATATTGAGAACCCACTCAAAATCGACGCACAAGCCGATTTCTCAGCATGGCATCGCAGCTGAGCCAAGATGAGCTGACACCCTACAGCGGGACACCCGCTGCAGCAGCGCAGGACGATGCCTTGTTCCAAGGAGATTATGAATTCGGGGCGCTTCAGACCAGCCTCGCCAAGGTGCAGACGGCATGGATCGCGGAAAGAAGCGCGCCCGAACTGCTCAACTTTGAAATGGAATCGGTCACCGATCTACAGACGCGTATCAAGGAACGACAGGATGAATTAGATGAATTGACTGAGCAGGGTGTGTCAAATGCCATGATGCTGCACATTTATCAAATGGATGTCGATCGTGCGAACTTCGTCCTGGCCAGCTACCTCAGGACGCGCCTCGCCAAGATCGAGAAGTACATCACGTACATTATGTTGCCTGACTCCACAGATGAGCGACAGCGACTGTCACCACAGGAAAAACGATTTGCGGCGGCGTACTCTGAGCTCGTGCGAGAGCACTTCCATGAGTCTTTCTTGAACCAACTGCCAGAGAAGTACCGAAACCTGAATGAACGTGGCATGGTCGAACAGCCCAATCTCACAAGTACGTGTTTGCCTTTGTGCCGCTCTCCCTTGTCCCGTTGGGGCCTCTGTGTCGCATCTCGTGTGCTGCTCTGCCTGTTTACATTGGCCCTCGCGCTTCCGCAACCACTTGTTTAGGAACTCATGGGACAACAATTTACTTTCTCACTCGTCTCTTTTCCATTTTCACATGTACACTTATAGATTTTGTATGCTTACGTATCAAAGTAGACGTAAGTGGATTTGCAATTAGTCAAACCGAAACACTAAACCTAAAACAGGGTGACATTATCCTCGCCCCATACGATCGATTCCGTTCCATGATTCTCAAGGGCGATGTAGAATTGATCTGAAACCGGCAATTCAATGACTCAACTAATGTGGCAACGTCTTGACGAATCTAGTATAGTTTAACACCACCATAATATGATGGCCTGGTACCTTTGTTGATTTGAAATTGACCTGAATAGAAAGATATGTGGAATTCCAGTTGTACTTTGCAACTAGAAGCTGCTTCAAGCTAGTAGTCAGTTCAATTTACACGCTTGAGGATGTGTAAGCCATACTCGGTTTCTAGGATGGGGGAGACGGCGCCTACGGTCATTTTTTCAAGTAGCTCGTTCACGTCCAGGTCATGCCTTCGGAACTCCTCGCTGAGACTGGGATAGCGGTGCAGAAGTTGTGATATGGAAACGACCCCACCAGGCATGGACGAAGCGATGTCGCAGTCCGAGAAGCGATGGGCGAGGGACTCCAGAGACTCCCACCCATTCACAGCGCTTTGATAGATTACATAAGCAGAGACAAGGGCTTCGCCTCGTTTGGTACATCTTATTCGATGACCTTTGGGATCCTTCGGACTCGTGCCTTCCTGAGTTCCCGCGAACTTGATCAAAACATGTACAAACTGTGGTTCGTGATTTGAGGTGCTCTCAGGACGTCGAGACGACTGCGGGTTGTCCCTTAAACTCGACTTGCCCTTATTTTCGTCCGGGGACGAGGATGTGAAGCCCTCTTCATCCGCGCTTGAGCCGTTCCGCCCACTGTCCTGATGCATCTGATCACTACTAAGAGCTGAAGCCGCGTTGTTGTGAGCTGCAGCTAGCACCACGGCTGTCTCGGCCGCCAGAGCCGCTGGAGATGATGATACTGCCGCAGAGGGAGTCGTCAATGCCGTTGTGTTTGGACTCGAGCTTCTAGAACGATTGAGAGTTGTGTGGGTCGCGCTAGGGGATGCAGTACCATTGCGTGTAGATCCCAACTTAAGCGGAGTGCCCGAGCCATATGTGTTGGTTCCCCTGGAACTTCGTGCGGGTGAGGCTGAGACCGGTACTCCAAGTGGAGTTGGAGGTGTACTTCTGCCACTGGTGATGCCTGATTCAGGGAGTGGGCATATGCTCTCTAGCTTTTGCAACAATGCTGTGATGTCTTGCAGGGCCCGCTCGATTCCTTGCAGCGAAGCTGTGGATGTCGCCCTAAGCGCCCTGGAGATATAGCCTTGGAAGTCTTCCTGTGCCTCATCGTCCTCGAGAGAGGTAACCCTCATCTCACGACGGCCCAACATGGGCGACTTCTGGGCGCTCTGGAACTCCACTACGTGCAAGGGCACAGCATTTGCCGCGCCTACTGTCGAGGTCATGACACCAGTGGATGGTGATATCCCAGTAGATGTCGCCGCAGCGACCAGACGACTGAGGCTCTTGAGAGATTGGTTCGGCGAGTTAGTGACACCATAGCTTGTGGGGGATGTGGAAGTTGACGTGGACCCGACGCCTATTGTGCCGAGGGGCGGTTGATGGTTAGGTGAAAGGTGCACGACGTAGTCGTGGCTCAGCGATGACGATGTCAAGTGGGTTTGGATATAGGCTGGTCGCATGATGGATCCGTATGGAACAATTTTCAATTAAATGCACTGATGTAAGAGAGCTTGACGGCGCCAGAATATGCCAATCGAGTGGCACGTAAGGTGGAAGAGAAGACTGTGTCGGTTCCCTACCGAGGCACCCGGCACAACCCTCCTATTCGGATATATTTACAAACCGAACCGAGCCTCAGAATCTTTTTCGGACCGTTAAGCTGGGCAGACTTGAGGGCTACCCTGAGGACACCCAGCGTGACTCAGAACAGGCCACGGAGTCCAAGAGTCGTGGATGATGCAAACTTAGATATATGGGCCTTGATCGGAACGTGCGTCGGTTCACTCACACGAGGAAGGTTATGCATGGAGATGCGTTTATGCGAGAACTATCAAGTTAGGTAAAGTACATTACGGTCCATGAATGGAGCAGCTTGGTCTTTGGATTAATAAATACATGGGATCCACAGCCAAATTGGAACACACAACAGCGTCAAGCACGGCTGTTGGGATCACGGAGCTCGCTGGCTGTGTGCGGTTGTGAGAAGAACGAACACTTGCTCCGGTACACTTGACTCCGATGAATGCTCGTGAAATAAACAACGACTGAAGAGTGGGCCATGAGCAAATAGGAGAGTTCAAACGAACTCTGGAATCTCTGAAATCAAGACTTAGTAATACCTTAGCACATCAGGTATGTGGGCATGCCGTAAACTCTTGAATCGGCTCACCAGTTGAAAATGAAGCGAAGGATCTTTTCACAGGTGTTTTGACGCGGGCCACCGCTCTCAGCTGGAGTGGGCTGAGCAAAGATGCGTGCTGAGGCTGCCGCACGACTACGAATGATTGCCTCGTTGGTCGTGCGATTTGCTGTGCTGGAAACCACCTGAGGAGCAAGGTGCTCCTTCATAAATGGCTGGACGCCAACCAGTGTGCCATCGCTTAGCCTGAAGTGGCCGCCGGTGCCCAGTGCGCGCAGTGCTGACTGCACGGAGGCAAACGTAACACACATCCACTGGCCTGTTGGGCCATCGACTCGGCGGATGATATCACCAAATGCTGAAAGTCGTTCAAGTACCTGACCAGCTTGAGATGGCGCGTATCCAAAAACTGTAAGACGATCCGGTTGCTCCATTGGGACTTGACTCCACTTGGCGATAGGATCAACGCCAGTTCCCAGCACACGCTCGGCAGGTCGAACGTGCTTGGGGAAAATCATACTCTGGACTGATTCTGGGGCGATGACTAGCGTAGAGGGGTCTTCTGTCACCGACGGCGCGCTCGCAGGGTCTAACAACTGATCATTAACTGCTACCACCTGATGGCTGCTTTCATCAACGGGCACAAGCGAGCCTGTCGCCTGTATCTGTGGGGACGCAAGCACACTGTCACCTGATGCAAGCAATCCCTTGGCTGCCGACCCCAGGAGACCCATCCGAGACTGAGTGCGACCGCCCTCGGGAGCGGCAGGCGTTTTGAACAACGCCCTATTTAGGAAGCCGCTAGTGGGCGCTGTTGACTCAGCTGTTGTGCTTCCTAGTGCTCTGCTGAGACTTGGTCTGTACCCTCGGGCACCGGAACGTCCCAGCATACTCCCGGTGGGGATCGGAACAGCATCATCCGCTCCACCTTGATGCGATGAACGATCTCGGCGGCTAAACGGTGAGACGACAGACTCCTCGGTTTCTTCATTCTCTGGCCCTTGTCCGGTGGTGAGCCCTGTGGAGGGCTGGAATGGGGTCGGTTGTTGAGATGTAACTGACGCTTTTGCTGTCTGAGGCGAAGCAAACGGGGTCTTAGCGAACGGAGTGGCGCCAAACGCGGTAAGTGGTCTTCGAACGCCTGGGGTCTGCAACGAACTGGATGTCGGCATTCCGGCAGCTTCTCCACCAATCACTCCCGCGACTGCACCTGAACCAGCAGTCAGTCCTGACTGAAGGCAGTGTCGCGCCTGAGGTCCCATCTGGAGCGACTTGGCGAGCTCCACACAGGCGTGTGCGAATTCATTGAACGCGTCGGGATCGTGGTCCTTCCACGAGATCTTGAACGTTTCAATGTCTGATTCTCGGAGCTCAATGGACCCCGTCACGCTCCTCTGCGTGGACTGGTCCATCTCTCTCCTAAGCAGATGCCAGAACTCGGGTGAGAATTGAGGGCAGTTGCGTAGGCTCTCGCTCCAGTTTGACCAGTTCTGGATGCCAACGCGTCGCTTGAGCAGTTCAATACGACGGCCCTCAACGTCAGGGGGGAACCACTTGTGACTTCTGACGTGATGCTCTGTTCCAATCAGACTCGAGACAGGCACCGCAGTACCGGACTCCGTGATTGCATACAGGCTTGAGTTGTGTTCGACGACCGTGGCCAGCATCAGAGTCATGATGTCGTTCGGGAGATCCTTCACATCGTAGTCTGGCACCGTCCTGCGTCGTGTGGGATACCTTCCCGCGGGAGATTGCCACGTCACCTCCTGCTGCGTATGCGAATACCCACCTGATGTGAGGTGCGCATCGCGGTTTGTTTGGAAAAACGCCATATTTCGTCTAGCTCCCAGGTCTGCTTCGCCTTGCTCGTATGTTAGTTGAATTTTGACGCGAGTCGCAAACCGAAATGTGAAGCAACGATGGTCGACCTCGCCGCACCACCCGACGAATATTGCTGCTTCTTCGCGCGCAACGAAAGTTTGAAATTTGGCACGATTGACCGTTAGAGCGATGCGGGTAAATAGCTCACAAACTTGCAGCATTCAGTGATATGTTGTAGTACGTGGCATGACAGAACATACTCCGGGGTAGCTTTTGCTCAATATACTTTAGATCCACTGCAAACTTTATGAAGGTCGGAAGTTTTCAGCGTCAAGATCGAATTGATTCAAGCGTTATAACTCGTGTTGGATAGACCAGACCTTGACACAAGTGGTCTAGAACGATAGCCAACTCGACGCTGTATCGATTCATCCCAGGTTTGTAATGTCCGCCCCAAGTCAGTCAAGCAGGGCGACCCACGCAAGGTCCTACTCCACGTTACTTCGTGGAGTGGAGACATTCAATACTATGAGTGTAGATGTGGAGACACTCGCGCGCCAGTGCAGTAGTGTCGCCTCGGTTGACTCGGACGACCTTGACGAGTATGAGGTGCTCCAGCGTCTCGGTGCTGGTGGTTTCGGCGAGGCTTGTCGCGTTCGAAACAAATTTGACAAGCGCGAGTATGTGATGAAGATCATTCACACGAATACTGAAGAGGATGCCACAGCCACGATGAAAGAAATGATCGCCATGAAGGCCTGCCGTTCGCCCTACACCGTACGGTTTGAGAAGTTGTTCAAGCAGGACAAGGACTTTTACTTGTTGATGGAATTCTGCTCTGAGGGCGATCTGTTTGGTCGGATCGTGAACTCGGTCCAGACCCAGCAGCCACTGACGGAAGATCAAATCCTGCGCTGGTTCACTCAGATTGCCATGGGTCTCAAGGCCATTCATGACAAGGGACTCATTCATCGCGATCTCAAGCCCTCGAATGTGTTCTTCAGTCGGTGGGATGTAGCCAAGCTGGGTGACTTTGGATTAGCCACCCAGGGCGCGCGCAAAACCCGCTCAAATACGCCGGGCGACTTGGCAAATAAGTTTGGCACGCTTAAAAAGGCTGGAGATCGAGCTGCACTCGCAGCTGCAGCACCAGGAGCCTCAGTCGTAATGGTGCGAGAGTCACGCGAGGTTGTCAATGGCATTGCGGGTACTCCTGGCTTCATCGCACCTGAAGCACTGCAGGGCAAGCCATACAATGCCAAGTGTGATATCTGGGCACTTGGTTGCATTCTCTATGAGATGCTCACCGCACGATCTGCGTTTGCTGACCTGTTCCGAGGGAACTTGGAGAGCACTCAACCTGTGCCTATGTCTGAGCTGACGGGGCCCAACAGTTTTGCGTTGGGTCCCAACTCACGTGCAGCAAAGCTGTATTCTTCCGAGATCCGAAACCTGCTCATCGCGTGCCTTGATCCGAATCCCGCCACGCGACCGACAATTAATGAAATTCTTGCCCGACCCGAACTCGCGAACGCAGTGAAACAGGTCGAGGCAGAGCGCGAGCTTCTTGAAAAGGTGGCAGATTTCGAGAGCCGACTAGGATATGATGGTAATGCTCGAGCACAACGACTGCTGGAGGCACGATTCCTCCCACAATACGGTGCCTTGCGAGCACTTGTACGAGCTGCAGGTGCTAGCTACTCTTTCGGATGTGATTGTATTGTCTACTTCCGAAACACTCTGTATTGGTTATGGACCGCCTTAAGCAAGCCCGAAGACTTGCCATATGTGAGACGCAAACTCGAAGCTGACAGCGAGTTAACTGACCCACAAACTCGAGCGGTGATTGCTGGTCTGGTTCTCGTGCTTTTCCCACTGCTGCTCGCCGTACTAGGCCTTTTTGTCGGCGTTGCAACTTCCCTTGTTTTCAAGTACTGGAGAATTTTTTTGATTACCATCGTCGTACCACCCTTGTTGTTATTTTTAATCAAGGTTTCTGAGCGTGCGACACGAGATGCAATTGTCGCGGAACTCCGAGGGTCGCCCCCGAGTGATACCCCAGCAAACGAGAATGTGCTTCAAAGTCCGAGCGCTCTTGCCCCCTCCGTGCTGTTAGCTTCACCGACAACGGTGGCGAAAGCGTACCCCTTCCTGCCTTGGACACATCTGACTCAGTTTTGCTTCTTCCTTAGTACGATTATCATCACGCTTGAGTTGCTGAATCTACAGGGTGCTCCAGGCGAGTCGCGCTGGCTCCATCTAGGCTTTGGAGGTGTCGCGCTACTCGCCGGTGCTGTTGCATATTGGCTCGCACTTACTTACCGCTCTGGTTCTGATGCCGATCCGGTCGCACCCACGAATCCTCCATCAAGCACCAAGCCCAAGTCATCGCCCAGAGCTTTGTCAGGAATTGCATCGCTCTCGTCTCCCCAGGTCGTTCAGGTATTTGGAGCGAACAAAAAGGCACCACCTCCGCATCTCAGAGGAGTACCCAAGGGTCGCCAGGCTTCCCGACCGCTTGAAGACTCTGATTCCGAAGCAGCAGCAGCAGGAGAGGAGCCTAATGAACGCAAGACGATCAACTTGTCACCCACGAGCGCTCATAGTTCAGAGAACAACAAGGCTGGACCCACTGTCGCTGCAATTGATGCTTCGATTGACACTGAGGACTTCCCAGTAGAGGCAGCAAAGCCTGGCACGCTTGAGGACCTCATTCATCGCAAACGACAGCAGACAAGTGCAGACATGCTCCGTAACTGCTCGCTGCTTAGTCTGGGAGCAGTCAACGTTGCGCTCTTCTTCATGCTGAATACGTATTACTCGATTTCATCCGTCACCGGAGAGTCTGTCAAAGGAGCGACCCTTCAGGAGCTAACGCGCAATAACTCGTTCCTTACCTTCAAGACTTTCCCGCTACTAATCATTTTCGCAGCCATTAGCTACAATCTTGGAGCAATGTTCAAGCGGGTCCCAAGTCTTGAGGCCACGTTTACGACCGTCTTTAGAACTCTGATCCACAAGATCACTGATGTCGTTAGCTTGGCACTGACCAAGGCGGGACTCAAGCGCGGCAGTGTTGTTGAGACAAGCATTAAGCTCTTTGCCAGCTCGGCTGACAAATTCATGAGCGATGCGAGCGGCCCCTTGATCTCTTGCATTCTCCTCAAGGCCCTAATGATTTGTGTCATGATGTTCGGGTTGATTTCAAGCACAGTGCACGTCTCCTCCCGAGATATGCAGGCGTCTGGAGTGACCAAGGGGAAGGAATTCCGGCAAACGCTGAGTGTTGCGCTGTTCTCCCCATTCTTCTTTGTCCCTGATGTGATCTTCATCAGCCTCGCAACTTTTGCTCACTCTCTCAAGCTCTCGCCCAACTTCCAATCCTACCTTCGCTACGGACTCGTTATGTGCACATTGTTTGTATTTATTCTGCCATTCTGTTTCTCGTTTGCGACTGTTCTGATGTACTGGTAACCAACCCGGTGATTCGTGGACTCACTGTTTGACTGTATTCTCATTTCCCTAGTCGTTATTATATTACTTTCTGCGCAATTCACTGCGCTGCATACACTTTCTATTTCATGTTTTGACACGTTGGTTGCTTCATTGAGTCGCAGCATGTCTCGCAGGACCGGAAGCAATGTGTGGTTTGAATTCGGGTGGATCGAATCAGTCCAGTTGTGTGACAGAGCACATTTGGTAAGTGACTTGAAAAGGCACGTCCCTGCACGTGTGTGAAGTCACTGTTCTGCCAAATCGACTGCATTAAGGTTGATCATACGTAATATTCTATCCGATCGTGGACTTATTCTCGATCCACGTGGATATCCAGGTAGAAAGTTGCTGACTGGAAGATATCTGAGCCAGTGCCTGAATCTACGCCAAAAGAATGTCCTCATCCGACACGCTGTTCGCCAATTGGCTTGCAAGCTGCCAGGCTTATGCGCCTAGTGTTCATGTGCCGGATTTAAGCGCGCCTCATCGCGTTCTGAGTGTAAATGGCCAGCCCGAAAGTAAGGAAATCCATGTAGCTTTCCTCGAAAGACGACGTGCGCTGTGCACACTCACAAGAGAGACGCTCGCACAGCTGCTGGGAATGACTCCAAGTGCGGCTACGTTCGCATTTTCACATGATGCTGTCGAGCTGGAGTCGTCACATGAACGCGCACGCAACATCTTTACAGTTCTCGCAACCAAACCCAAGTTCAGTTGCTTACTCTTATATGGATGGGAACAACTCGGAACCCCTCAAGCTGAAAGCGCTAAGGCTTACTTCCCGGGCCTGGAGCTCGCAGAATGGATGGGCAGTCAAATCATCCCCTTCCTCTTGAATCGCACCCTTGACGCCAGCAGAACGGATTCAGAGCGAGAGACTTGCATTAAAACCCTTGCAAGTTTCATCAACATGTCCAACGAACTACAGAAAGTGGCGGAGAAAGCTGTAGCCGTGGACATTTTCCCCTCTGTACAAGCCCCATCTACGTCATCCCCGGTGCCTGAATCACAATTGCAACTTCAACAGGGAACTACGGCGAAAATTCCTCCCCTCCTTCTTCGCTTTGCATCCAGAGTCCTTGTGCCTATCACGAAGCTTTACACAGCTGGGACCACTGGTGCGATGGCAATTGGCGCACCTTCAGATTCTCTACGACACTGGGTAGAGGTCATTCTCCGAGACCTGTCATCTCCTCATGCGTTTCCTTCCCAAACCCTGCTGGCGCTAGCAGCTACAGCGAACGACCAGCGCGCGTTTGAGTTGTTCTTCTGTCTCGGTGGCCTTTTTGATTCTGCGGCTGTTGATGTCATCGCGGGCCGCGTTACTCGTGCGGATGCTGCACGCGGTCGTTCATCCGAATCCGCTGGACGTCAAACCACTCAGTCCACTTATCAATCGAGTCGCTACGCTACCGATGCTGACCTTCTCAGTGCTACATCAAGTGGAGGTGCTTTCCTGGGCGAGGAGGATCGTGATATGTTTGTGCATATATTAAATGCGCTTCAGGTGTACTCGGTGGGCGCGCCGCCTGCGCCAATTGCTCGAGATAGTCTTGATCCTCAGACCAATCAGTTTTACAGCGGATTGACTGAGCCTGGCGGTGGTGTGCGGTCATTCACGCGAGCTGAAGCTGAGAACCTGCTTCGTTTGCTCTCTTCAGGTTACGCGCACCAGCATACTAAGGATATGAGTTGCTATATGCAGCGAGTGAGTGACGCGATCCCCGTCGAAGACCTGAATCGGGCATGGTGGAGGCATCGTTACTTGGCCACATTGAACTCACTGACTGCGCTCTTCAGCTCGCTCCGACATGTGTCCTCAATGATTCTGTCCAAATTTATACTCGTACCTTCGACCTTCGCACGTCCAGCACCTGTCTCCATTTCCACAGTTGAGGCGCTGATGTTCGTCCGCTCCGTAGCAGACTCGCTCACCTCTGCACAGTGGTATTCCATTGTCCTCCCTGCTGTTTCACACGCAGCAACGCTGCTTGTCCAAGAGGTTCGTGCACAGAGTCATGCAACAAAGCCACAGTCCTCAAGCTCGACGTACTATACACAGTCGAATTTCCATCAAGCCCATCCCGCCGCTGTACAGGGCACTCAGGCGCTCACATCCCAACTCTCGGTTTCTTCCGAAAGAGTGGGAACTCGAGCGATTGCATCATCTGAATTTGTGTCAGAGTTGCTATCTCTGCTTCAGCACTGCTGGACCCTTTATTATGAAGAGGAACGAGCCGAACAGGATGCTCGTAACCTCGCCCAGGTACCACTTCCAATGCGCGAAGACCTTGGTTATATGATCGTAGCCCAAGAGCACACTCAATATTATCCCGCGACCGTCGATGACCCGGTGCGAGTCCGTGCTGCAGTCGGTGAGCAGCTTTTCAAGACCATCGTCCGACTGCTCACTGCACCAGTAGTCGTCCCAGCCGCTCAGCCACAACAACTTCAGCAGAGTCACGCAGCACTACAGCCCACCAACCAATATGGTGCGGCCTTTAGTGTCTTACTTCATGATCATCCAGAAGTTATCCAACTCCCGGGCCAGGCTGCCACAATCCTACTGAGTCACCTGGCGGATAATTCGGTTAGCTGGCTTCAAGACTCGCTTGTTGTACCAGGCATGGAGACGAGCGCCATTGGTCAAGCCCACGCCTCCAATATGGCTGGGGCGAGGATTGTACAGGAAATCTTGCTGCGATGCCTAGGTCTGAAGTCTGCGCACACATCAGAAGTGGGCATCGCTGATTTTAATATCCCATCGCAACTGCTTACTCGTGAAAGTGAGGCTAGTCTGCTCTTAATGCTGGTGTCCACGCCGTCACTGCCTGCTCTTCGATTGCTCACCACTCTATGCAAGGATCACCACGAATTTGTCGATGAATACTTCACTCTGTTTGAGTATGCGTTCATGAGTAGCGCCAAGCTACTTTCGCTCCCTTACCCAGCCCACTTCATCCAGCCAATTATGGACTCGCATGGTTCGTCAACACCCGAACTGGCTGCGATAGAGCGATCGCTGGAAAGCATTTCAGGAGTTTCTGGCGCGGCAACTGATTCTGGTAACCAAAATCATACTCACCCCCTCTCGCCAATTACAATCCTCCAGAAGTATTCATCGAACCTCTCGTATACGGATGCACTTATTGCGTACGAGACGATGTTCGAGTTCATCAAGGCCTTCCAGCCCTGGGCGAAGCGAATCATCAAGCTTCAGCAGCAAACAGATACGCAGTTTGACGCAGCCCGACGCCCACGTCAGCGCTATGCAGCACCAGGCGAGACTAACCTTCCCACGAGTGTTCAATCGCTGCTCCCCGGACTAACCGCGCGCGGCAGTTCGCTATGCCTAAGCTGGATGCTTCAATGCTTCGTCACCAATTGGGCTCCAATGAGCCTAAGCGCCCAGCTCGACGCTGCTCTAGCTTTGGCCATTCGATCTGCTCCAGAGTTCACACCGAAGCAGCTGGCCACATTGTTGTTTGCTCTACCGCCTTCTGTTTGGTCCCCTCGCAAAGTAGCAGATCCCCGAATCGTTGCCGACGCAGCCGAGCTCGCCACTGCGGAGGCGGCAGCCGTTCAGCGGGGCCAGCTACCCGCAAAGTTGGGTCACACGTTGAATCCTGCAGTCGCACATGACGAGCGTTCCTTTCTCCGAGACACAATCCAACGCGAAAAGGAGGCGCTCGCGGGAGTGGCCCCAACTTCGCGTTTCTCCGACCCCTACTCCGTACCAAGTGCGGTCATTCAGGCCGCAGCAACCGCGGGAACACCCTTTGATCAGATTAACAACCCTGGCTGCTCAGTATCGAATCGCGCAGCTGCTATGCTCGCTGAAGGTACAGCATCCGCGACATCCAAGCCTCATGCAGCGGGTGTAGCGGATGCGAGGGCGGCGGCAGTGAGCTGGAGATCCCAAGAACACTTACGGTATGCGCTGGGACCCCGTCCACAACTCGGGAAATTATCGCGTATTGCACTTGCTCAAATACTACCGCACGAGCTTCTAGGTGATGAGGATGTTGATGTTGTAGGAACCGCGATTGACGCATTGGCCCAAAATCCAAAGCGGTTTTTGACTGCTCACTTCGCCTCGGTATACGAAACATCGCTTATTTCTGCCGGAATTCATCCTTGCGTTCCTTCGTCGAAATCTCCTGCAGCATTGCAGACCTCTTCTAATCCCATGTCGCGTGACCGTGCTGCCACATCAATGTCCCCCTTCCTGGAGCACTACCTCATGCGTCAGACTTGGGGTGAGCTTGAGAAGTCAAAGACAGATCATGCAAATGTCTTCCTGCTACCCATCGCAGACAGGCTCCTATATGCGCTCAAGCTGAACCGTCAACTTCGCTCTGGAGCTGCATCGGAGAGACTCCATTCTTCACTAGTTGAGCTCACCATCCGCGCGGCACCAGCGCTTGTGGAGCTGGCAATCCATGTACCCCCCTCCTTGAGCACTGGAGTCGAACCAATACCTTACCCAAGCGGCTACATGATCGCTGTTCTACAGATCCTTGCCCGCGCGGCACAAATGTCGCGCGAAAATGATCCAGAACAGAAAGCATCACCTGCCCTTGTTATCGCTCTCGACGAAATTGCGCGAAGGCTTGAAGTCGCTGCATCCCAAAGTCAAGCAGTTCGTCGTTTCACTCATCATCTCGTTCGATGCGGCTACTTCGAGGCCCGTCTCGCAAAGCCAAAGGCTACAGCTTGTGTTGCTGAGCAAAAGAACTCGGCTGTTGCAACGTATGCTGCAATGATGAATGCGCAGCAGTATGGGCTCGATGTCCAGGCACAGGGTGCCGAATCCTCACTCCACGAGTTGGCGCAGCAGGGTGTTGGTGGTCTCCAACTTGGGGTTGCTTGCCTCGCGCCGATCAGCACGTCCTTTGTTGGATCGCCGCAAGCGTCTTGCCGTGGAGAAGTCTCCAAGTTCTCCACAAGCAACACTGAGGATATCATGATTGCTGCCGGCATCCCCACGTGCTTGACTCCAGAAGAACTGAATGTGATCGCAAGCGCAAGTCATGGATGGTTAGAGCTAACACAGCGATATAGGCAAGAGTCACGTTCATCAACTCAGCAAGCAAACGAGGAAAAGAGCGCTCTTCTCGCTCGCTCTACCAATGGAGAGCTCTGGTTCCCCTCTTACTCATACGTTCCGGCAGAGCATATCCAACCAATTACCACAGAACTCTGGAAAGACTTGCCTCCAGTTTATGATACCCCGATTTGCCCTCCTGATGTGGCACATAGCATCAACTATGGAGGAGAAATGGCGGAGTACTATCCACTCGCACCTGTTCCAGTGACCTCCAGTCATGGCACGGCCAACGAATATACCTATGCTCCCCAAGTAGACGCAATCACGGACTTACCGCCCCTCAACAGTTACAGCCCCCTTCCTACCGCGCCAGCTCCTCCTGCTATCAACCAGGACTCATCTCCTGCCACTCAAACTGCGTCAACTCCAGCTTACACCGCCGATTTAATTGCCGCCCTCCCTGTGGTACCTGCCATTTCTGCCCCCACACCCACGGTTCGATACGCAAATCCAGTAGCGGATCGACCTGAACCGTCCAATTCCCAACCTACGAAGGTAGCGCCACCTCCATATTCGTTAGTAACACCATAATGAAATGAAAACGCTCCAAACTGCGTGCAACCCGTTCCTCGCTTAAGTTTATTGAATACAACGACTTGCTCTACTTGCCTTCGTACCAGGTGTCCGCAATTGAAGCATCAACAACGAGATCCACAAGTAGGTCTTGTTTAAATGGATGAGCCATGCAATCAACTACAATTTGATACGCCTCCTCAGCTGTCTCTTCTGGGCCCTCCACAATAAGTTCATCATGAATTTGCAGGAGCATCTTCCATCCTATCTTCCTCAATCGCTCATTCCGATGCAGCTTCAACATTCCAGCCATGACAACATCTGCTGCTCCCCCCTGGATTGGGGTATTGATTGCAGCGCGTTCTGCATGTCCTCGTGCGGCACCTCGGTTATCATTAATACCTGCAAGAGGTCGATATCGGCCCATGAGGGTCCGGGTGACACCCGTCTTCCGTGCCTCTGCGATCGTACGTTGTTGCCATTCCAGTACCTCTGGTCGATCGGCATACCACCGATTGACTGTTTCCTTGGCTTCCTTCACAGACACATCAAAGTCCTTCGCAAGACCCGCCGCAGTTTTACCATAGGCAATGGAGAAATTCAGGATTTTAGCCTTGCGACGCTCGCTTGCAAACATATCCTTCAGTAGCGGTGCCTTCGGCTTCTCACCAGGCTTACCATCGAACTCGAGGAGGCACTCGCCACGCTTAACTGCTTCAGCGATCTCGGGGTACATTCCCATTGCGGTACGCGAGTGGAAGTCACCGCCCAGCTTGAACGCCTCAATCATGCTCTTGCACTTCGTGATGTGCGCCAGAATGCGTAACTCCAGCTGACCATAATCGGCAACAATCAACTTATTACCAGGCTTAGCAGCAAACGCATGACGGATTTTGTAGACGTCCTTCTCAAGTGCAGGTTGGTTCTGTAAATTTGGCTTCCGAGAAGACAGCCGGCCAGTTTCAGTGTTCAAATTTAGGCTACAGTGAACGCGATCGTTCTCATCAGGCAGTATGCTCAAAGGTTCGATAAAGGTGCTCATCATAATTTCCACCGCAGAGACCTTGCATAATGCGTCGATTGCTTCACATGCCTCTCGACCAGCATCGCCACCACCAAAGAAATCATACGCTTTGCCATACTTTGGGGGGTTTTTGTCCAGCTGGCCCGCCAACTCTTTGAGCACAGGAATACTTGCCTGGGGTGCGCCCTTTGGCGTACGGCTGATAACAGGCATTCCAAGTCCACCCAACTCAAAGCTGAAGTTCTTTTTGGGCCGAGATTTCCCGGGCTCGACGTATCGGTATTCGTTAGGAGTGTCGAAAACACGTGTGGGAGCTAGGCCTGACTTGAAGGTATCTTCAGGGGTTCTAAGATCAGCACCCGTTTCCTTTTCCTTCTCCATAATGCTTCGCCAGTCGATGCCATTCGATGAAGCGCTCTGGCCTGCCTCAAACGCCAGTATTTGAGGACCTGTCACAGAAATGGGTGTTCGAGGGGCAAAGAAGAACTGCTGTTTCTGTGCCTCCGAGCACGGATTCATATATTTCGCCTCGGGTCGCTGCTTCGATGCCCAATCCAAAAATAGTTTCTCGTAACGTGCCTTATCCTTAGCTGCGCGTTCGGCGATGTCTCTCATATAGTCCTTTCGCCTAACATGAATGCCCTCACGCTCCATATCGGTAAGAGTTTCTCCGAACGGTAGCCAGAAACGCAAGTAGAAGTCATACATGGTCAAGTCACCTGTCCATGGCCAACGGCGCAGCTCTTCTTCCAATCGATTGCGCAGGAACCACGTGGATTTTGCATCGCCTGCGGAGTACTCGATCCACTCTGAGCGAGTCTCTGGCTGCCTCTGAAGCACCTCGCAGGGAGGCAAGGTCATCGTCTTACCTAGAGTACCGTCTTTCTTCACGTTTGCCTTGCTGAATCGGGTAGCCATGGCAATTTTGGGTGCAACCTCCCCGCACAGTTCATGAGTAAGTGACTCGAGAGAATAGCCTCCCTCAAACGTGCGAGCAGCATTCCATAGACGAGCCATGTGCATCGTATCGCCTCCAAAGCCAAGTGCATTGATACCGTGGTTGTAAAGGATGTGCCGATCGAACGAGTAGTTATGCCATACCTTGTAGATGGTAGGATCCTCGAAGTATTCCTTAAACAAGTCGATGGTTCCCTCTGCGCCATCGAGGTTGTCGATCCAAATGCGGCTACCTGTGCCAAAATCAATGTCTGGCCCTACGTAGATGGACGCGCAGATAATACGTCCATGGCCCACTGGGCTGTACATCTTGATATCGATATCCTTCGTTTCCGTATCACATGCATGGAATCGGCATCGTACTTCAGGCGAATTAAGTATCTTCAAAACACGCCTCGCTGACGCTTCGTCATTGACAATTGTACAATCCAGAGGCGGATTGTCCGTTGGCTGTGGCCTTGCGCCTGGCGCAGGCCCTGACGTCACAACGATTTCGCGCCCATTCTCGTCCCAGACACGCCGCACGGCTTGCTTGGGTCGCGGCGTGAACGAGCTCTCGGGGTCATGGGGTGGGATCGAATTGATAGCTTGCTTATGTGCTAGTGGAATCTCTTGTACCCGTCCGCTGGCGTCCACATATGTGGGTCGATAGCTTTCAAGATCGAAGGCAGTTGGGTGAGGGCTGGGTTGAGTTGCGCTTCTGACGATTGATTCACTTGAAAACGTGGACCTTTGGGGTTCGTTCAAGTTGGGAACATAAGATCTCACTGAGGTTAGAATCTGAGTCGAGGAACCCCGCGGGAAGCCGGACCACGCAACTGCGTTCGCGATTGGACGGGAAAATCCATACTCCGAAGATGTAAAGTGCCGGATGTGGCCGTTTACCGCGCGAAGAACACGGGGAAAACCCGCGCGCTGCGCTATTCGTACCAAGGAGTGCATAGATGGCAAATTGTCAGCCTACGCACTAGCCTCAGTGCAGTGATTCCAGCAATATGAAACTTTGGCTCGCACCAATGCTCACATCTGTATATCTCAAGATAAATTAAGTTTCATGTTGTCAAAATGTGATCTATTACTGTAGTCTGATGTGAATATGCATGATGTGTGATTTGTAAAGCGAAGAACGACCATCAACCGTCAGTATCCACCTCCACACCAAACTCCGCTGACTGACCTTCTCCCCTCGGTATTACTTTCTGCATTTTGTAGGATAGCTACGCGTTTCCCCCTTCCTAATTAACCATTTCGTGCAAGTCCGGTCACTATCCTTCGTAAAACCACCCTATATCCGAGGCATCCCAGCTATGCTGCCGCTCAAGAGCATCCTGACCGGTCAAGGCTCACGGACCCGGATAGCTCTGCTGCAGGAGATTACACGACAGCTGAGTCGGGAGCTGAGTTTGCGAGACCGCGCGTGCATGGCATGTGGCTTCAGCACTGATATCCGAAGCCAAAGTCAATCTCCCGCCGGCGTGGTGCAGTTGAGGGGCTTCCACACCAGGTCTGACTCAAGCCTGACCCGCCCCGCCCCGATTATTCCAGATGCTAGGACATGCCGCCAATCGAGCTTGCGTCCATGCCATCCTCTGCGACCATCACACTACGTCAGTTCATTGTGTCAGTTTTCTTCGGTTGCTCCTGCGCAGCCAGCAGTGAAGGACAATGCGTCGAATGGACAGGTCAGACTGGACCCCAAAGTTGTAGCGTCTGCCAATGAGCAGTCAGGATCATTGAGCGCAAAAGAGCGTGTTGGACTGTCTTTCTCAGCATCGTTACCACTAGCCTCCGCAGACAGCACCAGTGAACCCATTCGGGGAAGCCAAACACAAGCTCCAAGCCCCACTACTGGTTCGCAAGAAAGGACACTCGTTGACGGATCCAAGTTGCATTGGCCCAAGTGGAATGGACCAGAGGTCGAGTACACAAAGTTCTCCAAAATGTGGTGGCTTGACAAGCTCTGGTTATGCATCATGTTTGCCGTGACTGGCAGTCTCGCTCTTGTGGCGGTCCGAGAAGTCCTAAGACGAATCTTCGCAATTGAAAATGTGAGTCTGTTCCAAGGGGAGTGGAAACATCGACTTGTTTATTTCCTTCTAATGACTCCGTCGTACAGTGCGACGCTACTCGTCGTAGGAACACTCTTTGGTCGCTATCCCTACACGAAACGGATGCTCAAGCGAATGTGGAGTCGTTTCCTGCCTAAGAAATTTATTGACAAACTGTAAACTAGTAGAGTCGGTTTTGATGAGTCGACTCGTCATCCATCACTCTTAAGGCTTTATGAACATTTTAGCCGAGCCGTGCATCTCTGTCTTAGTAGTGTTTTAGTCGTTTGTTTCGTAAATATTCTTATTAACACCAATACACTCAATCCGGCTGGCCCATGTTTGAGCCGCGACAGCGTGTAAATGTTAATAGTGATCTCGATGCGGACATGCGTCTTCCCGAGTATAATACCTGCGGTCTAGCAGCTCTGCGCATCTGTCAGTGCTTATTTCACGTCATGCTTTTTCCACTTCGTGAGACTCGTGCCTGATTCAGTCCAGACCCGGCCCTGCTTCAGCTCAGAGGCCAAGTTTCGAAATTGTCAATTTACATTTCCAGCGTCACCGAATCCCGGGATACTGCCGATTGGAGCTTATAACAAACCACCACAATGGCTAAGAGCCCCAGCCAGCAAACCTCTGGCGCAGTATCGCCCCAGGCGCATGATAAGCGCAGGCAAAAACCGCGCGTACAGGTCGTCAAGGAAGAGTACCCTGACAGGACGGTGATCATTCAGACGGAGGAGGAGGACGAGTATGTGATACTCGAGCTTCCTCGAGCGCTGGAAGACTATAAAACGGTGACACGACCTGGAGAAGACCCACAAATTGCCGTCAAGGTACGTATTTCACTCCCTTCCCGCCAAGATTTTCCAGACCTTTTGCTTGCCACTTCGCATCCATGATCCAAGATTGCATGCTTCACTTGCTTATGTCCTGCTGTTTTTCCATGTAAAATATGTAGGACCTCGACACTAGTCGGCCTCAGCTGCATGTCGGCGAAACAATAGCCATGCTGCAATGGAAAGACAGTCCTGGGACATTCCTAATCTACGAATGCATTCCGAGAGAAATCCCGAACTTTATCCCCCCGAAACCAAGCCCACACACAGGGCGTGTGGAGATAAAACAACAGAATCATGGACTTGCTGCGCGTGCTGATTCTGAAGATATGGAGGCAGAAGAGCCCCATGCCACCGAGCAGGCACGGGATAAAGAGGCAACGGAGACAGGAGGAAAAGTTCAAACTGAGATTGGAGTTCAGGATGTACGAACAGGCCCGGATAGGAAGGAATCAACTCAGCGGCGGCAGCCGCAAACCTATTCTACAAAGGCCAAGCCACAACCGGTGGAACTCAAGTCACAATGTTCGGCGTTATCATTGAGTGATGAGCAGTTTTACACTTCATTCAGACCTCCGGATCAAGAGGTCGTTTATTTAGCCTCTACGCGAAAGTTTTTGAAGCACTACCGATATATTAGCAACCCAGTGAGCCAAACTATGCCACCAAAAAAGCAGGGCCCTGTCCAGCCTTCCCCTCTTTCTGGATCAGCCGCTGCACTGTCATCCCTCGCGGCGTCCGGAAGTCCCTCAACCGCCAAGTCGAAAAAGGGCAGCAGGTAGCACCAGACCAGTTAGCAAGCTTGACGAGCTATCGCAACGACTCGTCGTTCGCCCTGCTATGGACGGATAGATAAAGCCATTAATGTCAGGACGAGTGAGGTTTGTGGGATAGGTTTATGCGTTCTCGATGAATCAAGTATGGGAGATTGTTTGCACACTGTGTAATGGCGCAGGGTGCAAAACACAACACAAGAATAAGGACATACTGCTCGAATGGAGAGCAAAACCCGAAGGTCTGTAAATTTCTGTGCTAATAGGCAAAACAGACATTCGCATGAAGCAGAGAAACAATAGAATCTACCAAGTCGGGATCACAAACTAAGAACATACCAAGATAGAAACAAGTAGAGAGCTTCTTTTGTCGTGAAGGTAGTGATACCTGAAAGCAGTGAATGTGCACCAGTGTTCATAGTAGTATAATAATGGCTGTTATGTTATCTTTGCTTAGGCGATCAATGGCGGCTTTCACCAACGCTTCAGCTACACGACATAAGAATGAGTTGAGTTCAAACGAAGTATAGGGCCTCTCGGAGGTGCCAGAAGTCATAGCTTCCTTGTCTAGCATAGACTGGACAAAATCGCATGCAGCCTGGTCACTCATCACGTCCCAGAGTCCATCGCAGGCGAGGATGACGAAGCGATCCTTAGGGCTGAGCAAGGTCTCCACGCAATGCGGAGCTGCTGTCACAATTGGGTGTCCATTTTCTTTCAATAAATGGTCACCCAGCGCACGTGACACGGCCAAGATACCATTCACCCGCTGGTTCGGGCTGACAAACCCTCCAGCTGCTCGAATGCGCTGGGCTTCTTCCGGTCGAGAAGCGCGGTGATCGACTGTGAGGCGAAGTGCAACTCCCCCTCGGCAAAGCACTGCTCGTGAATCACCCACGTTAGCGACGACAAGTGAACGCATCAAGGTGGGTGTTTGACTCGGCCCCGGGGAGGGGCTCTCGATTTGACGTATCACGCAGGAGACCGATGTTGAACCTGAACGTAGAATACCAACACGTCTCAGTTGGCCGTCCGTACGAAGATATGCCGTACGAAGCGCGGAAGCGAATGTAGATAAGCTTGGAGCCGGCGTGGGTGATACGGATGTCTGGCCATTCGTTCCCTGACTGGCCTGTGATCCAAATGAGTCACCATTTCCTCGCTCAGATCCACTCGACGTGGACCTTGAGGATCCGGAGGACATGACCGACTCCCCTGAGTCTGAACAAATAGAAGCACACTCAACTTGTTGTGCTGTATCCAGCACAGCTCCAAAGTCTGTCTCGATCTTCCCAGGCTGGAATTTGGAAGATGATGCTGTTGCTGAGGTTGGGGTTGTCGGGCTCATACCTTGCCTGAGGGACGGGTGGGTTCCCGAGGCTGTTTGGGATTGATGTGCAGCTGCTGTGTCTTCCCCTCGCTTATTCTTGAGTGCCTGAAGAGCATGACTCAAATTCGCATGCAAGGTCTTGACAACGAAGTCAACCGTCTCGCGTCCTCCGTGCCCATCATACAAGCCGAAATAGCCCATGTGTGGATCTCCGCAGAAGCAGTCTACGATAATCTCGTCGTCTTCCATCGATGCACGCCGGCCGCGATCTGCTGCCCAACCAACGCCACGAACGGAGGTGAAATTATGGGTTAATGGGAGGCGATTGGGCAACATGGCAAAGTGCTCTCGCAAATTGTTTCTTGTGACTGTCAAAAACTTGAGCACAGCAATGATTCGCTCCTGGTCTTCAGCCTCTGCACGAATGGCATCCGGGCTGCCCTCTGGATATTTCTGCGAAGATTCCAGGCGGTACGCATCGCCGCACAGCGTATAGCCAAGTGCCCCCATGGCCTCTTGTGAGGCAGTCAAGTGGCCGAGTCGCTCCCTGAAGTGAATGTTTGTTGCCGAAATCGACTGGAACCGTGCATCACCTGGATAGCGTGCCAGATTCTTTGCATATACGTGCAGGGTCTCGATACCTTCGATGACTTCAGCTAAAATGTCATCTGTGAGCATCTTAGTGATTGCCATCGCCAGTCGATTCACACATTCGTACGCCTTGACTGAATTGACACGATCGCGAAATATCGAATCGCTCGAGGGGAGAAGTGAATGCCATTGCGATCCGTTGCCCTCAACTACAGGTACAGATCCAAGCTTGATTTCGGTGCCCGCCGCGGACTCATTTGGCATGAGCGAATAGAGCGCATCTGTGATTTTGGTCTCTGGATTCTTTGCGAGAGTCTCCTCTTGAGTTCGATCAGAAAGTTGCTTCTGATCTGGCTGATGTTGATCCTCGCTCGGACTTGGGCTTGAGCCTGGGCTTGAGCTCGGGCTTGGGCTTGAGCTTGGGATCAGGGAAGGGCTGGGGAGTGGGCTACCGCGCGGACTAACCGCAGAAAACGGTAGGTCCGTCTGATTCTTGGATGCACTCAAGTGAGGTTCATTTGCCTTGCTGTTGAGAGCTATACCGATTGTGGTGTCGTTGTCGTTGTTGGGAGTGGGATAGGACGAAGCGACCGGGATCTCAGCAAACGAAGAAGAGGCGACTGTTGGACTGGAAGTATCATTCACAGGAGTGAGGGGAGGTATCGGAAGTGAAGAAGACTGGATGGGATCAGGACTACAAGTTGAAGTCAGTTTGGCAACGCTTCCATGAGGAGGGTTGAGGCACTCTGACATACCCACTGCTGCTGAACAAATTAGATAATCTAATTTTGCAGTGGAACTCTTCCTGTGGACAGATGTATCAGATTGGAACAAAACGTATGCGTGTAGTCGAAAGTAAGCGGGCACTTCTCCTAGTCGGATAATAGTCGAGCCCAAACACAGCGACGAATCGCACCTCCGAAATAGGGTTCAGCTAGAACGGCCTGTTTCGAGCAAGTTCGATTGTTGCGTATGCCAGCGATGACCCGCTTCGTCTGCAACTTAATGTGGACGCGAAGGGAAGTTATTGACGTCTTCAGACCCTTGGGTTCTCCGCCGCCGGGCAAACGCGTGTGTAGTGCTACTGTTGTTCTACCGCGTCCTGGGGAACACTGAGATAGAGTCAGACCCGGATGCAGAATCAGACGCTAACGCAGACACAAAGCGCTGATTGACCAGACCGAACCACCAACCCACACACACGGAAGGAGGAAGGAAGGTGGAGGTGGTCAGAGGGGGTCTGGATAAGAGGATATACCTCCGGCCTGGTCGTGGAATGCAGAGGCTTGTGGAGTGATCAATTGATGAAATTCGTGTCGTCCCAACAGTATCATATAAGGATGTGCACCAGTCCACGCGTTGTTACGCAACAAAGAGCCGAGGAAGGGTCAGGGTGAGGTGGCGAGAACAAGACAGGCGGGGGCGTCGTGCATGAGTTACATCAAGAAAAGGCATGCTGAGTCGAACATCAACCATATAGTTTCATATCTACCCTATACTACCCCTGTACACCCACAGGATCATCACGCTGACGAAATGGAACGCGCTTCCTACAAACGCGCCGAGGACTAATTTCACGTTTTTTCCAGTGCGCATGTGAGGCGGAGTAGGTCGATAACCCTATATATGTGCTATAGAGGTTTAACCAAGTCCTATGCACGCAACCGAAAAACTCATATCCCATGCAATGTATCCAAAGAACGATAAATGTGGGTGGGGGAAGGCCGAGCTTCCCACCCGTTACACGTTGGACTTGTTTCTTGCGGCGGAGCGGGATGAATTTAACACGCATCCCATGGAACCATGCAGATGTGAGGGCTGTCTATCGTATGGCGCAATCAGTAACTTGGAGTATCCCCATGCGGGCGAGATTCGAGCCCCGAAGTGAGTCCCTCCGTGGTGAGTTTAGAACTAGTGGAAAGGCGAGTTTAGGTCTGAGTTCTGTCCACAAGTGACAAGGTTTGACTTGTGCTGTCAAGCGAATTGGGCAGAAAACAACGTTCTCACGTAGTCTTATATGTATTGTAAGTGTCCTCGGCAAGATCCCATATTATCCCTCTCTTCGATCCACCTTCTTCTCAACTTGACTTTGGCGCGGTCTAGCTCCACGAAGCCTGGTGATGCCATCCCAACGTTGGCAGGACAGCCCTTTCCAGCACACATGGTGTGCATTGCACTCCCATGCAGGCGGTACGCGTACGTGTCAGACTGATAACAAGGAGTCCGAATCCAATGTCGAAGTCAAAAGGTCAACGAAGTGAGTGGATATGTAGCATGCACTCAGTTGGCCTCCAGAAATGTATAGCAAGCAAGCGATTTACACAGATATATCCAGTTTCGGGTCCTGAGCTACCACAACCTAAGCCCGTAGCACGTGTGGACACGAGCTGGAGTCATCGGCACAAACTGCGTACTCGATCGCTGCACAAGTCGAGCCTGAGGTTGTGCTGCCTACTGGAGCTCAATACTGCAGTATTTTATTGCAGCTGATGTACATGGGCATATCTCGTGGTCCGCCATAGCATTTCTTGTAATACTTTGTTGAAACCCACCTCTTTCACCTGGGTCATGGGGGCACCGTCGAGTAGAAGCCTGCAAAGCCTACCACTCGTTGCAAGCTGCTCTGACGTGGTATACCAAAGAGAATGAAAGTCTGAACGAACGCGACCGGGTTCGGAGTTTTTGATCATGGATTTGTTGGCTGAAGTTAGAACGTTCAACTCACGAGCATGACCGTGAGCCTCGGAGCTCTACCTCTCACAGTCACTGCTACCGAACTCAAATCCCAGACACTCACTAAATCAATCACTTGATGAGAGTGAGATGATTCGAGTGACAGCAACAAAGCAAACACTGAGCGACAAGATCGATTGATTGGTTTGACAGCCACACTGAAGTGGATCCAAGTCGAACTGGCACTGATCAGTGTGTTCAACTCCACTGACTTTTCGTAAGCTAGCCATCCAGCTGGACAGTGGAGGCGACAGCTGAGTGTCACATCAAACGACGTCCAAGGCAAGCCAAGTTGAGGTGTGATCCTCGACCGGTTTCTTGCCTCCTTCCCTCCCTGTCCTTCGGGGGCTATTCTCCCGCTTCGTATCGTTCTGACTGAAGGACCGAAACTGGGGCTGCTTCGAAACTGAAGCTGTGCTGCAGAAGCAAGTTACCATGCTGCAGTACCAACAACAGCTCCTTCGGAAGCGCATCCTGCTTCTTGTAACACTGCTGGTGGTTCTACAGGTACTCAGCACACAAGCGGGCTTCGTGCCAAATATGGTTCGTAGGCTTTTTGGAGGGCAAAGTCAACACACCTACTCGGAGGTCACTTCACATACTGTAAGGAGAAACCCTAGCTCTGGCAACGGTGTAAGCCAAGGTTCCCGGGGTCCGTTGACCCGCCTCAAGGTGATGAAAGCATCATCTCCCGAGGTTGTCCAAATGCCACGTATTCGCAAGGCTCGCCTTCAGCAAATCCAACGATTGCGTCACAAGAACAGAGCAAAGCGAATGTACCAGGAACAACACGTAAGAGGAGCTCTACAACCGGGCCAACCAAAACGCTTCGGTGAGCTTGCTACTACGAAACGTAAGTTGCGTTCAAGTCCGCGTGTCATGAGGAAGGGTCCCAAGCCGATCCAAAAACCAATCTCGAGGAAGCAAGAAGTTGCATTCGTTAAGTCGAATCGATCGAAGGTAGGTATTCACTGTTTGTTATGAAGCAAACCTTACGAATTGCATGATTGATATAAGCTTGCTCGTTGCGATGGATTAGCAATGCTTCAAACTACTTTGGAATGCTGTTCTCATCTCAAATCGGTAAACCAATGATGTCCTTATTAGATGTCTTCCCTTGGCCTCTCTCGCCCCCATTTTCATGGTGTGCAATCCCAACGTAATGCTCTAGAAACGTCACAGGTAGCCAAGACACGCTTTAGCAAGGACAGTGTCTTGCTAGTGCAGCCTTTCGATAGTGGAAGCAACTGGACCATACCCATGCCACCAACGCTCCCTCCACTTCCAGATGTACCGATGCCGCCCGAGCTTCCTCCATTGCCAGCGCTCCCGGACCTGCCAGGCTCTCCTGACTTCCCAGGCATACCGCCTGTAGAGGCCCCACAGCCTCCGGAGCTGCCTGAGGCTCCATTACCGACCCCGCCAGTAGAACCTAGTTTCCCGGCTCCACCTGAACTACCGGACATCCCTGGACTTTCTGATCTACCTGATCTACCTGATCTACCTGATCTACCTGAACTACCTGAGCTATCTGAACTACCTGAACTACCTGAACTACCTGAACTACCTGAACTACCAGATATACCTGGTCTACCTGACCTACCTGGTCCGCCTGAACTTCCTGATGTCCCAAGCATTCCAGATTTATCCGACATCCCGCCGCCGCCAGACCTGGTGGATTTGCCAGATCCATTCGGAATCCTCCCGATTTTAAGGTCTAACTCCTCATCCAACGAGACAAATATTGTCATCGCCCCGCTTACGCCAGAAACCTTTGAAAGTATGTTACGAAACGCTGTTAATGATGTACTCAATGCCCAGCTCTCTGCTGGCACTCTCAGTCCGGAGGACATGGTTGAGAGAATTGTAAACGGATCTCTTGTCCGCGCCCCTCCGACTCCAGATGAGTTCTTCGCGTCGCGAGGGATTAATATCACTGACTTGGCGCAGCAACTGGATATGCTCTTTGCGAATGCTACGTCTCTCAAACTTGATCCGGATGCCGTCGGCTGGCTCGCTCCCTACAACGTCGGGGAACGACGTAGTGTGAGTAGGCGTGAGCGCAGGAAGACGCTGCAAGCTCGACGAGCCAGACTACGCGAGAAGCTAGAGGCCTATCTGAACCGAACGGGTAACGGAAATATAACTTCCAATCTGGAGTTTGAAGCATATCAAACAAGTGAGGACAATGGCCTGCGCTTGGCGACCCCAGCATCTACCGACTTGGAAGTTCATGCAAGGATTTTCTCGAACCTCAACTTGCTCAAGCATTTCAGAGCTCTTGCGACACCAGATCCCAGGCCGCCTCAGCAATCGCCCGAGCAGGCCGCTTTACTCGCTCAAGCATTGGTTCGAGCAATCATTGCTCTGCCTCGCGTGGCATATGTCAGCTCACCTTGGGAAGGCGCAAGCGACGCCATCGACAGCCTGGGAATCCCAAACCATTCGACTAGACTGAAGGGCAATGATCATGAGGCTCGAGAGAGACTCGAGTTCTTGAGCGATGGCTCACGCCGCAGGCGACGTAGAAGAGAACCCCTCGAGCGCAGTATGGGGGGTTTCAAAGTAAAAGCAGGCAGGACCGAAATGGATACGGCTAAACATGCAAACACCAAACTACCACCAGTAAGGTCTCAGAACTCTTTTGTAGCAACGCAATTAGAAGAGCTTCAACATCAGGTCCTGCAGCCAGTTATGTCACGTCGCAGCGATGTTCTTGAAGGCTCATCTTCTTACATGCACTCCAAGTCGCCGGGAAATTCAAAGAAGCTTCCGAGTGCAAGCAGCCTGTCTCAATCACGAGTCGATTCGAAACTGCAAAAGGCGCAGAATGGGCGGGTGAAGATGAAAGCTTCACCTATGACACCAACCTCGATGACGAGCTTCGACCCCGTACACGGTCACACTGATGCTGATAACGGGCTCACACAGACCCAGCAACGAATGATTATTATCTCGTTAGCACTGGCGATTTCGGCCGTCTTCGTCATGACCCTGTGGGATGTTAAAGAGATCCTTTGCAACGGACCTTTGAGTGGTGCATCCTCCATCAACGAACTTTAGGTGGGGTGTCCCCTCATTTCACCTTCGATATCATTCTCCCTAGGTAAATAGACTAACAAGCAGAAAGCTCTTTGAGATGCTGCTGGATCACAGAAGAAAAGATACAGAACTAGATGTATTCAGTGGGAATTTGCTTTTGTTTGTTGAGAGGTTTAGGTGCCTGCCGTCACTTCCTTTTGTGCGTTGTTTATACAATGTGAGGTTAAGTACGGTCGTGCAGCAGTGTGTGGAAAATATACAGCTTCATGAGCGTGAGGAAAGAACCATCACGCACATGTTGTCGTTGACGAATTATGGGTGCAGAGGTTAACAGACCAAACTAAACAGATACAAAACTCAACCTGGACTTGAAGGAACTGATGATACATACGGGCGGACATAAAAACCGCCATGCCACGATTGTCACCTTGCTCACATGCGCTCGATTACAGTGAATCCACAACTGTAATGTGGCGTATTCGTTGGCAAATGCCATTCTCAATCAACCTCCATGGAGTATAGAGACGAGCCAAACACTGCGAGTGCGTTCTCTGCACGTTGGCTTGCTTCGAATCTTGAAGACGAGCGCAGAAGCGGCTTATCTGAATCCTACTGTTGACGATGTTCCCATAGTGGCTGGGCCAAATGATGTCAACTCGTTGTGTGCACGCTGAATCTCGTCGTGGAAGGCCTGTCGCACGGCGAGGAACTCTTCTGCAAGGATTTCTGCGGCGTCTGCTGAGACTTCTCCGGGACTGGTCTCAGGCACGGTGCTGACACGCAGAAGCGTGTGATTGATTAGGGGATGCGGCATGCGGTAGCCTGCGAACAGCACTCTCTGGTCTCGAAGCAGCTGGCATCGCAGGAGGTTGCCCACGGTGTGGTCTTCTTTGTAAAATGTGAAGACACCCGTGTTGAGAAGCTTGGTGTCGGGTGTATATTCCACCCTATAGGAGACGTGTGCAATGGAATCACGTGACGGGTCAGCGTTTTAGCCCCTGAATCACCACGAGAGCGAGGCAAAAGCATGTTTCAAGCGTGACCAGAATCAAGCCCAACGATAAACTTTGCCAAAGGTACGTACTTCTTCTCACCCTCTGCAAGAATAAAGTGCTCAGTAGGATCAGGTGCGTTAAGACCACTCATTCCTTTGAATTATATCGGAGAAATACTACCAAGGTAGATGCAAATCAACCCTTTGCGAAAGAGTATTTCTTAACCCCTCAAACCTGTCCTTCCCAGAGACTTTCCCCGGCCGCTCTCGGCAGCTACTAGGCGCTGCCCAGTAAGCTTCGGCCTTCGGATTCGGGGTAGCGCACCTTCTCGAAATGCAGTCCGGCAGAGCAAACTGGCCGTAATCCTTTGAAGAAAGCTCTGATAAGTGTTCTCGGGGTCTTCCCTCAAGATCACATTTCCGGGGCTTTACCTCCAATATCGTATGAATAGTGAGTAAAACTAGCAAGATTCTGTTGTTATACATTGTGCTGTATTTAGATTCGATGGGAACCACTCCAATCACCACTGCCTATCCCACCCAGCAGGGGCTGGAATCGCTGTCTTCGGACTGAATGAAATCCTGGATCTGGGGAAATTCAAACTTGCGTTGCCAGGCTCGGGGGTGCCGGAATACACCCCCTGTGGCGGTTACTGGTCGGCTCAAGGAGCGTTTTTTTCAAAGTGGATGTACAACTTTCGAGGGTGAATTTGCGGCGAAGTCGCGGTGGAGTGGTTGTGCTGGTGATACAGTCTGATAGATATTTGACTTCCGTACTGAATCAATACCAATTTTATACGTGAAACCTTACTATCTTTCGAGTTAGAGCGCATTTTTTATCCTACCACCTCATCGCTTGGAACGCTAACCTCACCCTCCCTCGTTATAGCGCCGATAGCAAGGATGGCTACGCTTCAACGCGCGTCGGCAGTCGAGACCAAGTGTACGTATCTTGTTTTGCTAGCCATTGTGGGACCTGCCTCACACTACGCTTCGTGATACAACCCTCAAAACGAGAAATCAAACCGCTCCTCACACCGAGTCGCAAACTCGCGTGTGGGCAGTGACTTGCATATGCTACTGAGCCGTGTAACCTGACGAAACAACATTCAATCTCCTTCACTGCTATTCTAGCCAACTGGACGCCTGCCGTGACGACGGGTATTTCACGAAATCCTGCGACAACGCTTCGAAGCACCCAAACATTCCAGCATCCCACACGCGTTACTACGCGAAGAACTGGGGCTGTGGGTGCAGGTATAACCGCTTCCTACACGCGCCGACCGGCACGCACCATCGCTGCTGCCGCTAGGTCACAGCTCATGGCAGCGGGTGCATCCGAGCAGAAAGATTCTCGGGCCGCTCAGGAGCAGAAGTCCAACACATCACACAAGCTCTCCGCGCAGCGCTTCGGCGCAGGCAAGCGCGCGTCTTCGGAGCCCCCCACCGAATTCCGCCGCTTCTACGACCGTGGTGACCTGCCGCTGCAGGTCGCTTTCGATGGTGCTCAGCGCAAGGTTCAGTGGAAGGTGCAGTTCGAGTACCTCGACTACCACCACTACTTGCCTATCTTCTTCGATGGTATTCGTGAGCGTCAGGAGCCTTACAAGTTCCTCGCACGTCAGGGCACATATGATCTCCTTGTCAAGGGTGGTAAGAAGATTCTGTCTGTGATCCCTCAGCTCATCTTGCCCATCAAGAAGGCCCTGGCCACCAAGGATACCGAGATCGTTTGCGAAATGCTGAAGATTCTTCAGAAGCTGGTTGTTTCGGGCGATATGATCGGTGAGGCGTTGGTGCCCTACTACCGCCAGATCCTCCCTGTTTTCAACCAGCTCTACACAAAGAACGTCAACATTGGTGATCGGATTGACTACTCGCAACAGAAGCGCATGAACGTGGGTGACTTGATTGATGAGACTCTTGAAAAGTTCGAGTTGCATGGCGGTGAGGATGCATTCATCAACATTAAGTATATGATCCCAACGTACGAATCAAAGGTCATTCGTCACTAACCGAGAGATAGTGCCGACGTTGGGCGTCGCTGAGTGGAAGTGGAAGTGGAAGTGGACCACCGGGCCATAACTTTTTACCCGCAACCCACTTCATCGTTCGTTGCGTGCCTCGATTGGCAGCAGATAGTGATGAGAGTATAGGGCCTTCATTAGATCCGGAGGTACTGAGTGGGGTGAAAAAAAGTTTTGTGCAAAAAGAAAAAATGAAAACTCCGTTCGTCAGCTCAACGAATGAGTTGCCCAGGAGGATCCACCCACACTCACACTAGACTGTTCTTAAGACCCGTGAGAGCGTGCTTGACAAAGTTGCAAGGTTCGCTCAAACATCACACTTGCTTGTATCTTGTTTACTAGGATGTTTACCTCGCACTCGCCATCGCACTTACGTACTACCTGTTTGAGTCGAGATTGGATCTACATGTAATCTACCCATTCATAAACTTAGATTTGAAAAATGCATTGAGTTTCGAGAAGACGATGAAGGTTACCACAACGACAACAATAACGACGACGCAGACATTTCAAAATCGTGGGTGAGAGCGTTTATTCATCATAGATGATGTCGTTACAGCTGCTCATGCTTTACAAGTACATATCATCCTCGGAAGTACGTGCCACATGAGAATCAACAACATCGGCCTCAACACGGGAGTCCTGCTCAAGCTCAAGGAGGGAGGCACTGTTGATGGCCTTAGCAGCCTGTGCACGGTCGTAAGCGGCCTGTGCAGCGTTCGCCATCTTGAAGTCGCGGATGGGCATCTGAGCCTGGAGGAAAGGCTGGGCGCGGCGGAGCTTCGAAAGCAATGCAGCCGAAACTACATCGGTGTAGGGAGTAGCGAGCTGGATCTGAGGAAGCTCCGGCGAGGTGGGCTGAGGAGTGCCAGGCGAGGCAGGATCGTAGCGTTCGCAGTAGAGACCTGCGAAGCCAGCGGGGCAGTTGCACTGCCACTCACCGTTGGGAGCGGTGCAGTAGGTCTGGCCAGCGCAGCGAATGTTCAAAGCGGCGCAGGTGTCGACGGGCTCAGTGCAAGAAGCACCCTTCCATTCAGCGGGGCAAGCGCAGAGGTTGAGAGCAACGCAGCGACCACCATTCATGCAAACAGTGTTGTCACCGCAGTAGACGGAACCACCGAGAGCGGGGTTGACGAACATAGCAGCGGTGAGAGCCATGTTGGGAACAGACTGAGCACGCTTGGCAGCGCTCTGAATAGCATCCTCAATCACAACGAGGGCGGAGGTCAGGAGAGCCTTGAAGCCGTTCTCAATTTCGGTCTGAACGGGCTTGGCACGGTTGTCAGCTACAACACCCTGAGGGCGGAAAGTGTTCCGGACGAAGCGCTCGTGAGCCTGTGCGAAGAGGTCGTTCACCATAGCCAACTGAGTCTGAACGCAGGTATTGAGCTTCTTGGTGAAAGTCGTGCGCTGTGCGTTGATGGTCTCAGTCTTGACCTTTTCGGGGTCAGTGACGTTGGCAGCCTGGACCGCGCCCGAAACGAACACGGCCTGGTTCAATAGTCGCTGCTTCTCCTTGGCAAAGTGAGCCTTGGCGAAGGCCTCAGAGACCTTGCCGAAGACATTGAGTGCGGCGTTATCCGCGAGATTCTTGGTGCAGGTAATCACACGGGACCAGGCCTGCGCGGAGCCGTCAAAGATCGTGGGGGCCTCGTCCAACCACATCTTGGACGCATCCGACAGCTTGCCACGAACGAAGTGCTCGAAGCTGCCAAACTTGGTCTCGAGCACGGTGAGCTCGGGCACGTCCGCTGGAGAGACAAGGAAGGGTAGGAGAACGAAGTGAGTTACATGGATAGGGAATGCCAGAATGAAGTCACCACATGCCACAGACAGGATACACCTCAAGAAAGTAGTCGTGGAGAGTTTGTAGTTGAACCCAAGCAAGAAAAACCGAGTGCTTTGTGTGGCTCGCTTATCCAGGCGCCGCGTTGGAGCGCCCCAGACGAAATGCCACGCAAACAAGCTCAATAAAACAATCATAATCAAGGCACATACCTGTATCCGAGATGGCGTAGACGGCCACGAAGAGGGCGACAAGAATGAAAACCAGCGTTCTCTTCATTTGTGCTGCCTCTAGAGATGGGTGAAGTAGGATGCAAGCGAGCGAGACCGAGTTAGCACAGTAGTCTTGGATGTACTCTATAGAATGGTACCAGAATCTGGGGGAAATCACTCAGGGTATGCGTGAAAACGCCTTTTACAACGAGGCTCTTGTAGTCGGTCAGAGAGGTCATATTCCGTCACCCCTTCCCGTGGTTGTCATCCACACCCACACGGTGGTTCGCTCCAATTTTTTCGTCCCCGTAAGAATCGCATTTCATTTCAGTGCCACCAGCGGTACCACTGAGAACAATGAGAACGTGACCCCAGTCGGAACAGTGTCTGAGCGCTGAACTTTGACACTCGCGCGAGGTTCGCACAGCGCGTTCCTCAGCAACAGGAGGTTGAGGAGATGAGCTTGAATGATTAAGCATGGGACGTCAACCAACGCAATGACAGCCGAACGGCTCGGTAGCGCGACAGCATGACCTAGAGGGGACTCATCACTGGACACCAATTGATGGCGGGTGCGTGGTGAGATCGGACTAGATTGACTCGTAGGAGATTATGCTGCGGCCAGCCGGTGGATCTTCCAGGAGGAGAAGGTCCTAGGAATCGCTGAGGAGTGGCAGATCACAGACCAGGGCGACACAACGTATGTCCTGGGACTGATGTTGAGCGGGAACCAAAAGCGGTACTGCTATCACAGAAATCCGACATCAAACAGGCCGCTGCGGACTATTCCGAGGGAGTTAACAAGTTCGAAGGTGTACCGAACATCAGCGCGGCGGCGAATCAAATGCTGGCAGCACAGAGAATGGAGAGGATTCCCCGAACCATCACAGCTGTGAGTGGAAGGATCTCTTCGGTGTAGATATACGTTGTGTAGTAGGGGAGCTGCAAAACCTGGCTGGAGCGACACGGCCGGATATTGCCCACCACACAGGACTACTTGGACTACTTCTGGGAACTGGTCGTGGTTGGCAGAGTGATTGAGGTGAGTGGTAGTATCATATCGTGGGGATGAAAGAAGCTGGACAATGCGTCGACGAGCACCTGCGATGCTGATGTAGTATGCAGCGCTCCTAATGGCACGACAGTACGGAGTCCAGCAGGTTGAACTGCTGAGGGAGCTGGGTTACGAGGTAGAGAAGATCCACTTCTGCACGAACAACCAAGGAGCCGAGACTGCCGTAGTGGCTGAGACAATAGCGCCTCTGATGAAGCCATGGTGGACGAAGGAGCTTGTTCTGAGGAAGGAGAATGAGGAGGGTCTGTGATAAAGTGTAAAGTAGAGGCACTTTATGAATCTGGTTTCAAACAGTCTGCTGGATGTAGTGAAAATACCAGCTGAACAGAATTTGGAGGATTGTTTGACGAAGCCGCTAGCAAAGAACAAGATGCGCGATGTAAGGCTGATGTGGTTGGGAAGGGGTTGGTTGGAAGTTAGGGCTGCAGGTTCAGTGGGGCTTTGGACTCCACCATACCTGATCGCAAACAGGTTTGCAGCCGAGAAAGATCTGTTCGGGTGCTGCAAACATGATAACATATACACCTTAATGTATCGTGGATTCTTGTTCGTTAGGATGGCCAGTGTGTTGGTCAGCGCATCACGGTGCTCTCTGTACTTCCGCGCCTGGTAATTCTTCAATTAGAGCATCGGGAGGGTTGCTTCTGAGTTGTTGATCGATTAGTGTGAGGTAGGTGTCAATTTGTTGTTGTGGGACAGTCTAAACAGTGTCCGTGATTGGATCAACGGAATGTGTTCGTTGGGCCTCACAAGATTCGTGGCGATCAAGATCAAGGGGGCATGTTTTGTTCTTCTCCCCTGATGGGGTTAAATAAATACAAGTCAGCGTCTTCGTGCAGGAGTTTAGTTTGTCATAGTGTGGAGTGTGTGGTGTGTGGTGTGTGGTGTGTCTCTTAATGACACTCTTAATTGACTCTTCGGACCATGGCATAGTTGGCAGCGCAGTGTCTCTCATTACTTATCAGTGTCTGTATGTCAGAGTGTCTCTCCTATCAGTGTGGATCGGGCGGTTCAACCGGCTAACCAGCTCTTTAGACGCGCAAGGTCCTGAGGAAGGATTCCGTCAAGCCCGCACTACGACCAAGGGACGATCAGCCTGGGAAAGGTACTGGAACCCACTGCGCTCGAGCCGAGAGGAACGAGATCTGTACAAACAGGTTGAAGACCTCAACCTAAGTGAGCTCGAGTCACTGGTGTGTCATCCGGGTGCGGTACCAACCTATTACTCCCGGCTGTCTGTTGTCGTGTCGGCACTGAAGGAGAAAGAAGACCTGCTCATCAGCACCAGTGAGACTGTTAAGGATGCGCTATGCAAGCGTGTAGAGCACATGGACGAGCGCAGAACGCTGCGTAGGATGCTGGACGCGAGGAGGTGGAGGGGCGAGAGGTTCACGTTGAGTGACTTCCTCGACCAAATGACGCGTCTGCGTGTTTGCTTAGCACTCGAGATGGTGGTACTGAAGAGTGCAGGCCACTATCGGGTGGAGCCGAGGGAATTGTTCAGAGCTTGGGGACGGCCAGGAGTCTGGAACAGCGACGAGGAGGTCAGAGCCAGACTCATCATCCTAGCAAAGGCTAAGGTGGAGAAGAGCGACGAATTTCTCGTGGAGGGCGTAGACGGTCATAATCCGGCCAGCCTGATTGCTCGCACGAACAAGGTACGTAGGAGAAGAGTGCGAAGCAAGAAGGTAGTAGTGGGCCAAGGGCGAGTACCTCGGGAGTCCGGGCACAGGACACTGGGATGGGATGAGCCTGAGGCAGAGCAGCGTGAGGTGGCTGCCACTACCACAGTCGTGTCACCGGGAGAGTATCACCAAGTACGCCAGTGATCGAAGATACGTTGGACGAAGGTTACTCATGAAGCCGCTGAATGTGAATCCCCCCTCCCCAAACCGAAGACTCCAGTGATGGACACAGGTAAAGGCGGCTGTACTCCCGGAAGCCCACGAAAACATGCTGGCGGAGAACCAGCTGGGGGAACATGGTATAAGATCTGATAAACTCTTGCACGTCGTATTTAACCGGATTAGGTTAAAGTGATCGGATCAGGGGAGAAACAGGATCCGTGTTATATTAGTGATGAGATACACGTCTTGTGTATTTTTGGTTCGCGGTGCAAACTTTTCAGTTCCAATTCCGATTATGTGACGAGTTAACTTTTCAGTTCAATTTGTAATTGTGGTCAAAAAGGTGGTCACACTCACTCACGTCTCAACTGTGTTGGACCCTGGGGTCCGTTGAGACGTTGTATAAAGACGGAAAACCTAAATAAGAGTCAAGATGAGGCAATTAATGTGTTTCTACCCTGATCCGGTTAAATGTGTTGTGTGTTGTGTGTTGTGTGTTGTGTGTGGTGTGTGGTGTCTCTCTAACTAAGAGGAAAGATGAGGCAATCTGGTTCTCTTACCTCGCCTACCTGACTCTCTTCAGTGTGCGTATATCACAGTGTTTCTCCCCCGATTCCGGACAGTTTAACCTAATCCGGTTAAATACAATTTAGCGTCTTCGTGCGAGAGTTTATCATAAACTCTCGCACGAAGACGGCATTTTGTATTTGGCCTGATACGGCTAAATCCGGCTAAACCAGGTCAGGGTGGAAACAGTTTATCACACAGTGTCTCCCTTATCAGC
>Ga0180217_1000456_pt1 | contig 66960 bp, 25 predicted proteins | sample eDN3rd37CBELigOP_FD_128521 | JGI IMG/M metagenome (GOLD analysis project Ga0180217, IMG submission 128521) | Enriched Organic Plus compost microbial communities from Emeryville, California, USA - eDNA 3rd pass 37_C BE-Lig OP (version 2) (version 2) ...
AGACACAGGCACAGGCACAGGCACAGGCACAGGCACAGGCACAGGCACAGGCACAGGCACAGGCACAGGCACAGGCAGCAGCCCAGGCGCAGGCGCAGGCGCAGGCACAAGCCCTGGCCGCTGCACAATCCCAGCTGTACTTGCAACAGCAGCAGCAACAACAACAGCAACAACAACAGCAACAGCAACAACGCTATGCACCTCAGTATGCGGCTCAGCAGGTACCCGCTCAACAGCCTCAGCAGGCTGCATATGCTCAAACTCAGCCCTACGCACAACCACAGGCACAGCCACAGGCGTACGCACAGCAGCAGGCTGCATATGCACAACCTCAGGCCTATTCACAGCCCTATGGAACACAGCCCCAGGCGCAGGCGCAGGCTCCTCAAGGATATGCTGGTTACCAATATCCCAACTACCCCCAGTTCCAGTAAACCATAAAGTGCTCAAGACGGATAGACTGTACCACACCAGCTATTACCCCTATTCTAGGACTCATTCCCTGAAACTGTTGGTGGTTGTGATTTATTGGCTCTCAGCTGTCATGGTGAAATCTTGTCCTATCGAAGTGACATCTGCCGACAGTCCTGCCTCTGCGGCGCTGATTTCTGCGCCGCTTGTCATTGCGGGTGTCGCCTTTGGTTTTCGAGGCGCACGAGGCTTCTCTGTGGGCGTAGAACTCGAATCTCCTGCGTCTCCTGCAGCAGCTTTAGCCCCTCGTCGCACTTTGGAAGCTCCCTTGCCTTCAAGTTTACCATACAACGATGGGAAATCCCACACAGAACCCGAGCCGATGCCTTCATATGCAGAGGGGTCAATCTCAGGAAGCTTCTTCGATCGCGGCTTCCACACTTTCTCTTCTGCGGGTTGCGGCGGAATTGGTTCAGGTCCAGGCTCTGCGCTGAGTGTTGCTCGCGCGAATTGTAGTGCTGGGGACATAGCAATCAGCTGCTCAACATCTTCCTTCGTTACATTCGCCCTGCCGTTAAGTTGAGTAATTCTTCCGACATGGCGCCCAGCCCACTGAGCGAATAATTCGGCTGCCTTTGTCACCATAGAGAGGGCCTCGAGTGATGCATGGCTGCCAAAGCGAAATCCATCCGTATTTTCCACGTAGCTTCGAACCAACTTGGATGTAAATTGGGTCTCAGAGGACGAAGAAGCATCTCCACCGGCAATCGCGCCATTTGTGGTCATTGCGTTCTCATCATCGGCTGTAGTGGTGTCAGCGGACATGTCCTCCATGGGCTGGGCTCCACCCATTTCTCCATCTACCGCAGTAGACTCGGCATTAGCCCCTGTCTCTCCGCTACTACTGCTACTTGAGCCACCACGTGTTTTAACAAACGTCCATGTGTCAGCTTCCTCACACACTGGAATGAGCTCTTCATCCACGACTTGCTTCAGGTTTTCTATGGGAATGTGAGGTAGATTCCCAATGCGAAGCGCCAAACTCATGAGAGACCGAACACGAGTGACGGGAAACATAGACGAGCCCATCTTAGGTGCCTGTTCACCGTCACCACCTTCAGTAGTGCCTGATGATCCCGTAGCTGTACCCGCTGCTCCCTCTGTCTGGCCTGCTGCGTCTGTCTCGGGCTGTCCGCTAGCTCCTCCACTTGCAGCATCCTCACTTGCAGCGAGTCCAAGCGCCCTAGCCTTCGCTGCTCGGCGGCTGGAGCCCAAGGGAACGGCAGGTTGAGCCACAGGGAGTGGTGGGAGCTTCTGGCGGGGATCAAAGCCCAACTCGGCCAGTTTCTGATTGTACTCTGCAAGCTCCTGCTGAAATCGATTATGATACTGCTGTTTTTCCTCAGCTGGCAGGTTTGCCCACGCCTCGCGAACAATAATCGAGCCGTTGGTCTGTACCTTCTGTCCAGGCTCGGTTGGCTCGGGCCTCAGCTTGCCACGCGTCTCAGTCTGGAAGAGAATGAATGCGTTGAATGGGCGCTTCAGCGCGTGTGCTTGGCGCAGCCGCTCCTCATAGTCGGACATATTGTGTTCCTTGATCTGAATTACCACGGGAGCGTCGATGGCAGCCGAGGTCTCGCCCATCTCGCCCACTAATGCTTCCTGAGTGTCCTGAGCCGATTCTCCCGCCAAGGTCAGGGTACTTTGATCAGTATCTGCCATGTGGGGTTGAGTCTGTTGCAGTCAAAAGTGGAGTATATGGCGTTGTTAGCACTATAGGCCTCGATTGATACTCATCACACGGTGGATATCTATCATTAATATTGAGAATTTCATTACACGGCAATCAGATTCACTGAATGTAAAGGCTAACTCCATCCACCCTCGCCAGCCTCCCCCGCATGGATGCGTGCGCGCGAGCGACGACCTACATGCTGCAGCAGACCCGCACCTGAAACTCCGGAAATGGCATTTAAATACGGTAGGCTGTATTACACCACACAGACGACTACGGAGTGAGATAGAATCATTCAGACTAGTTGTAACAACGACCGTCAGTCTTGCTGTTGGCCCTGTGCATGGTTGAAGCTGTTCCCGGTGTCGTGATGTGGTGGCATGGTGATGGCGTTTACAAGAACTCGCTAACTTCAGCACGCTTATCAGATGATCGAGCAAGTTGACGGAGACTGGGCTTGGATTTGGAATCATCTCTTCTCGTGAGACGCATCTTGCGCGGGTCTTGGCCAGCAGTCTGGGGTCGGTATTTGGCGCGGCGGTCGGAGCGTGTCATTACACGCTTACCTGGTGCAGAGCTAGATTTCGTGCTTGAAGCAGGGTCGGAAGTGTCACTTCTGGGCCTATCTTTTGATCTGGATGCGGCAACAAGCGCATCAAGCTCAGACTTGTTGATACGGTCAACCAAGTCTGCGGCCTGATCGTGAATGCGAGCAGCCTGAGCACCAACGACCCTGGGTCGCTCCTTGAGTGCGAAACTATGTGCAACCTCACCCAGGTGCAAGAGCCTAGGGTGGAAAATATTCTTAACTTCCTTGGGATACGCCGCATACGCACGAATAAAGTTCATGTAGGCGTTTTTGGCTAAGGCAAGCATATCCTCGCTTGACTCAACAAGACTCTCAAAGTGCTTCTGAAGCACGGCACCTGCGGGGAGCTGATTGGAAGGATCATCACGATTGATGATTTGAGCCAGAGGTCGATCAAAACCGACGTGGAGACCGCCCAGCACTTTAGGAAGTGGCATTTCTGTGAGATTGATTGAGGAGTTCCTCAAAATATCCAGGTATGGCAGCTCGGTCTGAATGAGGAAAGTGATCACATTACCGTCATGACCAATACGAGCTGTACGGCCAGCACGGTGGATGTAATCTTCAACAGTCTCGGGTGCATCAAACTGAACAACCCAATTCACGGATGGTAAGTCGAGACCACGAGCAGCGACGTCCGTACAGATAAGAATACCCTCTGAGGCGACACAGAAATCTTGATACGTCTTGGAACGCAAACGCTGCGGCATGTTACCATGTAGCTTCCACAGCTTGGTGTCGAGCAAAGGACCGTCATAACCCGGAACTCCTGGCCAAGTCGTGTGTGTAAACAGAGTATGAATGAACTCAACAGCAGGACCCGTCGAGACAAAGACGATGATCTTGACACTTCGACTCTTAGAAGCGCTAGCGTCATCCACTGCGTGGTGTCCGGCCTTTGCGCGGCCCTGATGGAGCTGTAGTCGCAAGAAGGATGCAAGAGCGACTAGTCGGTGTCGACTCGCTAGCGGCACGAACAAATGTTCAAGCGTTGAGGGAAGTACGAAGTCCTTTTCCTCTTCAGACATAGCACTCTTGTCCTTAGTATCTGAGTCGCTGGTTTCTTCATCGCTATCACTATCAGTGCTTGAATCTGTATCACTAGAATGAGCTTTCCTCTTCCCGTTCTCCTCCTCGTCGTCGTCGTCCTCAGAATCCTCACTCCCACTGTTACTACTGGCACTGCTGGTGTCATCGTCTGCCGTCGAGTCCTTAGTCTCGCCCTCCATCTTCTTCGCGCCCGATACTTCATCGTCCTTGTCACCTGACGTTTCATCATCGTCTTCATCCTTCTTGGAGAAACCAAAGCGTAGTGGATTGCGCAAGACAACAGCTGCCAGATCGCTCACACCGCTTCCCTTACGAAGCGTTGCAGAAACGAGAACGTTTCTCCTCTTCTCGCGCCACCCGACCGCGTCCTTCGACTGAACAACCGAGATGGTCTTATAAATGGCTCGAATCGATTTGTCGAATCCAAGGTCAAGCAATCGATCGGCTTCATCCATGATGAACCATTGGATCTCACTGAGGACCCATGAAGAAGTTGTTTCCATGTGATCTAACACACGACCAGGTGTTCCGAGCACAACATGCACACCCTTACGCAATCGCGCTTTCTCCTTTTGCTTCTTCTCACCACCCATGATAGTAGTGCAGATAACCCAGTAGAAGGGCTTTGCAATCTTCTTCCAAACCATTTCAATCTGGAGCACAAGCTCGCGAGTCGGGGCCAGCACGAGTGCTCGCGTACCATCCTTACGCTCCAAGCGTTCACCCTTCCCTGTTTTGCCATATTTGACACAGTGATGAAGGACAGGTAACAGATAAGCCAGGGTTTTACCAGAACCTGTCTCACTCTTGATGAGAGCATCCCTTGTCGTCACTAACAGTGGAGGGATAGCTTGTGCCTGAATGCTGGTAGGACGAACCCAGTTGTGGGAATTAAGTTGCTCCACCATCTCGGTAGGCAACCCTAGGCTCGCAAAATCCTGTTTCTCCACGGAAAGTAGGTGGTCAACGTGTTTACCTGGTTCGCTGACCTCTTGTTCAGAGAGCTTCACGGCGTCTTGCTTGGGTGCTACAACTGGCAAGTCTTCGAGTTTCTTTGTGCCAGGTCGCCTGATGAACTTGTCTTTTTTGTGTTCTTCGGTCTTTCCTGAGTCATCGCCGTCTACTGTAGCGCCTGGTTGCCTGTCTGTCTTGCCTTCAAGTCGGTTGGCTCCTCGACCACCCTGAGGCTGGGCCGGGCGAGGTTTCGTGCTCCTCCACGTTGCGGCCATGTCACTTCGCTTATCGGTTGCTCTCTTGTCCTCCGAAGCCTGGCTTGACGTTCTTGTTGCTGCTGCTGCGGCTGCGGCTGAAGTGGATGTTCGGGGAGCTGAATTGACCTTGAAGCCGCTTTTGTTGTTTTTGTTTTTGTTGTTGTTACTCTGAGTGCCGGGATATGCTGTCGCGGATACTTGAGTAGATGCTGAGGCGACTGATGAGGATGCAGCTGTGGCATTCTGGATACGCACTGCCGCTGTAGGTCGTGCACCTGTACCAAGCGCGATGCGCTTCTCCGTCGGAGGTTCGTCACTAGACTTGCTTGCGGGGGTCGCCGGACGAGCGCGAGGGCCGCGCTCGCGCTCGAGCACGCCCAATCGCTCCAACACATGTCGCTTGCGCGGCTCAGTCTGTTTTTAGGGAACGTAGCGGGTCCGATGGCGCCACGGCAAAAGGTGTACCGTGAGGATGTGAGAAAGCGAGCATATGCGAGGTGTTAAAAGTTGGACCGTGGATACCCGGTGTGGCAAATAAACTGAATAATAGACGTACCGGAAGCGTTACCTGGCTGGTGGTGATGTTGAGGAACATGCGCGTCGCGTAGAATACTCCCGTTCAGCGTATTTCCCACCTTGAAAACTGGTGCTGTTTTCATATTGTCACGGTAACTGAAACGTGGTGTGCCCGGAGTGTGGTGAAGTATCTAATTAAATCAATAGATAATTTGAAACGTTACAAGACGTTTTATTACCCAATACTGCACAAACACACTCTCATGCACACCACACAACGTCAGTCAGATTATACTAGCTCACCTCAAAACGAGCCACCGGTGCGGCGGCGCGGGCTGGATGAGGGCGGAAATGACTTGCCACTCCTAGGCGATGATGTGGAAGTACCACGGCGCGTCAGGCGCTGTGTTGCACTTCGTAATACGTGTCCAGGACTCTGGAAATGCGCCAGATCCTACCCTACGCTGTTTCGTATCTGCGCTCTGCTTGCTCTAGTGATCTTCGTAGGCGTCCAGTTTGTGTGGATACGAAGGTTAATCCTCTCATCAGCACCCAGCACTGATATACCCTGCGGAGCCATACGTTTGGAGAAAAGTGATTCGTGTGGAGCACCGCTACCTCCGTCCTCTGATTCCCAGTCGACCAAGACAGAACCCACAACAGGTCTTGTTCGGGATTTGATGCGGTTTCTTCAGCCATCGGGGAAGGGCGATATTCCCATGGTAAATGCACTCGATGCCTCGACTAGAGCGGCTAGTGCACCACCTGATCCTCCTGTAGACTCAACAAAGATTGTATCGGAGTTGTCACAGTCTGTCACAAAGGTGTTGGCTGAAGTCAAGGCTCAGAGTAGTGCAAAGGCGGGGACGAAGGCAGAGGTAAAGGCTGAGACGAAGCCAAGGGCGAAGGCAGACATAATGATGAAGAACGAGGTAAAGGTGAGCACGAAACAGAATGCGAATGCGAATGCGGAAGTGAAGGCGAACTCTGAGGCCAAGGCAGATGCGAAGGCAAAGGCAAAGGCAAAGGCAAAGGCAAAGGCAAAGGCAGATGCGAAGGCGAAGGCGAAGACGAAGGCAAAGGCTAGGGCAAAGGCAGACACGACTAGAGTATCCCTCATGGCATCTAAGCAGCCAAGCAACAACCCCAAGCCATCTCCCAAGGCATCAAAGCCTCCGCCAAGGAAGTTCAAACCATTGCCCAACACATCGAAACAACTGCCGAAGCCATCGCCCAAACCCCAGAAATCCTCATTGATTCCACCGTCCCGGCCCCCACCGCCGCTCCTGGATCCCAGACCTCCGCTGCCACCTCCCAAGTCACCTGCCGATCAACCGTATAACGCTCCGCTTACTCCGACCACGGAATCACCGTTCAAGACAAAACAGAGTCGCGTCTCCATTCCTCAAGATGTGGTCGAACAGAGAAGGCTGGCTATCGTTGAAGAATTCAAGTATGCTTACGAGCATTATGAAGCACGTGCCTTCGGCCATGACGAAGTTGATCCCGTGACCGGAAACGTCATTGATGCTTGGGGTGGCTTCGGTGCTACGCTGGTCGACTCTCTAGATACGCTTATGCTCATGGGATTAAATGAGCATGTAGCTCGCGCCCGCAAGCATGTTGCCACCATCGACTGGAAGTCCTCTGATGAGGGAATTTCATTCCTCGAAGTTGTCATTCGCTATCTTGGCGGCCTACTGGGAGCCTATGAGTTCAGTCGTGATAAACTGTACCTAACTAAAGCGAAGGAACTGGCTGACAGCATTTTGTTTGCTTATGACACAAGCATGGGTTTCCCACGTGGTGTCCTTCAAATCAAAACAGCTAAAGGGACCAACTTTGAATGGGCAGGAAAAGGATACTTTCTCGCCGAGATCGCAACACACCAGCTAGAGTTTGCGTACTTGTCCTATCATACTGGTGATCCGAAGTACTACGATGTCGCAAGGTATGTCGTGAGTCAAATCAGAGAGCAACGGGGAGCCTCGTTGTTGCCAGGGCTGTATCCTAGCAGATGGAGTCCAGATGGAAAGGCGGTCCCGCGGTCGCGGATCTCAATGGGAGGGCAATCCGATTCATTCTATGAATACTTGCTGAAGCTCTATTTGCTGACAGGATACCAGGACGAAGAGCTTCTGCAAATGTATGTAGATGCCATGGAGTCTATGATTCGTCACATCACGCTCCGTGTACCCGTAAATGTGCCCAGCGATCTAGCTAAAAAATACGAGCTGGACTCCACTTTTGGTTCGGCGACCAGAGATTCGTCCAGCTTCATTCAGGTCATTGCTACGTTCGTAGGAGAGGCCAATAATGGTGATAAGGTCACAACGAATATGGAGCATTTGGCATGTTTTGTGGGAGGAATGCTGGCTCTTGGTGCAACGCATGCGGCTAGGGCTGCCATGAGTACACCACCATCGAGTTTTTGGAGTTCAGCAACAGCTACCGGTGGGGTAAACCGTCCACAACATCTCGCAGACGCAGAACTGAATGCACAGCAGGTATGGAAGGCTATGACTGCGTCTTCAAGCATGAACAGGCTGATGGAGCACGCTAAGCTTCATATGGAAATTGCTGAGGAGATCACTACGCTGTGCTATCTGTCATATGCCACAAGCAAAAGTGGTCTAGGACCGGATACGATGTACTTTGTGGGTGGCCGAGCGTTTGCCGATGCCCGTCTGAAAGTTGACAAGGCATCAGACCAAGCTGTGAGCATCCGCCAGCGATATGCGTCACAGCTGAATCTAGTTAGTAAGTGGAATTCACTTGTATCAGGACCTTCTTCAAAGGCTCCTGTGCCAATTGGTATGAGTCCCGAACAGCTCGCTGCGCTTGGACCCGAACCAGCGCTTAGTCAGGCCTATTCAGAAGATGTGAAGCAGCTAATTGCGAAGGCGAAGCTTGAACGGGAACTGCAGAAGCGTCGTAGCCCAAAGGAGATCGCCCAGGTTGCGGCGGCCAAAGGTGTGGATCCCTTATTGATTCCTCCACAAGACGCTAAGTTTGGTGTTGCTAAAGTTGCGGCAAAGCTTGAACACGGTCATAATCACAACCATAAGCACGCGCATAGTGCTAATAAGCAATCCAAGCAAGCGACAAAGCCGTCTGCGCAAGCATCTAGTCCAGACCGTGTAAGCAACTATATCCGATTGGCAAACTCGGTCGAACAGCCTGCAAGCGTGGCGGCACTCGATCCGAAGTCCCTCACCGATGCGTCAACAATTGTAATTAAGACAATTCCATCCTATCTGCTGAGGCCTGAAACGGTTGAATCCATTTTCGTCATGTATCGGGTCACCGGTGATGACAAGTACCGCGAATGGGGATGGAAGATCTTTGAAGCCTTGAGGATCCACTGCAAAGCCCCGTTTGGGTATTCTGGTCTCAATCACGTAGATAAATCCCAGCCGCGTGGGAAGTTAAGGAACCCTTCCTGGACTGGACGTATGGAGACTTTCTTCTTTGCGGAGACTCTCAAGTATTTGTACCTGTTGTATTCACCCAACGACGTCGTCCCACTAGACAAATACGTGTTTAACACTGAAGCGCATCCATTGGGCATTATACCGCCCTCCCAGAACATTCTGAAAATCCCGACTCCCAAGGTTGTGTAAGAGGCAACCGCTTGGGATCTTGTTGTATTACATTAGGTCTCTATTGTACAATATCAGGGTAAAAATATCTGTTTGTAATAAACCATTGATCTATCCATTGATCAAATGTTCATGTGACTTATCACATTAGAGACGGCGGATTTGTTTACAGGAAATGCCGCTTCCTAAACCACTAGACCATGAAGTGCAAGTCACTTGACTATTCACACATGTATCCAATGCACGTATCCTGTCCTTGCCCAAGTCCTCACAAACCGAGGGCATGGGCTCCAAGCTGGGCAACTTATCATCCATCTCCGCAACGTCGTCCCTCAATTGTCGCTTTACTCCAAGCTCGACCACCTCCTGCTTGCCATTCAGTTGTTCAGCGGGCTCGGGTGGTGATCGTGACAGCTCCTTAATCTGAATGGGGATGAACAGTCGTTTGACCTCATTCGGACGCGGTGCTTCTGTGGCAGTAGTTGGGGTTGCTTCGCTGTCGGGTTTGTTGGTGTTACTTGCACACCCATCAGCAGGACCAAGAGTTGAGCCCAAATTGCTGGGTGATTCGCTCAACTGGGCGTCTTGATTTGGGTTGTTGGTCATGGTGGTCGCTGTAGTTGTGGAAGAGATTAAGACTCTCTCGCATACGATCCCACTTGCAGAAGCCCTCATTGCAAACTTGACAAACGAATTAGAGACAAGGCCTGTTTGGCTTGACGATTGTTGGTCATTCCGATTCGACAGGGTTGGATATGAGCGACCTTCGCCATCGATCTCATCTGGACCGCAGTTGCTAGGCTTTGCCTGAGATCTGCAGTCATCGAGGAGAGGCTCGGCCGAATCCCTGGTTAGCGGACTGGACTCGGTTTGTGGGACTAAGCCTAGGGTAGGTGTTGATGACCTGCGCTGCTGTTGTGACTGCTGTTGCTGCTGCTGCAGCATCCCGATTGGCAAAGTCTGAGGTGAGGTGAGGTCTCCGCTCATACTCAGTTCAACTCGTTTAGTTCCCGATGATCGGACGCTGGAGGTTGGCTTTAACCACGTAGTAGTGATCGTTGGTGTTCTACAAAGCGAGCGAGATGTAAATCGCTCTTCGGCGCTCCCATGCAGTTGGGATGTCTCGACCTGCGGTGAAGTACCAATTTCTTCTTCTGTGTGGACATCGGAAGGAGCATGGGCATCAGAAACACCTGACTCGGACTTTCGAAAGGTAGGTGCTAGCGAAATTGACACTGACGAGGTTGTTGATGCACGACGAAGAGGAAGTGTGGAGGACACTGTAGCCTCGCCCCCGGTACGTAAGGAGTTAATGCGCTTGTGTTTGAACTTGATGGCGCTTGTCTTTGTGTCGCCATTCTGCGATGTTGCAGATACCTCGATCGGCGCAAAGGGGTTCGTGATAAAGCCAAGTTGAGGATGTGGGCCGCGAGCGCTAGCCTGAGCACTCTTTTCAAACACTTTTGCAATGTCATTAGCTGATGGCGATCGGAAGCTCCCCTTGCTCGAGACCTTGCAAACACCCTGCCAAATGGCTTGGTAACGTTGCAAGGAGTCAGTCTGATCTGGAGCGATCACTCCAGCCAACACAGCGCCAGGTCGGTTGCTTGGGATCGGAGGAGAGCCCATAACGACAGTGGTGAGGTCACGGACATAATTGAGATCATAATCAAAAGTTATGTCCGCATTCACGGACTGCCGCTGTCGCAAGTCGCCAAACAGTCCCGTCAGAGCAACTTGGGCCTGAGCGCTCAAATCATGACTTGTGCGTAAAGCGAGAATAATGGATCCAATCTCTCGCAAAGCACTCCAAACAAGGAAATGTGGTGTCAATGACGTGGGACCACAGGATTCGGTTGGTAACCATGGCAAATCCACTAAGGCCTTACCCTCTGAGTTGGAATCTGCAATAAGCGAGCTGTTCTCTTGAAAGATGAGGAAGCCTGATGATGAGACTGATTCAGCCAAAGACACCGAGCTGACATTTAGCTCGTCGTCCATGATCTCGATTATGCTGATTGAGCTAGTAAGTTGGTCCTTGACTGCCTGTGGCTGTAGAACCATATCTTGGTCTTCGCCCTTGCTATCATCCTTGACATAGGACTCGAGAATCTCAAGCTCGGGTGTGGTCGAACGTCTAGAATCAGCGAAAAGGCTGCTATCAAAATCAAGTGAGTTTTGTCCGTAGGCCAATTGCATAGTACAATCCCTCCCAGCGACGCTGAAAGGCGAAGAAGGTGCGAAATCCATGGAGGTTTCGCCGAGAGAATCGGTCCGATCTGCGGTCATCACAGCTATATTAGGACAAGTTGTCCCTAGCGTCATAACTGTGGACTCCACGGTATCTTGATGGCTCGAGCTGAGATCCTGTGGTGTCGTGTCTAATTCACACATCAAGCTGTTTGTATCCCCTGAGGCGGACCGGATGGGAATGACTTCAAGATCTGGTGTTGATGCCGGAGGTTCGCCCTCGACGTCAGAGGTTGGAAGCGGGGATAACTGCACCGTCATGTGTAATTCGTCCGAATCACTGAGGATGCACTCGAAGGGCAAGAATGTGTCTGGGTCTGCGAGGCCATTCGCAACAGCGTTTATCGCTGCTAGGGGGAAAGGATAACCTATCTGGACATCAAGGCAGGTAAGATGCTGAGAGAATATCGTGAGGGTGTGGGAGCCCAGGCGAGGGTCAAACAATGGTTGATCTGTGTTTCTCCACACGTATGCAGGCTGTGTAACACCAAAACTGGTATAGCTGGGAAAGTCGCCTGAGGCTAAACCGTCGGAGTATAACTGAAGGTGATCTGGTCTTAGTTGTGTCGAGCAGTACGGACACCTCGCGAGCGAGTACATCTTGGGGCAGAACTCTCCGACACTTGTGTCCTCACTCCTCACTCGTTCGGACCAGGCAGCGAGGCAAGGCGGCAGTCTATCCACGGTAACATACGTCATCACAAGATCCTGGCACCCCCATCCACTGCTGCTATTTGAGCACACAAGTGTGGCATCATTTCGGTTGGAGTTGGACTCAACGCGCTCATCCGTTTTTCCGGCTGCCTGCTGAAAAGACTGCCTCGGCCTGAACACCCTTTGAAATCGAAAGACCAATTCAGCCCAAGCTGTTCTACGTTCATAATCAGATGGAACCGAGTAACTGGCGCCATGTAGGCGGAGAGCTCTACACGCCCTATGGATGCACTTCTCCCTCTGTATCAGCTTCAAGGCAGTCTGCAACCCCACACCTCGAACGGATTCAACATAGTCACAACCGGCTAGGATACAGCACTGTCGAAACTGCTCGAAATTGAGCCCGTAGAATTTGCTCTTGGGAGAGTGTAGCACATCTCGTAGCGAGATCTCTTCAGCCCAACCCGTTGACTGGAGTTTGAAGAGGACCTTGGGGCACCCATAAACGAGCAAATCGGAGTCCTCCGAAATTACAGCATCAACATAATTGGATAGGGCTAGGTACGCGAGCTGGGCGTCAGCCTCGTAAGGTGCTACGATGCACTCGACGTTCATCTTACGAAGCACTTTAATGCATCGTGCTGCCATCTCTGGTGTCACGTCAACGGTGTCTTGAAAATCACGTTGCGCCTCAGTTTTCCGGCCGGTCTCGAGCTTGGCAAGGCCTGCTCGTATGCCGCTGTTGCGATTGTTTGCGCGTGTGCTCTCCACCCCCTGCTTAGCAGGGAGCTTCCTTCCATCCCAGACAAAGATGGGAATGACGTTATGATTTAGCAAGAGATGCAAGCGCTGCAGGAAGTATTGGATCCAGCGCGTGGTTGGAAGTCCCAAGATAAGCTCACCGCCTGATCGAGACGCCACAACCACATTGTGCAACCAACAGTATGCATCTACAGCAACTTTTTTCCCGGCAAACTGCCGGATGTGGCGATTTTGCGTGATTTCGCGAAGGAGCACGAGAAGGTTCGTGATACCCATCACGTCTTTTCACGCCACAGACTAGGTTGCACCGAATGGTGGGGTTGTTACAACGGGTCCATCAGCCCCTATATGCTTTTCAGGTGTTGTGGAAAAATGGTTCGGGAGTCAGGGGCGTCTATTCGAATGAGCGGAAAGCCGTGAGCTAGCAAGTGGAGTAGCGTGGAAAATGATGAGGATATTGGCTAGAGGCACAAATTACGTCATCTATTCTTGGTCATCACTAACACATAAGCTGGAATCAATCCTTCCGACTCCGTTCCCGCCTTTTCCTGATCGCATACGTTCTGCAAGCCATTTCAAGCGAGAGGCCCACCATCCCTGAATAATTGGCCTAAGTCACACTGGAACTCTTCAAACAAAGCCTCCCTGCTGCTGGATCCACCATAGCCGAGACCTCACTTAAGGCCCGAAAGCCAGTTTAGCCAAATTTTAGCTGGCTTGGGGGGTGTGCCTGTTGCCATCGCCTATGAGTTTTCAAGATAATGTTCAATCCGAATGCTCACCAGAGTGTGCTAGACCTGTGTGCTTAGTTTCGCTGCGCAATACGCATGGCACTCCCCTCGTTTCAGAGCGACAAGCCGGCTCTTCCCTCGCCTCGAACGGCCGAGTGCGGTGCGGGTGGATGGAGTCTCGAGATTGAGATCCGGGCCAGGACGGATGCGAGCCACAGAAGGTGGAAATCTTACAACAAACCCACAATGTTTGAGCTGTGATAACTCGATGTTGATCGATGCAATGGAAATTAAAAGTATTGCAGTGTGTAGAAAGCTTCTATACCTATTGATTAACTCAACAAAATCTGCATGCGGAACCCGCTTACACCCCGCTTTCCCACGCAATTTGCCTCTCGACGTGAAACTGAACTGCGTTAGCCACCTATTCTCGCGTATTTCGGAAGGCGCACTCAGCGAATGGGTTAAACATTGCACACATGACATGATACGACTGTAATGAGACAATTCTTCCTAACAGAACCTCCCTCACATCCTCCGACCAACGTATAGCGGCCCGAAGACGCCGACGGAAGAAGAATGAGGCTAACGAACGTGCTCTTCTTTGCCCTGGTTGTGGCTGTTCTTGCATCCGCCACGATGGCAGTTGCTATGGGTACGTTTTGTGAATAGCATCTGATGTGTTTGGTTGATTCCAACGTGGCGCTGACTTACTCCTCTCGGCCTACAACTGTAGGTTTACTCCCATCAAGCTGGTCTTGAGAGCTGAATGCTCGTTCCTGTCACCTGGCTCTTGAACTCTTACTCACTCTATCCCGTTCGTTTGGTATCTTTACTTCACACTTACTCTTCTTTAATCGTGCCTTATATGGCTCGGCGGGGCGACGCGATACTTGCTGATATTGAATCAACCTTTGTATGACTCACGATCTAATGTTGCTCACGCTTGTAGCGACGGAGGATGTGAAGACGACCACCGCTGCTTCAACGACTGCTGAGAAGACACCTTTGACCCGAATCAATCGTGTCACTCCCATCATTTTCGCCACCATGGACAGCACTGCACGTGCCATCTCTGCACAGAACATGGCCATGGGCGCTACTGACGGAGCCCCCACTGCGTCCCACTCTGCAACCATCACTCTGTCAACTTATATCTTCGTCCTTTTGACTGTGCTTTCGTGCATGGTCGGTGCTGTCTTCTCCTTCATCTGCTGCAAGCTCATGTCCAGCGACCGCAAGTAAAGCTCTGATCCACGGTAGGACTTAGGTAACCCGAACTTCAGCTGCCTGAGAGGCACTTTAGTCGAGCTGACTTGCATCACTTTCACAAACCCCCACAACACAACCATAATAAAACCCAACAAACCTTCAGAAGCGAAGCTCAAGCCGAGAACGTAGAAGGCGGGATGAATTACAAAGAAAACGTTCTATTAGATGGTAAGGTTGTAGTTAGCTAGTTTAAAGTTATGGAGCAATCGCGATGGCTACTTCCATATTGATACGTGATACGGTTCGATTTGAAGACACATCGCAGACTTGTCAAACACTAGTGGGCACAGGGCTAGGCGGTCGCGAACTTAATGCAGATTGCGAGTGGCCCACAGAACGAGAGCATAGGGACCTGCCCAAACCATAAGAATCCTCTCGATGGTAGGCGCAGAGGCAACCGACAAGTAGTACAGTCCCCAAAGAACGTAGAGGGTAAAGCTGGTAAAAATGAACTTGTGCTTGTGCAGGGTCTTCTTGGTAATCTTTGTACCGATCTGACCGTGTTGAATCATCCATGCCACCGCAGAGAAGAGAACAAAGACAATCAGACTCCAGTGGAAGACGGACGAGTAGAGCACGGATGGCAGTTGGACATCCATCGCATGGATTGCGCGGACCAAGGAAAGGAATAAAAAGGCCTCATCGATGGAGAGGTACTCACCGCCCAAATCGAAGAAGCCTGTGAATGCATGGACGGCATGGACGCTCCAGAAGAGCAGTGTAAATGCGAAAATACCAAAAGCAATGTCAAACGTGGCAATCTTGAACGTGAGCTGCAAAGCAAGGGCACCGGACCAGATACCAAGCGTTCCATCCACGAAGTGATCAAGAATAGCACCCACTTCACTTGTTTGCCTAGTACGGCGTGCGTGCTTACCGTCCATATTATCGAACATATGGTACAGCGTGAAGAGTACGAAGCCCGTCCAGCGGTAGTCTGCCATCTGTTAGTGTCGAGTGAGTGAGCATTGTCATGAGTCCAAAGGCAGGTTAGCGGGGTTAGTCAATGATGTCCACACAGGTCTTGGTGTCGTAGTCGCCAAATCTTATACCAAGTCGTCTCAGCTGCAGAATCATAGCATTGATTCCCATGTGCGTATCGACTTTAAGTGCAAGTCTCACCATACAGCATTCTCTCGATATCACGTACCAAGGCCACGTTTGATAGTGCAGCGAAGATACCACCACAGATCGTGATGTAGTTGGGCAAGAACCAAGTTGGGAAGATCAGTACGAGTTTGTCGTACGTAGGACTACACGAGACATATCACAGGGCAGCGCAAACAGGAATGTTTTGAGTTCCGAGTAGCGTGTGGAGTGTGAAACAGGGGATGCAGAGCAAGACAGAGGCTACTGACCTTAGCACGTTGCGGTAGAGAAAGGATCCTTTGTAGACCATCTTGATAATAGCCCTAGACTGTTGTGAATGTCGCGCGCACGACACAAACGGAAAGACCGACAGAGTGAGAAGCCCGCATGGAGCGATTTGGCGGTGTTAATGCATGAGACGTAGGCTAAAAACGTAATAGATAGCGATACTAGGACTTGAGCCGTCCATGCATAACATTATATCCGTGATTCAAGCGCGGTATATACGATTTCAGGTGATTAATGCAGTTTAAATTCTTCTTTGGAGACATGTTGTGATAAGCGTAGTGTGTAAGTGGTGTCTGAGAATAAGTTTGCTTAGCAGATAGACATTCATGCGGGTATCTTTTCTGTATATTTTATTCTGGAGTCTCCCGCAAATTAGCCTGCCAATTCGCGCCTCACAACCTCTCACATATTTCCCACACCAACTCCCATGTCTGATTTGTGTACCGCACAGCGGCATCGAGGCCGCCCCATCCATGAGCGACGGACAGACCGAGCCCTACGCCATGGGCGCACCCGCCCTGTGGGGATTCACCCCGGCCATCGACCTACTGGATGATCTATATGTACACGGAGAGGAATCAAGGCCGTTATTCTATGACTCGAAGGAATCGCTCGAATCTGCACCAACGGCCACACACTTGAAGGCCACGGAACTTAACAGCGGTGGCCAAGCAGAAGCATCTCTCGCTGAGAGTGAGAACATTCTCTTGGTGGGAACGGGGGATATTCGACATGTGTTGAAAACCGCAGCACATCTTCGTCGCTGGAGACGATTCAACAAAAGGCTTACCCGATCGCCTGCGGTGCGCTTCTTCATCGAAGAGCCTGCGCTTGAGGTCCTTGCCAGGACTCTCTTGCAGTGGGCGATTGTAGTCGATGAGACAATCTCCATGCAGACGCGAGTGGAGCTGTTCCTGGAGCTCTATGGCAACACCATGATTCGAGGAAAGACATTGGATTATCTCAAGCAGCGAGCCATCCCTCGGCTCCTAGAGATGTTTTTGAAGGACAACAGCGAGCTATCGCAGTGGTTTGACTTATCCCTTCTGAAAAGCCGTGAAAGAGATGAAATTGAGGGGCATATCCGCTACTGGTTGAATCCCACCCCTCCGTTGAAGATGCCGGAGCTACGTGACTATCGAATGCGCAAATACTTCGGATCGCGCTATGATTCCCGACCAAATCTTTATGACTGGGATATGACTATGCTGCTGCATGCTACGTGTTCTATTATTCACCGAATCAACTACCAACGATTCAGAGAAACGGGTATCTGCTATGAAACCCGAGAAGCGACCTGCTCGGAACCGAACCCCACGTTGGCGACCCTTCAGACTGCGATGGAAGCAAAGAAGGGACGAATTCAGTTGCGCGGCTACTGGTCCGATATCTTAGTGTCTCCTTTCATTGCGTTTGGCGTTGAAAGTGTCGAACGTGACCACTTCGAGCGACGGCAGGGCCAACATATTCGATCTGTGGTGGTTGTCTCAGAGGCGGAGGTGCTGGCAACCCTATGTGGAATTGAGCATGGAAGATACTTCTGTCTACCTGATGCATTGCGGAAAGGTGGCGATGAGCGTGCGCGTCAGCGTCGCACCGCTGAAACAGAGCAAAAGGATAGTACAACGAGTGGCATTCTAGAGAAAGACGATGCCGCCGGTGTCGAGGACAACGAGGCTGAGGAAGAGAGCGATGGGAAGGGGAAGGGGGCAACGGACACCACAGCACAAGATGTGTTAACAGTTACCCAGACAGCGGATGAAACAATGCAGGCCGAAAGCCCACAGCTAGCAGGACAGCAACCATCTACTGAGACTCCCATCGAGGCAGCTACGCTGCCTACAACGCCGTATCCCCCTAGCTTACCCCGTGTTCCCATCAAGTTGGTACTGCTTCCTCCAGAGGGGCATCTTAAGTTAGCAGCAAAGGCTGCGTACAAGGGTCAATTCCGCCGTGGATATTTTGGCTATTTGGCTGCCCTCAAGTATACCGAGTCACTGAATAGACTCTTTGTGGATGGAGACCAATCCGACGCTCTCATTAGTCTTGACACGCTCAAGTATGTCCCGCTCCGAGAAGAGAGTAAATCCCGGTACGCTGCGAATGTTGAGCGGATTATGAATACCGCGGGATGGACTCTTGAGAACCCGACTCGATCAGTTTCTCCATCCATCAAGAAACCGTACTCTTCGACTCCAACGCATGTCAGCCTCCCCATGTGGGATGAGGATGAAGATCGAGAGATAGTAAAGCGACGAATGACGCTAGGGACACAGCGGGTACAGAGCTTCGGTGATGCCCAAGTGCTAGATGGGCCCTCCGCCTCCCGAGAGCATCAGATATCCGAGGCCCGACTCGACAATGTGTCGCGCGAGCTGAAGCTCTGCGGTTCGGTCACTATGGACAACGTACCGTTTTCGGTCCCATGCAAGGTCTATGCCACAGGCGCGACTTATACGAAGGATACGCTACTCAGCGGTTCTGGTACCCTCTACGATCTGAGGTCAAACCTGACCTTCCGATACAGTCCCTCTGATGCAAAGGCTAGGCTCGCTTCAGCAGGGGCACAGCCGCTACCGAAAGCTTCCGACACCTTGATACCTCCAGAATCCGTGGCTGTCATGTCGCCTACATCAAACTCTTCTGCTGAAAGCCACGTCGTAGGCACAGGCAGCGCCAGTAGCGCACTCACTGAATCTGCTGCCGCTGCTGCCGAGGTATCAGCATCCAGTGTACAACGCAAGCTCAACCCGATGGAGGAGCATCGTCGACGAATCCTTGAACTCAAGACACAACAACTCAAGGCAAAAGAGCGCCGACGCACTCCAGAGGGATCAGAGATCACGACTGAAGGAAGTCAACAGCCTACGGCCCATTCCGAAACCCGTGTGAAGGAACCCGAAAGCAGCGTTGTCGCGCAAGATGACTCCGAACTACCCAAGGGCCAGTGAAAGAGAATTACACATGCAATCTTACTTATCACGCGTACTGTAGTTCAATAAATCCAATGTAGTATACCAATTTCTTTACTGTTATGCACTAATTTACTCGCAGCGGAGGAAATTTCTTGCTTCGTTACTCTTTTGAATTGGATGCAGAAGGCGGGTGTGTGGACGACTGGCCTTGCGGTTGCTGTTGATACATTTCTGGGTGGGTCTGTCCAACCGAATGGTCACCACCAGCGGTGGATGGGGCCGCGGTTGCTCCATGTGAAACAGCATGCTGAGCATACTGATAAATCATGCTCAGTGAGTTCTGGTCATAAGGGGCGTACATCATGGCACCCGTGCTCAAGTTACGATAAGCATAGTGGTAGGTGCCATCGTGCGCACGAACCACATGAAGACCTAATGATGCAACCACAGCGTTTTGAGTCGACGAGGTGGATGCAGAAGACGTGGCGGTCGAACCGTCTGTCGTCACATGAGATTGCCCAGCCATAGGCTGTGATGTAACATTGGTTGCATCAGAGCTTGCTACTTGTGCAGCTTGTGATGTAGGTTGCATGTATCCTGTGTACCCTGCCGCCATGGAGGCTGTCATCCCCGGCTGGACTCCAGACCGAGCCTGTGGCTGCATCGCCTGAGTGACTGCTGAAGATGCGGCTTGTCGCATCTGAGCCTGCGCCTGAGCCTGAGCCTGGTAGTACTGCGCCTGCTGGGCTTGTGCCTGCACGTGAGGGTGTTGGCCTTGTGTGTTGGGCTGAGCGTATGATTGAGCCGCATGCTGCGGTTGCGCTGGTTGCTGCATAGGTTGGGACGGCATGGGGTACTGGCCGTGTTGAATGTGAGGTTGCGGCATCATATGCTGCTGAGGCGCAGGTTGCTGCGGTGGCACCTGTTGAGCTGGCTGGGCTTGGGGTGCAGTGTGAGCCGTGTGAGAGGATGGATTGTAGTAGTGCTCGGAAGTGGGTTGAGCCTCTGTAGTCGCTGCAGCTGGCTGAGAAGTCATGTCCTGACCCGCTGCAGTCGTTTGCTCACGCGATATCGGCTGCGATGGAACGGTTTGGCCCGCTCCTTGTGACGTGCCCTGCACAGTAACGACTCGTGGACCTGCCGATACTAGGTTGAGCGCCGCGGCTCGGCGCGCTTGAAGCCGCTGCTGAACGAGGAGCAAAGGATTCACCCTCTCATTGCCCAAGAGCTCAGGAGTTATACCGAGTGTGCGATATGCTTGATTCTGGGCGATAATCTGCGATTCGTGTGGCGATGCTGCAATAGCCTTACATGCCTGAGCACGTGCCTGTTCCTCACTCATCGCTCCCGTTGCCGTTGCTTCAACTACTGTCGGTGCAACCGGCAGGGCCAGCCGTGCTGCTCGCCGCTGCTCCGTAAGTCGTCGCATAGCATGATCCATCCAAATAAATGAATAATACGGAGGCAATGCTGGGTTGGAATCAGTTACAAACGGCCTGGGTGCGGAACCTATGCCACCGCGACCTAGAAGCTTCGGAGTGGGCTGGCCCTGGCTATCAAGAAGGCCAGCAGCAATAGCTTGCTGAGTTGTATGGCCCAACCCAGCAAGACCAAGCGGCGTATTGGTACCGAATGTGGCCGTGCTTGGCAACTGTCCTTGTCCCTGTTGTGGCGCACCCGACTGGGTTTGACCTGGTAGGGCTCCTGGCTGTTGGGTGCCTTGTGCCATAGTTCCAGACGCTGAACCGCCTGCAGGTTGCGCAGAAGCACCGGAACCTCCTGGCGCCGCTGTCCCGGCTGCGGTCGTACCAGCACCGCCTGCATTGGAAGGCGATGGAGTGAGTGTACTAGGAGTTGTTCCAGTCTTAACTCGCTTCAGGTTGGCCTGTTTAACAGCACTGGCACTCTGCTGCTGAGCCGACGCCGCAGCGCTTGACATGGATTGGAGTGCTGGCGGAGCCATCGCAGTTGGAGTGGAAGGCGTCTGGCCAACCTGCTCTGCCAAGGAACCCTTGCGTTTCTTGCGATCTTGAGCCGAGTTGGAACCGGTGTTTGGTGAACTGCTGCCAGCTTGGTTCGTATTCGCCCAAGAGGCAGCTTGAGTTGAAACCTGCAGATTCGCAATAGATTGACCCTGAGCTGAAGTACTGCCGCCCTGCTGGGTTGTTCCGCCTTGTGCTCCCTGCGCTGATGCGGCTTGAGACTGCTGTGACTGAGTTTGTTGACCCTGTTGTTGTGATTGCTGCTGCTGTAGGATGTGCGTGAAGGCGTTGACGATGCACTGCTGCTGGACAGCCGGTAAGAAAGCGAATAACGTCAAGGGTGGTGCCAAATGTGCAAGCGGCGTTGCCCGGGGAGGCATCGGGAAGACCGGGGCAGGCATGTGTTCCGCTGCAGCACTTGCGAATGTTAGGATATACGCTGGGTAGGGCTCGTGGGCTCGATACGGCTGCATCAATACAGAGAAACGGATGCAGCATTGGCGTGCGGTCTTCAAACGCTGGCGAGCGACTGGATGCATTGTCAACAAGTCCGAAATTAGGGTCCAGTTAGTACCGTATATAGAGACCAAATGAGTCAGAAGTTCGTCTTCTTCGCTCCTCCACATGGCATCGCTTTTCCGGAGCATGACGTCCATGTTGTTCGGCAAATCAACTCGCGAGACGAACGTAGGCATTGGCTCACGACGATTGATCAGCGGATTGCCAACGAAGAGGCCCTGGCCAGGTGCGTTGGGAGCTCGTGAAAAATGGCCACGGAGTGAAGGTGTTGTTTCAAGACCAAGGATGCGTGCAGCCCGATCCAGTGCAGAGTAGGAGATTGTGCTGACGTTCACCGCATTGTGCAAACTGTCAGAAAGCAGAATCTGCTGAAGCCACTTTGCTTCGCGCTGCCGTCTCTCGACAATCGCGCGGCGGGCTGAAGTATGGTTGGTTTTTCGTTCACCTGATTGGTCGAAGGCGATCAATGCGTCACCCGATGAACTCTCTTCTTTCTTCAGCTCGGCCTTCAATTTGCGCATTTCCATGGCCTGAGCCAACTTCTGCTCATGCAAAGCATACAAAGCCGAGTAGTGGAGCGCCGCCAATGGAGAACTCAAAGGGAGAGGCGCAGGTGGGGTCTGAGGAACCAGCGGCAAGGCACTGCGCCGTGCGCTCGGCAACTTGAAAAGCAGTGCCGATAATGGCGCTGATGGCCATGCCTTCCTTGGGTTTTCAAGCTGCCAATCAAGACTTGGCCTGTATCGCTTGAACTTATAGGGGTTGGTCGCCATCGTGTAAGTTGCAGATCCACCTCGAGGGTTATAGAATCTAACCCCACCCTTCGTAGGGTCGTGGATTTCATCATCGCTGTCGCTCTCCGGTTCGCTGGCCTGTCCCAGCACTTGCGCTTCGTCAAGAGGCTCTGAATCCGACGAGTTTGCCATCGAACTTGCCGATTCCCGATCCATATCGAGCATATCGGCCGGAGACCCTTCATCTGCTGGCTTGGACCTAGCCTGAGCTTCCTTGACTGCTTCCTTGACTGCCTTTGCATACAACTCATCAAACTTACGCTTAGTGCCAACAGGCATAGCGATCGCTCCCGAGAGGCCCGCACGACGGTCACCGATACTCCTTCGACGAGCCTTCGCCTTCGATCCCTCAATATTGTTACGAATAGCAATGCTTGGTGTCCATGTCGCATATTCTGTTGCACCCGAGGCGCGAGAAGTGACGATGGGGTCTGCAAGTGAAAAACTTGCTGCAAACTGAGTGGCTGCACTTGCCAATGCTGCTCGCTTAAGCCAGGGTTGGATGCGTGCTGCCTGCAAAGAGTCTGCATTCGGGTCTCTACCTAGGTGCATTGCGCCAGGTGCAGGTGCGGTCGCGGCGGCATACGCTAGACCAGCACGAATCTTCTGAACCGCTGGGGGCACATACGTTGGGCATGTAGAGAATCCCGCAGGGACGGCCGCGTGATCATTCAAGTTAGCGGGATCGATCGGAAGGATAATGCTATTGGCCGCAGGGATCATCGTATTCGCGGATGCAGTTGTGGAGTGTGGGGAAACTGTGCCAAAAGATGAAGACCCGTCGTATCCCAATGGGCTCCATGGATGGTGAGACAACCCGCCGAATGGCATAGGGCTCGGCAGAAGATTCAGGACACGGTTCGGGATGTGGCTACCATCAACATGCAATTGACTATCCGCACGCGAAGTATATGGATGACAATAGACGGAGATGTTGTTTGGCAAAGGATATGGATTGAGTTCGCACTCCGTTTGAGCCAATGCACTCCAGGCGGCAAGATTGCCGCGAGCTGCACTACCCGCAGCAATTGCAGCGGTAGCTGCGGCAGCTGCAGCAACCGCAGCGGCAACTGCCCTGGCCTTTGCCGTGGGCTGTGCACCACCAGGCTGGCTGGAAGTTGACCCTCCATCAGTCATTGCCTCATCCTGCATGGAGGCAATGAGGTTCTGACTATTCAGCAGTGTTGAACCTTCTGGAGCCTTGCCAAGGGCTGGCAAGGGTGCAAATATTTTACCCTGAGCTAATGCTTGAGTAACTGCTGGTGGACGGCACAACGAGGGCCATGACTGACGCAACTGCTTCTGGCGCGTGAGCGCAGCATGCATGTTGTGTTGGCCTACAAGTCCAGCTGGTGAGCGCAAATGCCACGTAGGAATCCTCAAGGTGCCTTGCTCCTCGTTGACAATAATGAGAGAGGCACGTGGCAACGAGTAATAACCTGCTTGCGCAAGCGAGCGGATACGCATACCACGCAGTGATGGATCAGCGCGAGTCCTTGGGAGCATGCGTGCGACCGAATATGGCGACGAGAAGGTACCGTAATTTCGATCTGGGTCTGAGTAGTCGAACAATGTTTCCAGCGGGAAGATATAGTCGTCCTCGAAACCCGGCAATGCGGGTGGTCGAATCACTCGAGAGTCGTAGATCAAACGTCGGACCTGTAGTTGCTGCAGTGCAAGTCGTGCGGTGGCGTATCGAGATTTGTGAAGCATGTGCGCATGCCAAGTGCTTGGTACAACAGTAGAAGGAGGCGCCGATGGCAACGCTGTCACGGATGGGTACGTGTATGCGTCGCTGTGGTAAGGACTCCATACTGAGAGTTCTGAGTTAGAAAGAGCACTTGCTGGGTCGCTCGAAGGCAAGGGTGCAAGGAATGAGGTCATCGGATCAAGAGGTCGGCCCGTGGCCGGATCTATTGAAACGCCCAGTGGCCTCTCTTTTGCCAGCGCTTGAAGCTGCTTTAGCTTGATCGCATCCAAGTCTGAGTATGTCAGCGAGGGGTTCAAATATGAGGCCGGAGGAACGAGCTTATCGGGATTCTGGCCAGCGTAGTACAATTTCGGGTTATCTGAAGCCTGTGCTGAGCTCTGCTTCGGGGAGATAGGTGGGAATGCTGCGAACAAAGCTTTGGTTTGGGCGTTGATATCAGCAAAAGATTGAATTTTCGCTCTCAAATCGAACTTCACCGTGTCATCGACCTGCGGTTGTGGAAGCTCGGGGAGCTCGGCATCCTTGATCTTCGGAATAGGCAACAAATCCTTTTCAAACGCTTTGTACACGCCAGCAACCCCTGTGAACTCAGTTTTTACCGCTCCAACAGCTGATGTTGTGGCGGACGGGCTTGTTCCAACCGAGGAGACCACGCCCGTAACCGCACCCATGGGCTGCGCTGGCTTTGCACTATGCACAGTATCCGACATACTTGGGTGGGTTTGGTCTCCTTGCCCGTTTCCCATCGAACTCGTGTTCGTAGGATTCAAAGGTGCCATTGCACCTGCAAGTGGGGTGATCGAGTCAGTTGCTGTTGCCTCTGATTTGACAGCACCAGCTAAGTCACCAGTGCCCATGACGGCACCATCTGCGACTCCGATTGTGGCAGGAAGCGCCAATGAATCCATCTCTGTGATTGAGTGTGATGAAGAAACGGCGCCGGTACCTGCCTGAGCCCGCTTGGGAGGACCCACAATGACGTATTTTGCGTAATTTTCGGCGAAGTGGAATGCCAAGCGCTGGATGGGTGTGAGTTTGCGTTCGATCGCAGCAAACTTTTCTGCAATGTCTGGATCAGATGGAGACACTGCGTAGGGTGACGCTGATTGAGCGGTCGGAGTTGGTCCAGCCTCGCTGAATTCCATAGCATCCTCGTTATTCTCCGCGCGGAGTCGGCGTGCTGCTTCTCGATCAGCTTCATCCTCCAGTGTTTCCAGTAGTGCTGTGAGCTGACGAACATCAGTAGGTGCACCTTGCGGTAAGTCAGCAGGCGCCGGTGCTTGAGGAGCTTGAGTCTCCATATCCGGTATTGCCTTCAATCCCAGCAACTCTCGTGGGTCGAGACGGTCGAGATATTCTGTTGTGAACTGACCGTCACCGATGACAACGGCGTTCATATGCTGCTTTTGCTGGCTCTTCTTAAGGATGTTCTCTTCAACAGAATTCTCGGTCACGAGTCGATAGATGTGAACTTCACGAGTTTGACCAATACGGTGGCATCTATCCTGCGCCTGCTGATCAATTGCTGGATTCCAATCACTGTCAAAGAATACTACGGTATCAGCACCTGTTAGATTAATACCGACACCTCCTGCCCTCGTAGACAAGATGAAGCAGAAGTATTTGTTGCTTGTGTTGAAACGTTCCATGAGCTTGGCACGCTCCTCAGTACGTGTCGCACCGTCAAGACGCAGATAGGTATGTCCATGGAAGTTGAGGAAGGCCTCAAGAATATCCAACATCTGAGAGAATTGTGTGAAAATCAAAACGCGGTGACCCTCGGCCTTAAGCTTCACGAGCAAGCGAGCGAGTGCTTGAAGCTTGCCGCAATCCCATTGAAGCAATCGCTTATCTGGGAAGTGGACCATGCTGCGAACGGCGCGCTTGTGGAATATATCTTGCATGGATGAGATTGTGTGGCGGAGAGCGGAAACTCGCTCCAGTTCTCGATCATGCGCACTCATATCATCGTGACGAACAGGCAGCTGGCCACCCATGCACATTAAGGTATTGGTACCGGTGGCAGCTGCTGTCTGCTGAGGAGTTAATGTGGGCGCAATTGCCGCATTGGCAGGATTGAAACCCTCCTCGGTTTTGGTCACGCGAGCTTTAGGAATCAGGCACGTGTAGGTTGTAATTACATCCTCCATCTCAACAGCGCGCTCAGCCGGAAGCTTAATCATCTCCGCGAGAATTCGAGGTGTGTTATGGTGTTCTGGATGGCGAACATTTTGCAGGCGAGCACGTGCCATGGCGACCGGGTGTTCGACTGCTAACAGACGAGCAAGTGATGTCGGGTAGACGGAAGTTGGAGCAAGCTCTGTGCGGAGTTTGTTAATCTGTTCATTTCGTCGGCGAGTTTCCTCAATTACCCTATTTCGTGCTTCATTGATGTCCTTCCAGAAGTTGCCAAAGGAGCCAGCCTCGGGTTCAGTCAAATCCTCGACGTCCTTGCCCTGTTGCTTGGCACTGCGAACAGCAGGGGAGGTGACATCCAGCGGTCCGTCGTCAATGGCCGAGAGAGGAACCGATGGAGTCTTATCATAGCGACGTTCCGAAATGAGATTAAGCGTTGGGGGGCGAGGGTCCCAGCCCATATCAATGCATGTCGCAAGCCAAGAGTTGGGATGAATCACAGGGAGTGCCCAATCCGAGGTAGAATCGATTCGGTATGTGCTCCAAGGCAGCGTAAGTGACTGGGAAGGAGTCATTGGGGTCACTCCAAGGAAGGGTGCATCTCGGTTCGGGAGATAAACGAGGCTACCTCCAAAACCTTGTGGTCGCTCGGCCAACGGTGGCGGTTCTTGGAAAGTGTAGGCGTTAGTACTAGCCTCAAGCGGTCGGTAATACGGTGGTAGAGGATGGTCACTCAACAACTTGGCGCCAAGAAGAGCAGGTGCGAAATTGGGCGCGACCTCAAAGGGATGGCGTTGCCATCTCACACCCGTTGCGGATGCCAGAAGAGACGCCTTTAGGGCATTGGTGCGCAGCGGCGACGACGCGTTTTGCTCCAGCAGGCGCACAACTGATCCATGCAACCAAGGCCGATCAACTCCCGCCACAGACACACAAGGTGCCTCGAGCGATGAAATAATTGGTCGGCTCTCGAAAAGGTCGGGATGAGAGCACACCTTACGCAGCTGCAGAAGCACGGACATCATGCCCAAGAAAGATCCACATTGGAGTGTTCGTTGAGTGTCTGCGCGGGAAACATACTCCTCATAGAGCTGACGCTGACGCTTGGACAGTCGGCACTTAATGATATGCTCATATTTGGCTGGCAGTTGCTTGGCAACATCCTTCTTGAGACGGCGAAGGAGGAATGGTCTTAAAACGCCATGAAGACGCTGAATGAGTGCCTGATTCACTGCCTCTTTACCTTCGATCATCGATGTAAGCGGGGCGGAGAACCAGTCGCGGAATTCGGAATGTGATTGGAAAATATGAGGCATGAGGAAATGCATCAGGGCCCAAAGCTCCATCAAATTGTTTTGCAGTGGAGTTCCTGTCAGTAGGAGTCTGCGTTCAGTACGGAGATTTAACATACATTGCCAACGGCGTGACTTGAAATTCTTGATGTTGTGAGCCTCGTCGAGAACCAAGCAGTGCCACTTCTTACGCTTAAAAATGCGTGCGTCTTGGAGCGCCAATTGATACGATGTGATGCAGACGTGGAATGCATTAGGATCCGTCCAGCCTCGACGCTTCAAAAGACGCTGCTTTGCTGACCCATGGTAGCACAGGATTTTGAAGCTGGGGCAGAAACGCTTAAACTCCATCTCCCAGTTTACCATAACTGAGGTAGGGACAATAATTAGGTGCTGGCCCCAAACTCCCTTATAGTATGCGAGCCAAGCGAGCCAGGCAATTGTCATGATAGTCTTGCCCAAACCCATTTCGTCGGCCAAGATACCATTCAACTTATTCTCGTACAGGGACACTAACCAATCCAATCCGATATGTTGGTATTCTCGCAGTGTAGCACGAAGTAACGGGGGAATAGGAGTACGCACGGACTGTGTTTCATAGGTGTTACCAACGGGCTGGAATGCCGAGGCAGTGCGAACACTGTCGTCGAGCTTTGCCTCATCCTCCGCGGTGTGAGGTGCGGGGGCTGCAGGCTCCTCTTCCTCATCCTCCTCTTCGTCCTCATCTTCTTCTGACAGAACGGTGTCACCCTCATCGTCCTCATCATCAGATCGAAGGGATTCCTCGTCGCTCGCCTGGTCTGCTTCAGTCGGTGACTCTTCAGTTCCCTCCTCTTCTTCTAAGTCGCCTTCGGTGCCGGCGCCCGTTTCGCTGGCATCTTCTCCATGTCGACCCTCTGAATCCTCTTGTACGCGGCTTAATCCAGGTGCCTGCAGTACCGGAGGGCGTGGACGCTTTCCAAATGCGTAGGGAACTACAGGTGTACCTGTTGTGGTGTCTGTTTTGAGCCTGTGAGGATAATACCGACGTAGTAACTCCTCAAGTGGCATATCTTTTTCGCGTTCCAGCTCGAGCAACTCCTGTTCGCGTGCAACGGCGAGAGCAGCCTCAGATCCACCCGCGGCTTCAATCTCTGCCTTCTCGTCGGCCTCAAGGGTTTCCTCATCATCCTCTTCTTCTTCCTCTGCTTCGTATTCGGACGCTTCCTCTGCCTCCTTTTCTAGCTGAGCTCTGATGGCGGCGTCATCCTCAAGTCGTACACGTTTCGTTCGTGGGGGCAACTGTGGTTGGCCGTCCCCAAAACTCGAGTTAGTCAGCGATTGCATGGCAGCACGCGAACTTGCCCGCTTCGAACGCATTGAGAAGCCCATCAGCGACGATGTAGACTCAGTATCCAATTTTGCTGCCTGCTTAATCATCTTTTCGTTCGATTCCACTGGCGATTCAACTTCCTGGGTCGTCTGCTCACTAGATGTTGCCAGTTTGGATACAGACTGTTGAACGGCGGAGATACGACGTGCTGCTGCTCGCGCTGCTCGCTCCTCACGTAGTTCGGCGTTGCGCTTGCGTGCACGCTCGGCCTCGAGGCGTCGACGTGCCAAGATCCAAGGGCTTGGTTCATAGCCCATCTTCGTGAGTTCATCGAGAATCTCATCAATTGGCTTGTCTGTTTCCGAGCTTAGCTTGGCAATTTCATCACGCTCATCCGAGGAATCCATCTCCTGCTCGGCTTGAAGCAAAGTATCGAGGTCATCTTCAGAGGACGAGTGCGCAACATAGTCGGCGTCATCCGTGTCTCCGGTATCCGATTGGCCTGAAGCAGAAGAACCGGCTGGACCTGCTGAAGCACCCCGGCGAGACGACGCTCGAGCTGACGTTACTGCTGGCTTGTGTGTCGCACTCGAGGTTGAGGTCGCAGCGGCTTGCTTTGAGCTCTTTCGACCCTTCTCTTGTGCACCAGTGGATGCAGATTGAGGCTGCTGCGGTTGATGTACCTGCTGCTCCAACTGCTGCTGCAATCGAGCAGCTGAACCGGCTCCCTGCTTCAAATCCATAGCAATGGATGCACTGAAACGATCGGCAGTGCGCACGATCTTCTCAAGCTGGTCGTCCAATACGATTTTTCGAGCCTTTTGTGACACAAGCTCGTGCTTATGGTGAACCAGCTTCGAGATGTAAATCCAGAACTGCTTAACCATGCGCGAAACATGGGCGGCCAATCGCTTTCTGTGCAACTCAGCCTCACGTTCCGCGCGCATAGCCAAGGTAGCTCGTCGTTCATGATAAACCATCACCGCCTTGCTCAACTTACGAGCCAACTGCATTTTCCACTTACGCTCGCGTTGATAATCGGTAGCTAACCATTCCATTTCACCGAGCAGGAAGTCCCAATGCGTCTTGTTACGTGGCGGCTCTGCCGCTCGTGTGAGATTGCGCCCACTCTCCAGCTGGAAGCGTCGGATGGCAGAGCTCAATTCCAGCTTGCGGTTCGCGAGCTCCTCCATCGCTTGTGCGATTTCTTCGGGAGAACGAAGCGCAAGTGTAACGACATCCTGTGGCGAGTGGCCAAGCAACTTGAGAGCGTTGTCTCCCAAATGACGACGAACGGCCTGCTCGACACCTGTCATGGCAAATGCCGAAATTGGTCGAGGCGCTCTGGGATTCGATTGTGTGGGCAGTGTAATGTTGGGAAGCGTGGTCCCGCTCACTGAAACCAGAGGCGCATGTGCACCCGCGGCGTGCGAGCTACGCGTAGATGCGCCTGTAGCTCTAGCCACTCCGCGTCCGTCGGGCACTGCACTTGCTGCGACACCAGCTGCACCGGTACCAACTGCACCAGCTGTTCCGCTTGCACCCATACCAGCCATAGCTCGCGCCTGGGCTGCTGCCTGTGCATCAAGATTGCGAACAGCCTGCTCAAGGTTAGGAATCAGGCCGGGAGTCGCCGCGTTGAGCTCTCGCGCTGCCTGCGCAATAGCCTGCTGGGCAGTAACGCCCGGGGGTCGCTGTGCAGCAAAGCGTACAATCGTCGCAACCGTCATACCTGTTTGTGTGCCTGGGTTAGGGAGCGTCGCCGAAGGTGGAAGGGGCGCAAGAGGTACCGGACCGTGCTTGTAGTTGAGGTACTTACCACCACTGATCAAATGCTTGAGCTCCTCGGATGCAGCGTCGTGCCAGGTGGTGAGGATTCTCAGAGCAGCTTGCTGCGGCGTCTCACCCGGCGCAGGGGGAACGACGCCCGTGACCTCTGGAATATGGACCAGGGACTTGGGTGCCAGAGAGGCTCCTTCGTCTGTTCGACTGGCCTCGTTACTCATGCCCCCACTACTGCTCGAGGCGTCGGCGGGCTCCGTCGCCCGCTCAGCGGACGACAACTGCTGTTGTTGAGCCTCTGCAGACATAATATCATCAGGATTGGAAGACATTGTCGGTCACACTGGCAGTGAATCGGGTGTGACAGAATGCGATTGCTTCTCTTACGCGCCGCCTCGCACACACTGAATTGCGGTTCTGAATAACCAATAAGGTGAACTCCGCTAAGAGGAGCGCCTCCGCACGCGTACACTCACCCAGGTCAATCCAAGTGTGTCCCCGCTTCAGCCAGATCCCCGTGCGACACGCGAAGAGTGCGAGGTGCCCTGCTTCTCTTCGTGGCGCAATACGTTTGGGTCAAAATTACCCAGCGTACAACGGGACCCAGGAGAAAGCGAGCGAGTCTACGAGTGAATCTCAATAAAGAGACTAGAATGCAGGAAGGTAGGGTCACAAACACGTGAGGTGAGTATCACACCGATGCTTCTCCGGATTTTCACAACTGCAGAGTAAGTGGACCAAGCTTTGAGCAGAACGTGCACATTAACGCTAGGAGGATCTAAGCTAAAACCAGGCGCAACAGGTCTGCCAGGTCAGTCCGCATGTACCAAAGAACATCCTGCTCATACCGCAGACGTACCTTACTGCGAAATTGCACTCGAAACTTCGTGGCGGGCTTTCCTCGAAATTTCAAAAAATGAATCTAGAGTGGGTGCGAATCGGGGTTGCCAGCGTGTCTTGGTGAGCTCCTTTTGCGGCAGGACTTCGGGAGTAGATGGAGTGCGATGATGGTTATTAATGACACATGATTTAAAAGCAATATATCGCGGATAAGACCAAGAAAGATAGGAAAAATATGCTAAAATTCGAAATTTTAACCTTCTCCTCGTTCGATGCTTAGTCTTAAGGCCTACATTCGGATAATCCGCGTATTTTCACCGTGGATATTATGCGGAATATTCTACCCTAGAATATGCCCCTAGAATGACCTCCGAAAACAAACGGCTTGCACCTCAATTTCGACCTCAAAGTCTCCGCATTTTACCCTATTTTTCTCTCCTTTCCCTCATTTCCCTATCGATCCGATCCCGGCTAGACGTCCTGGCCCGGAAATGCGAGGCGGGAAGCGCAGCGCCCAGGATCCACACCGGGGACGATGTCGGGTGTGACCATGGTCACACTCAGCACCCAGACGTTTCAGTTTCTGACAAAAGGAGAAACCAGAAACAGTCTCGTGTCGGAGGGTACTTGAATGTGGTTTTAGCGGCATATGCAAGTGCTAAGAAGAACTGGATAATTGGATTCAGTAGTACACGATGTTTGATATCTTTACATGCATTTTATTCTAAGCGGCACTCCCACGCTCATCAACAAAACCGACACGCAAACACTCTCTAGGACTTGTCTCCGTGCGTTACACCCAAAGGACCTTGTCACAAGACTCCACGACTCGCCACGTCCAAGACACATGAGCGTAGCTTTAACAAGTACGTCCCAAATGAGTTATCCTTGGCTGACGTCATGCCTTGTCGGTGCCCCTGTGCCTACCAACCGCCAATGACCGTCACTTGCCCTAAGCTGGCACACGACCATAGCAGGTGCGGACCAACCACGTGTCTACTCGTCTCGCAACCACTAACCTGAATTTGGTTTTCTGAATCTGTTTTGTTTGACCTTCCTGTAGCCCTGCGATACATTCGCTCGCCCGCCGAGGCCGCTGCTGAGGCCCATGGCGTCACACTCCCAGCCAAGCAATCCACGTCCGCTTCTTCCTGGAGCGCTACCCAGACCTACACTGCATATGCAGCAGCTGAGGCCAACGGTGCAGCTACTACTACGGCCACTAGCTCGAGCCGCTTCTCGGCGACTGCCACCTTGGGCCGACCCAGTACTCCATCCAGCATCATTCAGGGCCCGCCAGCTCAGATGATGCCGTACCATCAGTACCAGCTCAACCGAGCCATCACTCAGCGCCAGCAGAGACCCGTGCTCCCTGAGCCAGCAGCGTACAAGACTCCCCAGCAACGCGACTGGCTTGTTGAACAGTACTACTGTACCCCTGGTCCCGCCAAGGATGCTGTAGACTACAACTCGCTTCGTGGCATCACTGGCATGAACTACGAGTTCCCTCACCTCGAGCACAACACAATCGAGCCTATGAAGCGAACCACGTGGTCGTTGGGTACAAACCGACGCATGCGTGGAGACCTTTCTTCGATCGAAGGCAACCGCCCCGCACCCGACGTTACATGCATTCGACCTCCGGTTGTCTGCAAGCCCACTGGTGCCACTCAGCGCTTCCGCGAACGACAACTGTTCCAGAACGGTCAATATCTGGGTGCTCGCGTGCTTGAAGGCGTGACTGACTTCAGACCTCGTACCCCTGAGGCAGTTAGCTACTCTCCTGTGGTTTCGCGAACTCGCACTCGCCACGATCCACCTGAATTGATCGACGATTCGCCCTACCCAGTTCAAAATCTTGCTGCTGCAGGTACTATGTTTACTCATGCAACCCGACGTGAGTGCAAGGCCGTGAGGTAAATAACCAAGGAGCATGCTGAGGCGAAATCCCTCGGCTGTGATACAAACTGCGCTGCCAAGTAAGCAATATCATCCTTATCCAATTGCTGCCGTTGGACTGCAGCAATCAAGTCTTTATTCATGGTTTATATCCGTATCCAATTTTGACTGCTTCCATTCTGCACTCCGCCCTTATATTGTTCAACGAAACCGTGTTTGGGGAATACACTTTACACGCTTGTTTTGTATTTCGATCTGCTAGCATTAGAGAGTGGCAACCCTCGCATCCGAAATCCGCCTACTCTCCAGGTCAGCCCTTCTTAGGCGAAGCGATTTCGTCCATGATGTTACTCAAAACGATGCATAGATCTAATTGTTAGTAAGAAACGGGTTTAACTCGTCTTTCAAACATGTCTGACCTGCATTTTGAGATACTGCAAGATCCATGCCTCTTGAGCTGTCGATGTTTCGACCGTCAGGTCCTGTGCTAGTGCTCCTGGACGTGCTTGGACTATGATCACTTGGCACCTGCGGATCTCGATCAAGTTGAGAAGAATCGCTGCGATCGTTCGAACCAGAGAGTGGATTATCAGCACCAGGGTCCCTAGACTCAGGAACTGTGCTTGGAATCGCAGATGTCGATCCCTCCTGTCTACCCCGCTCTCCACGTTTCGTCTGAACACTCTGCATGCGCAGTGCAACAAATGACGAGGGGCCAGTCGGTGAGACCAATGGATTTGATGATTCAGCCGCGTTGGCATCGTTATCCAGACGCCTCTTAGAGTCACTCCCAAAAGGGACCTCGTGTGTGGATGTTGCAGGATTTGACGTGTGAAACATGGATCTCATGTGGTGTGAAGAGCCAGCGCGTGCGGAAGATGGGTACTCGGTGCCGTTTATCATGTGTGCATGATGCAGAGGCTGCTGGAGCGGATGTGAACTGGTCTGTGAGTACTGCGCATACCGAGGATATCCTCCATTAGGGGCCTGGTAGCCAGGAACTCCGGGCTGAGATCCACTGTTGATTGTCTGGCTAGATGGAGGTCTGAGGTAACCTGACTGGTGTAAATGCTGATGGTGTGGCGGGCCTGGAGGTGAAGAGCCAGTCGGGGCATGGCTCTGAAGGGACATTTGCTTTGCCTCAGGGTATCCATAGTCTGGGAACATTTGCATTCCACCATCGGTCGAACGACGCGGTCCACTCAAATAGTGCTCGCCTGGTAGATTGCGATAGGCCTGGGACCCCGACGCCGGTGCTCCTGGATTTGTAGAGGGGTAGCCTGGAGGATACATTCCGGGTGAGCTTGGAGCACGGTCCATGTGTTGCATATCACCACAATGCTGTTGCAAGTGGGGTGGAGGGTGTGACTGGGAATGCGTAAGCTGCGGGAGCATATGCGAATAGTGTGATTTGGGCCCTAGTTGAGGAGAGTGATAGTGATTATCCATATTGCGTTCGCCAATGGGGCGAGGTTGTCCTGCTGTCATCACCATCATCGAAGGGCTTTGAAATTCATACGGCTGATCTTCTAAGAGGATCGGACTGTTCATGCGCGCAGAGTCGATGCGCTTCAGCCGCTTGCTTGGAGAGCCCTCTGCAGTTCCGTAATCATACACTGCAGGCAGTCGTGAAATGTCGGTGGAAATAAACGCGCCTGGATGCGTTACTCCCATGGTCACTCCACTTGGTTGGCCTGGTGCCATGACTTTCCCTGGCTCTGATCGACGTGGGCGTACGGTGCCGAGAGAAGCGCTAGAATCAGGATTCCACTTGCGCTCATAATCATCCATTATGCTGCCACCTGCATTCGCAACTCCAGGTGCGTTGTTGGTCCCAGGAGCATGGCTACTTGCAGTGTTGTTGGCGTATGCATTAAACGAAGAACTTGCTCCGGCATCATTCATAAAATGGAACGACCGCGAAGAGTTGTTCGCAGTGTTCATCATATCTCCAGTATACGACTGCGACTTTCGACTTCTCATCGAAGCGCGATTGCGGCCATTTGAACCATAGTTGTCATCACTAGTCACCCGAGATCGATGTGCCGGCGTGTGAACGCTGGAGGAACTCTCACTATATGACGACGAGCTCTCATCATCCGTGGAGGAGGACTCGTCTTGTGTTGACCAATCAGACTGATAACCACTGTCTCCGTCATCCAGCGAGCCTTTCCGATCTGCTCGAGACTGTTCACGAGAATAGTCTTCGCCATAATCCTTTGTACGGCCTCGCTTACTATGCTTTGCATGACGTTGGGCTCTAGGCTTTGATCTAGACCGCGAGCGTGATCGCGAGCGCGAACTTGACCTTGATCTTGAACGTGAACTAGACTTTGAACGTGAAGACCTTCCATATTTGCTCTTGCCTGCGTCACACGACCGCTCTGTGCGCCTGGAGCTTTGCTTTCTGTCATAGTCGCCATCATATAGGTCGCCTGCTTGACTGTTTCTTCGATCCTCGCTGTCACGATGATGCCGCTCTTCCTTGGACCGGGGCCTGTCAGACCCTCGCCGTGACTTCTCGTCACGACGCTCTAACGGGTCCTCCGGTCGTATTCTATCGCCCCTTTGAGAGCTGGTGGCATGTGCGCCGCCCTGTATGTCGTCCCTAAACTGCTGGCTTATCTGGCCTGAATCTGCCATGGGGTTCCTGCCCGACTGTGACAAAGCGGATGATGCGCCAGTCAAATTACCGTTTGAACCGATGGTATTACCAGCACTTGTCGATTTCGCTGAAGCGGGAAGCTTCCGATTCTTAGACAGCTTCGGAACGTGACCACGGCTATGCGAGCGGCAATGTGATCGCATGTGGTTCGTTTTCAACGTCCACCATGGTCGATAAACTCCGTGCTCATCCGGCTCCGGCATACGGCACCCACTCGGGTGTGTGCAGTGATAGTGCTTCTTGTTCGTCAGGCCAACACAGTTAGGCACCGTGCACTCAACACCACGGGGAATGGCAATGTACATGCTCGGATGGACATCTCGTAAGTGCCGCGAACGATCTCCAAGTGTGTAGAGCCCCAAGGCGTGTGCGGCTGCGGCTGCTGCGACGGCAGCAGCTGCAGTATTCATGTTCGTTGTTGGTGGTATGGAGGCTAGAGTAGCTTCGTGACTCTCAGAACCCTCAGTTGCAGGTTGACTCTCGCTTCCTCCGACTGGGTCGACAAGAGCTGGTTTCGAATCGCCTGGTTGATCTTGGTCCGGAGCAATTGAAGATAATGCCAACAACGCTTTGAGAAGCGGATTGGTCGATGGTTGTGATGACACCTGTGGAGACTCAGGAATGTCTCGGTTGCGGACCCCCATGGATGTTTCAAGTAAATTGTCACGCAATACCTTCATCTCAACTGCGGGATTTGGTCGTTTGTACTCTACAGGCGGCAGATCATCAATTGGTTTGAGGGTCTGAGGAGTCAGAGCCTGAGTGATTATGGCAATTAACTGGGCAACATCGACTTCATGCGATGGGTTTGGAATTGACACCGTCGGTTGATTTACAATCTGCGATTGTGACTGCCATGAGGATGCAGACCCATTATTGGCACCCTCCGGTACAGAGCTCGTCAGGACACGCGCTCCACCTTGATCACTGCGCTGGGCAGAATCGTTCATTAACTCGCTCTCCATTTTTCCCATGCTTACGTCGGTGCCGCTAGACTTCTGCATGAATCCAGGGACCATGCTCCCGTTCGCTGCAGCTGTTGCAGCAGCGGCAGCAGCTAGAAGAGCACTTCTTGAAATCGTTGTATCACGGCTGTTGGTACCTGGCACCTCGATAGAAGAGTTCGTTGACGCCATTGCAGGTATACCTTCCTCAACCGCAGGTGGAGTTGTCGTCATCATGTCTACTCCTAAGTTCTTTGAAGACTGACTGCCATCCACATCGGAGCCGCTGGCGCTCCCTGCAGCTGTCATGTCGGGCTCGCGGCAAGCATCAGACCCATGCGTATCGTGCTCATGTTGAGAGTGTTCGATCGTTTGATGCGAGTTAGAATATAGCCTCACTTGCTCGCCCTGCAAGGTCCTTGCGGTAGACTCGGCGTTGCCCTCGTACCAGAGCACGTCTTTCGTTTCCCCACATGAACTTCCCTCAGAGGCTGATGTCGGTGGCGCCATATTATCGATAACAATGAAAGACTGCTCTTTCGATTCGGTGACCCCCCGATCTATCGACATGTCTCCTGCAGCTACGATCGAGAGGTCCAGTGCAGGTCGAACTGAGTCTGGCGACTTCTCAGAAGTTTGGTGGAAATGCTTCGATGATAACGAGGACGCAGAAGCGGAAGCGGATGAAGGAGGAGACGCTGGTTCTGACCTTCCCGCCGTCTGAGGTGCCGAGGATGAATCGAGTGCGTGTTGCCGAATATCTAGTGTATCCGCTCCATTGTGTGACTGTTCGGACTGGACCTCAGTGGTGGTTGGAGCAGACTCCAGCTTCAGCTGTAAACTCGTTGTTGACATGAATCGAGGGATTCCACTGAGGATCTTAACACCGAGCAACTACTCGTCACTTCTCTAATGGTTAATAAACCACTTGATACAGGATGATGTTGCGCGTGCCAGGTTATGTTCCTTATTGCCTTTTGCTGACGTGACTTCCTTGGGACCAGAAGGTGTCTGTAGAGAAATGTCTGATATGTGTACGGACTCAGAATGAGACAGAGGCCTCTAGATCAAATGGTAAATATATGCCTGTGCCGAGCGGTGTCACCAATACCGTTAACAAGGATACGCGCAAGCTCAATTGTGCTAACAGGCTAGCGATTGGTCAATTAGGCGGGCATCGTATCGAGGAGATTCACTGAAAGCGGGACAGATAAGGGAAGGTCTCACTGAAGACTGTGATGAATCCCTCGCGTTCGCAGTGCAATGGTTGTGAAGTTTTGTGGAAGCGGACTGGGGTAAGTATAAGAGGAAGCACTGAATTGTAAATTCAAGCTCCAGTAGGTAAGGGTGGAGCAGTCAGCGAGTGTTGAAAGCTTCAGCAACACAATAGTTAAGTACTCAACCCTGTGCCAACAGCTAAGTTGAGAATTCAATTGCGTGTGGAATTGCCCCTGTGCACTTTGCAATCTAATAGCTGCAATTAATTCAGGAGATGATCACTGCGCAAATTCAGTCATCATACATGTGACGGATGGAAATAGTGGATGGCTGAAGTGCTCTGTGGCTACTTCCAGTGAAGGGTAGGTGGAAGCTCTAGTAGGCTGACCTCTAAGAAAAAGATTCAATGCGAGTGCAAGTGTCATGAAGTGGAATCAATGGGGGGTAGGAAAAAAGCAAGCGCATATCGAGAGGTGGAGGACGGCGCGCAAGTAAAGTGATCCACACTGACTGAGTAGACATTGGAGAGCCAAACTGTACACAAGTTTGAGTTGCCGTCTTGACCGTGATCCTCGGTCATCATGACTATGCTCACTGTCGTCTGAAAAGGGAACATAAGGCAGTGAACAAATTTTGCTCACTAGTTTCTGTCAAGGTAACCTCCGAGTGAGAATGTGTGCACGTTGTGTCATACATGCATATCATCCTCATGAGTACTCTCGCCGAGCACTCACTGTTAGATAAAACATGACAAAAGCGGCTGAGAAGAGAATTCTCCGAGTACATCATCATCAAGGTACTGGGGGATACTTACCAAATGAGGGAGCCTTAGATTCACAGCAACGCTGGTTGATTACACTGATTACAGTCACACTACACAACATGTCGCTCGAAACTTAAGAAGAACTTCGTCGCAAGAATCAGTCCAAGTATTGTTGCATCCACGGTTTATGTGTCGCGCTAGATCTCAAGTACGATTACAAGTGATGCAATACAGCATTTGATTCGTGTCCCGCAAGTTCTCCGATTAGTACTATGATCAATTCGCCACGCATGATCGTTACAGACGCCCACACATCCAAGACACCCATTTGACGCACGAACGGCGCGCTCTTGAATTCGGTCTAAAGGTTTGAGGGCAGCGCGAGAGTCAAGATCGTGAGCGCTGGATAAAGCATGGATGAGTGTGAAATGAAACGAGACATAGACAATAATATGATGTTGTGGAACAGTGATAAAGAAAGAACATCATCGGGCAACGAATCGGAATGGATGAGTGAAAGATTGAATAAAGAATGTCGCTCACCTCTGACTCACACGTTTGATGGTCCCTGGATGCATTCAACATCCGGGACAAGCATGGATCTTGTAGATGAGCGCTCGGTGGGCCGCGGTAGTGAAATGACGAAGAAAACCCCCGCACATTTCGCCGAAGCACCGTTAAATCCGAGCATTTGCTGTTCCCCAGTCCAGTCTACGCAGCGACCATGAGCACGCTGCGCATGAATCTGGTCAGGGGGTGTGCACTGTGCGCACTTGGCCCAGGACAGGAGCATAATACCACGTAGCCCAGCGTTTCGCACCAAAAGTAACGAGTATTGACCCCCTCTTGTGTGTTAACGCAAGTCTCATGCAGAATGTGGAGCAAGTGAAGACTTGCCGAAAAGCGCACTTTGGTTGGAATGACAGGATGCATCCGGATATTTTTGATCAATAAACGCATCAAAGCACATGTCTATACCTACCTTACTCGATCGCACAGTATGTATGGGGGATGTGCGTGCGGAACCCGCACTTTTCTGCGTTCTATTCCTGTTTTTCCAAGTCGAATTTCCACCAGTTGCGTGAATTGTAAGTGTGAGTGTTGAACGTGTCTGTTGTATGGAAATTGTCCAAATAGCCTTGGTAAGCTCGTGTGCATTGAATGAATCTGTTTTCAGATACGTCTGATCTCCAACATGTTGCAAATGGGCCTCGTGCAGGACTCCGCTCAGTCCGAACTCCACGGCAATTGATCAGATCTCACACCCAGCACATGCACTGCTACCCACTTCTTCGCGCGTTTAGACCCTTGCCCCGCGCTGAGGATGAAGTTTTCCTACAAGTTCAGCAACTTGTGCGGAAGCGTCTACCGAGGCGGTAACCTCGTCTTTACCGCGGACGGAAACGCCGTGCTGAGCCCCGTGGGCAACCGCGTGACGGTGTTTGACCTGGTAAACCACTCTTCGACCACGCTTCCGATCGAGGCACGCAGAAACATTGTTCGCATTGCGCTGTCACCCAATGGAACGGTCCTTATCACAGTCGATGAGGGTAACCACGCAATGATCATCAGTCTCGTCAAGCGCGTTGTACTCGGTGACTTCCAGCTCAAGAAGGAGGTGCGTGATATTCAATTCAGCCCAGACGGACAGTATCTAGCAATCACACAGGAGAACAAGATTCAGGTTTGGTGTGCACCTGCATTGGAGATGCAGTACCGTCCCGTCGTACTGCACCGCGAGTACACTGGCCACACCGACGTCGTCACAACTATCACATGGTCACCTGATTCGCTGTTCTTCGCAACAGGATCAAAGGACTCGACCGCGCGCGTCTATTCTTTACATCCTTTGCCAGGATTCATCCCACTCGTCCTGGCTGGCCACAAAAATCCGGTTGTGGGCGTATTCTTTGGCCAGCCCGACAGCACCATTTTTGCGGACGAGGTAAAGTCACAGCCTGGCTCGGTCATTTACACCGTCACATCCAGTGGTATGGTTTGTACATGGAAGTGGAAAGCCCGACCAGTGCCTACCAAGCGAGAGATTATCATGGCCCGTCGGTTTAACCGAGCAGCGGAGTACGAAAACAAGACCGAAGCTGAAATTGCCGATGACGACGAACTCGAGGAACTCCAGAATATCGAGCTGGAGGCAAAGCGGCTGGCAGCGATAGAATCCAAGAAACTGTACCGAGAGGAGGCTAAGGAACGCGCACGTCTGGTCGCCATGGCCGAAGCAGGTGTCCCTCCCGAGGAAACCATTCCTGACGAACTCTTGCATCTCGAACCTGCACACAAAGATTCGAAGTACGATCCTCTGAATGAACGCGTTTTCAGTGCCAAGGAGGGTCGTTACATGTTTGGTCGTGAACTCATCCAGCGTCGTCGTGCACTCATGCTTGACTGGGAAAACCCCGAAGAAGAGTGGGCTAAACTTCCGTTCATTGCAAGAGGTACTTACGGACTTGAGACTAGATCGTATGTAGATCCAATTGAGGCTGGTCAGCGCGTGAATGTTACATGCGCTATGATGCATGGCACTGCACAAACCAAGAAGTTGTTGGGCATCGAGCACGACCAGAAGAATTTCACCTCCGAGAAGATTGCAGAAGGCGAGAGTGAAAGCTTTGCCAAGGCAAGTGCGAATCTTCTCGTCCTTGCTTTTGATTATGGTGCTTTTAGTTTGTACCAAATGCCTGATTTCACACATATCCACACACTCACGGTTTCCACAGAGAAGATGACAGCTGTGGCCATCAACTCGACTGGTGATTGGCTTGCGTTTGGTTCGGCTAAGCTAGGTCAGCTTTTGGTTTGGGAATGGCGAAGTGAAGTGTACGTCATGAAACAGCAAAGCCACTTTAGTGATACCAATTGTGTAGCTTACTCACCCGACGGTAGACTGGTCGCGACTGGTGGTGAAGATGGCAAGGTGAAGATTTGGAATACTGCAACCGGTTTCTGCTTCGCCACATTTGCAGACCACATTGGCGCTGTTACTGGCGTTGTTTTCTCAAGCTCAGCTACAGTTGTTATTTCCTGTGGTATCGATGGCACTGTTCGCGCATACGACCTTGTCCGCTACCGCAACTTCCGCACGATGACTGCGCCAACGCCTGTCCAGTTCACTTCTTTGGCAATCGACCCACCAGGCGAAGTCGTAGTAGCTGGTGCGCTCGATCCTTTCGAAATTTACGTCTGGAGGTTGCAAACGGGTAAGCTACTAGACGTGCTACCCGGACACACTGGCCCTATCTCCGGTGTGGCATTCAACTCCCAGCAGAGCATGTTGGCCAGCTGCTCGTGGGACAAGACCGTTCGCCTATGGGATATTTTCACTAGCACAGGCTTGGTTGAGACACTCAATCACCCCGCTGATGTCCTCTCAATCGCATACCGACCGGATGGACGAGAATTGTGCGCCTCGTGTCTCGACGGATTAATTTATGTTTGGGACACTTACGAAGGTGTGTTGAAGTTCACAATTGATGGTAAGCGTGACATTCATCGAGGTCGCAGTGTAAACGATGTGCGAAGCGCCAAGGACTCAACCTCCGGCAAGGCTTTTACAACACTATGTTATTCGGCCGATGGCACATGCATCCTAGCAGGAGGTAATAGCAAGTATGTTTGCATCTATGAGTTATCACAGCGATTACTGATCCGAAAGTATGCCCTGAGCAACAACTTGTCGTACGACGCAATGAAGACCAAGCTGAATAGCAAGCGCTTCAACTCTCAAGTTAACAATCTTGATACGATCGACGATGAGGATTCGGACGATATGGACTTGGAGGAGCGAAGGGCTCGACGCTTAGTCTTACCTGGCGCGAAGAAGGCTGTGGATTACACAGTACGAACAACTCCGCCTGAATTCCGCGTGAGGTGTGTCCGCTTCTCGCCCACTGGTCAACAATGGGCCGCATGCTGCACCGATGGTTTGATCTTTTATTCCCAAGATGATACTCTTGTGTTCGATCCGACCGAGTTGGATTTGAATATCACACCAGAGACCTGCTTGCAGAGCCTGGAAGAAAAGGAATATACCAAGGCGTTGGTCATGGCACTTGCCCTGAACGAGAAATACTTGATCGAGCGAGTGTTGCTCTCTACACCACTCGATGATGTGCCTCTGATCGCTCGCTCGCTGCCCGCACACCGACTTGAGCGTATCTTGACTGCATTGGCTGATCTCGTCGCAAACTCGAGACATCTCCTCTTCCTCTTGGTGTGGTCACAATCCATCCTGACTTGCCACGGACCTTATATCATGAAGAACCCCACCAAACTTTTGGCGCCCTGCCGAGCTCTCCAACGTGTTCTGGCCAGCAAACACAAAGACTTGGCCAAGATTTGCCAGGAGAATCAGTACATGCTTGCTTATGCTGTCACTTTCCCTAAGCAGCTCTCCCCACAGGAGTTGGCTGAGCGTGTCGAACGCAAGCAAATTCTGGAGCAGCGAAAAGAGGAACGGTTGGCTCGTGCGATGGCAGTTGATGCAGCTGGTTTGGCTGTACAACTTGCCGAAGTAGAAGATTCCTCAGATGACGAGCTCGTGGACAGTCCAGCTGCAAGCAGCTTCAGTCACAGTGACGATGAAGCCGAAGCTGCAAAGAAACCAACAGGGAAGAAGTCAGTGGCAGCAAAGAAGAAGGGTAGCAAGAAGCCTGACTTGGCGGAGTTTGACATTGACGACGAGGAAGTTGACGAATTGCTGAATCGCGACGACCAATTCAGTGGAAAGGCGATGTATGATGCTAAGCTTCGTAATTTGAAGGAAAAGAAGAAGAGCAAGTCGGCTGCCAAGCATGCAGAAAGCGATGAAGAGTTTTCAGCTGAAGCAGAGGATGATGATGAGATGGAAGGCGATCTCGAGGCCATCGACTTTGTCAACGATGTTGACGAAGAAGAATTGGATGATGACGAGGACCTTCCGCCAGCACAGCGTGCCAAGCTGGCTCGTGATGCAGAACGTGTCTACATCTTGCCGAAAAAGACGAAGCCTGCACGTAAACCCGCAGCTGAAGTCTCGAACTCAGAGGAGCGAAGTGCATCCGAGGCCTCTACCTCGGAGGACGAGTACCAAGATCTAGATGGTGGTAACGATAGTGATGAGGGTGACGACAATACCCCTCGGTATCAGGCTCCGAAGCGATCGGCATCAAAGCCGTTCACGAGAGACAGCATGAAGAAGCCTGGGTTTGGCCGCAAAGGCTTTAGGAGTGGCAAGCCCCAAGGAGGCTTTGGCGGGGCATCCAACTCGAAGCAGGAACGCAAGCGTGTCAAGGTCTAAGTCTCAATGTCATCAGTAATCATCCTCTTTTGTTAGCCAACCGTGTATACCAATAAACTACAGTGTAATCCCTGTTCATTTCGCGCTGATGAGCTAACTCACATTCGACAAAACTCCACCAGGTAGGATGATGGTTCTTAAACGAGACCGCTACGTGCAGTAATCTGAAAACTTATGGAACCTTTTTCTTTATTTTACTTACTCTCTGTTGTAGCACCACATCGTAAGCACTAAGAAAAGGCCAAACGACGAAGGGAGGCACAAGACCAATAAAAAACAACTAGCAGCTTTGAGAGATTCTAAAGCCAACTTAGGAGACGAAACATCATCACAAGTACATACTAAGAGAGAAAAACAAACACGTATAATAACGTCGGGATTCATACCCTAGACAGTTCAAAAAAAGAGAAACAAATCTGCCTAAACAGATCCTCCTTTTTTCTTTCTTTTCCCTCGCTTCTGTGCCATGTGTGTGTTCCACTGCAAAAGTTATCTTGTGCTGATCTGTGTGTTGGGAGAACTCCTCCCCTCTCCTTCGTGTTACTCTGTTATTTGTCCAAACATCAGGTGAGTCACTCTCCTCGTACTGGCCGCAGTCGAAAAAGGAGGGCGAGCCTTGCCTAGCTTAGCCTAGCCTAGCTTAGCTCGTGTAACTTACTTGGAGGTCTTGAAGTTGATGTACCACTTCTGGAAGGCATCGAAACCAGCAAGGACACCAGCACCAGCGACACCACGGAGGATGTTAGCACCAGCACCCTTCATGAGAGCACCAGCACCCTCGTTCTTGATGATCTGAGCGAAGCAGTCCATGGAGTTCTTGTACTTGGAACCAGCACCGACGGTCATCATCATGCGACGACGAACGGTGTCGAGAGGGTAGGACAAGAGACCAGAGACGACGGTGACACCGTAGGCGAGGATGAAGGAAACGAATGCAGAAGCATCGTTACCGAGGAGCATAGGACGAAGAGTATCATAGAGACCGAAGTAGAAACCACGGTAGACGATGATACCAACGCAGGAGATGACGAAACCACGGTAGAGACCGGCGATACCCTCAGCCTGGTAGGACTTCTTGTAGACATCGATGAGACCGTTGTACTTGCGCTCACCAGCAGCACCGGACTTGAGGTCAGCAGCGAGGCGGGTACGAGCGAAGTCGAGGGAGTAGACGAAAGCAAGGGAAAGAGCACCAGCAGCACCACCAGCAGCGATGTTCTTGGCGAACTTTGCCCAGTAGGACTCATCCTTGCGGACCTTGAACATGTTCTTGATGGTGTCCTTGAAAGCGAAGTTCAAAGCCTGGGTGGGGAAGTAACGAACGACGTTAGCCATGTTACCACGCCAGAAGGAACCGAGACCCTCAGTCTGGAAGGTGCGGATGGTGCAGTCCATGACACCCTTGTAGGGCTCCTTGAGGACACCAGCCTTGATCATCTCACCCTGGTTCTGAACCATGAGCTTAACACGCTCGATGGGAGCAGCAATGGTCTTGGAAGCAATTGCAGCAGCACCAGAGAGAACGAAGTTCTCAACGAAGGAGAGCTTGTCGGAGGCGGCGAGAGACTCAGACATGTGTGCAAGTAACAGAGACTATATATCCGAAGAAGACAAGCAAGGATGCATCAGTGAGTGATTTGTCTAATCCATGATATTCAAAATGCCGAAGACGTCTTTGCATCCAGTTTCATAAACTACTCATATACTACTCATATCTGCGTGCGTCCTCCTGTCGTATATCGCTACGGGGATCATCCCACAACCACCAGAGGCACCGCCAGTGCCTATGCCAGCGATCATACACGCGCCCGTGCCAGCGAATAGCCGCTTGCAGCGTGATTCCGCCTGTCCTGTGGCTCTTTCCCTCGATCAAGTCCGAAACTCCGAGCGGAAACCGGTAGCTACTCGTGTGTGCGGGGTGTGATGGCACGTGTGGGGTTGGGATCTACGCGTGTTCATGTCATGCGTGAGGATGCCCAGAGCCCCTTTTCATGTCAAATAATGCATCGTACCACGCGCAAAGAGATGAAAAACGACACGGAATATGCTTACTCGGATTGATCCGGAGTGGCAGGGATGGCAAGGCGGGATGATTTTTGTCGTTCCGTGGCAGGTATATCGTGATAACACGATATATACAATAGTATAAAATATTATATCACACAATATAGTAAACGAATTTTATATATCCCATGCATGATATACCCTGGAACCCTATAAAAAACAACATTTTAAACGAGTTTCCGATCTCGTCTTTTCCCTCATTTTCCCTCGGATTTCCCTCGATTTTTCCTTTTCCCCGGCATTTTTCCGCATTTTTTCAAACCATTTTTCCCGATTTTTTTCGAATTTTTGAACCGACCCCACACCCACACCACGCCTCGAGACCCCTCTGCACGCTAGGGAAAAACCACCCTTTCCTGCATGCAGAGTGGGAGAGCGACTTTAGTGAGCACGCTATCAACTCGCCAGTTCTTTCCCGTCAAGTTCACATGCCTTGTTCATTCCAATCCCTTCATCATGTATCGGTTATCGAGGCATGTTTGGTGGACTGGGGAAAGGTAGATGTGTTTGCTGAATCCTCCGGATTGCGTCTTTCTCATCAGGGTATCGTTGTCTGGATCCATGCTCACTGGTGCAGACTGGACGTCGCATGACCTATGTACCAAAGTCCCCCTCATATGCGCCGTCTGTGTAGCGCCTGTGTGGCGAAGCGCGAAGAGGTGTGAGATGCTACGCTACTTCCGAAACGGGGGGTGCTGGAATACAAAAATCTGAAACTGCATTTCTGGATATAACTCTCACTGAGTCTGTGGGCCACTGCTGGGATACCATCTATAGATCATTCGATGAGTCGCCACTCATTGAATCCATCCTCGCAATATCTCAGCGAGGACGTGATCCATTCCGACAGCGTAAAGGGCACAAGGTCAATCTCTGCCTTTCCGCATAGTGGGAATCGAGCATATGAGCCTCCCTCGGGCGCAATTCAGCACAACCGAGTGGAGTTTCATCTCGCGGATGACGAGGTCGCTTCCGTCGCATCTTCTGCTCGCCTGTCGTTTGTTCGTGACCCCAATGTAAAGGTACGTTATGCTCTCCCGAATGTGCACGCTTCCGGTTTGGCCAGATAATTCTGAGTGTATCCGTTGTCTCGCGTCACCGGTAACTTGAACGAGTATCGCTTCTCTAAGTTTTCCGCGCCAGAGATTTACCCAGACTCACTTCGGTCCACTTGATAATCTGTGTGGCTCCTTATCGACTCACCAATTCCAGAACTCGAGAACCATTTCGACAATGCCTCAATCGCGTGGACATGACTACGCACCGCCTGCTATGGTGGGTAGTGTGGGTGCCAACCGCTTTGGTGATCACGGTCAGGGCGCGGGACCCCTCTTTGGAACCCCAGGGCCTCGTATCTACGCTGGTCAGAATCCGAACATGAAGACATCACGCACAATCTCGACAATGCACCAGGTCCTCAGTATGCAGCGTCACCAGAAGGCCAATCGTGCTGCAACTCAGCGCACAATGGCCGTTCCACCTGAAAAGTGCTGGGAGTACTGGCGCAAGCAACTGCGATCACCCACCGTCTTCTCGTTGCTCACGGACTTCCCGAGGAAAACTGGCCCTGCCAAGCCACCTCGCGGCCCCAATGATCCCCCACCCAAGTGGGAGCCCGATCGCCTGTCTATGGCCAACTCGCGCGTTGTTCGTGCAGAGCTTTCGGTTGCAGAAGTGAACGCCGTTAAGGCCCTTTTCAGTGACACCCATGCAACTCTTTTCGAGGCGTTCTTGGGTATCTTCCAGGTGCTCATGTTCCGCTACGCTCGTGAGACTGATGTCATCATCAATACTCACACCGGTGTGAATGTTGTCGCTTTGCGCGTTCCGCTCAGCGGCGAGATGTCCTTCATCAAGCTACTCCGCATGAACAAGATCTGTGTCGACCAGGCCTTCTACTACGATTTGATTGACATCGCAGAGCTTGCCGAGGATCTTGGTGTACCCTCATTCTCACACATTGCATACCAGATGGAGTTCCCCAACGAGGAGTCGGATCCAGAGCAGAAGGCATTCATTGCCTCTCATGAGATTGGTCTCAATGTTTCCCTCCATCAAGAGGGTATGGCAGTCGTGTCGTTGCATTACGACTCCACCCTCTTTGAAGAGGTCACAGCGCAGCAGATCTTGCGTCACTACCTTGAATTGGCGAGATCCCTGGTATTACCAGACGTCCGCACGGCTGCTATCGCAGTTGCACCACTTATGAGTCCTGAGGAAGCCAAGTCCCTGGTCCAAATGTTCTGGCCAGAACAGCCAGATGGTCCACTCGTTGACCACTCGTCGCAGGTCGGACATGAGGAGGAATACGCCTGGTCAACCGATGACTACCTGCATGCCATTTTCGAACGCCAGGCTGCTAAGTCCCCCGATGCGCCATGCATTGATGATGAAGGCAAGGTCATGACGTACAAGGAAGTGAACGAACGCGCTAACCGTATCGCTCGCTACCTCATCGAAGACGTCGGTGTGCGTATCGGCGAGCTGGTTGCAACGCTGCTCCCGCGATGCGGAGATGTGTATGTCTGCCAGCTTGCCATCATGAAGGCTGGATGCGGCTACGTCTGCATTGACTCCACCTATCCTCAAGACCGTGTTGACTACATCCTTCAGGATAGCAAAGCCCGCTGTTTGATCACGGTCGACGCATTGAAAGGCCGTCAACGCCTCACCCCTGAGTTCATGTTGGATGATCCCGCGTGCCAGGAAACCCTCCGAAAGAAGTCCCCATCACCCAACCCTCCTGTGCGTGAAATGGGCCTCAAGTCGTCGGACGTATGCTACGTCATTTACACCTCAGGTACTACCGGTGTCCCCAAGGGTGTCGTCATCGAGCACCGATGCGTCGTTAACTTTGTCTTTGCAGAAGGTGCAGTTTTCAAGCTAAAGCCGAGTGACCGTGTTCTTCAGGGTTTCTCCCCATCCTTCGATGCCAGTGTAGAGGAGATCTGGCTCGCCTTCAACGCAGGTGCTACGCTTGTTGTTGGCACTTCGGAGACGATGCAATCTGGACCAAACCTCCCACAACTTCTGTACAAGATGGGCATCACTGTTGTTTCCACTGTCCCAACTCTCCTTACGATGATTTCTCCATCCAGCACCTCAACCACCCAGCCTCGCAAGGATATTAACGATCTACCGCTTGTGCATCTCTTGATTCTGGGTGGTGAAGCATGCCCTGCTGAACTAATCAACCGCTGGGCGCCTGGTCGTCGATTGATCAACTCCTACGGTCCGACCGAAGCCACCGTTGTCTCCACATTTGAGGAATCCGTTCCTGGTAAGCGTGTTACCATCGGTAAGCCATTGCCCAACTACTACTGCTACGTCTTGGATGCTAACATGCAACCCTGCCCCGTCGGTGTACCTGGTGAACTCCATGTTGGTGGTGTCGCCCTTGCTCGCGGTTATCTGAACCTGCCCGACAAGACCGCAGAGAAGTTCATCCCGAACCCCTTCGCAAGCAACAAGCCTGGTGAACGCTTTGCACCTGATCGTTTGTATAAGACCGGTGATCTCGTTCGCTTCTTGCGCAACGGTGACATTGAATTCTTGGGTCGTATCGACTCCCAGGTCAAACTCCGAGGTTTCCGTGTCGAATTGGCTGAGATTGAGTCCGTCATTTGCCAACTTGAATCAGTGCGCTCGGCTGTCGTTGCTGTCAAGGGTCAGAACTTGATTGCATTCGTTGTGCCCAAGGATCCCAATGCAAGTGAGGAGGATCAAAAGCACGGCTCAGTATTCGTCGAGGATCCAAACTCGCTCTTGCTCGACCCAGCCCATGATGTCATCGCGGCGAACTTCGACATGGACGCGACCCGAGAGTACATGAGGAAGATGCTTCCCCACTACATGATGCCAGGTCAAATCGTTCTGGTTCGAGACATTCCATCCCTTCCCTCAGGTAAGGCGGATCGAAAGACTTTGCTCCAAATTCAGATCGCAGTACAACCTCGTCAAGACAAGAAAAAGAAGAAGACTAAGGCCAAGACTGCCGAGGAGAAGCGTGCCGCTGCGTTGGCGGCCATTGCAGCGACTGCATTTGAAGATGATGACCCCACAAAGGCCGATGAGGAAGAGGAGGAAGAAGAAAAGCTCAGTGTCCTAGAGAAAGAGATCCAGGGCGTTTGGGAGGAAGTGCTCGGCCAATCTCCCATCGGTCCAGACGATGATTTCTTCCTTGATCTTGGCGGTCACTCCGTCGTTGCTGCGCTCGTCGTCTCTGCACTCCGCAAGCGCGATTATACGGTCTCTATGCGTGACCTCTACGAGGCAACAACAATTCGCAAGTTCGCTGCAAAACTGGTTGAGATCGCCCAGGAGGCTGAGACCTCAGAAGCCCTGCCACTCGCGCCTCCACTCCCAGAGTACTCCGGTGCGCATGTCACGTGGCTCCAAGAGCATGGAGCTTTCATCTTCCACTCCGTCGTCATTCTGTGTGCCTTCGCATGGTTGGCCTACTTGCGTACTGGCCTGTACTACATGGCGCGCTGGGTTGCAGAACAATCATGGTACAACACGGGCTGGAAGTGCCTCCTGATCACTGGCTTCGCCATTCCCCCAGTCTTCACAGCGATTCTCCTGACTTTGTTCTTTATTTTGATTCTCTGCAAAATGATTCTCTTCCCCTTCGGTATCAAGGCCGGTGTGTATCGCAAATGGAGCTGGTTCCATCTACGTTGGTGGCTCGTGCACAAGATCAACTATGTTTTCCCCCACACGTATTTCCGCAACACCTTGATTCAGCGAATCTACTTCAGACTCCTGGGTGTCAAGATTGGAAAGCACTGCTACATCGGTACCAACTTCATTTATGACTGGGACCTCATTGAGATTCAGGATGGTGTATCGTTAGGTACCCAAGCCCGTATTGCTGCGCACCGCTACGAGGGTGAGAATTTCATCCTTGAGCCGGTTGTTATTTGCCGCAACGCTTATGTGGGCACTCGCTCGGCTATTTCAGGAGGTGCAGTGCTCGAAGAGGGTGCATATTTGGATGCTCTCTCGCTCCTGCCCCCAGGCGTTCGCATTCCCGCGGGTCAACTCGCCCGAGGTAGCCCCGCCAAAGTGGTGGGCCCTGCACCACCACTTGAGCCCGTTGGTGAATCCCAAGATGAGCGCAACAATCTCCTTGGTGAAGACGATCGTTCGGACGGCTACAACCTCGTCAATGCTCCACCGCCTCCGGCCAGTGATGGCTGCTGCCGCAACATGACAGGATTCCTGGTCGGCCTGGCTCAGTTGTTCTGCGCAGGCTTCTGCGGCTTTTTCCAGCTCTACCCCTACATTCCCGCTGGTGTTGCGGTGTATTTGTACTATGTTAGGAAATGGTCTGTCGAGTCTGTTTTGCTCATGGCATTTGTCACTACGCTCATCTCGATCTTTGGCTTCCTGATCATCATTCTTGTTCTGCGCAAGCTCATCGCGGGCAACTTCAAGGCTGGAACGTACCCAATCAAGTCCTGGACCTACTTCCGCAAGTGGTTCTTTGATATGCTCGCAGAGACTGCGCTCCTTGGCATGCAGCAACTCTATGCCACGGTCTACACACCTTTCTTCCTCTACCTCATGGGCGTCGACTTGGGTAAGGGCGTTGAGTGCAGCACTCTGTTCGACTACACGCCTGGACTTACCGTTCTCGAGGACCAATGCTTCATTGCAGACCATGTGGCGCTCGGTTCAGCGATTTACCGCGGCGGCCGTATGACCCTGAAGGAGACTCGCGTCGGCCGTCGCACCTTTGTCGGAAATAATGCGGTCCTTGTAACCGGTAGCCAGCTTGCTCCTAACAGCCTGATTGGTGTGAGCTCGGTGCCTCCAATCGGCGAGATGCCCGAAGGCACGTCGTGGGTTGGTTCTCCTTCGTTCGTCCTTCCGAGCCGTAAGGTGGTCGATGTGAACGAAGATGCAACCTTCAATCCTCCGTGGTACATCTTCATGTACCGCGCTTGGTGGGAGTTCTGGAAAGTGCTCGTTCCCCCGCTCTTGGCCTCCGCAAACTACGGTGGATTCCTTGTCGCGATTATTTGGACCATCAACGAGTACTCAGGCTCTACCTTCCTCGGCGTCACTGCCCTCTGGGGTATGGCATCGTCTGCGGCTACCTGCTTCGTTGTGTTCTTCCTCAAGTGGTATTTCATCGGCAAGTTCCGCCAGCGCAACTATCCCTTGTGGTCGGTTGAGGTTTGGCGAGCCGAATTTGTGCAGACGTTGGAAGAGAACATCGTGGCCCCTGCATTCTTGCAGATCGCCCTGGGTACCTGGTGGGCCGTTGCTTGGTTCCGTTTGATTGGTGCAAACATTGGAGAACGTGTGATCTTGGACACGATCTACCTGTGCGAATCTGATCTGATCACAATCGATGATGACGCCGTCGTTGAATCCGGAGCCACGATTCAAACCCACCTGTTCGAGGATCGTGTGATGAAGATGGAGCCCCTACACATTGGTCGTGGCTGCACCGTCGGTGCGAACACAGTGGTATTGTACTCTAGTCGCATGGAAGACGGTTCGTGCATTGATCAATGCTCACTTGCTATGAAGGGCGAAACGCTGGTTAAGGCAACTCGTTACGAGGGCATTCCAGCTGTTGCGGCTCTTGACTACCAGTGCGGTGAGCGACCTGATATGAGCATCACACTTCACGTGTAAATGGGTCGTCGAAGCGAAAGAAAAACAAGCTGAAACCCGACCGCAAAGATGCTTTTTAAGCGGCGCGCACCACACTCGAGGATGATGAACTTAATTAGAGGTAGATTTAGATCGTTGTTATATAGCGAAGACTGTTCACATCTTCGTGTCGCACGTCACGTGTTTACCCTCCATCAAGGAACCAATGAAACACTGTCTCAGTGGACTTGACCTGTGCATCCTCATTTCGTTGGTGTAACTGTTGCACCCTTGAGTACTACAATTCGTATGTCTTTTTCCCTACTCTCAGAACGGACGTGTTGCATGTGAATAAGCACGCAATCGTCCATCAACCACGTTCCTTCATCATTTAGTACGACTTTCCAAACTGATTCCCAGTCAGAGATATTACTTTCAACTAGCACAAAGGTACTATTCATCATGTTTGGTTCACTGCTATAATTACCTTGTTGATACCCAGAGACACCAACATGCCAAGCTATGTTCCACTCTTCCGTTGCAGCTGCCGCCGATCGGCATCAAGCCAACTCTCTCCACCCGTGTGCCTTGACTAACCTGCCATGGTTCACACTGGCTTGCTCGTTCGGCATCAATGATTCTCGAATCCGCGGCATGTCATTGAAGGTGATGCACAGCTGGCCATCTTTGGCAACACGCGCAAGTGAATGCATTGAAGGGTATTTGGAATATCGAACCGATGTGTTCGAGCGCATTTGCGCTCAATGAGACACATTTGTTCCGCCACTCAATACCACTCTGATTACACTTGTGTTGCATTTGGCTTTTCTTTTCAGAGCAACCCTTTGACACAGACACACAATCATCGGTCATCTCCATTTCCTGACCCGATGACTGCAGGACGAGTGCATCCTCCATATGCATCTCAAGTAGTCAGTCAAAATTGGGTACAATCCGTTGTCGGGTGTTCTCTCGAGATTCATGCTGTTATCCCGGTGCAACCTATGAATTCGCTTTTCGTATGTCAATTCATATTCATCCCCATTAATACAATTCGATGCATCTATGTAGTTTATATGTCTCGCGGTCCTGCTGGATCACCAAGTCCAAAACCGCTACTCCGCAATCCGAATCAACCCCTCTCCTGAACATTTCCGAGGCTTCTAGATCTCAACAGCATTCAGTGCAACCTGCAATTAAACCATACCATTCGCTAAATACCTCGAGCATATATCCTAGTGAATTGATTTTGCCCCGCGATAGCCAACGACTACCCTGTTTCTACTCAACAAAATGAATGACGAAGGCTCCACCCAGCTGACAAGCATATGTCGTGAGATGAATAAGCACTACCGGACGGCATTGAAGCACATCGCGCACGTCCAACCCGACGATCCCGAGGGTAGGTATCTGAATTTGACTTGTCTATGTTTCCTAGAGCCTCCCACGCCCCGAAATGCGCGAATCGTACCCACTCCAGTCCCAGCTTCGAGCTCATCCTAGAAAATTCCACCCCACGTTTTGTAGCATATCTGGTGTCACTCGAGTCATTTGTGTTGAAAGCAAAGCTCTTGGAGACACTTCTACTCCAGCAGCAGGTTACGAATGCAGAGCGTCTGCTACAGGAGTCACAACCAAGCGCAAATGCCAAAGACCCACATCGCGAAAGACTGGAAACTCACGTTGCATTGCTGAGGCGTGAAGTGCAAGAAAAGGACAGATTGATCGAAAAATCGCTCCGGAGTATACATGAGCTCACCAAAAACCTTGAGACGTTATTGAAAAACCAGATTGAGACTGAGAACCAGAGGTACGAATGACGAAGGGCTATTCCTGTACACCACCGAGCTACATCTAGTTCAGCAGTAAAGGTGTTTGTGTTTATGACCGTCAATGGCAATCGAACCATCGACATAGCTATACGAAATTAGGCATCCCACCATAAACATGTGGGTATCATAATCGAATGTGAAAGAGAAGAAGCGAGAAAGAAGAAAAGGATGGGGAATGTGCTTACAAATGTAAGTGTAGGTGGGTCAGCCCGAATCGCTGGAACATTTGCATCAAAAGGATCAAATAGCAACGAAAGACTCAGGCGAGCGGAGAGCCTACACTAGTATCGGAGGATTCGTAGGTAATGTCGGGAATATGATCTTAGCACTGACTTCCTGTGTTCGCTGAGTATGGAGTTCGAGCTCCGACTAGATCGGAGCAGCACTGCGCCAATAATCAACTGCATGCATCGATGCGAGCACGCACCGATCGCTTGTATCAGGGAGGAGGTGCTCATGTCCGCAGGGTACCAACAGCTACAATAGAGACAGATCCTCAAGCTGGTGTTTGAAGTGCAGAGAAGCAACAGGTTACTGAACGAGTCTAGGCTAATAAATAGGTGTGTGAGTTAAACTGTCCTGGATGGAGCCAGCGCGAAAGGACTGCAGATTACTCACGCCTGCTATGATTCGTGAGCCACTGGAGGGCCTGATTAATGTTCACCATGTTCTTGCACGAGATGGAGTAGTACGCCACCTCGCGGTCCGTGATCTGGTCCAGCTCGAGAGCAGCAGCAATCTCGTCCGGTCGCTTGGCCTCGGGGAGGTCATTCTTGTTCATCAGCACCAGCAATGGGATGGAGTTAAGCGCTGGGTGGTTCTCGAACAGCCTCTTGATCTCATCCCGGGCCAGTGTGAACGCCTTATCGTCTGCAGAATCCACAACGAACACGATCGCTTCTACGTCACGGCAATAGCGCTCCCACATGCCACGGAACTGTTGTTGACCGCCCATATCCCAAATCTTAATCATGACCTTGCCCTTCTGCACCTTGCGCATGTTGAAGCCGATCGTGGGGATCATGTTCTCCTCAAACGTGCCCGTCTGAATGACATGCACAAACGAGGACTTTCCAGCATTCTGAAGACCCACGATGGCGATTTCCTAGAGGATGGGGAGGTACGTATTAGAGGTTCACAGAGGGTAAGCACATGTCGCAAGCGGTTTTGCAGCGTGTGATTATCCCAGAGGCGCGTCATCCGTGCTGCAAGCCTCACAAAAACACTGGAAACGCCGTAGGATACGGTCTGAGTGACGTACCATCTCTTGTGACCAAAAGAGCTGCTGCAACCAGCTAAAAAGGCCACCCATTTTGTATATCCTAGATGTGTGGGAAAGTAACCATACACTTGGTTTGAGTCTGCGCTCGCTGCTTATGCAAATAATGCGTGTTCAAAAATGCGACTCATCATCGAAGTAAACAGCCGTCCTGGCCCAGATTTTTTACCTTAGGAGTCGAAGTGTTGAGCGCCTGGCGAAGGGTTAGCTAGCGGCATACCCACTCACTGCTGCAAGGTTCTGTTGAATAAAACTCAGAGTATATACGTTTCTCATAACAGGTCAGTGACGGAAAAGCCGACTAAGATACGGATGGTGTATTATGGGGGAGGTTTAGTGCGGTTCTGCCGCCGAATCAGTGCTGAGGACCGCGATAGGTACAGTGAGGATGTTCGAAGATAAGTGGTCGAAAGAAATCAAGATGTAGGCAGTGAGAGACCTCATTGTGTTGCGGCGAGATCGAATAGCTAGAACAGCCATGGGTCTCTCTGATTCTGTAGGAGAATGGGGGAAATCGGCTCGTAATGGAGATGCTTGTCAGTTTCTCGGGAGGATTTTGGATGAGTGAAATCTCAGGAGGGGAGAAGTGTCACGCCACAACTTGAGCACAATGAGTGAATAATCAGCCATACGTGCGAGCGGGTGAGAATGAAATGAAGTAGGAAGTTAGTCCGTGAAAATCTCTCAAGGTCGTAATACAATAACCTGAACGCGAAAGCGATAGGAAACAGAAGACATTGGTCAGACTGCTGCAGTCAGTCCTTTTAAGCATTATTTGTTGTGCCCTTATTATGAGAGTTAATGGCCTTGAGCCACATCTGGGTCTCTTCGGTCGTCTTGCAACGCAACGTGACGCTCCAGTTGCGCGAGAAGAAGCCAGGTGGAGTAACTCGCAAGGTGAAGAGGAAGCCAAGACCAGCACGGTTAGGGGACTCGTCTTCAGGTCGACCCTCGCCGGGCACCGCAACGGTGTGGTACAGGTCGGCAATCCAGAGTTCATTCGATTCAACGGAACGTCCGGGCTTCAGGACGAGACGCGCCTGGCGTGGGTCAGAAGTTGTAATCAGTGTACCTGCGGGCAAGCCAGGTTGCGTACCTAGGAGCTTGTCAACTTCGGCCGAGGTATCCACATCCTCACCCGCATAGCAGTAGAGGAAGTTGTCCTTCGTCAGGACGAGATAAACGGGCGTCCAGTTCTTCAAAATAGAAGTTCGACGCTCAGCAGGACCGGCGAGAACAATGTTCAAGTTTGGAGGGAAGGGTCCTGGAGGAGGAGCAGGTGCGACCTTTGCTTCCTGGCTGCCGAGTTGGGCAGCCAATTGAGCCTGTTGGAGCTGCTTCAAGACGGAGTGATTGCGATTGGCCACAATCAAGCACTGCTGGGTCTCCGTAGCGGCCGACGCATTGGTGCGGTGTAGTGCACCAAAGTATTGATCGTAGCGCGCAATGGTATCTGAGATGATTGCGTGAAGCTTGAGAGCTCGCTGCTGCTCAGCTGCACTCATGTCCTCAAGCAGCTGCGAGCATTGCGTGAAGAACGTCTCATGCAACTTTGTCAGAGCGACAACACGCTCGCGGTAGATTTGCTCTGAGCGCCAGAGATCCTTACGTGATGGCGCTGTGAGGACCTGAGAAGGAGTTTCCTGCTGACCCTTGCCTGTTGGCGAAGCAGGAGCCGGAGACAAGGCACGGGAGTAGTAGCCATAAATCTCAAGATGAGTCTTGAAGATCTGGTCAACCTCCTTAGCTGCCTTCTCGCACTGCTGAACGAGGTCGCGCATCTGGTTAATGTCAGAATTCGCGCGGTTAGCATAGGTCTTTTGGAGCATGGTGACGGTAGCGATCGTCTGCTTAATTTGCTCGGACATGACGCGGGTCTTGTCGGCTTGCTGGTAGGTGAAACCAGCCAAGACAGCAAGAGAGAGGGCGGATGGGTCGACGGTTGCACCCTCAGGAAGCGGGATTTCCATGCCCAGGCCAGTAGCATGCGAGGGCACAGTCAAATTGGCCGCTAGCGCCGCAGGCGGGACAGGTTGGCCAGAAGCAGAAGTAGGCACGGACGGACGCCTATCGGATGCTGGTGGAGGAGGCGGGGGAGGTGGGGGGTGTGCGCCACCCGCTGTGGTGGTCGCCTCCGTAGGTCGATTTGGCAAGCGCTCGAGTGGGGTGCCGAATAAGGAGACAGCCTGGAGGTGCTTCGCGTAGCTGGCATGGACCTCTGCCAGGAATGCGAGTAAGCGTTTAGCCTCAATGAGCGCAGCCTCACCGTTCTTGACACGAAGCTGAATGTTGTCCAACTTCTGCAGGTAGGGTGCACGCTGCTGGGTAAAGAAATTCAGGAGCTTCTCGTGCCATGCCTGAAGCGCGAGGATACCCTCGGTCTTGACGGCCTGGTACACGTTGGCACGCTGCAACAATGCAGTATCCTGAGTAACACCCTTAGCAGCCTCGAGCGCGGCTGCAGCCTTGCTTTCATCTACTGCTGCGGCAGCACCAGCGGCCTCCATAGGTGAAGGTGGCACGGGGATGGCCTCCGAAGGCACAGTCGCAGAAGCAGAAGGCGCAGCCTCTGCAGCCTCAGGAGCGGCGGCGACATTCGACTTGGTCTCGACAGGACTTTCGCCATCTTGAGAGTTGGACGTAGAGGGCTGATCGGCAGCCGCAGCAGCAGATTCAGACACCTCGGGTGAGGGTTGAGAGACCTCAGCGGGCTTGGAGTCAGCCGCATCGGCTGCGGATTCAGCTTCAGCACGTTTGCGCGCGGCCTTGGACTTGCTGGACATGCAGACTACATGAGAGAGGTTTACACGAGGCAGGGAGTATAGAACATGAGATATTTCTAAGGAGGCGAGTACACTCGTGAGAGATCTCGTGCATCAACCAAGATCTCAATGCGGGAGTTTCATAGTATGCGATGTCGTAGTGGCTCCCGGGGCATGTGTGATGTGGTGCAGAGCTGTGGAACACGGCGAACAGATCGTCTGAGTGCTCAGGTCACCACGATAACCATCACGGTGTGGTCTCCGCCCGTGAGATCCCGAGAACACACACAATACGCACAATATCTTGGGAGATATCTTCATCCGTACATGGATTGAGATGGCTAAGGTGTGGAGTTGCTCAAGCAGGTAGAGGAGGATGGTGATGAAATGTGACTTAACCGAGGTGACTCAACACTTCACCACCCTTATTTGCCCCCAAGACTCCCCAGATGCGTCGAGATTCGCGTGCGTAGACTGTGCCAACTTCGCAGCTTGTGCCATATTTTGACACCCCTGGTACTGAACGGCCTCAGCCGCATCATTTTTCTCTGCCCCTCAAGGGCGCGAACAAGAGACGCAAATCCGGGCCAGGACGGAACCGATGGCTGAGCAAGGAGCCTCCACTTGCACACACTCAGTTCGGGCGTGGTGGTGAGGTATGCATGACCCGGTGCAGCACTGGAATGAAGGGCAGGCCGTGTTATTTCCTACCACACCACATTTAGGCCGGCTGTGACGGTGTCAATCCGCATTACAGCTCAAGGGGACGAATTCATGAGTGGGGTGAGCCCTCTGTGGGGTGTAGTTTAGCCTGATGTGGCTAGCTGGCAAGCAGCAAGACAACAACAAGTGATGGTGATGAAGGGGCATGCTTCGCGCTGATCACCTGTGCTGAACGCAGGTGCTGGGGATGTGGCCAACACGGTGAGTTAGAATACACTTTGCCTGGCATTCACAAGTAAACACGTGCACATGTGCGAGTGAGATACGACTTGCACACTCACACAACACCACGCAACACAACACAACACTATATGACTCCGTTCGGGCTGCGGAGCGTGTCCTTTCCGAGCATACCCACCGCGTACCACCATGCACCACTGTGTGAGGTGATACGGTGTATCTCCTTCGCTCGTGCCCCTCTCTCACTCGCCCCCGTCCCCTGTGACTCCCACTCGACTCAACTCAATTCACTCAAGCCTTCAACGGACGTTGCTACGTCGAGCTGGACTCGATGGAGGCGGAGGATGGGGAGGAGGAGCGAGCCCGGTCCCCGCAGCTGCGTGCGAAGGACGAGGACGCTGCTCTCCAAAGACTCGGACACGCTGTGGCTCAGCCTTCGGCCCTCAGAGCCCAACACTGTGGACATGAGATCTTGCACACATCGAGTCGGAACCTGGAAGCGACCCGCCCGCCACTTCAGCAGCGCCTGGCGGACTTGAAGCGGCAACGTTTGGAAAGCTCTGCGACAGATTCGAGCTACATCCCGCTTCTGTGTGGCAAGGCCAGAGCACCGAATCCTGAAGCGAAAGAAGAGACCATCGTGCAGGAGGTTCAAAAGCGCCTGCGCGCGCAGGTCAAGAGCAATCAAGCTTGTTTGATCTGGATTCTTGGCCCGTCGGGTTCAGGCAAATCCATCACAATGAGGCAACTTGAGAGGTTGTTATGGGGTTCGTTTGATGCGGCCGACGTTGGTAGGACGCCCCAAGTAATCCCCATCTTGCTAGAGCTGCGCACGGTTGCACTAACGAAGGAACGGGATGCACGCCTTCGCCGGGTCGCCCTCGAAAAGCTCCAAGGGCTACTCACAGAGCGGGACCTTCCCGAACTCCAAGAGCTGCAAGTAAGTATTGTTTGGGTGTTTGATGGCTACGACGAAATGGGCCGTGTACGAGCACTTGAAGGGGAACTCGCAGAATGTAAAGTGTCCGTCGTTTCATGCCGACAGCAATATGTGAATGGCGGTCTCGCTGGAGACGTAGCAACATCTCTGGTTCCGTCCAGGGAGGGCTTGGTGAATCATGAGGTACTCTACCTGCGCAGCTTCACTCGAGGGCAAATGCTAGATTTTGTGCGAATGGCATCCGCTTCTAAGACTAGTCTTCAAGGGCTCGGGACTCCTACCGGCTTCGTTAGGGCTATCGAGTCCGTCCCAAGTCTAAAGGACCTCGCTTCTAACCCCTTCATGCTCTCGATCATTGTGGATCAACTGCCGTATCTTGCAGAGGGGTTCCCGCAGCTGCGAAGCGCCATTGCCTCCAGCGCGAGTGGAGACAAGCTAGAGGAAAAACACCACTCGCTTGGGCTTGATCTATGCATTCACGTCACACAAACAAGTCTGCTTGGGACGTTCCTGCGTGATTATGTTAGCAAATCGCTCAACAAATGGAGAGAGGAGCCTGACTGGCCCAAGTGCTTCGAAAACAGCTTCAGTGCTCAATGCGAGATGTTTTGTAAGAATCTCGCCGTAATGATGTTTGAGAAGGAAACCCACCTGGTGAATCCCACGCAAGAACCCTATAGGAAGCTTTTCTCACCCGACCCTGCTTCCGACGAGGCTGTCAACACCTCCTTTGTTCTTCGCTCGCTGCCCCTCCAGAGTCAAGATGGCGGCGAGGTCTGATCATTCCTTCACCGGTCAATTTGGGAGTACTACTTCGCGATCAGTAATGTACTCGTTGAATCTCCCTCGCCCAATCCTAAGGTTGATGATGATCAGAGGCTGCAGAGCACCCACGAAAATGTCCCACTTAACGAACAATTGCTTCAACTCGTTGAGACCTTGGGTATTCGACCGATCACCCAAGACTCAGACCTTCTGCGGAAGCACGCCGAGTTGATCGCAGACCATCCATCCACCAAGCAGGCCTACGTCGATCTGATCTTGAGCACGCGTCATCACCGCTCGCTTCCAGAAGCGGTCGATCAAAAACTCGTCATCGCAGCCAGCAACGCGATCAGTATTCTCAACTACGGCGCGTTGCGCCAGCTGTTCTCCTTCCGGTTCGTAGATGTCCGGGATTGGAGCGGTGTGCGGATCCCTTACGCGAACCTAAACTATGCTCAGATGCCTAGTTGCAATTTCAACGGGAGCGATCTTTCGCATTGCACGCTCTTCCACGCTGTGCTGCATGGCAGTACATTCCGTGGAGCTGATTTGGCGGGCGCGCGTGTAGGTGAGTATGCTCCACTGCGAGGTCATGCAGATGAGATCCTAGGCCTAGTCTTTAGTCCAGACGGTCGGTTCCTCGCCTCCAACTCAGCCGATGGTACCGTTCGGCTGTGGGATATGGAATTTGGAGACTGCGAGACGACGCTGAAGCACACGTATCAGTTCGAAAGTATCAGCTTTACTTCGAGTGGGAGGCTGCTTGCAGCGGATGCGAACAATCGTGACTTTACCGTAAACCTGTGGGATGCTGAGTTTCAGTAGTGCATGGGTACTTTGCAAGGGCACAGTAGTTGCATTTACTCCATCAGGTTCAGTCCAGATGGGAGGTACTTGGCCTCGTGCAGTCGCGACGAGACCATTCGCATTTGGGATGTGAAGTCGAAGGCACGCGTTGCCTCATTCCGAGGTCCAACGAACGGTGTGCACTGTCTCGACTTCAGTCCGGATGGTAGGTTGGTTGCGTTTGATGACGATGGGAGTCGTATCCAATTGTGGAACGTGGAGACAGGGCAATGCATCGCAAGGTTGGAGGGACATAAGGATGCTGTGAGATGTCTCCGCTTCAGTCCAGACGGTGGTCGGTTAGTCTCCAGCGCGTTGGATTGTACAACTCGACTGTGGGAGGTGAACAGTGCATTCTGCAAATGGACCATCACCGCAAGCGATGGTTGTGCTTTGAATTTCCTCCAGTTCAGTCCGGACGGCAAGTTGCTCGCATCGTGCTCTGGCAAAGCACCCGTTCTGTTGTGGGAGGCTGAATCCGGCCAGTACATTGCGAGTCTGCAGGGACACACTGATCGTGTAAATTGTGTCAGTTTCAGTCCAGATGGCAGGCTGTTGGCGTCCGGTGCGGGGGATAAGCTCATAAGGATATGGAGTCTCGACCCGGCCCAGTACGAGGTTCCTCCTCTTGCAGGGTATCATGATCCGGTTCACTCACGCGTTTGTTTGAGTCCGGACGGTCGACGCTACGCGGCGATGTCGAAAAAGCGACCGAACAGCATTCGGATATGGGACACGGAAGCTGGGCGATGCGTTGGGAGGTTGGAGACTCCACAGGACCTGCGTCCTCTGGATGGGTCGTTGTGCTATGTGAGCGCTTTTAGTCCCGATGGGCTGTGGTTTGCAGGTGCGACGACAACCCTGAAACTAGGTGAGGCCGAGGTTGCGTCACTCACCGAGACCATCCTGATTTGGAATGTTGAAACGGGTGCCCTCATCGCGAGCCTGCCTCAAGGGCACGACAGGGCGACAAGCCATCTCAGTTTCAACTCAGACGCGAGTCTGCTAGCCGCGTCTGATGTCTCCACAGTTCGACTTTGGAATGTGCAATCCCACGCATGCGTCGCGACGCTGGAGCAGGACGCTGAGCAGATCACGTCACTGCGGTTTAGTCCTGACGGTCAGTTCCTCGCAGCCTCATGTTCTGGGCGGCAGCGACAGCAGCGGGGTATTCACCTCTGGAGTGTCGAACGAGCGGAACGCATCCACCAGTGGGAAACCAAGATGGACCCGCTGGGTCTGTGCTTCAGCGCGGATGGGAGACTCCTGGCGGCCGCTGCGTCCTCCTACGTGTACATCTGGGACGTGGAAACCAAGCGTCGCCTCGTGACCTGGAGAAAGGCCAATCCAGTAGGACGAGTGTGGTTTTCCAAGGATGTTCAATTCAGTCCGGATGGGAAGCTGCTTGCATGTATTGACACGCATCGCTGGGCGGTGACACTGTTTGAAGTGGACTTCAAGCGGTGTGTTGGGAGGGTCTGGCACACCGCGCCGGTGGATGCCATTCGCTTCAGCCGCGACAGCGGGAGGCTTGTCTCGGTGAGTGAGGGCTGTGTCCGGGTATGGGACATGGGGAGGGAGCCGTCAGCAAAGATGGAGTGCAGGCTGGACTCCATCTTTGCTGCGTCCTACCCGCTGGATCTATCCAAGGCAGATTTTGTGTCTGCCCACCTGGATCCCGGCTTGCAGCGGCTCGCTGGGTGGGTGTATGAAGTGGACTCGCTTCTTGAAAGTTCGTTTGATGATAGGTTTGAGGGGGGTGAGGAGGAGGAGTATGGGGTGGAGGAGGAGGAGGAGGAGGAATATGAGGAGTAGGAGATGGAGGGAAGCTCACAACTAATGTTCAAACCACCCAACCAAATGTTCGGATAACCCCAGACGTCGTGCAGTGCAGCGTCACGAACACAGCACCTTAGTGTTCAGTTCTATTAAACAGGGCAACTGAGTTAGACTTTCTCTGCAGGGTGGTGAATCGCCACTTCGATTCCCTTGATCTGAAGGAGCGCCTAGGTCAGAAGAAGGAGAACCTTCATCCAATTCGGAGGGCCCTGTAACAGCTGCGATGAGTGCTCACTGTGGAGGATACTGTACGCTCACGAACGCCGCATCCACGGCTGAAATTTTCACAACTCGCTTGAACCACCTTCGAGAGCGATTAGGCCATCAGCGCGAATTCACATCACCGTATTAACATGACTTGAACGCTGTCGAACTGGTGTTTTCTCAAGCGTAACTCCCGGAAGGACAACAAATTCCTTCGACTTCATGTTCAACAGTGCGTACCCAAGCTTTCTGCCTTGCCCTCGCCTAAGTCTAGTACTGACTTTGGCAGACATATTGCTGCGTCGCACATATGTTCCGTGTCGCCCGACTGGTCCCGATTATCCAGTGCTTGGAGCTTGGAGCTTGACTCTTGACTGTTCGAACCTCATGTTTGATATGCGCATCCTACTGCGCTGCTTCATTGTATTCCATTACCACCCTTCATTCGAGTCGAGGTGCTGATCGCTCCGCTCCTGTCGCATTACCATTTGTTCACTCAAACAGTGGTCGCTTGACGGAGTGTTAGGGTCCATGTGTCCAATAAACCCCGGGGGACTGGCTCGACCGGTGGTACTGGGAGGGCTTAGGGATCCCGACTCTGGGTGTGTGTGGAGGTTGTTCCTAGGTGCCAGAAAGTGAGTAATCTTCTTACTTCCTAGTCTAGATATCGGATTCTGACCCTCCTGGTTACTGTGTGTGGTAGCCTCTTGCCGGATGCAGGTATAAAAAACATCCTTCTTCACTCCCATTTGATCACGTGCTGGTCCAGCCCCTTGAGTTGAGGAGAGTAGCTTGGAGCAACCTCGGGGAAGAGCAGCCCAAGACCTACCTCTTTAACGAACCGACCTGGGTGTGATGTCTCATCCAGATTCGTTCGATGTTGGAGTGAGACATCCAGATGAAGGATAGGGGGCATATTTGAGAGAATGCTACCTTGTGTATGAATACATCAGTCCGCCGCGTAGACTCGATGCGGTGCGACAGGATACCGAGGGAGATCTTCCAGCGAAGCACGCATTCGAGCTCAGCTCACTTCTCTCGACACGGTTGTAACAGCGCATCGCAAGGTGAGTGGTCCTGTAGACCTTCGAATGGTGGCTCAAAACTAGCAAGTGCCGTTTCTCAGGGACCAGAGATTCCTTAGGGAAGGACACTTCTCAGTGTGTTTCGACGTGGAGCTGAGTGCTCTCACTCGAGGAAGGGAAGTGTGTGACTCGTCAGAGCACCTCCTAGCTTTCGGCAGCTGGAGAGAGGAGAGTGGGGTGACTGTGTGAGAGGTATGGACGGGGGGAGGAAGGAGCTGGAACTGCCTCAGTTTAGCCTGATGCGGTTGAATACTTTAAGAGAGTGTGGGGGTGTCGGACTTCCATCTGTCTCACGTGATATTAGAGTGAGGTGTGTGTAAGCTCTAGTTGCGGCCTTCTAGTCTCGAATCGAATGTGTGTCAATGCTGAGAGTGTGTCGCAGAGCGCACTGGCGGGCTAGACACGGTCCTCTTATCCAAGCTCGGTTAAGGAGCCATGCATGAGACACCCATGCAGTGAGTCCGGATGAAGGACATCAACTGGGGGGCATATGAGAGAGGATGAGACCCTATGAATGAATACGCCATTCCGCTGTGCAAACTCGACGCGCGTCATATACAAACGTGTCGACAAAGTGAGCTCAGTCTTCATGGAAATTGGGAGAACTCGACGTGTTTCGACATAATGCCGAGGGAAATGTTTTAGCATACTCTACAGGTAACCTCAACTCACTCGTCTCAAGCTAATTGTAATGAAAATCGAACCAACAGATAGTCCCGTGTCCCATACAGACCTCCAAATAGGAACTTGTCAAAAACTTGGAAGAGCCAAATTTCTCAGGGCTGAGAGAGGACCGGAAACAATACTTCCCACTCTGTCTCGACATGAAGCTGAGGAGTGTCACCTGAGAGAGGAAAGTATGTCGCTTGTCAGAACATTCCCTTCCTGTTGGCAGTTGGAGAGAGGAGAGTCGGGTTGCTTGGTGAGAAGGATAGACGAGAGAGAGTAGGTAAAGGTTCGATGATCTGTCTCGATTTAGCCTGATGCGGCTAAAATGACATCATCTGCCCGTTTTAGTTGAGAGAATTTCTCGAAGCCGTAACGCTCGGGTGAGGAGGCGTATGAGTGTCACACTATGTGAGGGGGTGTGAGACTTGGATCTGTCTCAGGTGATGCTAGAGTGGGATATGTATAGAGCGTGGCTATTGAGTTAGGTTCATTTGTTTGATTGTGTTTATCAGCATGGGTTGTGTCGCCGAGTGCACACAGGCTAATATAGTACATGTACTCTTATCCAAGCTCGGTTAAGGAGCCATGCATGAGACCCATCCAGTGAGTCCGGATGAGGGACATCAACTGGGGGGCATATGAGAGAGGATTGTACCCTATGAATGAAGGCACCCCTCCGCGGTGCAGACTCGACGCGCATTATATACAAACGGGTCTTTAAAGTGAGCTCGACTTACATCGAAATCGAGAGAACTCGACGTGTTTCGACACGATGCTGAGGGAAATGTTTTAGCATACTCTACAGGTAAACTCAGCTCACTCGTCTCAAGCTAATTGTAACAAAGAGTGGGAATGACAAGCAGTCGTATGTCTCTCCACATACCTTCAAAGGACTAGTTAAAACTCATAAGAGTCAAATTTCTTCGAGCCGAGAGTGG
>Ga0180217_1000459_pt1 | contig 66626 bp, 54 predicted proteins | sample eDN3rd37CBELigOP_FD_128521 | JGI IMG/M metagenome (GOLD analysis project Ga0180217, IMG submission 128521) | Enriched Organic Plus compost microbial communities from Emeryville, California, USA - eDNA 3rd pass 37_C BE-Lig OP (version 2) (version 2) ...
ATCGGTCAGATCGGTCGGATATGGCCTGCGCTCCATCGAAGCAACCCTCCTGCTTGACGTCTCAAAGTCTCTGCCTCAGCAGGAATTCTAGACCTCAGCAGGCTTTTCGGACAGACTCTCAGAGGCGAGGAGCCGCAGGACGCGCGGAGATGAGAAGGGGACGCGCGTTCTGCCGCGCGATGTCGCCCGCTGCTAGCAGCGCCGTCCGAAATCGCGATGTGAGACCGTCTCGTAGCGTGGATCAGAGACGAGCTCCCAGCGGACCCCCTCACCGGTGCCGTCGCCCATGAAACGGACGACGCGGTGTTTCTGGTTGCGGTTGAGATTCTTGATGGTGTTGTTCAGCCGCCGCTTCGGATCAACGCTGGGGACGACGGGGAGCGGATCGTCGATACGCGGGGGCCAGCCTTCCTCCTCAAACGCCATGAGGATTGTGGCCTGGTTGGGCGATGGAAGCTTGAATTCCTTGACGAGCAGGTTCTCCACCCAGAATTCGTGCCGTTCGCTGTCCCATTTTGGCGTCTGACCCGGGGGGGGAGTCCGTGGTGCGCTCGGACGATCCAGCGAAATCCGCGAAGCGGCCGGGGGAGTGTAATTCAGGGGAATCGGAGGCGAGAGCATCGAATTCAGCTCATGGGCGACCTCCCGCCCGTGTTCGGTCAGGATAAAACACGATCGACGGGTAAACGAAAGCCCGCCTCCCGTCCAGAACTTGCGGCGGCTTTCCACCGGAAGGGTGATCTCCCGGGCATGTTGCACGTAGCCCTTGCAGATCATCCAGCGAAGATCGCTGTCGGTCAGCCCGGCGTTGCGCAGCGTCCGAATCTCGACGGCAAAGTCCCAGGGATCGTGCTTCAGTTCGGCGGCGTAAGCGCCCGCCTGCATGAGCAGCGCGATTCCTCGCCTCAGTTGTGAACGATCCATTCCCTCCTGTGATACGCTGGGGTCTCGAGTGAACTGAAATCCTAAGCCCATGTTGTGGCCCTCCCTCAGCACAATCCACGTGGTTGTTCCAAGGATCGCGATCTCGGCGGCGGGGCGGGGCAATTGTCTTGCTTCCGCCCTGCCTGCGTTTCATCCGTTTGAAACTCCACTTCCGAGCCAATGACGTTTGACTCGCGATCACATCCGGTGAACCTGCAGCAAGAACGCGAGCAGCGAACCTCCAGGTAACAGGTTCCGCTGCAACCGATGCGCGTGGCCCGCATCGCGCACTCCAGTTGACGATTTCCGATGAAATCTCCTGACGAAAACTGCTGCCGTGGGCCATAAGGTTCGCTCCGACTCTACGGATTCTCAATTCCGACCGTCAATCAGGCGAAACCTGAACATTAGCATCCCCCACTCCCCCAAGGGAAGTTCCGAGTAGCCTTGGTTGCGGTAGATCTCACCCAGATTCAACGCGTCAGATCTCATCTCCCGGGGCTCGAAAATTCCCTGCGAAATCATCCCGGATAGGGATTTCTACTCAAGCAGAGATGTTGGCTTGGGGGATTTGGCAAACCTTTGGGTTGCAAGAATCAGAACTCTTGGCACGACCGCTTGAAAGCATCTTTCCCGCTGAATTCCGAGAGTGTCGACAAACGATCTAAGGGGAGAACGACACCAACACGGAGTGTGCGGTGGTGAGGAACGCCCTCGGAAGGGGCATTGGGAATCAAGGAGGATGGTCTTTATGCGAGACCGAAGTGACCGCATCTCGGCGCCCGCCTTTGTCAGCGCGCTGGGACTCCTCCTGGCGGGGTCCGCCCTGAACGTCATGGCGCAAGCGCCTCTCGGCCGCCCCGGCGTTCCGCCGACGGCCTCCTCTCCCGCAACCCACGCTTATCCGCAGTATCACCCAACACAGCGGTCTGCCCAGACTGCCGATCCGCGGCAGATGCGGCAGGTTCCGCAACAGCCGGTGATGCCCGTCTCGGCGGGAATGCAAAGTGCCCCTCCCGGCGGTGCTCCCGTCGCGGTACCGCCGGGAGCGGGAACTTCCCAGCCCGGTCCAGCGGGGACCGGCAGTCACCTGGGAATGCCTGTTCCGTTTGCCGCTCTGCCGGCTCCTCCCTCGCGGGCCATGGCGCTCGTGGGAAAACGCGTCGAGCAGCAGATCGAATACGGGTTTGACCTCGCCAACCGGGGAGCCCTCTTCGCGGCCCAGGCCCAGTTTATTCAGGCGTTGCATGTCATCGCGCAGTCGCTCGATGCGTCCACCGGTTCGACCCAGCACAGCGATGCCGTCGTGGCCGGACTGAAAGCCTTCGAAGAAGCTGACGACTTTCTCCTCGACGGCCCCAATGTCGATCAGAAGCCTAACATGAGTGCCCTGATCGCGGCCCACCGGACGCCGGTGCTGAAAAAGGCGGACAGCGATCGTATCGTCCCCTGGGCGGCGTTTCAGGCGTACTACGCCTACGCCCAGAAGCAGCTCATCTTCGGCGCAGGCCAGCAGCCTGCCGCCTCGCTCGCGTTGTACGGACTCGGACGGGTTCAACTCGCCGCGGCGAGCGAAGGGAGTGTGAAGAAGATGGCGGGGGGACCGAAGGCGATGGCCCTCCATCAGGCGGCGCTCCTCGTCGATGCCCAGAACTATCGGGCGGCGAACGAACTGGGCGTGCTCCTGGCACGCTACGGAGAGCTGGACCGCGCCGAAGAGGCCTTCATGCATTGCCTCGCAATCCATCCGCATCCGACCTGCTGGGAAAACCTGGCCCTGATCTACGAGAAGCAGGGGCGGGTTGAGGACGCACGGAATGCCCGTGCCCAGCATCAGAAATTACAGGAAGCCACACGTGCGATCGCGACAGCCGGAATGCAGGAGTCGGCGGTCCGCTGGGTGGATCCGGTGGAGTTTGCCCAGCACTCGTCGGTGACCGACGGGGGAAATCCTCCCGGTGTGTTTGCGCAGGCCGCGACCGCGGATGCGTCTCACGCGACTGCTGCCGGAAAAACGCCGACCCCCTCGAATTCGTGGGCCGGCAAGAGCTTCTTCAAACAGCTTCAGAGTCGTTTCCGTTCGGAATAGCCGCCGACCCACGGCTTTCCGTTGCCCTACCCGCTTGATTGTGCGGGATTCTTTTACGAGGAAGTCATCGTGATGGATGATCTCGGACCCAGCACCACACGACGCGGAAGGAAACAGTCGTGGCGAGTCGTCACGATGGTGGAATCCGTCTGCCTTCGCAAGATCGCGCCTCCCGCATTGAGCGCCTTGCTCTTTCTCGGCTGCTCGATCACGGATCAGCAGATGCCTCAGATCACCCGTGAGGTTGATCCGTCGAGCGCTGCAGGTTATGTGGTGGTGCATGACCTGGAGGATGCGAGGCAGCAACAGGCCGTAATCGCGAAAGCCGAGCCTGACGCGGACGCCGATGCGAATGGCGTTGTCGTGGTCGCGAATCGAGGGAAGCCGAACGCGACCGCGAACCCGCGGAACGAGGGCGTTCAGACCGCGGTCGCCGAAAGCGAAAACGCCGGTCGCGGGACCTATCAGCAGGTCCAGTCGACCGCTCCCGCGATGGCCGCCGCGAGCGGGGTTTCCCGTCCGACGTTGAGTGCCCATTACGGGATGATGGCCTCGGCCACCCTCAGCCGCAGCATGGGACGGACGGGGGCCGGCTACGCCGCCACTTATCCGCGTGCGGCCGATCCGGTCGCCACGGCTCGGCCCTCTGCCGGGTCGACGACTCGGGCCGCTCATCCGCTCGTCGCGCAGGCCGCGCCCGAAGCAGAGGCTCCCGTGAGTGTTGAACGCACTCCGGTGGCCGATCAAGCTCCCGTAGAGGTCGAAGTTGCCCCGGAGGTCGTCGCGAAACCGGCGGCTTCGAAGACCCAGGATCTGGCGAAAGAGAGCTTCTTCGATGAGCCGGAGCAGGTTGTCGATGCCGAGCTCGAAGAGGAAGGCATGCTGGCCGATCTCTCGGCCGACGCGCTCGCTCCGGTTATTGAACCGGCCCCAAAGGTGACGCCCGCCGAAACTCCCGCGAAGGAAGTCGCGAAAGACGTCCAGGCGAATCCCTTCCAGGAACAGCCGGCCGTGGCTTCCACCCGCGAGGTGCAGAAGGTCGAGGAAAACGTCGTCCGGCCGGGCGAGCCGATCAGCGTGGCTTCGTCCAATCCAGGCACGGCGGTCGAGGAACGCAACTCGGGGACGACGGTCGACGTCTCTCCGGAAGATCAGGGCTTCGAGCTGCCGACCCGTGCCCAGTCGGTGGCGAAGGTCCAACCGAAGGAGACTGCCTCCGAGCAGGAGCTTGCCGACGCGGCTCAGGACGACTGGAAATCAGTCACCCGGATGATGGCCCAGAATTCTGGCGTCGCCGTTCCGGGACCGACCGGCCCCCACGGCGAACCGGCTCCGGTTTCGCAGATTACTCCGGTGCCCGCGGCTGGTTACGGCCCGCCCGCCGGATACGGACATATCGCGACGACCCCGGTCTATGGTGCCTCGCCGATTTATGGTCTGGATTGCCCCCTGCCGCAGCGTCCTGTCTGCGGTGTCATGTGTGATGACTGGTGGGGATGCGACAATGTGAAATGGAACGCCATCCGTCCGATTCCCTGGGAAGTCTTCGCACAGGGCGAATACGTCGGGCCGTCGCGGCTGCCGCACGTCCCCGAGTACCGGCTGCGGGTGGATGACGTGATCGAGTTCGTCTACCGATTGACGGCGACCGAGTCGGCGACTCCGTACCGCTTCAACGTCGGGGATGTTCTCTCGATCGAGTCGCTCACCGCCGAAACGGTGAACCGCGAAGTGATCGTTCAGCCGGACGGATCGATTACGCTCCGCCAGCTTGGCCAGGTTCCCGCCGCGGGACTGACCGTGGAAGAGCTTCGGGCCGATCTGAACGAACGCTATCGCCGGTACATCATGGACCCGAGCATCACCGTCACCCCGATCAAGCTGAACACCCGCCTGGAAGAGTTCCGTGCGACGGTCATCAACCGGCAGGTGCAGGGGGGACAGTCGCGTGAAGCTCGCGTGACTCCCGAAGGAACGGTGCAACTGCCGGCGATTGGCTCGGTGCCCGCCCAGGGATTGACGCTTGAGGAACTCGGACAGGAAATCGAGCAGCGTTATGCTCATGTGGTGCACGGGCTCGAAGTCACTCCGATCCTGACGCAGCGGGCTCCGCGCTATATCTATGTGCTCGGTGAAGTGAAGACTCCCGGCCGGTTCACTCTCGAAGGTCCGACCACGGTCATGCAGGCTGTCGCTCTGGCGGGAAGCTGGAACAACGGTGCCCACCTGAAGCAGATCGTGATCTTCCGCCGCGACGAGAACTGGCGGCTGATGGCGACCAAGGTGGACATCCGCGGGGCACTCTACGGCAAGCGTCCGTGCCCCTCCGGCGAAATCTGGCTGCGTGACTCCGACGTGGTTGTCGTGCCCAAGAGCCCGATCCTGGTTGCCGACGACTTCATCGAACTGGTCTTCACCCGCGGCATCTACGGTGTGGTCCCGTTCAATGTCTCAGTCTTCAAAGACCTGAGCAGCCTGGGCAGCCTGTAGTTCTCGGCTGAAAGTGTCCCTGAGTTCGACATCCCGACTCGCCGGAGAGAAGTGGATCCTCTCACTGGCGAGTCGGGTGTTTTTTTGAACATGCAGGAAGTCCTGCCGCGGGAGTCGTCAGGCCGTTGCAGTTTATTGCGATGTCGATGAACGCACTCCGCCGCTACGGCGACTCGCTGTTCAGTGCGCTGCGAGGGGCGGCGTGTCGCAACCCGGAGAAAATGCTCACGCAAACAGCTCATGCACTGGAGACGCATCCACAAGCGGACGGGACCGGCCGTCAGGGCCGAGGAGAGCAGCCTGTTCCAGCGGAACCCCCAGGGCGTGATAGAGCGTAGCGCAGTACTCCGCCGGGCTGACGGGGCGGGAGACCGGCAAGGCGCCGTGGGCATCGGATGAGCCGACAACGGTTCCTCCCGCCACCGGTCCTCCCGCCATGAAGTTCGTCCAGACGCCAGCCCAGTGGTCACGTCCGCCGCGGTTATTGAACCACGGGCTGCGCCCCATTTCGCTGACGACCGAAACGACGGTCTCGGCAAGGAGTCCGCGCTCGTCGAGATCATCGAGCAGTGCCGCAAACGCACGATCGAACTGCGGGCACACGGTCTCCCGGTAATCCGCCAGTGTCGTGTTCAGGCTGCCGCCGTTCGCGTGCATGTCCCAAGTCACGCAGTCGAAGACGGTCGAAAACTGATTCACCGTACACATCCGCACGCCGCGCTCAATGAGCCGACGCGCCCGCAGGCACGCTTCGCCGAACGGATTCCGTCCATAGCGATCGCGGAGGCTTGGAGATTCCTGATCGAGATCGAGCGCTCGTCGCAGGGCACGCCTCTGACGGATGGCTCCTTCGTCGTGTGGATCCTGAAGCGATGCGGAACTCCGGCCAGGGAAGAACGGCTCGTGGTCCGCCCCGAGAAAACCGGCCTCCTGACCGTGTGACTCGGCGACTCCCGTATTGCCAATCGGCCAGGGAATAATGACGTTCGCCGGAAGCTCGGACTTGCGGCCGTAAAGATGCGAAAGGACCGCTCCCAGATGCGGGGCGGCGTACTCGCCTGTCGAGCGCTTGCCGGTCATCATCAACTGGCTGCCGACCTCATGCGTTGCCGCACTGGTATGGTGCAGCGAGCGGACAAGGGCGATGCGATGCATCCGCTGCGCCATCAGAGGAAAGTTCCCGCTGACGAACACTCCCGGAACGCTCGTGCGAATCGCAGCATGCGGGCTGCGGACCTCCGCGGGCGCATCGGGCTTGGGATCCCATGTTTCGAGTTGGCTGGGGCCTCCCACGAGGTTGAGGACGATTGCGCTTCGCGGCTCGGACTTCGCGAGCGCAGTGGGAGCAACCGAAGCCGATGCGGAAGTAAGCGACAGCCCCAGAGCCGTGGCTCCTCCAGCCTGCAAGAACGAGCGGCGGGATACGCCGGCGTTTGTCCGTTCATCCATCCGAGAGACCTGCTGCATTCGAGTTCCCCTTACGGGTGAGAGTTGCTCAAGTGATTGCCGGGCACCGGAGAGAGCCGCCGTGCAGCTTTGCTGCTGCACGCTTCCGCTTCTCCTGGTCAAAGCCGTACCTGATTTGTCGCTTCGCTGTGACGATTCGTACTGTGAACTCCCGTGCTGTTATTCCTCGTCCGCGCCGTGGTCACTCTGGGCCGCGACATAACGGGCACGGACGAGCACCTCGTTCCCGCTTTCAAAGCGGTCAAAGACTTCGTAGTAGTGCCGATGGAAATGATGCGGGGTCTCTGTCTTGAGTTGTTCCCGCGCCAGAATATCGATTGCATAGTCGGAGGCCAGTCGAAACCGCTGCCCAATCGTACCATGGTTGGTGAGGACATAGTAACGAGCGGCTTCGGTCGACGAACCCTCATCGCCGACGACGGTCTTCCCGTCGAGCGGCCCTCCCAGGAACTCGAAGATAACGCGCATGTTCTTGTGAGTCGTTCCAGCAGGTGATGAATTCCCGCGAGGCAGCTATTCTACCGCAGACGACTCTCTTCTCGCGACTTCTGCCAGTGCTGTCATCAACCGGAAAGGGCAGCGCGACTGCCGCCGTGCCGGGAGACGCATTGAGGGGGCGGACTTTTTCCCGGCTTTGCCATTTTCATCCCAGAGAGCGGGGATCGCACTTGCATCGGCCCTGTCTGACTATTCAAATGACCAGTAGTTCGCCCGGGGCAAGCCTGAACGGTCAGGGGGAGCGTGCATGTCGATGTTTGATGCGTACAACACATGGCTGGGGATTCCACCCGACGAGCAGCCGCCCCACCATTACCGGCTGCTCGGATTGAAGGTATTCGAATCGGACTTGCGGACGATTGAGGCTGCGGTCGATCGGCGGGTTGAGCTCCTGAACGCGCGCACGGCCGGAGAGCAGGCCGCCGCGGCCCGGGAACTTCTTCGCCAGGTGGCCGCCGCGGAATCCTGCCTGCTCAATTCACAGCGGAAATCTGTCTACGATTCCCTGCTCTATGTGCAGTTGAAGAACCGGGCGCTCTTGCGCGGCGAGCCGTTGCCGCCAGCACCGGTCGCGGCGACGGAATCGTCGGCAGCGCCCGCGACTGCAAGAGTTGCTGCGGTTTCGCCACGACCCGTTCCGCCGCCTCCCCCGACGGTGCTGCGCCCGCAACGCCCCGCCGCAGTGTCGACGGAGCCGACGGTGGCCTCGGCGACGACTCGCCCGCCATCAGGGCGAACTCGTCCATCCCGGTCGCGTGCGAATCCGCTCGTCTTCCTCGCAGCGGGGTTGCTCCTCCTCGTCGGAATTGCCGGCAGCGCCGCGCTCATGACCTGGCTGCGGCATCAGGGGGTCTCGGTCGTCGAACTCGCGCGGCGTTATACCGGTGGCGCGGCCGGTTCAAGTTCGGTTGTCTCGGCGCCATTGTCGGCAGCGGTGACGGTTACGGATACAGTATCCGACGATTCCACAGAAGCGGCGGCGGGTACAGGCCCTGCTGGCGAATTGCCCGCGATGCCCGAGGGCAAAGCGAACGTCGGTTCCGCCCCGCAGCTGGCTCCGCTGGCGGATCTGGAAGTCCCCGAAGAACAGTTGGTGACGTTCGTCGCACGCACCGCTGCGGAAGACGCCCTGACGGCAGAGGATTCGTTCTCGCTCGCTTCCGATGCTCCCGCGGGGGCCCGCATTGATCCGAAGACCGGCGAGTTCGTATGGACGCCGACCGAGGCGCAGGGGCCGGGCGAATATCAGATCACCGTGCAGTTGCAGCGCCCGGGAAGTGAGCCGGCTTCGCGAAGTTTCCACGTTCGGGTGATGGAGACAAACCGTCCCCCGGTACTCGCCTCGATTGATGATCAGACTGTGCGTGAGGGGCAACTTCTCGAACTCTCGCTGCCGGCGGAAGATCGTGACCTGCCGCAGGCCAGCCTGACGTTCAGCCTCGGCCCCGACAGTCCCCCCGGATGTGTGATCGACCCACTGACGGGCAAGCTCCGCTGGACGCCCGCGAAGGGGCTGGGAGGCCAGACCTTCATCATCGTGGCGACGGTCACGGATGGCGGCGATGCGGACACCGGCGCACAGACCGCGAAGAGCTTTCGGATCTCCGTGTTGAAGGACGATTCGGCAGGCGTCACCAACGCCGTCGCCGCGGCTGATCCCCGGCCCGCAGGGGCCGCGGCAGAAAACATGCCCCCGGCGCAGCCGGCGGAAAGCAACGGTCCTGAATCCGATTCCGAACCGGTCCTCTTTGCCTGCGCGGCCGAGGGGCGGGATGAACGCGCTTATGCCGAGCAGATCCGCAATCTTCTGACAGTTCCGGGAGACCGCGAGCAGGCACTGGCCGCCGCCGAGCGGGCCTATCGCGCCGCCCGCGAAATCTGCGACCGCGATCCACGCGCGGATTATGCATACGGGCTCATCCTCTTCCGGCATTTCAAGTATGACGAGGCACAGCAGCGGTTCATCGCAGCCGCGCGAAGCGGCGACTATCCCTACTTTCCCGCCTGGCAGGCGCTGATCTGGCTGCAGGTCCTCCGGAAGGATCAGGCGCACGCCGCCATGGAGGTCGCGCGCTACGCCAAGACCGTCGAATCGTCCACGGATGTGCGGCTGACGGCTTCGTCCCGCGTCCACGCGGCAAACTGGATCGGGACCATGGTCGGCTACCTCGAAGGCCCGGGAACAACGCCGAAGATACGGGAGACCGTCGAATTGCTCGACGGTCAACTCGAGAAGATTTTTACGGATCGCCGGCTCGAGCGGTATCTGATCGCCAAATCGGACCTGCTCGATCGGCACAGCGAACTCTCGGAGGAAGCGGTCGATTCTGACGCACAGCGAGTTGAAGCGAACCGTGTCAAGCAGGAGCTGATCGCATCCCGGAAGGCGGACCTTGCCGATGCAAAGGGCAAGCTGGCGATGAGCGCGGAGAAATGGAAGGAATGGATCGATCAGCAGATCGCCGCCTTTGATGCGCAGTTGGCGCCCCTCGAGCGGGAGTACGAACCGCTCGCGGCAGAAGGCCGCTATCTCGCCAGCCAGATCTCAAATTGTCAGCAGGAGATTCTTCGGCTTGCCCAACAGCGTGACCGCTGTCTGCTGCAGATGGAGTCGAGTCTCGCGCAGTATTACCAGCAGCTGATCGAACGCGAGAACATCAATCTCGCCGCCTATCAGAGAAAGTACGGGATCGCCGATGCGAAGGCGCGTGCGATCAACAGCCGCGCCGCGAACATCATCGCGCAGCGGGATTCCGCCATTCGCCTGTACGAGAAGGAAACGGGACAGATCATCCGGAGCAATCGGGCCATCGATGCGTGGCAGAAGCGGCTCAGCAGGCAGTCGACGAAACTGACCACGGACAACATCAATCGCGCCAACCGGGCGAAACCGGTCTCCGGGAACCTCACCGCGCTCCGCACGTATCTGGAACTCGATTTTGACTCCGAGAAACTGCGGCTGCTCGATACGTTTGCCGACCCGTAATTGGCCGCTGGGTTCAAGGCCCTGCCGCGATTCGCTACAATGCGCGGCAGGTTGCCATTGGAATTGACGTGTGTCGCGCCCTGCGGTGTGCCGGTCAATCCCTCTGACGAAGAATCGTTCGTATCCGACCAGCCAGGGAGTGATGAAGCACGGCTCCCGCGGAGGTTTCTTGATGGTCCGTCCTCACTGCTCGTATGCTCTCCTCGTCCCGCTCTTCCTGCTTGCCTCGATATTGGGATTTACTACGGAAGGTAATGCAGCGGAGCGTCCGCCGAATATTGTCTTCATCCTCGCCGATGATCTCGGCTATGGCGAACTGGGATGCTATGGGCAGAAGAAGTTCCAGACCCCGCACATTGATCGGCTTGCCGCGGAAGGGATGCGGTTCACGCAGTGTTATGCCGGTTCGTGCGTCTGTGCTCCGTCCCGTTCGGTACTGATGACCGGACAGCACACCGGGCACACTCCGGTTCGCGCGAATGGCGGCGATAATCAGCTTTTCGACGAGGACATCACCGTTGCCGAGGTCCTGAAAAAAGCGGGCTACGCCACGGGCGGGTTTGGCAAGTGGGGACTGGGCACCGAAGGCAAAAGCGGGCACCCGAACCGGCAGGGTTTCGACGAGTTCTTCGGCTATCTGCACCAGGTGCACGCCCACTTCTATTATCCGTACTTTCTCTGGCGGAATGAAACGGTGTACCCGCTCCCCGAGAACGAAGGGCGGAAGCGCGAACGCTACGCGCACGATGAAATCCACCGCGAGGCGCTGCAGTTCATCCGCAAGCACCACGACGAGCCGTTCTTCTGCTACCTTCCCTATACCATCCCGCACGTGGAACTCGTCGTGCCGGAAGATTCACTCGCCAAATATCGTGGCAAGTGGAAGGAAGAGCCGCTCCCCGACCCGCGGCCCGGATATATCGGAGCCGATGAACCGTACGCCACCTTCGCGGGGATGATGAGTCGTCTGGACGATCACGTCGGCGAGATCATGGCGCTGCTGAAGGAATTGAAGCTCGATGAGAACACCATCGTCTTCTTCGCGTCCGACAACGGCGGGCAGGGGGGAGCGTGGAAGCGGATGACTGATTTCTTCGAAGGCAACGGCGTTCTTCGCGATTACAAGGGGGCGTTCTATGAGGGAGGCATCCGTGTGCCGATGATTGCCCGCTGGCCTGGCCGCATCAAACCGGGCTCGGTGACCGATCACGTCTGTGCCTTCTGGGACGTGCTCCCGACGCTTGCGGAGCTGGCCGGAGAGACGCCCCCTTCGAATGTTGATGGGATCTCCTTCGTGCCGACGCTGCTCGGCACCGGAACGCAGCGCGTGCACGACTTCCTGTATTGGGAGTACCAGTTCAAGGACGGCCTGCATCAGGCGGTCCGTCAGGAAGACTGGAAGTACGTGCGGCGGGGACCGAGCCGGCCGGCGGAACTCTTCAACCTGAAGACCGACATTGAAGAGCGTGAAAACGTCGCGAAGTCGCACCCGCAAGTCGTCGAACAGATCGAGCGACTGCTCTCCGGCGTCCGGACCGAAGCCCGCGATTATTCGACGACCGAACCGTACCCCAAGGTTCACAACTACGTCCGCTGAACCGGCGCCCCGCGGTGTATTGCGGTATGCAAAATGAGCCGCAGGGCTTGTCCCTGCGGCGCGGGGAGGATGTGAACTGCGGGGGTGAGTTGGCGCGCGGGGGGAGTGTCTCCGCCCAACACCCCTTCACAGGGAGAATCGCTTACGCTTCGCGTGTTGTCGACCGGATGTGAGTTCGGTGCGCTCAAGGCCCGACGGACCACGGGGACAAGCCCCGTGGCCCAGGGGTGTTGGTCAGGGCTCGATCTCGAGTACGATTTTGCCGAACTGGGAGGACTGCTCCATCCGACGGAGCGCATCCGCACCTTTGGCCAGGGGAAGCACTTCGTCGACAACCGGAGTGATCTCCTGCTGTTCGACGAAGCGAAGCATCTCGTCGAAGTTCCGTTGTGAACCCATCGTTGATCCGATCAGATGGAGCTGCTTCCAGAAGACCTTGAACAGGTCCAGCGACTTCGGCGGCCCGACGGTCGCGCCGTAGTTGACGATGCGTCCGCCGGGGGCCACGAGGTCGATCAGTTGCGCGTAACCCGGGCCGCCGGCGCTGTCGATGATCAGCTGGGGAGAACCGACTTCGGATTTGAAGCGCGCGGCCCAGTCCTCGGATGTGTAGTTGAAGCCTCCCTTCGCGCCGAGTTTCACCGCGCGTTCAATCTTTTCGGGAGAGGATGAGGTCACATAGACTTCCGCTCCCGCAGCGACGGCATACTGCAGCGCAAAGGTGGCGACACCGCCGCCAATGCCCGTCACGAGAACCCGCTCCCCGGCTTGAAGCTTCCCCTGTACAAAGAGCGCGCGGTAGGCGGTCACGCCCGCCAGGGGGAGGGCCGCGGCATCCCGCCAGTTCAGGTGCGCGGGTTTCGCCCGCAACGCACTGGCGGGGACTTTCACTTCCGTCGCAAAGGTTCCATCCCAGGGAAGCCCGAGAATGTGGAAGCGGTCACTTTGTGCCGCCTCTTCGTCCCCCCAGTCGAGTCCCGGGTTGATGATGACTTCCCGGCCCTTCCACTCCTCGGCAACTCCATCGCCGAGCGCGCTCACAACTCCCGCTCCGTCGGAGCCCAGAACCACCGGCAGCTTCATTCCCGGGTAGAGCCCCTGGGTGATCCAGTAATCGCGGCGGTTCAGCGCAGCGGCTTTCAGGCGAACGACCACCTCACCCGGTTCCGGAGTGAGATCCGGCCGCTCTTCGAGGACGGGCATTGTCTTGACTTCATGAAGAACGAGGGCCTGCATGTTCGAACTCCTTTCCTGTGTGTCAGGCAGACGGCATGTGCCTGCATTGTCTCGACGTCTTTCCCATTGTAGCCGGTCGCGTCCACGGCGCGCGAGTTGCCTCGCCGGCAACTCCGGAAAGGAGACCCGACGCGATGGCCGCCTGGATCAGTTCACTGATCGAGCATCTCGGATATCCCGAGATCATGCTGCTGATGTTCCTGGAGAACATCGTTCCCCCGATTCCGTCCGAAGCCATCATGCCGTTGGCAGGTTTCACCGCCCGCCGGGGGGAGCTTCAGTTCTGGGGGGTGATTCTTGCCGGCACAGCCGGTTCACTGGGGGGCGCGATCGCCTGGTATCTGGCGGCGCGAGCCATCGGAACGGTGCGTCTGAAGCACTGTGTCGACCGGCATTGCCGCTGGCTGGGTCTCCGCGCAAAGGATGTCGAACGGGCGGATCAGTGGTTTGATCGCTATGGGCACTGGGCGGTCCTGATCGGCCGGATGGTGCCCGGCCTGCGGACGGTGATCAGTCTCCCGGCCGGACTCTCCGAGATGCCATTCCCGACGTTCCTGCTGTATTCGTTGCTTGGCACCGCCGGATGGTCTACCCTCCTGGCTTCCCTCGGATGGTTCCTGAGCGAGCAGTGGGAGGTCGTCGGCCGCTATGTCAGCCGGATCGGCTGGGGTGTCGGCGTCGTTCTGGTGCTGACTGTTCTCGCGTGGCTTCTGCTTCAACGGCGGGCTCTGCATCGATCACACTGACTGTGCTGCTGCCCGTGCTGAAAGCAGGTTTCCGCCAGCGCGGGCTCTCGTCATGTTCCAGGAGGCCGAGAACACAGCGGTGCGGAGACGGCGCACCATTTGCGGCGGAGAGGCCGAATGTTTGCGCCCCAGCTGCTGCGGCGCCTCACAGTCATCGAGGTACTCTTCAATGTCCCTCCGCATTGAATGTCACGGACTTACCGATCGGGGTCTCGTTCGCGTGAAGAACGAGGATCATTTCCTCACGGCAAACCTGAGCCGCTCCTGCGCGATCGAGTTGACGAGTCTTCCTCAGGATCAGCATCATCGGCTGTTCCAGGCTTCTCAGGGGAAGCTGCTCGTGGTCGCTGACGGGATGGGAGGTCGCCCGGAGGGAGAGAAGGCCAGCCAGTTCGCGGTCGAATGGATCGTCCAGTACGTTCTGCATCTGATGCCCTGGTTCTACCGCCTGCATGAACCCTGCGAGGAGGATTTCGCGCACGAGCTGAAGTCGGGCATCGAGCTCTGCCAGCAATGGCTCTTCGAATGGATGCAGGAGAGCGGGCTGGAAGGAACGGGAACCACACTGACGGCAGCCTATGTGGTGTGGCCGCGTTTGTTTGTGGTTCATGTGGGGGACAGCCGCTGCTACCTGTTCCGCGACGGGCAGCTGCAGCAACTCACCCGCGATCACACGGTTGCCCAGCAGCTGGTCGACAGCGGTGTTCTGAAAGAGTCCGAAGTTCAGTCCTCCCGCTGGAGTCATGTGCTCTGGAATGTGATCGGCGGAAACTCCACCGAAATTTCTCCCGATGTCCACAAGCTCCAGCTCCAGAGTGGCGACGAGCTTCTGCTGTGTACGGACGGGCTCACCAAGCACATCACGAACGAGCGCATCGGCGAAGTGCTGCGTGAAACGTCCGACGTTGCCGCGGCAACCACACTGCTGCTGAAGGATACGCTGATGGAAGGAGGCTCGGACAATACCACGATCGTGGCGGCCCGCTTTCTGGAAGATGGTCCGTCGGCTGAGAATCTCACGACAGCCGAACTCCTGAATTCGACAGAGCTCGCCGACTCCAGCTTCTCCTGATGCGGGAAACGAGTCGAGAGGAACGAATCAGCGGAGGACTGAAAAACAAAATTGCCCCCGATGTGTTTCCACATCCGGGGGCAAGATTTTCTGACGGAATTGACTACGAGCGGAACGGCTACTTCTTTGCGAGCTCCGCTTCGATGGCTCCGATGATCTTCGGATCGGAAGGTTTCATTCCCGGCTTGAAGCGGGCGACCACTTCTCCGTCGCGGTTCACGAGGAATTTTTCAAAGTTCCAGGTGATGTCGCCGCCGAACTGGGGATTGGTTTCCTTCGACGTCAGGTGCCTGTAAAGCGGGCATTGTCCTTCCCCCTTCACCACCACCTTGGAGAACAGCGGGAACGAGACGCCGTAGTTCTTCTTGCAGAAGGCGGCGATCTCTTCGTTCGTTCCCGGTTCCTGCTTGCCGAACTCATTCGCCGGGAAGCCGAGAATGGCCAGTCCCTGGTCGGCGTACTTTTCGTGCAGCGCCTGAAGCTGTTCGTACTGCGGCGTGTTGCCGCAGTAGCTGGCGACGTTGACGATCAGCAGGACCTTGCCCTGATACGTTGACAGCTCGACCGGCTTCCCGTCCAGGCTGTCCATCGTGTAACTCAGCAGCGGAGCCACTCCCTTTTCTCCTTTCTTGTCGGCCACAGCGAACGACGAAAGCGATGCGAGAACCAGAGCCGTCAGCGGAAGCAGTGCGAGTTTCTTCATGGAGGTTCCTTTCCGGGGAGGTTGCGAGGGTCGGTTCCAGCGGGTCAGTCAGGCGGCCGCGAAGCAAATCGCCGGCCCCCATTCTCCAGCGGGAATGTTCCGAACACAAGGCGCTCCTGTTTTGCGGAGCGTATCACTGAAGAGCATTCCTGTAACGCCAGGAGGAAACACAATCGGGGCGCTTCTTCGTTCCGCCTGATTCCTCGCCTTGACGGACAGTCCAGCGAAGGACACGCCTCCCCGCATGCGGTATCCGCCCCCGCAAAGTTGATGCAGTTGTGCCAATCGATACGCGGCCTGAATTTCATTCAGAAAGCAGAACCGCGTCATTCGAGACAACTTTGCGGAGGGGAGTCAATCGCTGTCTTCCGAAAAAGTGCGTCGGTCATCTGCTGGCAGTTTTCGGAAGTGGTTGATATGGTGTTGTTACCTTCCTGCGAGCCGCTGCGGTACTGGACCTGCCGGACGATGATCTCCGGCCACGATTGCCCGCCTCCTTCACAGAGCTGACCGCGCAATGATCGACCTCCGCAACATTCTCCTGCCCACCGATTTCAGCGAGCCGAGCCTGCAGGCGACGAAGTATGCCGTCGCCATGGCGCAGCATTTCAAGTCGACGCTGCACCTGCTGCACGTGATCGAGGATCCGGTGGTCTACCTGCCGATTTTCGAGAGTTATCCGTTGCCGAGCACGCAGCAGTTCGAGACGTACGCCCAGGATCGCCTGGAGAACTGGCTGGTTGAGGGGGAACATGGGGATCTCGATGTCGAGTATCACTGGGTCCATGGCAAGCCGTTCTCCGAGATCATCTCGTTTGCGTCACGGTGGAAGGTGGACCTGATTGTGATGGGGACTCACGGGCGCGGGCTCGCGGCACATCTGCTCCTGGGGAGCGTCGCCGAGAAGGTGGTCCGCAAAGCGCCCTGCGCGGTGTTGACGGTCCGCCCCGAAGGTCACCAGTTCGTGCGGCCCGGTTCGAAATAATACGTTCTTATGACATCGTCGACTGCGACTGAACCGCTGAGCCCGCTCCAGCGAGGCACAGTCCTGCTTGTTGTGGCTGCATTTCTCGGAATGTTGCTGCTGCCCGGTCCTGCCTCGCTTCCACCCGCAGCTCAGCGCGTCGCTGCGGTGACGGTGCTGATGGCGGGGCTCTGGCTCACGCAGGCGGTGCCGATCGCCGCGACCAGCCTCATTCCGCTGGTCGCCTTTCCGCTGCTGGCGATCCAACCGGCCGGCGAGGTAAGCCGCGCCTACATGAGCCCGAGCATTCTGCTCTACCTCGGCGGTTTCATCATCGCGCTGGGCATCGAACGCTGGGGGATGCATCGGCGGATTGCCCTTCAGATTGTCTACTGGATCGGGCACAGTCCGCGGCGCGTCATTCTCGGATTCATGCTCGCGACCGCGGCACTTTCGATGTGGATCAGTAATACCGCGGCGACCCTGCTGATGCTCCCCATCGGATTGGCGATGATTGCTTCGCTCAAGGAAGCCTGCGGCCCTGGCGATGAAGAGGACTCCACTCCACTCACCGAGAGAGACTGGAGCCTGCTGGCGACCGCGCTGATGCTTGCGATCGCGTACTCGTCCAGTATCGGCGGCATGCTGACGCTCGTCGGGACACCGACGAATATCACGTTTCAGGAGAACTATGCGGCCCGGTTTCCACAGGCTCCTGAAGTGCCGGCCGGCCGGTGGATGCTGATCTTCATTCCCATGGGAATCGTCTTCGTGGTGATCTCCTGGCGGGTGCTGACCTGGCGATTGCCACACGCGATCCAGCGTCGCCACGTTCCCGCGGAATTCTTCTCCGACAGCCTGAGCACACTCGGCCCCCCCACGCGGGGCGAATGGATGATGGGGATCCTCGTCCTGGCGACCATCTTTCTCTGGATTTTCCGCGTCCCGTTCCAGATCGGAGAAGAAGCCCTGCTTCCGGGCTGGGGAGACCTGGTGGAAAGCTGGCTTGTCCGCTGGGGGGTTCCCGAAGCAACGGCTGCGAAGTATCTGCACGACTCAACCGTTGCCATCGGTATGGCCCTGCTGATGTTCTGTCTGCCCGTCTGCCGCAATGAAGAGGGGAAGGTCGAGCGGCTGATGGACTGGGAACTGGCGGAAACGCTTCCCTGGGGCATCCTGCTGCTGATCGGCGGCGGCTTTGCGATCGCCAGCGCCTTCGAATCGACGGGCCTGTCGCTGTGGGTGGGGGATCAGTGCGCCGCCGCCATCCAGGGAAGCCCGCCCTGGATTCTCATTGGTTCCGTTTGCATGGCGATCACCTTCCTCACCGAGGTCACCTCCAACGTGGCGACGGCGAATGTCGTGCTTCCAATCCTTGCCGCGACCGCAGTCAGCGTCGGTATCGATCCGCGGATGATCATGATCCCCGCGACGGTCTCCACCAGTTGCGCCTTCATGCTGCCGATCGGCACACCGCCGAATGCGATCGTGTTCAGCTCCGGACATGTCCGGGTGGTGGACATGGTGCGGTATGGCGTTGTGCTGAATCTTGTCGGCGTTGTGCTGGTCACCGTGACCGCGTTCGTGCTGATGGCTCCCCTGATGCAGATCGACATGCAGACGCTGCCGGAATGGGCGCGCCCGTCCGGCCCGGTCGAGAGTTCCACGACGAGCCCCGAAGCTGCGGCTGTCACCCCTCTCGAATCGCTCGAGCAAAGCTGGCGCGATGCGACCGACGCCGAGCGCGAACGCTTCGAGAAATGGATCGGGGAACAGTCGGCCCGGTGAGCGGAAACGACTGCGCCGTGTGACGACAGGCATAGGGCCCCGCATTTACATTGCGACTGCCGCGCCTGCGCTAACCTTGCTCAGTAACGATTCGTCGCGGGCCTGCAATTACGAGCTTGCAGCGACGTGGTCGTCTCGCTCGCTGAATCGCGGACGAATCCGATCTGTCAGCCCTGCTGACCACATTCCAGATGCCCTGCAAAAATTCTCGCAGGACTGCTCTGGACGCAAACCGGCGATTCGCCTATTTTCCCGCCCTCTCCCCCCGTTTGGACTAAACACGTCACTTCTTGTGTAAGGACCCTTCTCATGCGAGTAGCAGGTTTCGCGCTGATTGTCTGCGCCGCCGCGGCGTTCGCGGTCGGTTGTGGTTTGCAGAATGGACAGCAAACCGCGCAGGACGCCCGTGGGGGCACGGCGGTCATCGACCTCGATTCGGTCGCGAAGCGGCTCGGTCGCGACGTCGAAATCAACGAGGCGGTGCAGAAGAAACAAACCGAACTGAACGAGCAACTCGCGCTGCTCCGCGACAAGCTGAACATCCAGTTCAACGACGCCCGGGCGAAGTACGGCGATGAGCTGACTCCCGAGCAGGAGAAGGAGCTCCAGTCGCTCCAGGGACAGATGGCTGTCCAGCTGACCCAGGCGCAGCGGAAAGCCCAGCTCAATCTCGAAGTCTTCAAGCAGACGCAGATCAGCCGCTTCCGCGAAGACGTGAAGCCGATCGCTCACAACGTGGCGGTCGACAGCGGTTTCACCACCGTCGTTCCGAAGAACGACAGCTTCGTCTTCACCTTCGAGCCCTCGGTTGACATCACCAACCTCGTTGTGGAAAAGATGAAGACCAGCAGCCCGACGAAGGTCGAGAAGACCGCCGCCGTTCCCTCGCCGAAAGCCAATACGAACTGATCGCGTTCAGTAGCCAGTGCGGGCCATCGCCGCAGTTCCGGTTCTCAACAGCCGGGGCTGCGGCCGCACGCCCTCTCACGTGCCGCGCTCACAACATGGCGCGGCGATCTTCAATGACGGTATCGTCCCCGATCGACCAGCGACGAACTTGAAAGTCCCGCTCCGAAGAGCAAGGGGCAATCGTCAGAGCATGCTCGGGGTCGGGTTGTGCAGCACGGTTTCCGGATCCTCCTCCGTGAGCGGAGTCTCCGATTCCTGAAAGCCGCTCGCTCCGACCAGGGCGCTCCCCTGCTCGAACTTGCGGGTTCCGTCCGGCTGCTCCGAGAGCGTGGCCCAGCTGACGTATGCCCGCAGCTGTTGTTGCGAGTCGAAGGTCGCGGCCAGTCGCAGCGGCTGGCCGGGTTTCACCGCGTACAGGTAATACATCAGGGCCTCACGATGATTGCCAGAGGACTCGGGACACTTGCCGGACACCATGATTTCCGGTGAGGGAAATCGCGCCGCCGGGCACGGACAGGGTTTGAAGCAAAAGTTTCAAACACTTCCCGGCTTCTCCAGATTCTAACAGCTCATGCTTCCCATGCACTCTCCCCCGCACGCCATTCCGGCGGGCCGGTGAAAACCGGCTTGACGGGTTGGAAGAGACGGGCCATAATCCGCCCCCTGCTGTCGGCTTTGCCGGCGCCCTGCGGAGAGTGAGGGAGAGCATGAGGCTCGCGTCTGGTTCGGCGTATATCGCGTTATTCGTTCTATCGTCCCTCTGCGGAGGCTGCGCCTCTCCCTATCGTGCCGATCAGGGTGCGCTGATCGGAGGAGTCACCGGGGCCGGCGTCGGAGCCCTGGTGGGGGAAGCCGTCGGCAACCCCCTCGCGGGAGCCGTGATTGGCGCCGGGGTGGGCACGATGAGCGGGGCACTCATCGGTGACAGCCTCGACGAGATCGAGGCCCGAAATCAGGCCGAGATTGAGGCGCGTCTCGGACGCCGCCTCGGTCCGGGAGGTGTCGCCGTGCCCGATGTCGTCGCCATGTCGCGTGCCGGGGTGAGTGATGAGGTGATCATCAACCACATCCGCATTCACGGAACAGCCACGGCTTTGCAGACGAACGATCTGATCTATCTGCAGCAGAACGGTGTCAGCCCGGCTGTCGTGCAGGTGATGCAGAATCCGCCGGCTCCCGCCGCCGTCGTGCACCATGTCCCGCCTCCACCCGGGCGTGTGGTCATTCACGAGCCTTACTATCCGCCGCCGCACTGGCACCGGCCTCCGCCGCGGATCGGTTTCCATTGGCATATCAGCCGCTGAAAGCCGCCTCACCAAATTCAGCGAACGTCTCTCCCGGTACAGGGAAGGGCTGCTGCCTGCACCGGAACATCCCCGCCGGCCACTCCCGTGCGTTTCCGCGGACCTGCTGAATGAGATCCGGAGCGGCTCTCGCTGCGCCTGGCGAACCGCCCCCGCGACGCTTCCCAAGTCCCGTCGTTTCTGCTACATCTGTGTTCAATCGGGATGGTTCCGCGGCCTTCCGCGGGAGCCATTGGCACGGCACGGGATCACTCAGAAGATGGCGAGCAGACCATGGAAGCCTTGCTGAACTCGTTCGTAGAACTGTTGGTGGCGGCAACCGATCTCCTCTGGGCCGTCGGCTCGGTCGTGCTCCCCTGGCTGCCGCTTGTCGCCTGGATCGCCTATTGGATGTTCGCCGTCAACTGGGTGCGGCTCCGCGAGACGCTTGCCCGCGGCGGCTGGATCGGGCTGCTGCTGCTCGGCACCCTGGCCGTGATCGTCTGGGGAAGCATCGCGCCTCCGGCTTCTGGATCGTACGACCTGTATGGCCTGACGATCAGCAACTACGTCGGCAAGACGGTCTTCGTGACGGGACTGATCTGTCTGATGCTGCTCGCCGGTGCGGCCCAGCTTTCCGGATTCTGCTCCGCCTGGTGTGATTTCTCCGACGAGACCGTCGAAGACGAACACCATCAGCACGGCCACGATTCGGCCCACGCTCATGCAGCCGCCCACTGAGGTGCTGCCGCGAGAGAGGAGTGCGGGGAGAGGAGAAAGCAGAGATCCTTACGCGCGTGCCGTCGGAGGATATGTTGCCGCCAGGTAGCGCGGGGTTGTCCTTGTTCCCATATCACGGTGCGACATACAGAGCGGCGTTCGTTGATTGCTGCCGCTGTTCCCTTGTCCGCAACTCCTGAGGCCCGAAGTCTGCAGTTCAAGGAAATGAACAGAGCCGGAGCATGATCTGCTCCGGCTCTGATTCGTGATATTCGCCCTGTCCCGGCCGGGTTTGCTCGAACTTGGCCGCGGACGTTCTGAGCGGCTATTTGGTGCTCCGTCCGGCGGGCAGTTTGTCCTGAACGTTCCAGGCGAGGCCGGTGAACTTCAGGAACTGAATCGCCATATAGGTCATGTCGATTTCCCACCAGCGGTGCCCGTGACGAGCCATCCGCTGATGTGCGTGGTGGTTGTTGTGCCAGCCTTCGCCATAGCTGAGGATGGCGACCCACCACAGGTTCCGCGAGCGGTCGGTCGTCTCATAGTTGCGATAACCCCAGATGTGGGTGGCCGAATTCACAAACCACGTGCAGTGGTAGCAGACGACCAGTCGGGCACACAGGCCCCAGAGCACCCAGGAGAGGCCGCTCTGATAGAAGTACTCACCCGCCGCATACAGGGCGATGCCCACGAGCGGCGAAAAGTACGGAAACGCCTTGTCGAAGAAGCGCTGCACCGGATCCTTGTACATATCCGGCGCCCAGCGCTTATAGTAGGCCTCGGTCTCGGAAGCCAGCCGCTTGGGGTGGAACCAGAGGATGTGTGACCACCAGAACCCGTCGTTCGGCGAGTGCGGATCGTCTTCCTGGTCCGAGTGCGCGTGATGTCGGCGATGGTTGGCGACCCACATCAGCGGGCTTCCTTCCGCCGAAAGCATGCCGCACATTGAGAAGAAGTACCTCACCGGCCGGGAGACCGTCAGACTGCCGTGCGTCAGCAGGCGGTGATAGCCGAGGCAGATGCCCAGGCTCGCCGAGACCCAGTGCAGGACGAGAAAGACGGCGAAAGCGGACCAGGTGAAATACCAGAATGCGGCAATCGCGCCGATGTGCATCCCCGCCATCCACAGGAACACGCCCCAGTCGATTCCATGGGGGAATCGGCTCTTCAGGGGGCGGGAAGGACGTTCGGTTGCCGCGCCTGAACTCGTGTCCGGCTGCGACGCAAGGGAGGGGGACGCCGGGATCGAAGCGGCGCCGTGCGTAGAAGTCGGGGTTTCGGTTGCCGACTCGTACGCGAGAGAATCAACTGTGGCGGGTTCGTACGTCACCGGTTTGAACTCCTGCTGGTTACGTGGAAGAGTGGCCATACTCACCAGCCAACTCCGAACTGCAGGAATTCTAGAAATTCATGCGCCGGTATGTGTCACGGCTTTGTAAAAGTTGAGTAAAACTTCCGTCGCACGCCGGATTCGTACCGCAAATCCTCACCAGCTTTCAGGTTTTGCACATGGCAACGCCCGGATATCTTCCGCTCGACAGGGATTGTTGCTGTCTTCCGGCAGAAAACAGGCTCCGGGTGTCTGCTAGGAAACCGAAGTGACATGCCGTCGAACAGGGAGCCTGCGCACATTTTCCCAGCCCAGCCGCAGAATCACGATCAGCGCTGACACCGCCTCTTTCATGTTGATCTTGGACTGACCATAGCGGCGGTCTTCAAACGTAATTGGCGACTCGGCAAAGCGGCAGCCGATGCGTCGGCAGCGATACAGGATCTCTTCCTGAAAGGCATAGCCACGGGCGCGAATCCGATCCAGATCCAGTTCCGCCAGCCGCGAAACGCGATAGCAGCGAAAGCTGCCGCTGTTATCGTGCGTCTTTAATCCCAGGAGCAGCCGCGCGTACCAGTTGACCCCCTGGCTCATAAAGTGGCGGCGGAGCCCCCAGCCGATCACTCCGCCTCCCGGCACATAGCGCGAACCGATCGCCACGTCCGCTGTCTCCATCAGGGCCAGCAGTTCCGGAATGTGCCGCGGATGGTGACTGAAGTCGGCATCGAGATTCAGGACGTAATCGTAGTCCTTCTCGATGGCGTATCGGAACCCGGCCAGCGTGGCGGTGCCAAGCCCCAGCTTGCCGGTTCGATGCAGCACGTGGATTCGCGAATCCCGCGCGGCCATTTCGTCGGCGAGCCGCCCGGTACCATCCGGAGAATTGTCATCGATGACCAGAATGTCAGCCTGCGGCGCGCGCTGATGAATCTCGGGAATCAGCTGCACGAGATTCTCGGCTTCGTTGTAGGTACACAGGGTCACCAGAAGTCGTTCGCCGGTCATGTCAATAAGCGGGGCTGCGGGCCAGGGGGAAAGGCGGGTCAGTGATCATCGAATGGTCAACGACCGGGGACGGACAACGAAGAAAGAATCGGCGTCGTCAGCCAGTTCATTACATCGGCGCGGTCAACGCACCAATGCGTGCATGACCTCTCGCCAACGCGAGAAGATCACCGCCGCTCGAACCTGCGTGGATGACACAACCGCTCCAGTCGCAAGATCCGGTGCGTTCCATCGCAGCCGTCGATTGGCCGGCAGCCGGACCGGGTTCTCAAACACGGATGTCATGATCACTTCACGGTGCGGCGGCAAACCGCGAACTCGAAAACTCGGTCAGCGGCTCGGGCCGCTCGTCCGTGGCAATCCACTCGATGATGAGTTGACCGATCGCCGGCGCGAATAACGCCTCGCGCGTCGAATATCCGACCCCCAAGTATAGGTTACGGACCGATCCGGCGCGATCAATGACGGGGAGCCGGTCGGGAGTCCGCCACCGCTGCGACATCCACCAGCGCACAAAGGGGACCTCTTCGAGCGCGGGGAGCAATTGAGCCGCCTCCTTCGTGAGGTCGACAATTTCCTGTTCGCCGGGTGGTAACGATCCGGCCGTCTCCCGGCTTTTCGCAGCGATGAGTTCGCCGGTCGGAAGCTGGATCGCCAGCGAGGTTCCCATCACTGGCTGTCTGAGGAGCGGCGGAATCGGATCGGTCGCGATCAGCAGCTCACTCTCCGGCGTCAGGGGCAGGGGGGGCACGCCCGCATTCGCGAGCCAGGCGAGATCGTGCTCAGCGGTGACAACCACGGCTCCCGGCGTGATTCGTCCCGCTGAGGTCTCCACAGCGACAATTTCCGTTCCGCTCATCTCAACGGAACGCGGACGGACTCCCCCGCGGATGCAGCCCCCTTTTTTCCGAATGGCTCGAAGAAATGACATCGAAGCCTTCGCCGGATTCAGCCGGGCTTCAGAAGGAAACAGCACTCCCGCCGGCAGTCCGGGCCGCAACGCCGGTTCAAGCTGTGCGATCTGGACGCTGTCCACCGCCTGTAACGTATAGCCCTGTTCCTGCTGCCTGCGGACGAACTCATCCGCGGAAGAGCCGATCTGTGCCTCATCCACCCAGAGAAGTCCGCTCACGCGCCAGTCGAAATCGAAGCCGGGGCGGACGGTCAACCGCGGCCACAAATCGCGGCCGAGAAACGCCAGGGACGCGAAAGCCTCAGGAGCGGCGTTGCCGTCGAAGTTCGGACTGACGAGCCCCGGCGTTGCGTGCCCCAGCGTTTGCGTCAACGCTTCGGGGGCGATCAGCTGCACCCGCAGTCCCCGCTCGGCAGCCGACCAGGCCGTCGCCAGTCCTGCGAGCCCCGCACCGACGACGAGCACGTCCGCAGTTGCGAGCAGCGAATCCTCGATCTGCTCCAGTTCGCGACGATCGGGGTCCTGCAGCGTGTTCAGCCAGAGCGATTCATTCAGCATGGTGTTGGGCACGGGTTCCGTCAGCCAGTTCCGTTCGAGAGAGACGATTGTGAAAGTGAACGTTCTTCGCCTGCTTCCAGAGCGCCGCGAAATCCGGCAATATCGCACTTGTCCACACCAGACGCGGGCCGGCGAAAGTGCGGGGGATGACCCGGTTCAGCGGGCGAGATCGCTCCAGGCGGTCAGCCGGGTGCGATCCTTGATGAGCAGTTTTCCGTGAGCGGGAACCGGGTGCGCCCACGTGGGGCTTTCGGCGACTTCATACTCGGCGACAATGTCCGGCCGCTCGCGATTCTGCTTCAGCACGAGCAGTTTGGCCTCGGTCGTCAGCACCAGCAGCTTGTCTCCCGCGACCAGGAGCGCAGCATTGTCGCCCAGACGTCCCTCGCCTGTCCAGCGCACCTCGCCGCTGCGCGTGTCCGCACAGAAGAGCGCTCCGCGGCGGCGTTGCGTCATCCCATAGAACACATCCCCAACAACGACCGGCGAACTCATGTACATGGGGATCTCGGCATTCGACCAGACGATCTCCGTCGTCCAGCGGCCCTCCTGTCGCCTGGGGCGCAGCGCAATCGTCGGCTGTGCATAACCGCCGAAGAGAATCAGGTCCCCGGCCACCACCGGCGTGACGGAGTTCTGGTCGTAATCGGTCCTGTAGGGATGGCTCCAGAGACGTTCGCCTGACTGCAGGTCCACGCCGATACAGGCCGACTGCGTTTGCGTGACGACCTGCCTGACCCCGTCGATTTCCACGACGATCGGCGAAGTGTACGCCGGGCCGGTCTCCTTGAGTCTCCAGACTTCCGTCCCGCTCTTCACGTTGAGGGCCAGCAGGGCGCCCGCATCGTGCCCTCCCGCATGGATGATGCAGAGATCATCGGTGACGAGCGGTGAAAGGGCCGTCCCATAGAGAGGGGAGGTGTCGCGGAATTCGTCGCCGAACTCTTTCCGCCAGATCAAGGTTCCCTTCCCGGCATCGAGACAACTCAGAATGCCGCTGATACCCAGCGTGAAGAGCCGTCCGTCGGCGACCACGGGAGTCGACTTCGGCCCCTTTCCGTGTGACGTCGCGGCGGAGTTCACCTTATACGGAACGGGAGCAGACTGTTTCCAGAGTTCGCGGCCATCGCGCAGTCGCAGGGCGCGGACCACTTCCTCCTCTCCCTCGCGCGTGTGCACGAAAACCGTCTCACCGGAGATGACAGGTGTTGCGTGTCCTTCCCCAACCTCGACGCTCCAGCCGCGCGTTAACTCGACAGGCCACGCCCGCGGAACCTCGCGCGCATCGACCACGCCATCCCGCCGTGGCCCGCGCCATTGGGAACTGTCGTTCACAGCCGGTGCCGCCGCGATCAGGAGTCCCGAACAAAGCACCGCGACCACGTAGCCTGACTGCATTACTGCCCTCCAGTGGCGTTTTCGTCTTTCACGAGATTCACTTCGGCAGCGCGGGAGCCTGGCCGCCCGGATGAGCGGTCCGCGCCTGCGGTTTCCCCGGCGCTTCGCTGGCCGAGAAAGTAGGGAAGCCGCGGCAGCAGGCGTTCGAGCTGCGCTTCGCGCTCCTGCTTCCATTGCCACCGCAGATACCACCGCCGCAACCAGCCCGCGCGCTCGCAGGACGAGGCGTACTTCTCCTGAAGCTCCTCGTCAATGCGCTTCAGTTCCGTTTCGAGTCTCGATGGCTCGACAACGAGTCGCAACGCCGTAATCGTCGGCCGCTTGCCTGCCATGCTGTCCACTCGGGGATGCGAGTACCGAAGCTGTACTACATCCCATCGTAACGGGTAGAGGCAGGCATTGAAAACTCAAGCGGCGGCGTCCCATGCGTGCGAGGAGCGATGCGGCGGCCACCAGGAGCAGTCCGCGGGAACCTGGTCCTGTCGCATGGAAGCGGGGGGCTCAATACTGCGGATGCAGCAACAGGCCGACGAGGACGTCATAAGCCGCGTGACAGCCGACCGTGATGCCGAAGCCCCGCAGGGCAAAGAGCACGGCAAAGAACAGCCCGGCCAGGGCACGGAAGGTGAAGCTGAACCAGGTGAACTGGTCGGCAGCCGGGCCGATGTAATGTGCCGATGCGAAGATCACGCTGGTCGCCACAACCGCGCCGGCGATTGCCCAGTTCCGCGGGAGCAGCACAGCCCTCAGGACCAGATAGCAGATCGGAATCAGGCAGAGGCGGAAGAGCACTTCTTCGTAGACGCCCGCACCAATAAAACTGACGCAGCGTCCCCAGAACTCGGCGGCATTAAAGCCACCGGTGCTCAATGCGGCCATTCCCTCAAAGTGCTGGAACAGCAGATCCTGCAATTGCCCCAGCGCCACCAGGCAGAATGCAAACAGCAGACTTTCCGCCAGCATCCCCACCAGCGTGTCGGGAGAGACGCGCCAGGAGAAGCGTCCCCAGATCTGCCAGGCGATCAGGCCGGCCACAATCAGGCCCGGCAGCAGCATCGGATGCTGCAGGCCCGCGTTCTGCAACCATTCGCGCATCCAGTAGTCCGCGCCGTTCCGGAGGTGTTCGGCTTCGACTCCGCCGTACCAGCGAATTCCCATCTCGTACGCCACGAGCAGCGGCGCGAGAAACAGGAGGCTCGTGAAGGGGCGTCGCGCGTTGCTCCAGTAATCGTCGCCGGAAGACTCGACGCGGAAAACAGTGGCATCCGTCATGGCTACCCTGAGGGAGTTTCAACTGGAGGGGAGATCAGCGAATCCATTCTCCGGATGGACCCGTCCCTGTACCGATGCGGCCCGCAATGATGCCGCGCGGTGCTCCGACACGGCTTCGATCGTGCGCGGCAGGCGGAATCAATGGTTCCACTCCGTGGAGATCGCGACGGATTCCCGAAGGACGGTAAGTCGGTTCCGACGGCTCGAGGGCCGACTGCATCACCCCGGCCAGTTTGCCGTCCACCCCCAGCTCCGTCGGATCGAAGGGAGCCAGCAGTTTCAGCGTCATCTGCGGATCGAACTCCCGGCGGCCGGCTTCCCGCACGAGCTGACGGGCCGCGCGTAGCTCCCCGGATTCCTCAGCGCCCGACAGCTGCGCCGCGGAGGTATATCGCTGCCGGAGCGTTTCGAAACGAACGCTCGCCGACAGCAACCGCGAGAGGTCACTCATCTCCGTTGCCGTGCACTGCCGGGGATAGCCGGTGCCGTTGAGACGTTCGTGATGCTGGGCGACCAGCCGCGCGAGAGCGACCGACGCATCGGGCAGTCCGGCCAGAAGTGCCGCACCCACGAGCGGATGCTGCTGGAACATCCGCGTTCTCTCACTGGTGGGGTTGTCCTCGACGTCGCTCTCGTCCAGATTGCTGTACTGCGGATTGAGGATCAGGCTCCCGCAATCCTGCAGCAATGCCGCCGCGGTGATCAATTCGAGCCGATCGGCCCGCAGCCAGATCGACTGCGCGGCTCGTCCGGCAATCGCCGCGGTCGTGATTCCGGTCAGATAGACGCGCGCGGCCTGGGGAGTTTGAAAGAGCCTGGTCAGCTTCGCCAGCGCCAGCTCCGGGACGAGCGCGGGCAAGGTTGCATACCGGTCCGGCAGTTCATCGAGCAGCCGACGGACCAGCCGCACCAGCATCGTGTAGCGCTGCGGCTCGCCGTAAGCGTCGCTACCGCGAATGAGCCGCGAGACAAACGCATGCAGCTCCGTCGCACTGGCGCAGAGTTCATCGAGCAGAGCGAACTGCATCTGCAGGCGGTCGAGCAGTTCGGTGCAGGTGTCGAGGAGCGTCTGCAAGAGTGATGGGGGAACGAAGATCGCATTCCCCTCGGTTTCGATCCGGCTGAGCTCCGCGAAGAGCAACCGGGAAAGCTCGACCGTCGCGACGGCGTAAGGGGCGAGTGCCGAGTTCTCCGGCTCCTTGAAGCGGGTCTCGCTCGCGAATTCCTTGATCCGTCGCAGCAGTTGCCGGAACTGGGGGCGAAGCGGCGCACATTCCTGGAGAATCTGCGGCCGTTCGTGGGCAGAAGTCCGGAAGCGTGCCTGCTCCAGCCGCCGGGACCAGGCCTCGGCCGAGATCTGCAGAACGGGAAGTTCGCCTGCTTCCCCGGTCACTGTCTGCTGTACCAGATCCATTGCCACTCCGCCCCGCGCCCTCTCCGGACCTGCCCCTCCGACCTCCCCGGAACAGGAGAGGCGGTATCTCCGGAAGAGATCGGTTGATCGGCCCGGGGGACTTGAGCCGCGTTCGGAAAAGTGGAGCTGGAGTACTCAGGCAAAGTCGAATTCCTGTAATCGGGTGGAAGGGGAACGATCGGCCTGAAGTCCCGAGCGGCAGACTGTGCGCGGACCGTCTCCAGGGTCATTCACTGCAGTGCGAGTCACCGCAGTGCGAGAAAATTCGCGGGGGAGGGGATTGTCAGCGGGGCGTCTTCCGCAGGTGCGGATCGATCGCGGCGGCAACCGCGGGGGATTCGCGCTCCGGCTTCGAGGGGGACGGAAGGACCTGCGGACTTTGCCGCCGCTCCCTGCCGTTCCAGACCCAGCGCGTGACGTGAACCGCATCGATCCCCGGGCGGGTGGAGAGTTGATAGATGGCCAGCCCCGGCAGCGTCGCATAGCAGCCCCACTCCCGCTCGCTCGTCATCACGAAGTCGAGATCGAACGCCGTCAACAGCCCCATGCACTTGCTGCGCATGTCGGCATCGACGCCGACGAACGCCTCATCGAGCAGAATCAGCCGCGGTGCGTGCCGGTCGGCACTTGCATAGTGCGCAGCGGCGGCGGCGAACTGCGGGATTGTCAGTGCGATCGCTTTCTCGCCACCCGAGCCGGTCCCGTGTGTGCGCCGCGTCAGCCGCTTCCATTGCCCGTCCTGCTGGCGTTCGATGCCGAACTCATGCCAGCGACGGTAATCGAGCGCCGCCGCCAGATGCTCCTGCCAGGTGCCGACGTCGTTCGCCTCGCGCACGGCCTGAATCTGCTGCTGCAGAAACTGTCCGAGGAGCGCACGATCTTCGGTGGACCAGATTCCCTCGGTCGCGAGGAGCCGGCGTCGCGCGTCCGCCAGTCCCGTCGGGCCATTGCTGATGGGCCGCCAGGTGAAGCGAAGCGTCATGCCCGTGCTGGTTGGGCGGCTCTGCAACTCGGCATTCATCTGCCGGACGAGTTCCTCCGCACCAATCAGCAACTCGCGGAGATGAGTCGCCATCTCGCCAATCAGGTGGTTTTCGAGGATCTCCCGTTCCTCGGCGTTCAGCAGCGATTGACGGAATTCAATTTCGTCGAGCAGGGCCGCGGCGAATTCAAGCGGTGTCCTCGACTGGTCGGGCTGCTCGATACTCACCCGGAAGAGATCCCCATGCACGAGCGTCGCCACCTGGTGTCCGAGCGGCAGGAGGGCTTCGGTCAGTTCCTGAATGTGTCGGTGGATGCCGGTCTGCTGCCGCGTCCAGCTCTCTTCGTCCCCGTTAACACTCTGCAGGGCCGCGAGTAGAGATTCGGCGACGTGGAGCGGATCTGACTCAGTCGTTTCATCCCTCGGGGCGGATTCCACCAGTACCAGAGAGAGCAGGCCGGCGTGCTGCAGTTCCTTCAGATCGGCCGCCGCCTGATCCCGTTCGTGAATCGCCACACTTAGCTGCTCGCTGTAGTCTTCGATCTGCTGTTCCGCGACGGCACTTTCGACACGCGCATTCTCGGAGCTCTTCCGCTGCGCCGCGATCTGCTCGCGCAGCCGGGAAGCGTGCTGGCGGGCTGTATTCAGTCGTTCGAGGACTTCCTCAACGGCCACGCCGACCGATTCCTGCAGCGTCCGATAGACCGCCGCTGCCGATTCGGCTTCCGCACGTGCGGATTGATGCTGCCCGGCTCGTCGTTCGGTCTCCGCGGCTGCTTCGGCCAGGTTCTCTCGCGCGACTGTCGCGGCTCGCCGCGCGGTTACGAGCAGACGGAGGGCCGGCCACCATTCCGCGACCGCCCGTTCATAATCGCGAAGTGCATCCTCGATCGCCGGCAATCGCTCCACCCACGGAGCGATTCCCAGATCTTCCGCGGCTCGATCACGCTCGGCGATGAGTTCCTCCAGCCGGTTCCGGCGTTCCGCCACCTGCTGTTCAATATTGCTGATGCGGGTTCGCAGGTCCTCCGCAAGAACAATCGCCGCGCCCGCCTGAGCCAGAGCATCGCGAACCGCTGTGTCATCCGGGGCCGACTCCACTTCCCGCTGCACAGCCTGCTCGCGAGCCGTCAGCGTCTCCAGTTCGGCGATCAGCCGCTCTCGACGATGCTGCACTTCTGCCAAGCGGGAATCGAGTGAGTCGAGACGTTTGCGGCGATCGGCGTCTCGCGCCCCGGCACCGAGATGCTGGGCGGCCGGTTTCGACCAGTGCCCCCGCAATGGCCCCAACTGCCAGTGCCCCTCGGGATCGATCCAGACGGTTCCCGCTCCGCTTCCATAACCGATCCGCTGAAGAATTGCGCGAATCGTCTCCTCCGATACCAGAGCGGCCTGAGGATTGGTCCGGTCCACCGCGGGGACAAGCACCGCAGCCAGCGAATGCTCCGCCGGTAACGAGGCCAAGTCGTCCGCAACCAGCACCACGTCATGGGTGATTCCGTCGAGGAGCATCCCGGTGGGCGAGACCCAAGCGTCCAGCAGGCCGGCGGCTTCCAGTGCCGCTTCGATGCCGGCACGGCTTGCGTCCGGGACATCGGGGGCGAAGTCACAGAGTTGCCAGAGAGCTGCGCCCGGTCGTCCGGCACGCTGCTGATGATCACGCGTCGGCGCAGAAATCGGCGGCACTCCACCACCCGCCGCGATCTCCGCACGATCTTTCTGCAAGGCGGCAATTTCCGCATCGGCCAGTTCGACCTGCCGCTCGCACGCGATTCGCGGCGCAAGCAGGTTCCGCGTCGCTATCGCCGCTGCATTTCGGACGGCACTCGCGACCGGTGATGGCCCGCTGCCCGAATCACACCAGACGTTGACGGCCTCCGCGATCTCTTCCGGCGAAGCAGGATCAAGTTCCCGCAGGGACTCGAACCACGCGGAATAATCGCGGATCAGCGTCTCTCTCGTCTGCGCGAGCGTCGCTTCGTGTTCGTGTTGCCGACTAACGGCTGCGTCCGCCTGGTCGGCCAGACTGGCCTGCATCTCCCGCGCTGCGGCGAGTGCGTGCCGCGCTTCATCAATCTGCTGCTGAAAGGTGGCAATGTGCCTCGCTCCGCGTCGCCGGAGTGCGGTCGCATCGTCCAACGTTCTGCGGATTGCGGCAAGCTGCGCATCGACTTCGTCCCCGGCGTCCCGCAGTACACTGGTGAGCGCTTCTTTTCCGCGCAGCAGACTTTCCTCCAGACCTGCGGTTCGAGACATTTCAAGAGCCTGTATTTCCCGCAGCCGGCATTCAGCGTCGGCGGCCTCCTCGGCACGCTGGGCTTCCAGCAGCAGCCGTTCAAGCAAATTCTGCCGTGAGGAGGCCTGCTCGAATTCCTGGCGGGCGCGCTCCGCGTCGGCCCGTCGGCTCTCGGCCATCTGTCGCGCCAGGTCGAGAGACTTCGCGTCCCGCATCTGCGGACTGTCGGCGAGCGTCTGCACCGCTGTCTCGGCGGCCTGCTGTTCGATCGCCAGCTGTTCGAGTTGCCGTGCTGAATCGGCAAGTTCGAGTCTCGCCTGTTCACGCCGCCGTTCCGCCTCCTGCAGGCGATGCAGGGCCGACTGATACGCGTGCTGTGTGACGGAGACCCGCTCGGCACGGCGGCGGGCGGCAATCTGTGCGTACTGGCGATACGTGCCGATGAACCGTTCGACATGGCGATGTGCGGCCATCAGCCGATCGAGTGCCAACCGGTCGGCCTCCAGACTGCGAAACGATTCCGCGATGTCCCCGAGGACCATTTCACTCAACGGCGGCAGCGCTTCACTGAGTGCCCGCGAGAGCTTCTGTTCATCCAGTTGCCGGGACAGTTGCGGCTGGCGCAGCTGGATCAACAGATCCATCAGCGCGTTGTAGCGGTGTTCGCCGAGTTGAAAGAGCGCTCGATCCACCGCGCGGCGGTAATCGCGTGCGACGGTGAAGACTTCACCCTCCGGCCCCAACTCTTCGACGAGCCGTTCGCGCGTCAGTGCCTGACCGCCCGGTGCCTGGAGAAACAGTTCCTGCCCGATCCGCCGTTTCGTGATGAAGAACCACTTCCCCACGAGGCCGCGGCCGGCGACGGCGGAGAGCCCGCAGCCGAGCGTCAGATAGTGTGCCTCGCCATCGTCATCGCGGCGGCCGAATTCGATCCACGTATAGCCGAGCCGTTCGGGGTACTTGCCCAGGAGCAGGTTCCACTCCATCCGTTTGGCGATGTCCGCGTCCGGCTCGACCCGATGCGGAGCCACCTCTCCATCGAGCAGAAACGGAAGCTGAAGCGCGAGCACCCGCGACTTGCCCGTCCCGTTGTTCCCCCGCAGCAGCAGGTGTCCGTCTTCGTAGTGAAACTCTTCGTAGTCGTAGCGATAGAGATTCAACAGCCCGCCCCGGAGCGGCTGCCAGCGATCGCGCACCGGCCACGGAAGATCTGCCGACTGCCGTCGCGCAGCCGCCGGGCCGTTCGAGTTGTTGTGTTGAAGTGACTCGGTCATTCGTCGTTCTTTCGTTCCCGGTTTCCGTCGCCGTCTGGAGTCTCGGGATGCTGCGTTGTCGTCGTCCTTTCGGTTCCCGCAGGCGGGCTGGCGGCATAGCGGGCAATTCCCGGCAGCGGTTGCACGCCGTCGCTGGTGCGTCGCACGAGCTTCAACGCCTCCAGTTGAGCAAGTGCCTCGTTCGCCAGCGCCTCGGCAGCTCCCGGCCGGGAGACACCCTGCCGCCAGTGATGTTGATGCAGACGCGTAAGCTCGTGCATGTGAGCGATCACGGCGTCTCGCGACACAAGCGATTCCCCGCGTCGCAGCGCGGCGGCGAAATAATCGGCCAGCAGCAGCATCGCATGGCCGAGCGTTCCCTCCGCGGGCATGGCGATGTCACTCTGGTCGCCGCGCTCATCGACAAGGGCCGTCCCTTCGCGGCGAATCTCTGGAATCAGCCCGGTGGCCGCTTCCAGTTCCCGCACAATCCGGCCGCGGTGTGCCTGCCAGAACTGCCGTTCTTCCTCGCTGAGTTCGGCCTCGTAGAGGACCGGGGTTTCCAGAAGCCGCCGCGTGAGACGTCTCTGAATCTGCCGTGCCCGCTCCTCGTCCGATGTGGCCGGCAACGCGGCAGCGAGTGCCGGGATGCGATCATCGAGCGTCAATGCCGTGATCGTCGAAGGCCCGCGGCGGACATTGAGGATCATCGCGAGTACAGGACGATTGATTCGATAAAGGACATCGCCGACTTCATTGAGGAACTGCTCTTCCTCGCCATGGACTCGGGTGAGAATCTGCAGATCCAGCAGAGAGCGGGCGACCTGCACGAGGTCGCGGCGGTGGTCCTGGTTCTTCAAGTCGAACTGCATGCCGGCTGCGGCGAATGCAGGCTCGGTGGAGAACAGCTCACGAACCTCCTCGGCAATTTTTCCGAGTGCGGTCTGCCGGTCGCTCCGTTCGAGCGCTGCAAGCGCGAGGCAGAGAAGGACGTACCGTCGTCGCGAGAAGGGCATTCCATTGCGTCGGTCGCGCGCGGGATGAGTCCCGTCGGCAAAGTCGGCGGATGTTTTCTGCAGGCGAGCCAGCTCACTGTCGATGACGAGGTTCCAGCCCGGCACGGAGGCGAACCAGTTGCGGAGCCAGCCGGCGTGCCGGCGGATCAGCGCGAACTCCGTAGCGTGGGGGCCCGTGGCGGTCATCAGCGGATGTTTCAGGAGCATGCGGAGGGCCGTTTGCCGTTCCTGCCGCACGATTTCCGCATGGGCGGACCGCCGCTGTCGTGAGCCGCTTTCGAGAGAGTTTCTGACAACGCTCATCGGATCCCTCCTGAAGCCGGAACATCGACCGCCTTGCCCGCTTCTTCGGATGTGTCGACCTGCTCCCGAAGCTCTCCGCCGGCCGGCATCATCTCGACAGCCGGGCGAATCGTGACGAAATAATCCTCGCCGGAGAATGTTCCCGCAGACGATTGAATCGTCGCTGTGTGCCCGTCCCCGGTCGGTGCGAGAGTCACCTGCAGAGTTCCATCACTCGAGGTCGCTTCAACCGGGCGGTTTCCGCCGGTGCGAGCCGCGAGCGCTTCTCCCAGCAGATCCAGAAACAGCTGGAATTCGACCGGATCCAGTTCACCGATCTCCGACAGCCGCGCCACTCGTCCCGCGGCCAGCCTTTGCTGTGCGGCGGCGATCTGTCGGGCTTCTTCGGCGGCGGTGCGGGCGAGTTGTTCCTTCTCGCGAGTGCGATCGATGACGTTCGCCGACCGGCCGCGGCCGGCATGTCGGCCGGAACGTCGCAGACGGGGCGAAATCAACAGCGGTGGTGCATCAAGCCAGCTCGTCTGCGGCGAAACCGGGGACTCCTCCCGTGCAGCAAGCGACTCCGCATCGATCTGCCAGTGCCGGGACGGGTTCAATCCGAACGCCGCCTGCCAGAGCCGGTGCGCCTCGGCGTCGCTGTCGGTCTCCGCGAACCAGCGGGCGAGAGTTCGCAGGTCGGCGATCCGGTCGCTGCGCGACGACCGCCGCTCGTTGATGTTGGCGACCGCGGCCAGCAGCACTGGAATCGCCTCCCGCGCGCGAGCGCGGAGCACCTCCGACTGGGGCGGAGCATCGGAACCGCTCAAAAACCAGGCGCGCAACCCTTTCCAGCGGGCCAGCCAGTCCTGATGGACCGCACGACGCTGCTCTTCCGTCGGATCGAGGACATCCGCCAGTTCCCGCTCTGCCGCGATGCGCAGCAGTCGCGTGATTCGCGAATCGTCCAATTGCTTCAGCCGGCCGACAATCTCGCCGTGCGCGAGGATCAGCTCCCCCACGAAGCGATTCAGGTATTCGATCAGTCGCTGCTTGTACGCCAGGAACTGCTCGATTTCGATCCCCTGCAGATCGATCGTCCGCTGCAGGCCGGCGAGAAATGATTGCGCCTTCGCGGTCAACTCTTCGAACCGCGACTGCAGCGAACTCAACAGGCGGCAGACCTGTGTCTGATCGGGCGCGACCTCCTCGCTGAGATGGATCAGCGCTGTCAGATCGGCGCGGATATCGGCCAGCGCGGCTGCCTGCAGTTCACCCGGTTGCCGCAACGAATCGTGAAACAACTCGAGCGCGCGTTCGGCCGCCTCGCCTTCCGGAGTGAGCTGATAGAGAAAGCGTGGGCGATAGAAGTCCTCGACTACCGCGACCTCCGCCAGGTCGGGATGCGCCTCCAGATTTCCCCACTCGCAAAGCTGCTGCAGGGCCGCGTCAACCTGTCCACGGTCCCAGTGCGCTTCCTTGCCATTGTCCACGAGCGCTTGCCACACGTCGGATGGACGCAAATGGAGCGCAAACCGCGCCCGGGCGGCCGCGAACGTGCGCAGGATCGCCCGATAGAGCGGCGATTTCTCCGTGTCGACGTGCGTGAAGACTTTGAGTCGACGGTTGGTCACCACGGCTCCCGCGGCACACAGGGAATGCCCTGCCGTGAGCAGTTTTCCTCACGGCCCGATTCTTGACTGTACGGGTGTCAGCCGAACCGGACAAGCCCCTGTTTTGTGCCGCAGGTTCCTCTTCCAGGCAGGACACGGCGACAGCCAGTTTCAGGCAGCCGTCTTCGCCTGGCGTCTCATCTGCCGCCCGGAGCTGCGTGGTGTAAGTGTTGTGGTGGTCACGGTTTATGTTGTGCTGTTCTTCGGGCCCGTCGACGCTCCCGGAGATTATTTACCGCTGCTGGTCGTCGATTTCGGATGTTCCGCGGCCTTCGGATTGGCGATCCCGATCACTCCCAACGCGACACGCGCTCCCGAATCGCCCGACGGCTGTGACTTCAGATCATCCTCGCCTGCATGAACGACTATGGTCCGCCCCACCACAAAGTGCAGTTTCAGCCCCTTCACCTTGATGTCGACGGTCGCATTCCCTTCCTTGTTTGCTTCGATATTGCCGAGGTCACCGGCGTGGCTTCCCTCGTCGTGCGGAGCGCCGTGCTTCTGCCCTTCGAGCGAGAAGTGATCGCCGGCCGAAGTGCCGTCGGGGGAGCGCAGATCGCCAAACTCATGGATATGGAATCCATGTTTGCCGGGGGTGAGGTTGGTCACGGTCCCGGTCACGTGCAGGTGATCCTCTTTCTGGTCGAGCCGGATGATTCCAAGCACCTCATTCCCCCGGGTGGGATAAAGCACCGCAACGCCGTGCTTGGGGAGCGGCAACTCATCTCCATGAGCGCCGTGAGCACCGTGACGGTGTGCCTTCTGCTCCTGTGCCGCACTCATCGCGGTCCCGACTGCCAGAAGAACCGCCACCCCGCATGCCGCCAGCATCGAATTCTTCATCGCACACTCCTTCGAAGCGTTCCAGTACGAGTGGGACGGCAGAACCGTAGACCCACGGACAGGGAAAAACGAACTTCGCCGTCGCGCGCAGCGGCACCCGACGGCCGTACCTTCCGGCGCGAGGTGCGAATGGTGTGCCGGGATGAAGTGCGTGTTTCTGCCGGAGGGACTCTCGGAAACGGGCCGGGGGTTGTCGTCCCGGGCGGATCGCTACGGCGGTAAGATGACCACGCCTCCCGTGCCGCTGCGCGCGAGCGCGTTTGTGCTACTCCCCGGCAGCGACCTTCGCTTCGGGGAGTTCGATGCCGAGGAAGAACGGGGCCGCGGCCCACATCTCGAACCACTCCGGCAACTGGCTCAGCAGCGCTTCGACATCCGCGCCGGCGTCGATTGCCTGCTCGAGCGCGTCAGCCAGCGGGGCACCGCGGTGGAGCGCGGTCAGCAGCGTGAACTGCACCGCCGACAGTGGATAGCGACGCACCATGTAGTCCCGCCGCGTGATTCCCAGATAGGTCTTTCTGGCGTCGGGCAGGGGGGCGTCAAGCTCCCCCTCCTGACGCACCGCGGTGGCGTACTCGTGTACCGGGGACTGAAGTTCGAGAAGACGAAAGCAGGGGACAAACTGCAATTGCACTTCGGGCCAGCGGTCGGGAGGAATCCGCATCAGCTCCTCAGCTTGAAGCCGCTCCCCTTGTTCGACCCCCGGACCATCGAAGACTTCGCTGTAGGTGCGTTCGAGCGTCGCCAGATCGATCAGCAGATCGGGCCAGCCCACGGAATTTTCGTTTTCCGCGGCCAGGTTCGGGCGTGTCTCCCGCAGGAACTGTGGAAACTTCCCGGCCAGATGTGCGAGCGTGTAACTCTGCGAGGGATAGCGCTGCAGGTATCCGAACGCGAAGGCGTCGAACGTCTCATCGCCAATGGCGGCCCGCAACGCAGGGAACTCCTCGCGGAGACACTCCAGAAGCCGGGCGGTGTAAGCATGCGCATAGATTTGCAGACGCTGGATGCTGCTGAGCGCCTGCGAGCGGGTGACGACCTGCTCCACCTCGTCGGGAGTGATGTTGATCTGCTCCCGCGCGGTCTCGGACTCGATCCCCGCCGTCACGCCCTCCACATGCGTAATCACCGCCTGCATCCATTTCTGGATTTGTGCGAGCGGCGGCGGGGCGGACGGGGGATCGATCTGCGGAACAATCGGGGGATCGATCGGATTGTCTCGCGAATTGCCGTTCATTCCGCCTCCGCGACGACGAACGAGGCAGGATGCGGGACCGTCGCCGAACGCGGATCGACGTGAGGTATCGACGCGGAAGCGGACGGGGAAGCCGACTCCCCGGCCAGCAGCGAGACCTGCTCGCGGGCTTTCAAAACCTCGGCGTGCAGCACCGGAAATTCGGGGATCTTCGCATCCCATTCCAGCAGCGTGGAGACTCCCCCCGTGCGGCGATGCAGCAGCCGATACAGATCCCAGACCGGATCGATCACCGGCCCGTCGTGCGTGTCGATCAAATGCGTCCGGCAGTTTGTATGCCCCGCGAGATGACACTGCACGATCCGCTCGGCCGGGACCGAACGAACATACTCGACCGGATCGAAATCGTGATTCACGCTCGACACGTAGACGTTATTCACATCGAGGAGCAGTCCACAGTCCGCCTCGGCAGCCATCAGGCGGAGAAACTCCCATTCCGGCATCGTCGAACTGGCAAAGGTGACGTAACTGCTCGGGTTCTCGAGAACGAGCGGCCGTTCGAGGATCTCCTGCACCGTTCGAATGCGGCCGACGACGTGCCGCAGCGTCTCCTCATTGAGCGGGATGGGAAGCAGGTCGTGTGCGTTGATCCCCGCGACACCGGTCCAGCAGACGTGGTCGGAAACCCAGCGGGCATTCACTGCATCGGCGAGCTGTTTCAGCCGCCGGAGGTAGTCGAGATTCAGCGGGTCGGTGCTGCCGATCGACATCGAGACGCCATGCATGACGATCGGATAGCGCTCGGCGATCTGGTCGAGGACATACCGCGGACGTCCCCCCGAATCCATGAAGTTCTCGGAGATGATCTCGAACCAGTCGACGTCCGGCTGATGTGCGAGGATGTGGGAAAAATGAACGCTCCGCAGCCCGAGCCCCAGCCCGAGATGCGGATGCCCCAGTCGCGCAACAGTCATCGGTCCATCTACCTTTCTCACAGAGAATCTCACCGGGAATGCCGCTCCGGTCCCCGGCTTTCGGATCGTTCGGGTTTCCTTCTGGTGTCCTTCTTCGAGCGTCCTTCTATTGTGCCGATTCACACCGCGGTGTCTACTGGCCTCAGGGGACGTGTCTGGATGGGCTGCGTTGACGCATGACATTGACGCAGCGCGAAACCTTTCCCAAGCGGGCACACGTTCACAGTGAAGACCTTTTCGGACGGTGAAACACACGGGCGGTGAAACAGGAATGGTGCGGGTGGAACTTTACGGCATTCCGCGAAGACGAGCGGGAATCGCGGCCCTGGAGATTGATGGGGCACGACTCGGCGATGTGCTCCGCGCGCTTGGGACCGAACTGCCTGTGCTGAACGAAGTCTGTCTCGACGGCGATCGGCTGCGGCAGGGCTATCTGGCGAACATCAACGGCCGCAACTTCGTCAGCGATCCCGCGACTCCACTCCAGCCGGGAGACGCCGTGCTCATTCTCTCCGTCGATGCGGGAGGGTGAATTCTCTTGTTTGGCAATCTGGTCGGCCACCTGGACTATCTCCATCACCGACGTTCGACGCGCGAGGCGCCGTCTGCCTGGCGGGTCCCGTGCCGCCTATAATCCGCGAGGGGTGTGAATTTTCCCTTCGAATGGCCCACGCTGCTTCTTGCTGCTCTTGAAGGACGGTGCATCAGCGAATCATGCGGCAATCACTTTGCGGCTATCATGGACGTTACCTGCGCATCGACCTTTCGCTGCGCCGGTCGGAAGCGGTCCCGCTTGCGGTGGATGTGCTTCGCCGCTACATCGGCGGCAGCGGGCTGGCCACCTGGCTGCTGTTGCAGGAAACGCACGGCGTCATCGATCCGCTGAGTGATGCGGCCCCGCTGGTGTTCGCGTTCAGCCCGCTCGTCGGGAGTCCGCTCACAACCTCGGCAAAGTTCGCGGTGGCCGCGAAATCACCGCTGACCGGGAGAATCAACGATTCCCTCTCCTCCTCCCACTTCGCCATTGCGGGGAAGAAAAGCGGTTACGATGCCCTCGTCATTGTCGGCGCGGCGGATTTGCCGACGTGTCTCGTGATTGATGAAGGAGAAGTCCGTTTTGAAGATGCAACAGCCGCGTGGGGACTCCCGAGCGACGAGGCGGCCCGACAGCTTTCCATAACTCTGGGGACGGGCTATCGGCTGGCAGCGATCGGGCCGGCAGGTGAGAAGCTGGTCCGTTACGCGACGATCTCGAACGATGGCCGACACGCGGGGCGGGGCGGACTCGGCGCGGTCATGGGATCGAAGCGATTGAAGGCCGTCGCCGTTCGCGGCACGCGGCTGCCTCCTTTTGCCGATCCGACAGGATTGGTCGCGGCAAGCCGCCGGTTGTCTCAACTGTCGTTCGGCCCCGCGACCGCCAAGTATCGTGAGCTGGGGACCGTCAGCAATTTGCTCACGTTCAATCGACTGGGCACGTTGCCCACCCGGAATTTCCAGGCGGGCGAGTTTTCGGGAGCGAATGAACTCGCGCCGGAAACACTCACGCAGACACACCAGCGGACACGCGACTCATGTGCCGCGTGTACGATCGGCTGCGAGCACATCTTTCACCGTCGTGACAACGGCGGCGGCGTGCGGATGGAGTACGAGAACCTGTTCGCGCTCGGCCCGTTGTGCGGCATCAGTGATCCGGACGTGGTGCTGGCCGCTTCGCAAGCGTGCGATCAACTCGGCCTCGATACGATCAGCACCGGCGCGACGATCGCTTTCGCAATGGAATGCGCGGAGAAAGGGCTTCTCGATGCTCCCTCACTTCGGTTCGGTAACGGGGCGGCACTCCTGGAAACGATCGGGCAGATCGGCTCGCGAACCGGACTCGGCGAATTGCTGGCGCTGGGAAGCCGGGCCGCTGCCGAAATCATCGGCGGCGATGCTCCCGATTTCGCGCCGCATGTGAAAGGACTCGAATTGCCCGGTTACGAGCCGCGGGCACTGCAGACAATGGCCCTCGGTTTCGCGGTTGGTACGCGCGGTGCCGACCACAACCGTTCCGGTGCCTACCAGGTCGATTTCTCGGAGCAGGTGGATCGAATGGCGGTCGGCCCCGAAGCCGCCGCGGCGGCCATCGTTACCGAGAACGAAGCCGCCTTGATGGACTCGCTGATCCTCTGCAAGTTCCTGCGCGGTGTCTTCGAGGACAAGCCCGCCGCGATGGCCGAGATGCTCCGGCTCATCACCGGCTGGGACATCACCGCTGATGAACTGCACACGACCGCCCGGCGGATTGTGACGGCGAAGAAGTGGTACAACATCCAGCAGGGCTGGACTCCGGCGGAGGACACACTGCCAGCCCGCTTCCTGACGCAGCCGCTTCGAGAAGGGGCCAGCGCGGGGGCGCTATTATCGCGCGAGCGACTGCAGGCCCTGATCTCGGCATACAACCACGCGCGCGGCTGGAGCGCGGAAGGCTGGATCTCCCCGCAACTTCTCGCAGAGCTGGAGATTCCCGCGTAGTTCTGTCTCTCCGCCCGCGACGGGCTGAACGTACTCACGTTTAGCGCATCAGGGAAAGCACGCAACAACAAGCGTAAGGCCCGCGGGCCTTTCGATGCAATGGCCGCGGGATCAGCTCTCGAAGACCTCTTCGAGGGCCTGGCGCATCACCGACGGATCGGGATCGATGCCGGTCCAGAGTTTGAAGCCGATCACTCCCTGGTTTACCAGCATGCCGAGCCCGTCGAGCACCTTGCAGCCCCGGGCGGCGGCGTCGCGCACCAGACGCGTCTTCGGCGGATTCGGAATCACGTCCGCAACGACCATTCCGCTCTGGAGCGTCTCCACATTGAGCGGCACGCGCGCATCCACGTCCGGGAAAAGTCCGATCGAGGTCGCGTTGATCACGACGTCGGTCCCGGCGGGGATATCAAAATCACCCGTCCAGGGCACGAACCGGGCCGAGACATTCAGCTTCTCCGACAGCAGACGGACGAGATCCTCGCCGCGACCGGCACTGCGGTTGACGATCGTGAAGTCGCTGGCGCCCGCCAGCGCGACTTCCACGGCAATCGCGCGGGCCGCGCCTCCCGCACCGAGAATGACGACGCGTTTTCCCCGCGGATCGGTCACCTCGCGCAGCGATTCGACAAACCCCTTGCCGTCGGTGTTCTCGCCGATCAGGCGGTTGCCATCGCGGACGATGCAGTTCACGGCTCCCATCAGCCCCGCTGCCTCGCTTGTGCCGTCGAGGTGCTGAATCACCGCCACCTTGTGCGGGATCGTCAGGTTCCCGCCACGGAAGCCCATCGCCCGCATCCCCCGCACGGCATCGCCCAGATTCGCAGGCGAGACTTCCAGCGTCAGGTAACGCCAATCGAGCCCGTGGTGCCGGAAGGCGGCCTCCATCATGTACTGCGTCGGATTCTCGGCGACGGGTTGTCCAAAGACGGACACAATCTCCTGCTTGAACGATTTCGGTGCGGCCACGGCGAATCCTGCGAGCGGGAACTGTCGGGGGGATTCAGGAATGGGCACGGCATCCGGCCCACCACCTCTGGTGACCAGTATCTTGCAGCTTCCGCGCTCTCATTGCAACACGTTCGTCGCCACGATGCCGACCGGACAGGCGTTCTTCACAACGCCGATCTATCCCGCAATCAGGTCTCTCATCCCGTGATGCGCAATAAGGCGTGATGCGCATTTGGGGAGCGCATCGAGTGAGACGTTCATTCCCAGGCATTACGGAAGTGCCGGATCGAGCAAGGCCGCCGCTCCGGGATTTCGTCCGCTGACTGCCGCCCGGTACACGTCGATCGTCATCCCGTTCGCGAGCACATCACCCGCGGGAAGCGGGAATGCTCCGATCGTCACCAGCGACGACTCCTGAAAATCAGGCACCGGGCCACGGACGTTGCGGCGGTCGACGTACTGATAGGTGACGCGGTTCGCGTAGACGACCACGTCGTAGAAGGCCCGGGGAGGTACGGGAACCCGGCGGACCCGCTCCACTGGCTCCCCCAATGGGCCCGGAACGATGAACCGTTCGACAAGGACTCCACCGGGATCACGATCGAGGGGAACTCGTTTCACGGCTCCGGGGGGAAGAACGACTTCCTGCACCCGTCCGGGAACGCGGTTATCGAGGATGCGGACCACCAGCTCTTCGTTGTGCGAGTTCACCAGTCCCACTGTGGCGGGTGGGAGTGTCTCTTCGAGAACAACGCGACGCTGGGCGATCCGTGGGTTGATTCGTTCTTCCACTGGTTGCAGAAGGACGCTCCGCCACTCCCCCGCGACGAGTTGCGCGCCGACGACCCGGCCTGTCAGATCCACCGCGAATGCGGACGGGCCGGTGCTCTCGGCAGCGATGGGAGCCTGAGCCGGAAAACCGGACGCGATGACCCGCTCGCGCGGCAATTCACCGGCCAGCAGTTCCACCCAGTCGCCTGCCGAGGTCGTGAGCAGGAAGCGTATCGCGTCGCGGCCGGCGAGGACGGCCAGCGGTGTTCCGGGGAGATACTGAAGATCGACGACCGTGCGGCGCTCCCAGCCGTTCTCACCCACCTGAAGTGTCTGAAGCCGGCCGTCGCGATTCACGGCAGCAATCCGCAGGGCGGCCGTTCCCGGTGCAGGGGCATCGAGCCAGACGGCGAGATCGCCGCCGGAGACAAATCCCGAAGCGACTCCCTCGGGGCCGATCCAGCCGGCTTTCGGATCGCGGGTGTAAGCGACGAGCGTCCCTTGCCGATCGACGAGGAAGATCTCGTTGCCTCCGGGAGCCGCTCGCACGGGTATCCCCGCCTGATAGAGCCCTTCACGTTTTTCGATTGGCACGTGCCGCCCGGCCGTCCCGTCGAGCTCCCAGAGTTGGCCGCGCTGATCCACGGCAAACAGGGATGTCTGCTGTCCGCTCACAGCCACATCGAAATCGGTCCCCGGCGCGAATGTTCCTTCGGCCAGTCCGCCGAGCTTGCGTGCCCGGTTGCCGGCAGAGATCTGCAGGAAATCGCCGGCTGCACCGACGGTATAGACGACGGGCAGGACATTCTCGGTGTCCGCGACGAGTCGCAGCGGAGCTCCGGGAACAAGCAGCCCCGCACGCAGTTCCGCGGGGACCGGATCCCAGCGGTCACCAAACCCCAGGAAGAACTGCAAGTTTCCCTCCGCGTTGATGATCGCGACGATTTCCCGGTCGGCTCCGGTCGCCACCGCCGCGACATATCCGCCATGCGTCGGACGGACGACCGCACCGGGGACGGGAGCAGCTCCCGCGCCCACGGGGCGGGCGAACATCTGGCTCAGACTCCATTCCACCCGATCGACGACCGGCGTGCCGATCTGAAGGGGTCCGCGTCCCGCGACGGGCCAGCGAATCAGCCGATCCGCCTTGGCCGAATAGAAGGCGAGGTAGCGGCCATCAGGCGTGTCGTATTGCGGCCTTCGAACGTAGGTGAACTGCCGGCCGGTGACATCTTCGATCGTCAGCCGGTCCTCTTCCATTACGGCGGACGAGCGAATCGTCGGGTCGCCGGGCACTTCCAGGACAAACTCCTGGGCGTTCGCGGCAGTGCTGAACAGAAGGCACAGTGTCAGCGGACCGAAGAGACGACACATGGGACGCTCCTGGCGTGGGAGAGACCTCGGGCAACGGCGCCTCACCCTGCCGCGGCGCTGCGTGCCGGCGGGCGACCTCTCCGCTGCCGCCCCCTGCCTGCAGAATAGGGAGCGTCCAGAGACGAAAAAAGGCCCGCGACCTAAGTCGCGGGCCTTTCTCGTTTTACAAGTACCCCCAAGGGGAGTCGAACCCCTGTTTTTGCCGTGAGAGGGCAATGTCCTGGGCCTCTAGACGATGGGGGCAGATGTGGCCGCTTCGATGAATTCTGTCGATCGCCGCCTTGCGGCGAGCCGTCAGAATCACCGGCCCAGTGTCTGTTTTCTATTCGATGACGCGTCCAAAGTCAAGCAGCCGAAAGGAAACCGGGGCACATGTCGCCGCGACTTTCACGGGAACCCCGGAGTTTCGATACAGCCGCTCGGATCGATATTCGCGGAGTCACTTTCCGGGGGGCCGATCGATCCCGGCTCAGGCGGAATGCTGCCGCAGGAAAGCAATTTTCTGGCGGATGGCTCCCAGGTGATAGGCGACGTGGGTGACCGCCCCGATCGCGCCGCCGATCTCTTCCAGTCCCGCCGTTCCCCGTTGCTCGATGACCTGCGTCAGCTCCTGATACGCGTTTCGCAGCTGTTCCTGCAACTTTGTCCAGCCTTCCTCGTCGACCGAGGAGGGCTGCCAACTCTGGTTCCAGTCACGCAAATTGCGCTCGCCGCGGATCCAGGCGGCGGACTGTTCCAGCCCGAAGAGAATATGTGCGGCCTGAGCCGCGATGCTGGTCCCGGCGATCGGTTGCGAGGCATGCTCCGCCGAGACTTTTGCCAGCGTCCCGAGAAGTCCCCCTTCCGGTCCGGGGTCGGTGAAGTAACTCCACTGGGCCGCCCCTTCAAAGGCCTCGCGCAGGACACTCAACACCTGACCGTTGGCAACGTCGATGGTGGCTGTCATGGAGCATTCCTCGCTGGCAGGGCGTTCGATCGAATCCAGATTGATGGGGGGCATATGTTTACTGTCACGAAGTTCTTCCGCCGACAGGTCCAATTCGCACCCTTCAACCGGATTGGACGGTGAAGGGACGCGGCGGGTTCGCGCGGTTCCCCAACCATAACAGGTACGTCGAGAAATCGTCGCGGCTCCGGGCACGCGGCTTGCAATCATAGCTACTTCCGGGCCGTGGCTGCAGAGGAGCATTCGCATGTTCGTCAGAATCTGGCGGTTCGTGACGTTGATGTTCGTCGCCTTGAGCATGGCGATGGCGTTCGCGCATCTGCTGCAGATGCCGCCGCGAATGCGATTCGACGGCCCGCTCTGGCTGCATTCTCAGCAGCTTTTCGAATACTTCGGCCCCCCGGTCGGTGCGATTCTCGAAAGCGGAGCATGGATTTCCGCCGTGATCCTCTGCATTCTCGTCAGCCGGCGTCGGGCGGCGTTTCGCTGGACACTGGCCGCGGCCCTGCTGGTCGTCTCCGCGCATGTCCTCTGGTGGTGGTATGTCAATCCCGCCAATCAGCAGATCGCGCAGTGGACTCCCGAGACGCTCCCCGCCGATTGGAAGGCCTGGCGGGCACAGTGGGAGTACACCCATGCGGCGCGAGCCATCCTCCAGATCGTCGGCTTCGCGGCCCTTGTCATCTCCGTGCTCCTGGAGACACCAGGAGACCCCGCGCGACCTCACGATGTCGAGATCACGCCGGTCACTCGTACTACTGCGGGCTGACGATCTCCTCACCGTTGTGACGCGGCTCGTGGAGGGATGACGCGGGTTGGTGACGGCCACGTCTTCCCCCTGCGGCGGCTGTTAGCCGCCAGCGAAACGGTCGCGCGGGTGAGGGTGATTGCCACGCGCGCATCGTGCCATCATGTTCCGGGGCGTGTCCGAAGTGACATGGAGACGTTGAGTCGCGGCCCATCCGGACGCGCTACCCGCGCTCGCTCCCCACGTTCCCGCGAATGATCCGAATGGAATCCGTCCCTCAACCCGAAAGCTGCTCGACGTCGGGCAGCAGGAGTTCCGGCATCGATGCCGAACGGCTGTGCGGGAGCGGCAGGTTGTCCACCGGGCGGAACGTGAACACCACCGAAAGCTTCGTCTCGTTCGTCCGGTTCTTTCCCGCCGCATGAAATGTGCGGCAATGGAAGAACAGGACATCCCCGGGCTGAAGTTCGACGGGGATCTTGCGGGCGATCAGCTCCGCATTTTCCGGCAGTTCCGGGCGAAGAAACAACGCTTCATCGAACCGGTCGCGCGAGAACGCCATCGTATGCGTGCCGGGAATGACATACAGGCATCCATTTTCCGGACGCTCGCTGCCGAGCGCCAGCCAGACGCTGATCAGGTCGGGCCGCTGATACGACCAGTAGCGAATGTCCTGATGCCAGAGCGTGTCGCTGCTGAACTGCGGCTGTTTCGTCATGATGCAGTTGTGGTGCGCGAGCGGCATGACGGCCCGCGTGCCGAACAACTGCTGCAGACGCCCCACGATTGGCGCCGCGGTCACAAAGCTGGTGAAGACGGGGTGGCGGCCGAAGGCGTTTTTCAGCCGGCGGATTGTCCGGCCGCCTTCGGCATCACGGGTGGGGGGCGCACCGGGGTAGTGCAGGTCCGCCTCGAACTCCACTGGCTCGATCTCTCCCGCGAGACCGGCGCGGGTGGCGGCGATCATCGCCTCGCGCTCGGCATTTCCGACCATCCCCCGAATGATCGCATAGCCATCGCGGTGGAACGCTTCGCACTCTTCCGGCGAAAAACAGGACGACACCGCGAGTCCATTCAACGAACCGATTGTCTGCGTCGACATCAAACGAAAAACCGTGCCTTCCGTGTCTCTTTTGCTGGTGGAGTCGTCAGGAAATCGCGACTGCCGCGGAGTTCCGGCTCACGCAGACTTCCTCGCGCTGCGAGGAAGAGATCGCTGGGGTCGGAGAAGGTTCGCGCAAGCGCCGCCGCAGGCGTACACGCGCTGCGCTGGCGGTCCGGACAAAATTATATCTCGCGTGCAAAATGTGTTCTATCCTGTCAGCCGTCCGCCGGGAGAACCGGGGAGCCCCGCGCTCAAGCTCGGCTGTTCAGGGGATGCGTCAACCGGTGAAGGCGCGGCTGAGCAATCGGCCGCACCAGACTGCGGGCAAACCCAGCAGAAGGTTGCCCGCGATATTGAAGAGGGCAAGCCGCACCTCGCGTTCCCGCAGCAGTTCGACGGTCTCGTAGCCGAAGGTGGAGAACGTCGTGAATGCCCCCAGAAGCCCGGTCGCGAGGAACAGGCGGAGTTCGGGATTCATTCCCCGCCGGTCGACAGCGAATCCCATGAGGAAACCGATCAGCAGGCAGCCGAGCACGTTGACGGCCATCGTTCCCGCCGGCAGAAAGGCGGGAAACCGCCGGTGTATCATCCCGAACGCGACGTGCCGCGCCATGGCCCCGCAGGCCCCTCCCACACCGACGATCAAGAGTTCCCGCATCAGGTCCGTGTTGCTCCGCGGAGAAAGTTTGCAACCGGGCGCTCCCGCGCCGTTGCATCCGGTCACCAGTCCTCAGGATTGAATCAGAAACGTGCCGCGGCGGGGAGCCCTATTTGCCGCCGATCTTCCACAGATGAGCGTCGCTGCGGAAATAGAGCGCTCCATCGGCAGCCGCCGGAGTGGCGAGAATCGTTTCGCCCAGTTCATTTGTGGCGACAATCTCTCCCTTCGTCTCACCCGGCTTGACCACGTGGGTGGTCCCCTCTTCATTGACGTAATACAGGTGCCCGCCCGCGACGAGAGGGGTTGCGCTGTAGGGGCCTTTCAGCCGCAGTTGCCAGCGCATCTTGCCGTCGGCAAGGCTCGCGCAGGCGAGGACTCCGGAGCGGTTGACGGTGTAGACGTGATTCTCAAAAACGATCGGGCTGGCCGTTGAAGGACTGAGCCGCCCTTCTTTCCACAGCACCTCGGGATTCAGGCTTCCCTGGGGCAACCGCAGCGCGGTGAGGCCTCCTGAAGGAGCAAGAATCAGGTCGGCGGCCACGGCGGTGGAGGAGATCGTCGAACAGCCTTCGGGAAAGCTCCAGACCTCTTCGCCTGTCTCCGGTGCATAGGCGGTGAGCCCTTTGCCCGATTGCAGCAGCACCAGATCCTTCTCGGGACTTTCGCCACGGAGAATGGCCGGAGAGGTCCAGTTCGAGGCGCGCGGGCGGTTGATCTTCCAGCGGCCGATACCGGTCGCGACATCGATGCCTGTCGCAAACGAATCTCCTTCGCTTTCCACCTGCACAATGACGGTCTTGCCGATGACGATCGGCGAGGACGCCATGCCGAGACTGTTGCTGGCATTCGGTGAGTCGTACGTCAATCCGCGGAACCATTGCAGATTGCCATCGAGGTCGAGGCAGACCAGGTCATTACTCGAATAGAAGGCGAAGATCCGCTCCCCGTCGCTGGCGGGAGTGGGAGTCGCGACGCACATCTTCGGGTGACACATTGTCCGGCCGGTCGCCCAGAACTGGCGCTCCCAGAGTTTTTCTCCGGTTGACGAGTCGAAGCAGAGGACGTGCAGCCGGTCCTGACGATAGCCGCTGCTCGCTGTCAGAACGACCCGGTCCCCGATGACGATGGGACCCGAAAGCCCCCGTCCGGGAAGATCGGCGGTCCAGGCGATGTTCTTTCCCGAGTCGCGATTCCATTCGAGCGGGGTGGTCTCGTCGTGCGCGACCCCCGTCGCATCGGAACCGCGGAACTGCCGCCAGTCGGCTCCGCTGCCGCAAAGGACGCAAGCGAGTGCAAGAACCGGCAACGCTGTCGAACGTCTCATGACGATTCCTTCATCAGGGCAGCAGGGGAATTTCGAGAAGTGCCGTCGCGCTTCAGGTCCGCGGGCGGACCCGGTTCGTCCCTTCGTGACTTCAGTTTGCGCTCGCTGATTTCAACGTGGGCCGGGCCTTCGAGAGGATCGCGGTGCCGGCAGAATCACAGACGCGAAGCTGGAACTGCCAGCGCTGCGCCCAGTCGTCCTTCTGCTCGTTCTGACAGACCTTCAACAGGATCTGGTTCTTCCCCGGTTTCAGTCTGGCCCGCACCTGATACTGGTCGAGCTGCATGCCGCGATGGTACTCCTGACGGCCGAACAGATACTCGCCGTTGACCCAGAGTTTCCAGGCGTTGGGTGTCCCGAGGCGGATGTCGACCTCCTGCGCAGCGTCGGTGATGAACTCGGCGAATGCATAGGTCACCGCTCCCTTATGCGGAGCCGTTTCTTTCGCAAGGTCGAGGATTCCATAGTCGTGGGAGGTCTGATGACTTTCCCAGGTGACGTCTCCCTCCTTGCCGGGATAGCGGGCCGCGAGGTCAATTTCGATTTCGGGAGGATATGGGACGTCGAAACCCTTCATGTCCGTGTTGTCGAAAGGGCCGATCAGCTGCCAGTCGAGAATGAAGCCGAAGTGGGCCGGGAGATCCACCCTGTATCCGAGCTTCTCCAGCGGTTTGATAATCGCCTTGATCTGGTCATCATCGCGAGCACCGACGAGGGCCTGCTGGTACAGCGACCGGGCGGAGTTCGCATCGGTTTCTTCGGCGGCCCTGGCGGCGGTGAGAAGCCGCTCAACGGCGTCGCGCCGGAACTCGACGCTCGGATCGTTCAGCATGCCGGGGATCAGCCGGTCGGGAAGTTGCGGATCGACCCGCGTCAGCCATTCGAAGGCGAGCCGCCGGGCACGGGGATTGTGCTCAGTCTGCCGAATGAACTTCTCGAGTTCGGCGGCGGGGAGCGACCGGTTCTGGCGAAGTTGCCGATCCGCGAGCGTTTCGAAGGCGCTTCGCAGCCAGTTCTCGGCCAGTGGATTCGCATCGTCCAGTGCCGAGAGGACGGCGATCAGATCCGGGGATTTCGACGCGATCAGCTCCTGCCAGGCGGCGGCGGCTTCGCGGTTTCCCTGACCTTCCGGGCCGATGTTACGAATCGTCTGCAGCAGTTCGGGAAGTTCGGCCGCTGAGGTGAACTCCGCAAACATCAGCGGCACGCACGCCAGAATCAACGCCCAACGTCGACAGCGGTCCAGCATCGATCGCCCCCCGGTCGAATGAATCGTATCAGTCATATCAACGGCGGCGATTGTATCATTCCGGATGTCGCTGCCAAAGGAGAAGCCGCGGATCTTTCGCCACTTCCGCAACAAAAGTTGCATCACCCGTTTCGCCCGGCTCGATGAGCACCCGGCAGCGGGGAGAGGGGAGAACTCTCCAGATTCCGGATCTCCTTCGCTCGCCCCGTAATCCTTCGGTCCAACCCACCGGGGGGGCGAATCGGACATCGCTGTTTGAATCAACCGGTTCCTCTCTCCACGCATCGATGAGCGCAATTGCGAGCCTGCGTTGACCCCGCTAGAATAATGATTTGTACGCTGCAGGAGCGCAGGATGCGGCAGGCGTCGCCGCCGCTCTCCGCGGCGAAATCACGGATGCGGCTAGCTTTATGATGGCCCGACAAAGCCCCCTGTACTGGTCGTTTGGCGTCGGCACCTGGTTCGGCACCAGCGTGCGGATCAGCGTCTTCTTCCCGGTCATCCTGCTGATCCTCTGCCTGCGGCTCGAAAATTTCGCTCTGGGGGCCGTCGTTTCCGGAATCCTCTTCGTTTCGGTGCTGCTCCACGAGTTCGGGCACGTGTTCACCGCACGCGCCACCGGCGGCTCGGGAGACGAAATTCTGATGTGGCCCCTCGGGGGGCTCGCGTTCGTCGAACCGGCGCGGAACTTTCAATCGCAGGCCCTGACCTCGCTCGCCGGGCCCCTGACGAACCTGCTGCTCTGCGCCCTGTCGCTGCCCTGGGTTCTCTCGGCGTCGCTGGGCAGCTCGGCGTGGAATCCCCTGGTGCTGCCCGCGGTGGACCTGCAGGTGGACGCAGTCGCCGCGGTCATGCTCCTCACCTTCTCCCTCAACTGGATGCTGTTGCTGCTGAACCTCGTGCCGATCTTTCCCCTCGACGGTGGCCGGGTGGTGCAGGCGTGGTTGAGCCATCACTGGGGGGCGACGAGTGCCGCAGAGATCTCGATCCGCATCGGTCTCGTAGCTGCCGTCGCGCTGGGCATCACGGCGGTGCTGACCGAGACGATGTGGCTGCTGGGGCTTTCCTTCTTTGTGATCCTGATGGCTTTGCAGGAATTCCAGCGGGTGCAGGCCGGCGAATACTACGACGACTCGTTCATGGGGTACGACTTCTCGCAGGGGTACACGAGCCTCGAAAAGTCGCAGCCGGTCGCGACGGAGCCGAAGCCGAGCCGATTCCGCCGCTGGCTGGAACGCCGCCGGGCCGAGAAACGCCGCCGTCAGGAACAACTGGCCCTGGAGGAAGAAATGCAGCTGGATGCCCTGCTCGCGAAACTGCACGAGCACGGGATGAGCGCGCTGACCGAAGCGGAAAAACGCCAGCTCCAGCGCGCGAGCGCCCGCTACCGCGACAAGGGCAAGTCCGCCAGCTGAGCTGACCGGTGTCTGTCGCGAAACTTCGGACCGCTTCCTCTCTCTTCCGCCTGACCTTACGCTTCGCTTGCGCCTGACTGCTCAGGTCCGGTGCCGCAGGGTCGATCGGGCTTTGTTTTTCTCGTCTGATGCAGCCCCGCGTTCGCCCTGCGCGCCGCGCATCGGATGCTCGCATCCTGCCTCTGTGTGAGCCTTCGTGCCGGTTATGGGCAGGAGGGATTTCCCTGCAAGTTGCGAGTTTCGGGAGAGTTGTGCCCTCTTCGAGGCCGCACAATCGACACAGGAGGCCAATCGGAACGGCTCCGGCCGTCACGAGTGGGTTGCAGAATTTGCGTGACCCGATCGCGTGACCTAGAGTTCGCTTGGTTTCCGAAATTCGGCCGAGGAGAGCCGCATGGCCTTGCACACTCTGTCAACAACCCGCGATTCCGAGCTTCCTTCTCAATCGGAGCAGGCCGCCGCACCGTCTCAGCACTGGAACGAAGCGGCGCTCGAAATGCTCAACGAGTATGCCGTGGTGCTCGGGGTCCCGTTGACGTGCGTCGAGGTCGCGACCGGCAAGGTCCGTGCGCGGACGCAGCCCGACGAGCCGTTCGTGCTGCCGAAGATGGTCCAGGAGAAGCTCAGCGAGTCCCGGGAGCCGCGGATCTTCGACCTGAATACCGGCGTCGCCTGGTTCTCACTCCCGCTGCCGCGACTGGAAGGTATTCCCGTCGTCGCGGTCGGATTCATGCTGCAGCGTCCCGGCGTGCGGCCGAACGATCTGATCGTCGCGGCAAGCCAGGCCGACTGGTCGCAATCGCAGCTCGACGCCTGGCTGGAGCAGTTGCCGGTCTGCACGCCGCGCACTCTGTTCCGCTTCCTGGCGGCGGCAGTCAACCTCTCGGTGCAGCAGGACCAGGAGTCGGCCCTGCGCAAGGAAGTCGACGACCTTGCGACGCAGCTCGAATACACCTACGAAGAAATCTGCCTGCTGCATGCGCTGACTCAGAACCTGCAGATTTCGCGGGCTCCGCGCGAGCTGGCCGAGCTGGCGCTTCAGCGGTTGCATTGCCTGATCAAGGCCGAAGCGCACGCCATCTGGCTCGATGACCCCAAGGGGGGAGCCCACTTCCTGGTCGAAGGAGACATCCCCTTTGACGAGTTGGGGATGGCCCGGTTCATTGCCCGCTTCGAGGGGCACGACTGGTCGCGTCCGCTCGTCAAGAACCGCATCAAGGGGACACTGCTTGGTGCTGATTATCCCGGCCTGCAGAACATCATCGTTGTCTCCATTGCCGAAGGGATGCACCGCAGCGGCTGGCTGGTCTGCTGTAATCTGTCGCAGGGACGTGAATTCGGAACCGTCGAAGCACGCCTGCTGAGTTCCATAGCCTCGATCCTCGGAACTCACGGCCGCAACATCGATCTCTACCGCCAGCACGACGAACTCCTCTTGAGCTTCGTCCGGTCGCTCGTGTCGTCGCTTGATGCCAAGGATGCCTACACGCGCGGTCACAGCGAGCGGGTCGCCTTGATCGCCCGCCGCATCGGCGAACAGTTGCGGCTTCCCGAAGAAGATCTGTACGACATCTATCTGGCCGGGCTGCTGCACGACATCGGCAAGATCGGCGTCGACGACAGCATTCTCCGCAAGCCGGGCCAGTTGACCGACGAAGAGTTCAAACAGATCCAGAAGCACCCGATCATCGGGTACAACATTCTCGCCGGCATCAAGAATCTGCAGGCGGTCATTCCGGGGGTCCGGCATCATCACGAGGCCTGGTCGGGTAAAGGCTATCCCGATGGTCTCGCCGGGGAACAGATCCCGCTCATGGCCCGCATTCTGGCGGTCGCCGACAGCTACGACGCAATGGGGAGCGATCGCCCCTACCGTAACGGCATGCCGATCGAAACTCTCGAAGGCATCCTGCAGCGCGGGGCCGGGCAACAGTGGGATGCGAGAGTCATCGAAGCGTACTTCGCGGTCCGCGATGACATCAAACGGATCTGCGAGACCTATTCGCCGAACAACGGCAACCTGCTCCGCGTCGGCGGCTTTGACGAGCAACTGTAGTCGTCCGCCTGATCACGGCTCGTTTTCCGGATGAGGAGGCGGACTCAGCAGGTCCGCAGGACCGCGGCGACGAGATGTCCCCCGAAGCCGTGCGACAGCTTCAAGGCGGTTTCAATCCGCCGGGCGCGCGGGACGAGCGGTGTGTAATCGAGGTCACACTCGGCATCCGGTTCGCGCAGATTTGCCGTAGGGGGGATCACGTTCTCCCGCATCGCGAGTACCGTCGCGGCCAGTTCGACGCTTCCTGCCGCCCCGAGCAGATGCCCGATCGTTCCCTTGAGGCTCGAGCAGGAAGCCCGGCGGGCGCTTCCCCCCAGTGCGGCCTTCAGGGCCAGCGTCTCGGTTCGGTCGTTGTCGCGGGTCGCCGTCCCGTGCAGATTCACGTAATCGATCTCGTCAGGAGCGACGTTCGCGCGGCGAAGCAGGTCCGTCACCAGTCGCGGCAACCCGACCGGCGGCGACTCGACCCGCGCCATCCCGGCCAGATCGGCGGAAGCCCCCGCCGACAACCACTCGGCATACGGGCGAGCGCCTCGGGCCAGCGCCTGTTCCTCGCGTTCCAGCACCAGGATCGCAGCCCCTTCGCCGACAAGAAAGCCGTTGCGACGGCGGTCGAACGGACGGCACGCCTCTGCCGGGTCGTCGAAACCCTCCGCGAGCACCCCCAGCCTTCGATACGAGGCCAGCAGGGCCGGTTGAAGTGACGCGTCACTGCTCCCGGCGAGGACGACATCGCAATGGCCATCAGCAATGAGGGATGCCCCCCGAACAACGCTCAACAGTCCCGTCGCACAGGCCGCCATCGGGCAAAGGGCTGCCCCCTGCAGGTTCAACTCCCGGGCAACCCAGGCCGCGGGGGCGTTCGGCATTGTCTGCAGCCAGAAGTCTTCGGGAAGCTCTGCATCCTTTTGTTGCCGGTATGCAGCCAATGCCCGGGCGAACGTCGTGAAGCCTCCCTTGCTGGTGCCGACAACGCAGCCCACGCGCGAGCGATCGTGCGGGAGTGACAGCCCGGAATCGTGAAGCGCTTCGCGCGCCGCGCGAAGCGCGTAGGAAATCACCGGGTCCAGATCAGCCGCATCACGGCTTTCAACCGGATGGAGTGCCGGTACAGGAGCCCCCGCGCGGAACGCCGGAAATCCCGAGTCGCCAGTGAGGAATTGCTCGCCCGGTTGCCGGGGCGCCTCCAGCCAGCGCACGGCACTTTGACCCTGCCGCAGGCCGCGCCAGCTTGCCTCCCGATCCCCCCCGAAGGGGGTCACCATTCCCACGCCAGTGATGACGATTCGCGAACGCGACGACACGGACATCCTAACCACGTCGGGCCGAGCGACAGACAGCGTAAAGTGCTCCCGAGAAGAGCAGCCCGACGACGAGCCCTTCGACGACGTAGTTCTTCTCCTGCATCGATTGCGGGGTGTCGATGACGTTCGAGTCCGCAGCCTGGGCGACGACCGCGAGCGAATCCCAGCCGGCCTTACACACGCCGGTCAACGCACCGCCGGCAAGCAGGGCCATTGCCAGGAGCAACGCCGGCGTGAACCGTCGCAGGATCAGGCAGCAGGATTTCACTGGCGAACGGGCGGGGATTCGTGACAACATCGGCTCTCTTCTTTCCCGGCGGAGTCCGCCCGGCTTGGTGATCGGCGGCGGGCCACTGCACGTCCCGCGTCGGGGCCGCCTAGAGAAAATTCTGAATCGGCGCCCGCAGCGCATGAAACTGCTGGCTGGGAAGCCACACCGTATTCCAACTCGCCGAGCGGGCCCGCATGCTCCGCGAATACTCGTCCACCCAGATTCCGAAGAACGCATATTGGCGATCGCGAAACTTGAACAGGTCGCGGAAGCCCTGCGCGGCTTTTTGATCGACGACATTATAAGCGAAGACCAGCAGCGCCCGAAAACCACTTCCGAACACCTGTTGCCAGCGGAGCAGACTCGAAATGTCCTCCTCCGTGGTCCAGTTCTCCCAGCGGTGTCCCGGGCCGTTTCCCGAAGGAAACCGGCGGCCTTTCACATCGACGAGCAGATTCTCGGCCCGGCTCGAATAGACGATGAAGTCCATCGACTTCAGTGAAGCGTCCTGGAGCAGCGCCCGCCGCGTTTCATCAACGACGACGTACGGCGTCCGCACTTCCCGCAGGAACTCTTCGAATGCCTGGTCGTAGTGATTGTCACGCAGCATAAGCCCCCCGGCACTCGGGACACTTCGCTCCGGATCAAAGGGCACCGGCCCGGCGGATCTCCGGCCCGTCCTCCACGGTACACCTGTTTATGTTAAATCGACAGTTCGCGCCGCTCAAGCGGTCTCTTCCGCAAGAATCGCGGCAATCGCGTCACTCAGCCCCGCTTCCGGGACACTCGTCTGTTCCTTGCGGCGGAGATCCTTCACTTGCCAGGTGCCGCTCGCGAACTCGTTCTCGCCGGCGATTACCGCCACGCGGAATCCTTTCCGGTCCGCGTATTTCAGCTGCTTGGGCAACGGCCGCGCTTCCGGGAAGACTTCCGTCGGAATCCCCGCCTGCCGGAGCACGCGTCCGATTCGCAGGTAATCGGCGGCCCGTTCCGCCTGAAACGCGAGGACGATCACCGCGGCCGGAGTCGCAGCGGGGGGGATCTGCCCGAGTTCTTCCATCGCCGCGAGCAGCCGATCGAGCCCCAGGCTCGCACCGACACCGGGGAGTTTTTCGCGCGTGAACAGGCCGGCCAGGTTGTCGTAGCGGCCGCCGGAGCAGACGCTGCCGATCCCCGGCAGAGCACTCAGAAAGGTCTCGTAAATCGTGCCCGTGTAGTAGTCGAGACCGCGGGCAATCGAGACGTCGAGACCCACCCGCTCCGCGGCAATCCCGGCGATTTCGACGGTACGGCACACTTCCCGCAGCCGGTGGACGCCGAGTTCTCCCGTTTCGCTCCCCTGGAGAAGCTGGTCGAGGCGGCTGAGAATCTCGTCGTTCGAAAGTCCCGAGGAAGGTTGCAGCCGGGCCAGCTCCAGGATGCGGTCCGCCTGGGCCGTGGTCATGCCGACCCGCTCGGTCATCTCGGCAAGAACTCCCTCGGGGCCGATCTTCTGGAGTTTGTCGAGGGCGCGGAGCACTCCCGTCGCCTGCTCGCGCAGTCCCAACTGGTCGAGCAGGCCGTTCAACACGAGGCGGTTGTTGACCCGGATCGTAAAGTCGGAAACCCCGATCTCGGCGAGCAGGTCGTGAATGACCATCAGCGTTTCGATATCGGCGGTATTCGAATCGGTGCCGATGGTATCGAAGTCACACTGCATGAACTCGCGGAAGCGGCCTTTCTGCGGTTTCTCGGCACGCCACACGGTCCCGATGTGATACCGCTTGAAGGGGGTTCCGATCTCCGACAGGTGCTGAGCGGCAAACCGGGCAAAGGGGACGGTCAAATCGAACCGCATCGAGACATCCCGCTCGCCCTGATCGGTGAAGCGGAACATCTGCTTGTCCGATTCCTCGCCCCCCTTGCCAAGCAGGATCTCGGTGTATTCGAGGGCAGGGGTGTCGATCGGGCTGAAGCCATAGCTGCGGTACACCCGCCGCGCGATGTCCATGATGCGCTCCCGCGCCATCATCACGGGGGGGAGAGAATCACGGAAGCCCTTGAGCGTTTGCGGTTTGATCAGATCGTTTGCCACAGGTTCACTAACATTCGCTGATGGTTTCGATGAGCAGGCGGACTTCAGGTTCTCGGGGACTGCATATCCTTCACCCCGCTGCTCGGCTTATTGTTTTGAACGCATGCTCCCGGAGGGATATCGGAGGACCCGGACGAGGACCGGACAATCTATTCCGGTCGGCGGTTCGGGACGCTGTTTCGACCGCTCCTTCGAAGCGACGCTGCCGATGCAACAATGACTTCGTGCTCCCGAAGGAGAACTGCAGCCGCGGGAAAGTCGGGATCAACCGTTCAGCAGCGGCAACTGCATTCCGGCGGGCGGGCTCCCGGCTACGGGTTCACGCGGCGGCAGGATGGCCTCGGCGTATTCCCACACCTGTTCGGGAACCTCAAAAAACTTGTCAAAGACAAAGTCGTTATCGTACTCGCAGTGGTCGGTGCTGTAGTTCCGGCAGATCGCGGGGCGATTGTGATAGATGCCGCACCGGTTGTCGCTCATCAGATACTGGCAATCGCCGTACACCAGCAGGAACCAGGCTCCCTCATCCACGAAAATCGCGCAGCGTCCATGCGCCAGGTACCACCGCAGATTGTCGAAATCGTCCCAGTTCTCGGGCTTCGAGATTTCGAGCGTGAAATAGCGGCAGCAGATGGCGGAACAGTGCGTACACAGGACTTCGCCCGGTTTGAGGTGTTCCCGTTTGACGGTGAACGTCGGCATCAATCTCTCCTTGTGAGTCCCGCGTCGCTGTGGACCGGCGATTCCTCCCGGCGAAACGCCCCGTCAAATGAATTCCGGGAGGGCGAAATCTCAATATCGAACGCGGACAGCGGCGGCAGATCCTGAGGAGTGCCGCAGAGGCAAGTCACCCCCGCCGCTCGCCGCGCCATTGTACTGCGATCAATCGCGAGTGTGTATCCAGCACGGATCTGCCGGTTCTGCATGGGGGAACGGGGGTTCTGGCGTGCAAGTTCCCGCTTTCTGCTTGACCCGCTGCGCGAGCGCAACTTATGATGGTTAGGGACTTCTTGGCAAATCTTCTTGTGGATCTCCGTGCAAAGGTCAGGGGAGACGGAAAATCTGTCCGTCGGCCGGAATCCCGTCACATTCGTTGCGATTCCTGCGATCGGAGACGGACTGCCGAACGGCGGGGGAGACAGCCGATATTCCCGGAAGTTTCCCCGAGAAGTGAGGCGGCCGCAAGAAAGACTTGCGCATTCGCCTCGCGAATGACGTAAAGCATGAGGAAGCCGCAGGGAAATTCCGCGCGGGACGCCCCGTCCGGATGCCTCCCGCGGAGGTCATCGCGGCGGAGCCTGCGAGTATTCGACTTACGACAACCCGGCACGTTCGATGGCCGCCTCGTCCACGGGGACGAGCGGCTTTGCCTGCCACGAAGAGAGTTCCGGCAGGACCAATTGGTGGGAGCCGTTCATGAATATTTGGGGAAAGGTCTTCGTCTGGCTCGTGGTTCCCGCGGCACTCGCCGCGATGGTGCTCACGACGCAGATGCTCGGGGTTCGCAACAGCTGGTGGAAGCAGGTCCTGGCCCAGGAAGAGCGAATCAAGCAGAACGAAGAGCTGCTGAAGCAGAAGCGAATGGAACTCGCCGCCGCCCGCGCCGCGTATGATCGCACCATGCTCGGCTGGGACCGTTACTGGACGGATGTCAATGCACAACCCGCCGGAGACGGCCAGGGGGGCCTGGTGCTCAGCCTCGGCGCGGCGGATCTGGTGACCCGGGATGCCGACGGGAACGAAGCCGTTCCGCTTGTGTATGCCTTCCAGCCGACGGCCGAAGGGGGCTACAAGTACGTGGGCGAGTTCAAGGCGGCCCAACTTGACCGCGGCCAGTTTCTCCCCAACTGGCGGTTCCGTCCGGGCGACGATGCCGACTGGCGTGCCGGGGCGAACTGGCGTGTTCGCACGATGATTCCCGCTGCCGAGCGGACCCGCTTCAGCGATCTCGAAGTCCGCTTCGCCATTGCGGACGAGGCGTTGAGTGCCCGCCAGGCTGATGTGCAGCGGCAGGAAGGGCTCGCGCGGCTTGCCGCCGAACATCTCGCCCTGCGTGTTGGCGAGATCGAAGGCTTTGAAGAATTGCAGGGGAAAGAAGCGGAGCTTCCGCTGGAAGTGATTCAGGGAACCCTGGCAACACTGCTTGCCGAAGAAGAGATCCGCAACCAGTTGCTGGCCGAAGTCGACCGACTCCGGCACGAACTTCACGAGACGACGAAAAAATTCAGCGACATCACTCGGCAAAACGAGCAGTTGGCGCAGAGCCTGCCTGCGGCTTCGGAATCGACGACTGCCACCGCCAGGCTGTCGGCACGCTGAGTTTCCCGCGGCCCGTGCTGCTTCACCGGGCAATCCGCAAGTTGCCACCGGCTCTGGAGCGATCACCGTAGGGAGACGGATAGCCAGATGGGCATTTACGATCGCGATTATTACCGCGGCGCTACGCGCGGTTCCAACCTGCTCAGCGGAGAGGCATCGGTCGTCAAACGACTGATCGCGGCCAGCGTCATCGTTTTCCTCCTGCAGGTGTTCGTCACCCGCATCGACCTGCCGGTGGTCGAAGGCTTCGATCGGCTTCCCGAGGCCCAGCAGGCCGAACTCCGCGCCGCTTACGGCCGACCCGTTCAGGTCATCACCGAGTGGTTCTCTCTCAATGCGCGTGATGTCGTCGAACGCGGGCAGGTCTGGCGATTGCTGACCTACGCGTTCCTGCATGGATCGCCGTGGCACCTGCTGTTCAACATGATCGGCCTGTGGATCTTCGGCCGCGGGCTGGAGATCCTCTACGGTTCGCGCGAGTTCCTGCTGTTCTATCTGACCGGCGCGGTGTTCGCCGGGCTTTGCGACATCGGCCTCTCCTACGGACTGCGCGAATTCCATGTGACGATCGGCGCCTCCGGTGCGGTCATGGCCGCGGCGATGCTCTATGCCCTCTATTACCCGACCGACCGTATCTTCGTCTTCTTCTTCCCGATCGAAGTCCGCTGGCTCGTGACGCTATATGTCGTCTTCGACCTGTACTCGATCCTGCAGCAGGCCGGGGGCGGCGTCACGGACGGAATCGCGCACGCGGCACACCTCGGCGGCCTGCTCTACGGATACGTCTACAAACGCTACGACCTCCGTTTCGGCCACTGGTTTGAATCGGGCAAGTTCTCCCGCTGGTGGAGACAGACACAGACACGCCGGCATGTCCGCGTCTATGCGCCGGAAGAAGATTCAACCAGCCTGGAAGAGCAGGTCGATGCAATCCTTGCCAAGATCAGCAGCCAGGGAGAGGCGAGTCTGAGTGACCGCGAACGCGAAATCCTCAAGGAAGCCAGCCGCCGCTACAAGAACCGCTGACTTCGTCCACGCCCTGACTGTTCCCGCCGTTGTTCCCGAATGACCGCCGTTGAATCCCGTCTCGCCCGGAACCTGCACGCTGTGAACGAGCGGCTGCGGGCCGCCTGTCTTCGTGCCGGACGCCCCGTGTCCGATGTGACGCTGATCGCCGTCACCAAGTATGCCGAACTCGACTGGGTGCGGGCATTGGTCGATCTGGGAGTTCATCACCTCGGGGAAAGCCGACCGCAGCAGCTAGCCGCCCGGGTCGAGGCACTCGCGCCGGCACCGCTCACCTGGCACATGATCGGCCACTTGCAGCGGAACAAGGCGCGGCGGACGCTGCAGAGCGCCACCTGGATTCACTCGGTCGATTCCCTGCGGCTGCTCGAAACGCTCGATCAGCTGGCGGGCGAACTGTCCGTGGAGCCGAAACTGCTCGTCGAAGTGAACCTCAGCGGCGAAGCGACGAAGGGGGGCTTTTCCGCGGACGAGTTACGCCGGAGCTGGCCGCAGATTTGCGCCGTGCGAAATGTCCGCATCGACGGCCTGATGACGATGGCCGCACTCAGCGACGACCCCGAAGAGGCGCGCCCCACGTTCGCCGGTTTGCGTCAACTGCGGGATGAGCTGCTTCCCCTGTCTCCCCAGGGCTGGACGCTGGGCGAACTTTCGATGGGAATGACGAACGATTTTGAGGTGGCGATTGAGGAAGGGGCCACCTTCGTGCGTATCGGCAGCGCCCTCTTCGAGGGGCTCGAATCCGCGGCGACCTCGTAGCTCGCGCAGCAGCCCAAAGGGGATGCGGCGGGCATCAGACAAGTTCTTTCCTCGCAGCAAGGTTCGCGGGCTCGTGATTGAACTCGAACAGACGAATGCCGGCGTGATTCTCCCGGTCCGGGCGCAGCCGGGGGGACGCAAGAACGCCATCACCGGAGAGCATCACGGGCAGTTGAAAGTCTCGGTGACGGCGGCACCGGAAAAGGGCAAGGCGAATCAGGCCCTCATCCGAGTTCTCGCGGACGAACTCGGCTTGAAGCGTTCGCAGATCACGCTCATCTCCGGCGAGACAGCGACACAGAAGAAGTTCCTGTGCGAGGGAATTGACCTCGAAGAGCTGCGCGGCCGCCTGGCGAGTCTTCTCGCGGCGGAGTGACCCGAAGCGCGCAGGAGCGTGACGGTGTGCATCGCGGGCCGTCGCGGCACTGGTTAAGTCGCGGAATGCTCCTGGAATGCCGACGCGGCGAGCGACTTCTTCTTGTGAGCGATATCCGGGCTCCCTATACTGAGCGGCAAGCGGCGGGGCGGACATTCTGTCCGCGTTTGCCGTGCTCAGCCGCTCCTCGTGCTCACCCTCTGCCAAAGGAGTCTCGATGTCCCGCCGCTCTCTGCTTCCCGTGCTGTTCTTCAGTCTCGCTGCGATCACCGCCACCGCGTTCGCGCCCCAGAACCAGACGGCATCAGTCGACTGGCCGCAGTGGCGAGGCCCCAACCGGGATGCGGTCTCCCCGGACACTGGACTGCTCAAGGAGTGGGGGCCGAATGGCCCTCCGCTGGCGTGGAAGGCGAGCGGGCTGGGGGGCGGATTCTCGAGTGTCGCGATCCACGACGGCCGCATCTTCACGATGGGCAAACGGAAGGGGAGCGTGCAGCTGATCGCGCTGGCGCTCGCGGACGGAAAGGAACTCTGGGCGACGACAGTCGCGGAAGGGGGAGACAATCCGAACGCGACTCCGACGGTTGATGGGAATCTCGTTTTTGCCATCAGCAAGCAGGGGGACCTGCTGTGTGCCGACGCGGCCACCGGAAAGGAACTCTGGCGAAAGAATTTTCCGAAGGACTTTGGCGGCAAGATGATGTCCGGCTGGGGGTATTCCGAATCGCCGCTTGTCGATGGTGACAAGCTGGTCTGCACTCCGGGGGCGAAGGATGCCGCCATTGTCGCGCTCAACAAGCGGACGGGCGAGACAATCTGGAAAGCCACGCTGCCCGAGATCGGAAACCGCGGCAAGGATGGCGCGGGTTATTCGTCCATCGTCGTCTCCGAGGCGGGCGGGATTCGCCAGTACGTGCAGCTCATGGGGCGGGGCGTGATCGGCGTCGCCGCCGACGATGGCCGGTTCCTCTGGGGTTACAACCGGGTCGCCAACGGCACCGCGAATATCCCCACGCCGATCGTGGAAGGGGACTTTGTGTTCTGCTCGACTGGATACGGAACCGGGAGCGCCCTGCTGAAACTTTCGCGCGACGGCGCGGGAGTCAAAGCGGAAGAGGTCTACTTCCTCGACGGCAAGACGCTGCAGAATCACCACGGCGGGCTGGTGCTCGTCGGAGACTACATCTACGGAGGCCACCAGCACAACCAGGGATTCCCTGTCTGTGTTGAACTGAAAAGCGGCGAGATCGTCTGGGCGCCGGGGCGCGGTCCGGGCAATGGCTCCGCAGCCGTCGTCTATGCCGACGGCCACCTCTACTTCCGCTACCAGAATGGTCTGATCGCCCTGATCGAGGCGACTCCCGAAGGCTACCGCGAGAAAGGGACCTTCGAGATTCCTGTGGGGGGAAGTCCGAGCTGGGCGCACCCGGTTGTCGTCGGCGGCAAGCTGTACCTGCGCGAGCAGGGAGACCTGCTGGTCTACAATGTCCGCAAAAAGTAGTCCCGCCGCGCGCAACCGCTCGAGTGCTGTCACAATCACCCCCGTTGCACATCCGTGTGGCGGGGGTGTTTTTTTTGAGGACACTCCCAGGTTGGAGCGCATCGCGGCCGCCTTTCGGCTGATCAACGAGGCGGCAACAAAAAACCGGGAGCCGAAGCTCCCGGTTGGTTTCGCGATGACTCGCCCGGCAATGTTGCGGGGCGACTCTCAGCCGTTCAGGCCCGGCAGCGTGCCGGTGCTGTCCCCAAGGTACGGGACGCGGACGTCCATCCGCTCGAGCATCGAGAGCCAGAGGTTGTTGAGCGGCGTCTCGTTCGGGTAGCGGATGTGCCGCCCGGTCTGAATCGTGCCGCCGCCGCGGCCCGCCAGCAGGATCGGCAGGTCGTCGTGGTTGTGGCGGTTCCCGTCGGAGTTGCCGCTGCCGTAGGCGATCATGCAGTGATCGAGCAGCGTGCCGTCTCCTTCCGGGATCGACTTCAACCGTTCGAGCAGGTACGCGAACTGGGAGACATGGAAGCGGTTGATCTGGGCGATCTTGGCTTTCTTCGCTTCGTCGTTCCCGTGGTGCGACAGGTAGTGGTGCCCGTCGGGAACATCGATGAACGGATAGGGGCGGTTGCTGCCCTCGTTCGCGAGCACGAACGTGCAGATGCGGGTGACGTCGCTCTGGAACGCGAGCACCATCAGATCGCACATGATCCGCAGATGCTCGGGGTATTCCTTCGGCGCACCGGCGGGAACGGGGAATTCGGGCGTTTCCACATCGGGAAGACGCTCGGCCCGCTCGATCCGCAGCTCGATGTCGCGAACCGCCGAGAAGTACTCGTCGAGCTTGCGGCGGTCGTTGCGGCTGATCTTGCCTTCGAGATCCGCGGCATCATCGCGGACGAAGTCGAGGATGCTCTTCCGCAGCGCATCCCGCTTCTTCCGCTGTTCGGAAGCACCATCGCCGAAGAGGCGTTCGAAGACCAGTCGGGGGTTGACTTCCTTTGGCACCGGCTGGGTGGCCGAGCGCCAGGAGATCGTCGACGAGTAAACGCAGCTGTACCCCGAGTCGCAGTTACCGGCCATCGCGCCCGCTTCGCACCCGATTTCGAGTGACGGGAGGCGGGTCTGATCACCGAGGCGTGCCGCCGCGACCTGGTCGACGGAGATGCCGCTGCGGATGTCGGCACCATCGGTCTTACGCGCCTGCGTGCCGGTGAGGAACGCCGCGAGGGCGCGGGCATGATCACCGCCGCCGTCGCCGTGAGGACGCGCCTTGTCCGCAGTCAGGCCGGTGAGGACCAGGATGTCATCGCGGTGCGGTGCGAGGGGCTCGAGGATTTTGGGAAGACTGAAGCTCGTCCCTTCCTCGGGAGGCGTCCAGTCGGCCATGTTCTTGCCGTTGGGGACGTACAGAAACGCCATGCGGTTCGGGGCGGTCCGGGTCTTCTGATCGGCCGCCGCCCACGCGGACAGCGGTCCCATCGATTCGAGCCACGGCAATGCCACCGCTGTTCCCAGCCCGCGCAGAACCGTACGACGATCAACAACGATACGCTGCGTCATGGTTTTTGCTCCAGTCCACGGCGGAAGCGAAACGGCTCACTCCGCACGATTTCAAGTACCAGCGTCGAGACTTTGTAATCGCCCTGTGCGACCGCCGCCTGAATGCGGTCGACGACAGGCCGGTCGTAGTATTCCAGTCCGCGGCCGAGTGCATAGATGAGCATTTTCTCCGTCACGCTGCGGCTGAACTGGTCGCGGTGCTCTTTCAAGATCTGCTTGAGATCGATAACGCCTTCAATCTGCCTTCCGTCTGGAAGGGTTCCACCGGCTTCAATCGGAAATTCTCCGTCTTTCGCCCGATATTGACCGATTGCGTTAAAGTGTTCGAACGAGAAGCCGATCGGATCCATCCGGGCATGACAGCTGGCGCACGAAGGATTCGCGCGATGCTGCTCCATCCGCTGCCGCAATGAGCCGGAGAGAACGGCTTCCTTATCTTCTTCGAGCTCGGGAACATCCGGAGGGGGCGGGGGAGGCGGATCACCGAGAATCTGTTCCAGTACCCAGCGGCCCCG
>Ga0180217_1000460_pt1 | contig 66473 bp, 70 predicted proteins | sample eDN3rd37CBELigOP_FD_128521 | JGI IMG/M metagenome (GOLD analysis project Ga0180217, IMG submission 128521) | Enriched Organic Plus compost microbial communities from Emeryville, California, USA - eDNA 3rd pass 37_C BE-Lig OP (version 2) (version 2) ...
ACGCGGAGCTTGGCGTCGAGGTTCGACAGCGGCTCGTCCATGAGGAACACCTGCGGCTGGCGGACGATGGCGCGACCCATCGCGACGCGCTGACGCTGACCGCCTGAGAGGGCCTTCGGCTTGCGGGTGAGGTACTGCTCGAGGTCGAGGAGCTTGGCGGCCTCTTCGACGCGCTTGGCGCGCTCTTCCTTGCCGACGCCGGCGATCTTGAGCGCGAAGCCCATGTTCTCGGCGACCGTCATGTGCGGGTACAGCGCGTAGTTCTGGAACACCATCGCGATGTCGCGGTCCTTCGGCGGGATGTCGGTGACATCGCGGTCGCCGATGAGGATGCGGCCGGCGTTGACCTCTTCGAGGCCGGCGAGCATGCGCAGCGAGGTGGACTTTCCGCAGCCGGAGGGGCCGACGAGAACCAGGAACTCGCCGTCGGCGATCTCGAGGTTCAGCTTGTCGACCGCGGGGCGGGTTCCGCCGGGGTAGAGGCGGGTTGCGTTGTCAAAGGTGACGGACGCCATTTCTTCTTCTCCTTCACCGGCAGGTACGTGCCGGACGATCCGTAGTGAATGGAATGAGCGGGGGCTTGACCCGCACGCCCCGGAAGGACGCCCGATCAGTATGGCATGTCGTGCGGCTCGAACGGAGAGATTGTCTGGGGATTTCCCAGGGTGCCTGACTACCATCGAAGGTGATCGCAAGCCCGTGCGATCGGCAGGCATCCTGAGGTGCCGCCACATGCTTTCGCAAGAGGTTCTATGCCCACCGACGATTCCCGCCCGGAGACCGGCCCGATCGACCGCCGCGAAGCGGTGCGTGAGAAGGCCCAGCAGGTGCGCGTGCAGCAGAAGCGCGCCCGCCTGATCCGCCGCTCCGCGCTGATCGCCGGAGTCGTCGTCGCGGCGGTCGCCGTCACCGCCGTCGTCGCCTGGGCGATCTCAGCGACCATCAGCCGTCCGCAGCTCGAGCCCAGCAACGTCACCGCCGACGGCTTCCCGATCACCTCCATCACGGGCGTGAGCGGCGCGAGCCTCAGCGCCGAAGACGTCACCCGTGAAGGCGAGGCCGAGAGCGAGTCCACCGCGTCGCCCGAGCCGACCCCCGAGTCCGGCGCCACCGAGTCCGCGGTGCCGCCCGTCGAGATCCGCGTCTACGTCGACTACCTCTCCAGCGGGGCCCGCGACTGGCAGCTCGCCAACGTGCAGCAGCTGTCGACCTGGGTCAATGAGGGCGCGGTCACGCTCACCTATCACCCGGTGTCGATGCTCGCCGCCAAGTCCAACGGCACGAAGTACTCGCTGCGGGCCGCGAGCGCCGCCGCGTGCATGGCGACTCACTCGCCCGACGACTTCTTCCAGTTCAACAACGAGCTGCTGTCACGTCAGCCCGCCATCGACTCCGACGGCTACTCCGACGCCGAGCTGGCCGACCTCGCGATCGCGTCGGGAGCCGACGACCCCAAGAAGGTGCGCAACTGCATCGAGGCCGACGACTTCACCGGCTGGGTGAAGGAGGTCACCGAGCGCGCCGTGGCCGGCATCCCCGACACCGACGACCTGGCGCTCACCGGCATCCCGATGATCCTCGTCAACGGCGAGGCGTACGTCGGCGCCCTCGACGACCCCGCTGAGTTCTCGCAGTTCGTGATGACGAGCGCGAGCGACGCGTTCTACAAGTCGCAGCAGACGGCGACGCCCACACCCACGCCCACGCCCTGATCGGTCGTCGGCGCACGTGCGCGCCCCGATAGACTGGGCGTCTTGCCGGCTTGGCGCAATTGGTAGCGCACCGTACTTGTAATACGGGGGTTGCAGGTTCAAGTCCTGTAGCCGGCACTGAAAGTACCTGATCAAATGACGATTTTTCGTCCTGCCCAGCGTTCATCCCACTCCGCCCTGCACGGCATTTGCACGAGAAACGCCACGCCGAGGCGGTGGCTTCGACGCCGGCGTGCTGAAGCGCGCGCGACTTTTTCTACCGTCGCGCATAGGCGATCCATGTCCACCAATCAATCCCGTCCCGAAATCCGCCCTCCTGAACGAACAGCAGGTTGCTGCCTGGCTCGGAGTCAGCCGTCGCACCGTCCAAGCGTGGCGCCTCCACCGCACAGGCCCCGCCGCAGTGAAACTGGGGGCAGCCGTTAGATACGAGCGCGAGGCCGTGCTCAGGTTCATCCAGCAGGGAGCCGCCTGATGGCTCGGCCACGCCTGGAGCCCGGCGCGCTAGGAGCTGTTCGGTTCGCGCATCGTCCGAACGGTCGTGTTCTCGCCCAGGCCGGATTGCGCGACTTCGCAGGGCGGCTTCACCATCTCAGCGCGACCGGCGACTCAGAGCAGGCACGCGCGCGACCTTCTCCTCGAGCAGCGCGCCACACTTCTCGGCGGCTCCACTACCCGCTTGACGGGTGCGTCCACGGTTGCCGAAGCCGCCGAAGCATGGCTGGCTGTGGTCGCTCGCGGTATCGAGGAGAGTTCTCTGCGCACCTATAAGAACTCACGTGACTTCATGCTGAAGTACATATCGGCTGTCACACTTGGCGACGTGAACCTGGAAGTGGTCGAGGCGCTCGTGGCCAAGGCAGCGGGCGACGCGCGCACTGAGGGAAGGGGTGATGGCACGGCGGCGGCTGAGCGGCTGCGCAGCACCCTCAGCATGGTGCTCGCATTCGCTCAAAAGCGCGGCGCAACGACATCCAATCCGGCACAAGCGGTCAAGCGCATCCCGACCGCCAGAAAGGAGGGTGCGCTCACCCCTGAAGATTGGGAGCGCTTCGAGCGTGAGCTGTGGGAGTGGCACCGCTCGTCTCACGCGGGCCAACGTACCGACGTGCGGCGGCGCCACGCGATTCTCTCGCTTTCGATGGCCCTTGGTACACGGGTTGGCGAGCTGACAGCCCTCCGGCGTTGCGACGTCGACCTTCAGAACGGATACGTGCTCATTCGCGGCACGATGAAGCCGCAAGTCGACGCCCGCGGGCGGGGCTTGCCGCATTTGTATCGCAAGCCGACGACCAAGACGTCGGATGACAGAGCCCTACCGATGACACCCATGGCGCGCAAAGTGCTGGCGGACAGACTCCGGATGGCTGGCCCGGAGCCTACGGCCTACCTGTTCTCTACCCGGAGCGGAACTGCTGTCGCCGCCAACGCGATTGCCAAGAACCTACGGCGCTTCCGCAGCGAGCGCGCATCGCTCTTCGAAGAACTCGACATCAAGCTCGAAGATGTCACCGCCCACTTGTTCCGACGTAGCGTCGCTCAGCACTTGATTGAAACGGAAGGCATCTACGTAGCTTCGCAGTGGCTCGGACACACGACCACGTCGACAACGAGAGCCGCGTATCAGCCCCGGATGAACCGGGTCCCGCAGAAGTTCGCGAACGCTGTGGGGGCTTTTGGCTCAGGTGTCGCTCCTAAGGTCGGAAGTAGTCCGCAGTAGCCGAGAGGGGCTGTCGCCAGGGGGCCCGATACAACCAGAGCGTCAGCGTCGGGACTTCCGCTCATAGTGCCTTTGGGCAAGCGAGCATGAAGGATGGTCGCGCCATCCCGTTCACCCGTGCCCGTCAGCAACCCGGATCGCCGATAACAGGATGACATTGCGGAATCGCCGCGTGTACGGAGCCCGGTTGACCTCTCGCGTGCCTCTGACGGGTTCACCACCTCAGCCGCTGAACGAGCCGTCCACGAGCATCCCAGCTGCTGCGGCTACTTGCTTCAGCCTGTCGAGCCTGATCGCATCTATTGGGGCGGCGTGGTCCAGCCACGGATTCGCACCGATGAACCAGGCGCGGGCAACATCGTCACCTTCGGCGGTCGAGACTTTCTTCCATTGCTCGTATGCGCAGCGGAGGCGTTGGGCGCTCACCGCACCTGGTTGAGGGCCGCCCGCTGCTGCCCATCCATATGGCGACATCGGGTCGTCCACGCCGGCTAGTGCCGCGACGAGGGTGCCGCCGAGGGCGTCGTTGAGGCGGCGGGCGACTTCCCTAATGTCGAGATTCACGGCGCCGTGGCGTTCCGGGTGCTGGTTCACTGCAACGTCTCAGCTGTTCCAGGCCCGGGCGGCGTGTCTGGCGTCGCGGATCGCTTCGCCGAGTCTCCCGTCGTAGAGGTATTGGATCTTGCGGGGCGGGTCCGCGTCCGGCCATTCGGCGTTCAGCCACTGCGCCCACATCCACGGCGAGTCGATGCCGATCTCCAGCCTGAGCAGCACTCGCGGGAGCCCTTTCACCACGCTTCCGTCGACGACCTGGAACGCGTCTGAACGACTCGTGCGGGACGGCTCGCTGATCTTGAAGGACGGCACGGACGAGATCATCCGAGATGTCGTTGACGGGAAGCTCAGCGTCTCCGCTGCCGCCTCATCGATCCGTGCGCAACGTACAGAACGGCAGACCGCTGCCGCTCTCTACCTCTCACATCGACGATCCTCGTCTTCGGACGCGTGGCTAACGCCAAAGTGGCTGATCGACCGCGCTGTCGCATGCCTTGGAGGAATCGACGGTGACGTCGCTGCCGAAGAGGAGAGGGGAGTTCCGGCGCGCTGGTGGCTGACCGCGCAGGATGATGCCCTCACGACGCCGTCATGGTCCAACCCTGACGGTTCTCCGGCGGCAGTGTGGATGAACCCGCCGTACAACTCATCAGGCAAGGGGCCGGGGCAGTGGACTCGTCGTGTGGTCGCCGAATGGGAAGCGGGCCGAGTTAGGAGCGCGCTGCTGCTGTTGCCGGCACGTCCCGGCGCGAAGTGGCAGCAGGAGTTGTCGCGATTTCCCCGACTTGAGTTTGAGGGGCATCTGACTTTGAACCCGGGAACGGTAATCCGGCACGAGACGGTTGGACGATCGGCAAGAGAGCTGAAGCACCCTTCGCCAGCTTGCTTATCGGTGTCGGTGTCTCGGCCAGCGAGCTGCATCATCACTTCGGGGACGTCGGCGTCGTCTACGTCGCGTTCGGCCACATCGGAGCTGAGCGCTCGCTGCGATCGTGGACGTGATGCCAACAATGTCCCTGGACCTCACACCTCGCTAGCGAAGGCAATCGATCCGTAGGTTTGGGTAAGCGGTCGCGCCGACGGGGGCACTCATGACGGTAGACACACGACTCCTCGGACCTGAGGAGGCTGCTGAATCCACAAGGCTAGTGAACGCGAAGTCGGCTCTATCGCAGCTAAGCAAAACCTTCTGCGCGTGAATAACGGCGGGATCAAGCCGCGATCGATCAAAGTCCTTCCCGCAGGCTACGCAATCAGGCGCTGATTGCGACCGTGGCTCTATCCACTCTCCCCGGCAGTTTCTCCCCGCGCGAGTAGGCAGCCAGCTGGGCGACGGCGGCGTCTGCGAGCAGCGCCATCTCGGAGCCCATCGAGCCGGCGATGTGCGGCGTGATCGTAACGTTCGGCAAGTCGTACAAGGGCGAGTCGTGCGGCAGCGGCTCCGGGTCAGTGACGTCGAGGAGGGCGTGTATCCGTCCTGTTGCGCACTCCGCCTCCAGCGCCGCCGTGTCGACGAGCGTACCCCTCGCCGTGTTGATGAGCGTCGTGTGATCCCGGAGCAAGGCCAGCTCCCCGGCGCCGATGAGGTGGTAGGTCTCCGGGGTAGCCGGTGCGTGCAGGCTGAGGGTATCGACCACCGGCAACATTTCCTCGAGACCGACAAGACGGCCTCCGGCGAGCGCGACATCGTCGGGCCGGGCATAGGGGTCGACGACCAGGCAGGTGACGTCCGTCAGGTTCTGCACCAGTTGCACGACGCGCTTGCCGATCCGTGAGAAGCCCACGACCCCGATGATGCGTCCGACGTTGCCGATCGGCCCCCACTCCGAGACATACGACCAGTCCGCGCGCATGGCGCGTGCCCGCGACGCCAGTACGTGAGCGCGCTTACCGGCAAGCACGATCGACGCGAACGTGAACTCGGCGACAGGGACCGCATTCGTGTCCGGGAGACTCGTGAGCAAGATGTTTCGGCGCCAGAGATCGTCGCTGACTATCCCGCGAACGGTTCCGCCACAGTGGATCACCGCGCGCAGTCGCGGCAGCAGCTCCAGGACCTCCCGCGTCAGACGAGGGGCATCCCAGCCTGTCAGGAGCACTTCTAGCTCCGCCAACCGTGCGAGCGGGGCATCCAAAAGCGACGTCACGTGCACCGGACCATCGAAACGGGCGTGGCTGGTGAGTAGCTCGTGACGCGCCCCGAACATGTCCGAGAACGCGCTGGCTCGCATCACCGCCATCGCCGGAGGCAGGGAGGGCTCAGAGGGTGAGGACGGCATGTGGCGCACCGATCTGCTGCCCTACGGCGCCCGACTGCCAGGCGCCCGGATCGACGGGGATCAGACTCACATCCACGTCGTCGGGCCAGGACTGCGCGTAGGCATACGTCGATCCTGCTCCCCGCAGCACTGACCCTGAGACCAGGGTGAGATCGCGTGGCACCTCGCGCGAGGAGACGGCGAAGGTCGTGAACTCGTCGCTCAGCGCGGGGAGTGTGATGGCACCCGGCTCGTCGTCGCCGGGGACGTACGCAGGATCGACCCCATAGATCTGGATGTTGGACGATATGCGGCCCGATGAGATGTTACCGAGCCGGAAGGTGAGTTCTGCGGCGGAGACCGCGGCGTCGGCGTCGCTGATGTCGAAGCGGAGGTACGAGAGCCGTCGGAAGTCGGCGCTCGCCGTGTGACGCACGTGGATGCGGGTCTCGCTGCCCCGATTCGACCACGGATCCGAATTCAGCACATACGTGTCTGCCTCGAGCGTGGCCTGCACCTGCTGCAGCGTAGGTCCGACCACGAGGCTGAGGGCGGTGGGTGCCATCGCCGTATCTTCTTTGGAGACGAACGAGATGGTGCTCGACTGCAGAGCGTCTTCTCGCACGACGAAGGTCACGGAGCTCTTTCCGGAGTTCCTCGCGCTCTCGAGGAATGCAGCGAGCTCGGCGCTGGCGAGCACGTACTCGGTACCCGCCGTCGCTCCGCCTGTTGCGGGAACGGCGAAGGACCCGAGCGGGAGCATGTAATCGGGCGCTGCGTTGTAGTGGGACTGCCAGGGTGCGACCGCGTTCACCATGTCGCCGTCGCTCCAGACGAGCGGCGCCTGACCGACGGGAACACTGATGTTGTAGACATTTCCTTCCCAGTGGTTGTCGCCGCCGTTGTCCTCCGCACCGCGACCCCGGAAGTTGTAATTGCCTCTGCCTGCGACGGTTGTGCCGCTCCACATGACGTTGTTGACGAAGTCGTATCCGTTCCACCTGTCCTCGGACGCATCGTCGAGCTTCTCCCACACGTTGTATGTGGTCGGTGCGATGAGGGTGTTGTGATAGAACTTGATGTTCTCCGCCCGGGCAGTTGCGTCGTCTTGACCGCTCTTGAGGGTGTAGGAGGGGGAGTAGCCCCGTCCGCCGGGGTGGGTCGCCTCGACGACATTGCGGTAAACGTGGATCGGTCCGGGGTAGTTGACAGTGAAGCTGATCCCGGCGCACACGTCGTACAGATGATTGCTGTGGAACGCGATGTCGGACTGTTCGGGGGACTCCAGTTCGATCCCGTCGTCCATGATGTCGTGCACGGTGCAGTGGTGGATATCGACGCCCACGCAGCGCTTGAGCCCGAAACCGTCCCACTGGCCGGCAATGAGCGAGTCAGAGATCTCGCCGCCATTCACGCGCGTCAGCTGCATTCCGTAACCGCGCCACGGGGCGAGGATGTCGGATTTCGTGGACGGATGCCGGCCGATACCGGCGTCGTATGCACCGGCCCAGACCCAGTCCTGAACGACGCCGGCGAGCAGACGTACACGCTCGATGACGAGGTCCTGTGCTTTGCCGACGGAGATCTGCCGGAAGCAGTTGCGCACCGTCACATCGGCGATCTGGACGTCGACGTGCCTGTCGATGTCGGGGCCGCTGAGCGGGTCGTCCGGGTCGAATTCTTGGGGTCCCGGAAGGTAGATGCCAGCCCACCCGCCATTGCGGATCTCGATGTCGGAGATCCGGATGTGGGAGTGGCCGTTGAGATTGAGGACGCTGTTGGCGAGTCCGACGTTGAGCCCGACGTTGTTCGGATTGTCGCCGCCGTCGAGCACCACGTAGACGTCGTCGCCATCCCGGTAGGTGCCCTCGCCGCGTGGCCGGTCGTCGAGGAGGACCTGAAGTGAGGCATACGCGGCGAGCAGGCGGTCGCAGCCGTTGCGCCCGGGCGCGCCGGTCCGCGACGCCCAGCTCGAAATCGAGTAGGTGGGGTCGGCGCCCGCGAAGGGCACAGTCGCGTGGTACACCGCAGGGCTGGTGCTGGTCGCCGCGCGATACGTGCTCCAGCGTGTGTTCGTGGTCTGCAGCTGCGGGTCGGCGCCGTCGATAATCACATGGGCGCCGGTCGCCGCGCGCAGCGTGATGGGGGCCGCGGCGGTCCCTGAACGAGGGAAGACGATGTTCTCGTGGTAATGACCGTCGGGGATCTCCACCACGTCTCCTGGCCAGGCGGCGTCGAGGGCCGCCTGAATCGTGGTGAACGTGACGGTCGCTCCCGCCAGCATTGGGCGTGATCCGGATGCGAGGAGGGCAGCGGCGACCGTGGCGCCGGCCGCCGTCAAGAATCCTCGCCGTGACAGGTTTGGCATGATGATCTCGCTTTCAACGTTCTTGCTACTGCGGACGTGTTTGGTGGCTTAGTGGAACGCGGCTCCGCCGTTCACGGCGAGGACCGCGCCGGTCACGAACCCGGCGCCGGGCGACGCCAGGTAACGCACGGCAGACGCGACGTCGTCGGGGTAGCCCGCACGACCGACGGGCGTCGCGGCGATGGTGGCTTGCTGGGCGGCTTCCGGGGTGAAGGTCTCGTGGAAGGGAGTGTCGAGAATGAGGCCGGGGGCGATGGCGTTGACCGTGATGCCCCGGGGTCCAAGCTCCTTCGCGAGACTGCGCGTGAGCCCCTCCAGGCCGGCCTTCGCGGTGGCATAGGCCGTGGCGCCCGCGCCACCGCCGTTGTGAGCGGCCAACGAGGAGATGTTGATGATGGCGCCGCCGTCGACCATGTGCCGGACGACACTTCGGATGCACCGGAAGGCGGCAGTCAAGTTGAGGTCGAGCACTGTCGACCAGTGTGCGTCGTCCAGCTCAGCGAGCTCGCGGCGCGCAATGAGTCCACCCGCGTTGTTGACGAGGACATCCACTCGTCCGTCCAGCAGTTGCGCCGCTTCCTCGACGAAGCTCGCCGCTTGATGGGGATCGCTCAGGTCGGCCCGGATTGCGCTGCACATCCCCCCGTGCCTCTCGATTTCTTCGATGAGGTCGGTCGCCTCGCGTGAGAAGTGGCTGACCACGACACGGGCGCCCGCGGCTGCGAGCTCTAGGGCGATTCCCCGGCCGATGCCGGTCGCGCCGCCGGTGACGATCACGTTCATCCCGTCCACGTCGTGCCGTGACCGGACCGTGAGTTCCTCTGTGCGGGTCGTCATGCCATGCCTTTCATCATCACTGCAGTTATTTCGTACGTGAGCGGCTGCCCGTCCAGGAACCGAATGATCTCGTCGACGATCGCGGCTCCCTGGGCATGGTGGCCGTCTATGGTGTGCCCGGCGACGTGGGTCGTGAGGATTGCGCCTGGAACGTTCCGCCATTCGCTGTCGGGCGCCAGCGGCTCGGGGTCGAAGACGTCGAGCGCCGCACGCAGTCGCCCGCTGCGGAGTTCGTCATCGAGGGCGGCTGCGTCCACCAGGGGCCCGCGCGCACTGTTCACCACCAATGCGCCGTCGCGAAGCCGAGCGAGGTGCTCTCGCCCGATGAGCCCGACGGTCGACGGCAGCAGCGGGGCGTGGATCGTGACGACATCGCTGCGGTCCAGCAAATCCTCGAGCGACACGTGCGTCGCGCCCAGCGCGCGCACGTCGTCGCCTGCGACGGCCGGATCGCTCACCAGGATCTCCGAACCGAACGCGCGCAGGAGCCTGATGACCGCTTGGCCGGTGCGACTGGCGCCGACGACGCCGACGGTCGAGGTGCGGAGCAGTCGGCCGTGAGTAGACCGCTCAATTTCTGCCCAGTCCTCTCCCGCGCGAAGTCGGCGGTCCATGTCGACGATGCCGCGCAATCCGGCAAGGATCTGCCCGACGACGAACTCGCCGACCGATTCCGCGATCACCGCAGCAGCGTGGGTGACCCGCAGCCGCGATCCGACCAGATCGTCGCGAATCACTTTCCGGACAGATCCCGCGGTGTGCGCCATCAGACGCAGCCGCGGGGCCGCATCAAGGATCTCCTCGTCGAGGGAAGGGCTGCCCCATCCCGTGACGCAGACATCGGCCTGAGCGAGCGCTGCGGCAAGCTCTTCCCTTGAGACGTCGGGGTGTACGAACTCCACGGTGGCAGTGCCCTCGAGACGCACAAGATCCTCGGGGGTCAGCATCTGAGACCGCACATGGTCCGAAAGGAGAACGATGACGCGAGCTTCAGAATTCATCGCCCCTCCTCCGCCGTGGCAGCGACGCGGAAGGGACGTACGACCACTTCCGACAGGTGAACGTGGGCGGGCAGGCTCACGATGTGACGGCACACCGCTGCGACATCCTCCGGCTGAAGCGCCCACCGCAACTCGTCGGGGTCGGGGGGCGTCGGACGCTGCGCGACCAGATCGGTGTCGGTCAGTCCCGGGTAGATCACCGACACCCGCACTCCGTTCGGCCCCTCTTCGACCTGAGTGGCGAACGCCAGCGCGGCGACGCCCGCCTTGGCGGCCTGGTACGCGACCCCCGAGCCGTCGGGGAACCTCGCTGCCGTTGAGGCGATGTGCACGATCAGCCCGCTTCGCTGCGCTCGGAAGGCCGCCGACACGGTTCGGGTCACATGGAACGAAGCTGTGAGGTTGACATCGATGAGGCGGTTCCAGGTGGCAGGGTCGATGTCACGGAGCGCCCGGTTGGGTGCGTTGGTTCCCGCGCAGTTGACGACGACGTCGAGGCGGCCGAACGCGGCGATGCTATCGGCGACCGCGCGCTCGAGGTCTTCCGGTTGTGTGGCGTCACCACTCACGGCCAGCGCCTGCCCGCCGTTGTCCTCGATCTCCGCGCGCACGAGCGCGAGTCGCTCCGGTCGTCGCGCGAACACGACGACGTTGAGGCCGTCTTCCGCGAGCGTCAGGGCGATCGCGCGGCCTATCCCGGAGCTGGCCCCCACGACGAGGACGGTGCGCTGGGCGACATCCGTCATGACGAGGCGCCGATCATCTGCGAGACGAAGCGGCGGTCGTGGAGCGTCTGCTCCAGGACGTCGTCGAACGGCAGCTCATAGTGACTGTGAAGGGTGAGGATGCCGTTGAAGTCTGTGTCGGCGAGGTGTCGGAGGATGTCGGCCCACGGCACCATGCCGTCGGCGATGCCGAGCCATTCGGATTCCCATCGCGTCTGTCCGTCGGCGTCGACGCCGGTGGCGCGCCATCCGCCGTTCTTCACGCCGAAGCACGCGAGCCAGTCGGCGACGAGATCGAGCGTCAGGCGCCATTCTTCGCGCCCTTCTTGAACGGCCTGGTTACCGGGATCGGGGTAGGCGGCGACGTGGGCGGGGTCGAGGTCGGTCAACAGCGCGCGGAGTGAGGCACCCGAGTTGTGGATCGTGCCTCCGTGCATCTGTACGGCGACTCGGGTGCCGTGCTTCTCGGCGAGCTTCGCAAGGCCCGCCAGTTCGCGCCGCGCGTTGTCGAGGACCTCCGCGTAGGGAACGCTCCCGTCGTAACGCCAGTACCCCGTGCGGATCAGTCCGATTCCCGCACCCGCGCAGGCGGCGATGATCCGTTCCGCGTGCTCAGCCCCCGCATCCGTGAGGCTCGTCGTAGCGAGAGGCACGTCGAGGCCTGCGTCGGCGAACCGCGCAACCGCAGCAGGCACGCCGGATTCGGCGTGCGACGGCGCGACCGTGTAGCCGTCACGGATCAGGAGGTCGATGCCGTCGAATCCGAGGTTAACCGCGTGCGGGGCGATCTCGTCGGGCGTCCGCCCCTCGAAGAGCTTGGTGAAGAGAGCTAGCTGCATGCCGCAATGGCCTTTCTGTACGTATCTGAGGTGTGAGTGATCAGGCGTTTACGCTGGCGGGGGCAAGCCGCGCCCGCGCGTGGGCGGTCGCAGAGTCCCTGAGGGCTGCCACGCGATCGGCCTGGAGGTCTTTCGCTAGTTGCGCAGTGTCCGCGGCTCGTTGACGAGCAGAATCGATGTCGGCGGAGATCTCGTACGCGGTCTTGAGTATCCGGTCAATACCGTCCACGTCCATGTCGAACAACCAGTCGCCGATGCCGAGATCCTCGAGCATCCACTGTTTGAGGCCAGCCTCTGCGAAATAGGGGTGCAGCGCGGGTGTGCCCGCAGCGATGCCCAGGATCACGGAATGCATCTCGGCACTGATCACGAGGCGAGACTTGGCGAAGATCGACTGGCAGCGATCGGGTAGCCAGTAATCGGGCTGATAGACGACGCGGGCGCGCACGGCAGGGTCGAGCTGGTCGAGGATCATCTCCTTCGCTGCGGTGACGTCGCTGATCGTCTCGTGCACGATGAGCACCTCACGGTCGGTGTCCTCCACCCATCGCGTGATCAGCTCGCGCGCCTGTCGTGCGTGTTCCTGTTCCCGTCCGTCGGCCCGGAACCGGTGCACGTCGAGACGAGGAACGTAGGTGAGGAACTCGCCCGACTTCAGGCCGTTCCGGGCGAGGAAATCGTGCGCTGCGGCGTCGTCACGGAGGTCGAAGCCGAAGCCGCTGTCCGGGCAGAAGTCCTGTCGCACCGCGCGCACTCCGCGCTCCGTCAGCAAGTCGAGTGAGCGTGAATCGCGCGTATACAGGAAGTCGGCAGCCCCCAGCACATCCCGGTAGAGGATGTCGGCGGGCGGGTCGATCCGATCGAACGAATGTGCCCAGATGCCGTAAGGAATACCGCGCTCTCGGGCGTACAGGAAAGCGAGGATGCGGTGAAGGTACTTCTCCCAGTCGAGCCCGTAGTACCCGAACGACAGCGTCATCCCGGAGTTCAGCACCACAGCGTCGGCGGTGTCGAACGCTGCGATCATCTCGGGGGACAAGGGCTTGCCGGCACGAAACTCCATCGGCAGTACCGTCACGTCGGTGAAGCGTTCATTGAGGTAGGCGGCGAGTTCGTCGGGATACGACGCGGCCAGGACGGTCACCTTCGCCTCGGGGAAGTTGCGGTGCAGCATCTGCAGGAAGCCGGGCGTGTGCGAGATGTCGCCGATGTTGTAGAAATTCCATCCGGTCAGGAGGAGGACGTTAGGGCGCGCGCTGTCGAGAGCTGTCATCGTGAGACTCCAGAGGTTGTCGGGGTACGGGAACTGAAGGGTGCTGCCGCCGGGGTTGCTACTGCCGGCGCTGAGGGTGCAACAGCTGATCCCGTCGCAGGAGGCATAGGAGCGGTTATCGAAAGGTTTGCGAGTAACAGGACGGAGACCGAGGCGACGCCCGCGGGGGAGAGCAGGGCCACGAGCACGGCGTACTGGAACGGAAGGAAGAGCACGCCTGCTGCGGCAGCCGCCCACAGCGCGGTGACAAGAAGGCTGCGTCCCGGCTGCGTGAGTGCCACGAGGCACATGGTCCGCAGGGCACCCCGTCCCGGTGCGGTGCGGAGGATGGCGACGGGCGCCAGCACGGACGCGACGCTGAGCATGACAGCGACGACAAAGAGTGATCCGCCGGCCAAGGGTGCGGTGCGGGTCGCAATCGCTGCCGCGATGCACGCCAGCCACGCCACGCCGAGGCTGAGGCCCGTCAAGAACCCCGCGCGGCGATGACGCCACACGGAGCGGGCGAAGTCGCGCCATCCGTATCGATCGCCGCGCACCAACGCGGCCGCAGCATCGTGGAGTGCGACGGCGGCGGGACCTGCGGTGACCAGCGGCGCGGAGGTGACGAGCCACAAGACGGTGATCCACGCGCTGCCGCTCGCGAACGCGATGACGCGGTACGCGACCGAGTCGGTTCCGAACACCCGATTCATCCCTTGACGCTCCCCTCGGTCATGCCCGCGATGAAGTGCTTCTGGAAAAGCAGGAACACGATGGTCACCGGGATGATGATCAGCATCGCGCCGGCGAGCATCAGGTCGTAGGCCTGGGAACCGTCTTCGGTGCTGCGCAGGGCGAACACGCCGACGACGAGGGTCCTTAGCTCTGGGGAGGCGAGGGTGAACACGTAGGGGATCTGAAAGTTGTTCCAGGCGGACTCGAACGCGAGGATCGCCACAGTGAAGAGGATCGGCCTCAGCAACGGGAAGACGATGTGGCGGTACGTTCCGATCAGCCCGTTGCCGTCGACGCGGGCTGCTTCCTCCAGTTCCATGGGAAGTGTCGAGACGAACGCGCGGGTGAGGAACACGTGAATGACGGTGAGACCTGACACCTCCACGAGGATGACCCCGACCAGGTTGTCGATCCCCAGCGCCGACGCGATCACGAATCGCGGGTAGAGCGTGGCGGTGCCGAGGCCGACGAACAGCGTTGCGGCCATCACGCCCTGGATGGTCCGCCCGAACGGCATGAGATTGCGGCCGAGGAGGTAGCCGAGGAGAGATGCGATCACTACATCGAAGACCGTGACCCCGAGAACCACGATCAGCGAGTTCTGGAAGTATTGCGCGAACCCTGCCTGCTCCCACGCCCGGAAGTAGTTGTCGAGTGTCCACTCCTGCGGGAGAAGCCGCGCGCCGCTCGAGAGAATCTCCGGCAGAGGTTTGAAGGAGGCGAAGAAGGCGTAGACGAAAGGGAACAGCACCGCGGCGCCGACGGCCGTCAGCACCGCACGCGTTGCCCAGTCTCCGAGAGTTCGGCGCAGCCGGTAGGACTGGGGAGCCCGTCGCCGCTTTACCGATGTACGCGAGGTCATCGTGCGTTCCTTTCTTCGCGGCGTCGACGGCGGGCGTCGCCGAAGTCGGAACGCTGTTCGTTGGCTCGACTCATCGCGAGGTAGATGATCGACACGACCGCGATGATGACGCTGGCGATCACGGCGAGCGCTGAGGCGTACCCGTACTGGGACCCGCGCTGAAGGCTGAAGAAGTATTCGAAGAGGTAGGTAAACATGACATCTGTCTGACCGGCGGGACCGCCGTTGGTCAGGGTCTTGACGAGATCGAAGGAACGCAACGAGAAGACGATCGACAGCATCACGACGATCCGCATCACGGGTGTCAGCATGGGAAGGGTGATGGCCCGGAACTGCTGCCACCCGCTGGCGCCATCGAGGCTGGCGCTCTCGTACACGTCGTGGGGAATCGTCTGTAGTCCCACGAGGAAGAAGATCGTGTTGATGCCGAACCCGGACCACACGGAAACGAGAATCAGCGAGAGCATGGCGGTAGGCCCGGAGCCGAGCCAGTCGACATCGGCGGAGAGCACCCCCATACCCCTCAGGATCCCGTTGAGGATGCCGTCTACGGGTCGAAGGATGAAGAAGAACACGACGCCCATCACCGCGATCGAGACGATGTGGGGGAGGAAGAAGACCGTGCGGAAGCCGCTCGTCCAGCGCAGCGCACGATTCAGCAGCACCGCGAGTAGGAGTGCCAGTGGCAGCTCGATGATGATCGAGCCGCCGGCCAGCACCAGCGTGTTCGTGACCGATGACCACCAGCTGGAGTCGGCGAACGCGAGCGCATAGTTGTGGATGCCGACCCAGGTCGGATCTCCGACGCCGTTGTAGCGCATGAAGCTCAGCACCACGACGTACGCGACGGGGACGAGCGCGAACAGAACGAAGGGGATGAGCGCGACGAAGCCGATCGTGCCGGCGAGACGTCGTTCGCGACGACGCCACCCGTCGAAGCGGTGCCGGCCAGCCGGTGATTTTGGCTCGGCACCGCCCGGGGTTCCGGCGCCGCGTGTGAGCGGTGCCCGATCAAGAACGGTCATCGGGAGTCTCCTCGAGATCGAGGGGGGACGGCTGATCGGGTCAGCCGTCCCCCTTTCATCAACAGTCAGTTGGAGTGTTCAGTACACGAACTGGGTCGGGTCGACCAGTCCGCTGTCGACCGCGCTCTTCCACGCCGCGTTGTAGCGGTCCTCGGCTTCCTTGAGCGCTGACGCGATGTCGTCGTTGCCGATGACGAGTCGTGCGATCACCTGGTCGTAGGTCTCGCCCTGGAGCTCGAGACTCTGGACGGGCGACGTCTGCCGTTGCACGTCGCCGTCGGCGATGACGTAGTCCTCGTAGGGCTTCACCATGCTCTCGATGTCGATCGAGGCGGCCGTGTCTAGGCGCAACGGGAAGGTCGACCCCGCTTGTGCCAGCTCCTCCTGAAGGTCGGGACCCGCGATCGCCTCCAGAACCTTCACGGCTGCGGCGGTGTTGCCGGCGTCCGCGTTGACGGAGTACGGCTTGCCGATGTTCATGATCGCGCGGACGCTCTGCTCACCGTCGGGGACGGGGACGGGCGCGGCGGCCCAGTCGATCGTGGAGGCGTAATTGTCGTTGACGGTGGCGACGTCCCAGGCGGCCGAGACGAACATGGCGATCTCCCCGTTGGCGAAGGCGGCGCGCATGGTGTCGTTGTCCAGCGAGGTGGCGCCCGGGTACAGCCATTCTTTCTGGGCGAGTTCGCGATAGAACTCCACGACGGGGACGAACCGGTCGAACTCGAACCGCTCGGTGGCGCGATTGAAGGCGGCCGGGTGCGAGAGGTCGGCGTCGGTGTTCTGGACGATCGGGTCGGCTTGCCAGTTTGCCCACGCCGTCCATTTCAGGGGGAGTCCGTAGCAGTACGCGTCTGTCGTGTCCGCGATCGCTGCGCATGCCTCCTTGACCTCTCCCAGAGTCGAGGGCGGAGCCTCGGGGTCGAGGCCGGCCTCCGTGAAGAGGTCCTTGTTGTACGCGAGCCGGATTGTGTTGGTCGACAGCGGGATCGCGTAGAAGTCGTCCGCGGTGGCCACGGGGTTCGGCCCGACGAGGACTTCGCCGAATGCCTCCTGCGTCTCCGCCGACAGCCATTCCTTGAGCTGCAGGAGGTAGCCGGCGTCGTTCAGCTTGTCGGGACCGGGCGACTCGAAGACGTCAGGGCCCTTGCCGGTGCGAAGCGCGAGTTGCAGCGTCTCGGCGTAGCTGTCCGAGGCATGAGCGGTGATCTTCACCTGGATGCCGTCGGGGTTGTTCGCCGACCAGTCCTCAAGGTAGGCCTGGGTCGCTTCGAACGTTCCGCCGTTCTGCAGCCACACCGTGACTTCCGCCCCCTCGACGGACTCGCCCGGCTTCTCGCTGGGGGCGCAGCCGGCGGTAACCAGCAAGAGTGTTGCGAGGGGGATGGCGGTTGCTGTGCGCGTCAGACGCCCTCGCATACGCGACTCGCGTCGCGGGAGGTGTGATGCTGCTGGACACATCTTCGTGCTCCTTGTCGTTGTACTTCTTCGGACTTCCCGTCGTCTTGACCGGGCCGCCGCAAAGGTATCACCTATCAAGATTGAAAGCAAAGGTGTTACCTTAGTACGGTCGAGTCTGCTCGCCCTTCGAACGGGGCTCGCGTTACCGAGATGGGAACCAATCCAGATGAACGACGTATCTCTCCTTCACGACGGCATTGTCGAGGAGATCGGAATGACGATCGTGTCCGGGCGACTCGCACCCGGAAGCGCACTCACTCTGGAGAAGTTGCAAGATCATTTCGGAGTCTCCCGGACGGTGGCGCGCGACAGCATCCACATCCTCGAGTCGATGAGGCTCGTAAAAGCCGTGCGCCGCCATGGCATCGTCGTGCAGCCCGCGAGCAGTTGGAACGTGTTCGATCCGAAGGTCATCGAGTTGAAACTGCGTTCACCCGACCGCGACAGCCAGTTGAGGACCATGAGCGAGCTGCGAAGCGGCATCGAGCCCTTGGCGGCCGGACTCGCTGCGGACAACGCCACCGCGGACCAGCGAGGCCGCTTGGTCGCGCTCTCCAGCGCCATCAGGCGAGCCGGTGAGTCGGGCGACGCCGTTCAGATGATGGCCGCCGACGTCGAATACCACACCCTCATCCTCGAAGCGAGCGGCAACCCGATGCTGCAAGGCCTCACGGAAATTGTCAACGCGGTTCTGCAAGGACGGGCAGAGCTGGGAGTCCTGCCCTGCCCGCCCGCGGAGTCGGAGATGGTGCTCCACGAGCAGATCGCCGAGCAGATCAGCGCCGGAGACGGGCCAGGTGCACAACTCAGCAGCCTGGCGCTTCTTCGGGAGATCCGGACGAACACCCTCGGACTCGCCCCCGACGCATGAGCACGCTGCAGATTATCGCGCTCCTCGGCCAATCGAACATCGTCGGGCGAGGCAAGACCGTCGCCGGCTTTGCGGCGCGGGAGCCCGATCCTCGGATCCTCGAGTATCCGGGTTCGGGTCCTGAGCGAGGCGCTCTCCGCGTTGCGTCTGAGCCGCTTTGGCATCATGAGCCCCCGAAACCCGAGACCATCGGTTTCCCCGTCGAGATGGCACACATGCTGCTGCCCTCGCTGCCGTCGGGCGACCGAATCGTTCTCGTTCCGGCCGGCCATGGAAACACCGGCTTCGGCACCGCCTCGCGGCGCGGACTGACGTGGGACCCGGAGAACGCCGATGCTACCGTCGTCAATTTGTACGCGTTCGCGACGACGCAGATCGCGGGGGCCCTCGGCCTCCCAGGCGCCCGTCTCCGCGCGATCATGTGGCACCAGGGAGAAGCCGATGCGGAGATGGACCCCCACGAATATGCTAGGAAGCTTGACGCACTGGTCCTCGGTCTCAGAGGGCGGTTCGGCGCGCGCGTTCCGTTCATCGTCGGTCGGATAACGCCTGAGGCTCTTGCTCATCGGCCGCGCCTGCGTGCGATCGACGAGGTGCACCGGACCCTCCCGCTCCGCCACGGTCGTGTCGGTGTGTGGAGCGGACAACGCGGCATGGTCAACAGCACGGACGACTACCTGCACTACGACGCACGTGGCCAGATCCTCAATGGTGGTGCCGCGGCGAACATTCTGATGGAGGTCGAAGAAACCTGAACGCCCACGCACTCATCCTGTCCGGCTCCGGTCGCTACGCGGATCCGTGGCACCCCTTCGAATCGACGTCCGCTCGTATCGCCGCGATTATCGGCGGCGAGGGACTCGCGACGGAGGTCGCGACCGATGTCGATGCGCGGTTGGCGGACCTATCCGGCTGCGATCTGCTGGTGCTTAACATCGGCGCCCCTGCCCCCGTCAGCGCTTCGAACCAGTCGCCAGCAGAGCGCCGGATCGACGCCGCCTCGCGTCAGGGGGTTATCGCCCATCTCGCGGCCGGAAAGCCTCTGCTCGCTGTTCACTCCACCCTGACCAGTCTGGGATTCGTCCCGGAGTGGGAGTCGATTCTGGGCGGCGTCTGGGTGCGGGGCACGACCATGCATCCCCCGTTCGGATCGGCGGAGATCGGCGTGGCTTCCTGTGGGCACCGAATCACCGAGGGCATCGACGATTTCACCATCCTGGACGAGAAGTACACGCATCTCAGGCTCGCTGACGACATCGAGTTCTTGGCATGGCATACAGAAGACGGAAAGCGGCATCCGGTGCTGTGGTCGAAGAGATACGGATCCGCGAAAGTGGTCGTCGATGCGCTGGGGCACGACAGCCGCTCTTACGACAGTCCCGCTCATCGACAGCTCCTCGCACGGTCCGCCCGATGGCTCGTGAGCGATCAGGGAGTGTAGACGCCGAGGGCAAGGGTCAGGGGAGCGCGAGCGGCTCAGTTAGTGCGCTGCGGGTCGGGGTCACCGTCGCGCGGCGGGCGCTCGTGGCCAGCGCCTGCCCCGCGACGCGCAGCCAATGGGCGGGCGCAGCGAGCGCAGCGTCCGAAGACCCGGCGAGTTCGGTCAATGAGACGGTCGCGGCGAACGGTGTCCGGTCGGCGTCGGCGGTGATCGCGCCCGCAGCCAGCGTCGCACGCGCTCCGGCGGCAACGCCGAGCTGCGCGACATACGAGGGCACTTTGCTGTTCCGCGATTGGCCGTCATAGCACCCCTCGCCGGTCACGACGACATCGGCGTCCCGCAGCGCTTCGGCGAGGCCACCCAGCCGGGCGACCTCCTGGGCACCGGACGCCAGCACACCGCCCCACAGTGCAAGGGCGCCTCCGACACCACCGGCAGCTCCCGCGCCGGGCACCGTAGGGTCAACCTTGAGCAGTCGCGCGAGACGGACCAGAGCGGCATCGACCGCATCAATGTCGGGCGGAGCAACGAGGCCCTTCTGGGGGCCGAACGCTGCGGTAGCGCCCCGTTCGCCCGTGAGCGGATTGGTCACGTCGGTGAGGACCAACGTTTCCGGCGCAGCACGCAGCGCCGTGAGGTCCACGCGCCTGATATCGAGCAGTCCGCGGGCGCCAGGCCTGACCGGTGCTCCGCGACCGTCGAGGAATCGCGCCCCGAGAGCGGTCAGCATTCCGTGGCCGCCGTCGGTGGATGCGCTCGACCCGATCCCCAGGATGAGCCGGGACACGCCGTGGTCGAGTGCCGCGCAGATTGCGGTCCCGAATCCGTGGCTGTCGGCGTCGAACGGGCGCAGTTCGTCGAGTAATTCGATGCCCGACGTCGATGCGACGTCGATCACCCCGGTGCCGTTCGGCGCGTCCGCTGTCGGCGGCAGAAGGAGCCATACGGTGGGCCGCGGGCGACCAGCGGGGTCCCGCACGCTCACCGGCATTCGCTCCGCCCCCGCGACGGCGGCGGCGAAGGCATCGATCGTGCCTTCGCCGCCGTCTGCCATCGGTCGCAGCACCGCCTGCGCGGAGGGATCCGCAGATGTCCATCCCGCGGCGAAGGCCATCGCCGCGTCGGCTGCGGTGATCGAGCCTTTGAAGCTGTCGGGTGCGAAGACGACCTTCACGCCGCGTGTCCTGGCGTGGACCCGCGGACGAGGACCTCCAGGGGCAGAGCCTCGGCGTTCCAGCGGTCGTCGACTGCCGCACGGAAGGCCTGATAACCGACCTCACCGAGCGGGACCCGCACCGTAGTCAACTGCGGCGTTACGTCACGGCTCGAGGGCACATCGTCGAACCCGCATACCGCGATGTCGTCGCCCACGGAACGGCCGGCGTCCCTGATCGCCGACATCGCGCCGATCGCAACGACGTCGCTGATTCCGAAGACCAGCGTTCCGCGGGCAATGCCCGTTCGCAGCGCGCGCACCATCGATGCGTAGCCCGATTCGCGCTGGAAGTCACCCCGCTCGATCCGTTCGACGACACCGCCGCCGGCCTCAAACCCCTCAGCGAAGCCCGATTCACGCTGGTCGGAGGTGAGCACGCCTTGGGACGCGGCGAGAACGACCGCCGAGCGGTACCCCGCCGCCGCCATCTCTGCGCCTAGCATTCGCGCCCCGGCCGCGTTGTCGATGCTTACCGTACGCTCGTTGCCGACACTTCGTCCGAACGTCACGACGCGCCCGCCGAGAGCTTCGAATGCGCGCAGATCGTCGGCTGTCGCGCCCTCTTCCCCTGCCCGTGACGCGGCGAGGATCAGCCCCCGTGGACGCTGCCCACGCAACATCCGCACGATCTCGCGCTCACGCGCAGCGTCGCGTTCGGTCACGGCGATCGTCACGATCATGCCGAGCTCGTCCGCACCGCGGGTTACGCCGGACGCGATGAGACCGAAGTACGGGTCGGCGATGTCGGCGACGAGCAGCGCGATCGCGGCTGAGGTGCCCCGAGCCGTCGCTTGGGCCGGTATGTTCGCCGTGTAACCGAGCCTCTCCGCCGCCGCTTCGACCCGCTCCCGGAACGGCTGCGCGACCGTGCGGGTGGAGCCGTTCAGAACGCGAGAAGCAGTCGCGAGTGACACCTCGGCCTCACGTGCTACATCGTGAAGCGTCGGCACCGACCGCCGACCTCCAGTGGTCGGCTGAGACGTCATGATGCCGAGCCTACTGCGACCATTTTCCGAATCCGCGCACCATGGACTACAAATGCGGTGCGACAGCCGCGTCGAACCCGAGGGCCGCGCGTCGGACTGCTTCGCCCGGGCCCGTCTCCCAGATCTGCTCATTGAAGATCTCCACCTCGATGTCGCCGGTGTACCCAGCGTCTACTACCGCGCGGGTAAGCGACGCGAAGTCGATGACGCCGTCACCGGGGTAGTGGCGGCTGAGTAATACGTCCGCGGAAAGCGGCGTCTTCCAATCGCATACCTGGTAGGTCGCCAGCCGGCTCTCGCGGCCCGCCCGCGCGATTTGCCCCAGGACGCCGGGATCCCAGAAGACATGGAAAGTATCGATGGTCACACCGACTGCCTGCGGCGCGAAGTCGCCTGCGATATCCAGCGCCTGTTCGAGCGTTGAGACGACGCACCGGTCGGAGACGTACATCGGATGCAGGGGCTCTATCGCCATCGTCACCCCGGCAGCGAGCGCATCCGGAACGAGTTCCCCGATTGCGTCGCGCACCCGTTCGCGGGCTCCGACGAGATCGCACGATCCCGCTGGCAGCCCCCCGGCGACCAGCACGAGCACAGCGGTGGATCCGTCTGCGCCGGCGGCGGCCAGTGCCGCCGTCTCGTCGATCGCACGGCGGTTCTCATCGAGTACGCTCCGGAGGTCGCCGCGGTCGGGCGTCGTGAAGAACCCGCCACGGCAATGCGTCGAGAACCTCAGGCCCGAGTCCGAAAGCATCCGGGCCGCTGCGTCGAGACCCACCTCGTTGACCGGCTCCCGCCACAATCCGATCGCGGGGATGCCCGCTCCGGCGGTCGCCCGCAGCGCGCTCTCTAGGTTGGCGTGCTTGATTGTCGCCTGGTTGATGGACAGGCGTGCCCGGTGCGAGTTCATGCACCCGTCCTTCCGACGTCAAACCCGTGCAAGCGCAGCATGCCGTGCCAGCGTTCGCGGGCGAGGTCCGGTCTCTCCAGCGCGAACGAGGCGTTCGCCAGCTCGACGACGCGGCTGAGGTGCGGCAGGCTCCGAGCCGCGTGCAGACCGCCGATCATCTGGAATGCGGGCTGATGACCGTTGAGCCACGATAGGAACGCGACACCGGTCTTGTAGTAGAACGTCGGAGCCGCGAAGATCTGGCGGCTGAGCATTTCGGTCGGGCCAAGTATGGTGCGGTAACGGGTCGCGTCGCCCGCGTCGAGCGCCTGGATCGCCGCGGAGGCGACGGGCGCGAACGCGGCGAAGGCGCCAAGCAGGGCGTCGGAGTGCCCGTCGCCGGAGTCGCCGATGAGCCCGACGTAGTTGAAGTCGTCGCCGGTGAACATTCGCACGCCGTGCGGCAACTTCGAGCGCACTGCGATCTCCGACTCCGCGTTCAGAAGGCTCATCTTCACGCCCGCCACTTTGTCGACGTTCTCCTCGATAATTTCGAGTAGCACGCCCGAGGCTGTATGCCAGTCATCGGCGCCGAAGTATGCCACGAGCTGCGGATCGAAGGCCGTGCCGAGCCAGTGAAGAACGACAGGAACCGTCGCCGAATCGAGAACGGCGCGGTACACCCGGCGGTAGTCCTCCGCTCCGGCGGCGACGCGTGCGAGATGGCGGGAAGCCATCATCACGGGGCTGGCGCCCTGCTCCTCCGTGAAATGCAGCTGCGCTTTATACGCGTCGATGACGGCCTGCAGTGAGATCTGAGGGTCAAGGATGTGGTCGGTGTTGACGCCGACGACCACCGATCCTCCCTCTTCCCGGGCGACTTCGGCACTGCGGGAGATGAGCTCACGCGTCGCCGCGGCATCGAGACCCATATTGCGCTGTGCCGTGTCCATGGCGTCGGCGACGCCGAGACCCCACGAATAGACGTGACGTCGGAACGCGAGGGTGGACTCCCAGTCGATGTCGGCCGGACGGCCAGGGGTGTTGTCAGCCCACGCGATCGGCACGACATGGGCGGCTGCGTATGCCACTCGACTTTGCAGGGCGGATCGCGGCCTGGTGTATTCGGCGGCGTCCACGAGGGCGACATTCGACATAGTCCCGTCGGCGTCGAGAAGACGGAGGCTGCTCATTAGAGAGAGAGCCTCTCGATGGTGACCTTGCGCCCCTCCGAGCTCGACGTGAGGCCGGCGGCCGCGAATTGCACTCCGCGAGCGCCGGCGAGAAGGTCGAACGGATACTCGGTCCCGCGCACGTACGACGTAAGGAACTCCTGCCACTGTTGGCGGAAGCCGTTGAGGAACACTTCGTTCGTCGGTACGGACAGCCAGTCTGCGTCGTAGTCGTGGTCGTCTTCTAGATCCGGATTCCATACAGGCTTCGGCGTCGCGTTGCGCGGCTGGATCTTCGCGCTGAACAGGCCGACCACCGCGGATCCGTGCGTGCCGTCGACCTGAAATTCGACGAGCTCGTCGCGGTTGACGCGCACTGTCCACGAGGAGTTGATCTCGGCGACGATTCCCCCTTCCAACTCGAAAATGCCGTAGGCCGCATCCTCGGCGGTAGCGGTGTAATGGTGCCCGCGCTCATCCCACCGATCGGCGATGTGAACGGCTGCGTGGGCGTATACGGTCTTCACCTCCCCGAACAGGTTCTCAAGCACGTAGTGCCAGTGCGGGAACATGTCGCTGATGATGCCGCCTCCATCTTCGGCACGGTAGTTCCAGCTCGGGCGCTGGGCTGGCTGCCAATCGCCCTCGAATACCCAGTAGCCGAACTCGCCACGGACGGAGAGGATGCGGCCGAAGAAGCCCGAGTCGATGAGGCGTTTCAGCTTCTGGAGCCCTGGCAGATACAGCTTGTCGTGCACGACACCCGTCTTCACTCCGGCGGTACGGGCGAGTTGGGCGAGTTCGAGCGCCTCCTCCAAAGTCTCGGCTGTGGGCTTCTCGGTGTAGATTGCCTTGCCCGCGGCGACCGCTTTGCGGATGGCTGATGCGCGCGCCTTGGTCACCAGGAAGTCAGCGTAGATTTCCCACCTAGGGTCGGCGAGCGCGGCGTCGAGGTCGGTTGTGTAGTCGTCGATTCCGTGCAGCGACGCAAGTTCGGCGAGCTTGGCTTCATCCCGGCCGACGAGCATTGGCTTGACCGTCACACTCGTGCCGCCTGCCAGTTCGATCCCGCCCGCGTCGCGGATTGCCAGAATCGAGCGAACGAGGTGCTGTCGGTATCCCATGCGCCCAGACACGCCGTTCATGATGATCCCGACCTCGCGAAACTTCTCCGCTGTCATTCGTTCCCTTTCTATGGGTAAGCGCTTTCCCAGATGATGGCAGACGTATCAGGGAAGGGCAACTTAGCCAACCGAGCTCCTCGCGATACGAGTACGACCGCGGCGCTGCTAGCGTTGCGGCGCTTGCGCGTAGGCGGTCGGCCAGCCAATTGACGGTGTGGGGTCACTTGCACCGCCCGGCCCGTCTATCACGAGTTGGAAACGCAGGAACACCGACAGTGACGTGACCGCCCCGCCCACAATCAGGATCCACGGCCAGTGCGGTTGACCTTCGGAACGCTCAGGACCGCTCACCATGGATTTCCTTCTGCATCCTTGTCGTGACTGTATCGCCGCGCGGTGTGTCGGTGCGGTACAAGGCGTCAGCTCTCCCGTGACGCGATCTGACTGTCGTGCCATCGGCGAAGGTCGCACCGGCTATCGCAGGACCGCACGTCAGTCCGGGACCGCATTCATAACGTCCACCCCAAGTCTCTGCGGGTACGGTGAGGGTCACGTCGATCGCCTCTACATCTTCGGCATAAACGACGAACTTCGTGCCGCCGTCACTGGAGGGCTTGAACCAGATCCAGGCCACGCGCGCCCGCGCGATATCACCAGATGGCGTCAATGCGATGCGCATCGCCGCGATGTTGCCGCGCGCCTGGACTGCCCCATCGCGCGGCAGGCTTAGCAGCCCGATGATGGTCGAAGCGACCAGTATGAGTGCAGTAATGAGGATCCGCCAGACGGCCGGATACCTCCGTGTGACCACTGACCCAGCGATCAATCTCCTCATCCCAAAAATCGACGAAGGCAGCGGGCCTGACCGTGGGCACATTGGCGAAACTTCTCGCGGCGCGTGGTTGGGAAGTCACGAGCAAAGACGTCTTTGCGTGGGAGAGCGGCAAGAATCTGACTCGCGTTCCTGCGCTTGTCAGCGCGCTCGCGGAGGAGATCGGTGTCGATGCAGATCGGCTGCGCCGGAGCGCGGGGGCGGACCCCGAGCGTGCGGGTCTTGCCGATGTTGTTCGGTCCGAGGCATTCAGAGCACTCGCGCAGCGGTGGGCGCGCCTGCAGGGAACGACAGACGCGCTGGCGGCTTCGGCGCTGGAGTCCCGAATGTTGGTGGCAGTGCACAGGGGCGGCGCTCCCGAAGCTGAAGTACTGCTTGAGTCGCTCGAGGCGCTGGTCGAGTCCGTCGAAAACTCCGAGGCTTGATGAGGCTCGGGCCGTGGATCGAGCGCGCCGCGAAGATTCTCGATCCGGCGATACAGGAGCAGTTCGTACTTAATCCCTCGACGCACTCAAAGGTGGCTTGTCGCTGACCGTTCGGGCGGTGGACACGTTATCGAGCAGCCGCGGTGACGGCGGGTTCTGCGATGGGATGTCCTTCCTTGACGACGGGGTGATCCTCTATGCCCCGACGCCGAACAGCCGCCGGCAAAACTTCACGCTCGCACATGAACTTGGCCACTGGGTCGTGGAGCAAGACGACGGGCTGTTTGACTGGATCGCCGATCAGTCGGATCCGTCGACACTCCTTGAGACGGTGTGCGACCAGATCGCCCAACGACTCTTGCTGCCTGAGGCCCTCGTAACCGAAGTAGTCGGCGGAGACCTGGTACGGGCTCACCACGTGCAAGACCTCTTCGAGAACAGTCAGGCCAGCTATCAAGCCTGCGCAATCGCGATCTCACGACGCATCCGAGGACTGGGTGCCGTCGTGCTCATCGACCGCTTCAACGGCGAGGTCGCGCACGCAAGCGTCCAGCCTGACCCCGACGATGGCTGGCCCGTCGTATATCCATGGCGCGGACAGACCCTTCAGGGCGCCCATGCCCTCCGACAGATCGCTCCGGGAGCGGCGTTCACACGGAGGGTCACCTGGCGCGACTCGTGGGGGAGGACCGCGGACTTCTACGCCGACGCCATCGCCGATGACAGGCGAATCATCGGGGTACTGGCCGGGCACGACATCTGGGAGGTCGACAGGGGCTACATGATTCAGCCGCGTGAGTTCGACTCGCGCCCACTGCTGACCACCTTCTGCTGTGGTCAGAGTCGAACTTTCCACGGCTACCCCTGCCCCACTTGCGGCCAAGGATTCTGCCCGATTTGCAAAAACTGTCAGTGCGACCGAGCTGCCAAGACCGAGGAACGCTGTGCAGGTTGCTACCTGCTCTTCCAGCGCCACCTGCTCGTCGATGGGCTCTGTGAAAGCTGCCGCTAACTCAAACGCCTTCTGCTCCGACTACTTGGTGAGGGGCTGACCGTCAGCCCCGGAGATGGAGCCGGAAATGGCGAAGAACACGGGACGTGGCCACCGCGTCGGGGCGGTCAAGGTGCGAAGCGAGTTCCAAGTCGGAAAGACCTGGTTCAAGCGCGACACCTCGACGGGCCGCATCATGAACGGCAGCCCCAGCCAGCACAAGGGCGTCCGCAACGAGAAGTGATCGAAGCGGAGCCGGCCAGATGCCGGCTCCGCTCGTCACCGCTTCATCTCACGCTCAACAAGAAGGCAATGAATCATGGCAGATCGACGCGTAACCCACTCCCGCAAGAACCGCGACGGTGACATCACCGCCATCGGCACGCCCGGCCAGTATTGGTCCCCCCGTGCGAAGGCAGACGCCATCAGCGACATCGAACTCCGCATCCACACGTACTACGTGCAGTGGCCCGAGAAGCGCACGGAGATCCGCGTTGTCAAGGGCGCGACCGGCAAGTACCTTCGCACCGACCGCGACAACACGACCCGCAACAACCTGGACGACCTCCCGGACCTTTGACCGCGACGCCGAATACGGGATGGGCCGCCCCTGCCTGCGCAGGTGTGGCCCTTCTGTTGCACGGCACAGTGACGAGCGCTAAGCAGACTCCGCCTTCATCGGCTCATGCAGGACGACACCGGTTCTTGTGATCAGGTGCGCATTGTCGTCTCTTCGGTCAAACCGAGCCGTTTAGCGATCTGCGGGGAGCGGCATCCCCGCTTCACAAGGATTCGCAAACCAGAAGTTCCCCCACCGCTTCGCCCCCGGCTCCCGCGGCAGGACAAATCGCACACGAGGGAGCGCCCAACCCGAGTAACCCCCGTCCTGTTCGTCGACGGGCGGGAATCGCGTGCGCTACGCGATGCAACGAGGGTGATCCTGAGTCTCGCAGGTCTCGCTCATTTGTGTGTCCCGGAGGCGGTCTTGAGTCGAGTGTCCGAGCGTTTCGGCGTGCGCTATGGCGTCTGCCACGTCGACTCCGCGATCTTCCCGTCCCTCGAGTTCATGCGGACCGAGGAGTGAGGGTCGTCGCGCTACGCCACCGTAGGAGCCCGGTCGATTCGCTCCGTCGAGGGCCTCGCACCTGCCCGGGTGCTCAGTCAGAGTCGGGAAGTTGCCCCGCTATTCGTCGCGGGACCTGTCGGTATCGGGTGGTCATGATTCCACCGGGTGAGTATCGATCGTCCGTTCGTGACAAGGTAGCGCCAAGCGGATCGACTGTAGGTGGTGAAGGCGCCGGCCCGGCTCGCCTTTCCTCAGCGGAAAGAGATTCAATGATGCGCGCCGAGCGTGCAGCGCGCTCTGCTCGCGCTCGTTCCTTCCGACTGCCTACCCGAGTCGTTTGCGACGCCATACGTAACTGAGCTAAGCCCGCAAGCGTGGCGGCGACGTCGTCGCGGAACGCTTGGGCGCGGTCATCGAATTCCCAATGCTCGACCGCGACTGGCCGGATTCTGGCGTAGGTTTCGCCCACGTGCCGGGCAAACTTACGCATTGCGGCTCGTTGGCGGCGGTACGTTGAGCTGCCACCGTCCACGAGTGTGCGTAACTGCTCGGAGCGCGCGGACAACTCCTGCTCGGCGAGCTCATAGAGACGCTCAGCTTGCGCCCTCCCAATCACCTCGCTCATGTGGCCATACTCGGCCACCGGGGCGCTCTACGCCAGGATCAGGGGAGAGCATGTCGCGGATTACAGGAAAATCGTCGAGCCGCCACAGGAAAAGTGGGAACGGCACCCAGCCGCGATCCGCGTCAGGGATAGTTCTGCCAACAGCCCACCATCGGCCCGACCGCGTCCTGCACGCGTCCCTTCCACTTCGCAGCGGCTCAGCTTCGCAGCTGCGCCATCAGTTCGTCGTCTCCTGAGCCGGAGTGCTCCGCGATGCGTCCGCCCTCGAGCCTGTAGAACGAGAACTCGGCCACGTTCGCGTGCGTGCCGGTCGCGGGGATGCCGCGGTACTCGCCGCGGTGGGTGCCGCTGCCGCGCAGGTGAGCTGCGATGCGGTCGTCTTCGACGACGAGCTGGATCCGGCGCCACCGCCAGTCCGGAAAGCCGCGGAACAGAGCGTGCAGGTCGTCGAGCCACGCGCCGCGGCCACCCGTGCGGTGGGCACGGCGCACCCCGGGCGCGAAGAATTCGCCGATCGCCTCGAGGTCGTGTCGATTGCACGCGTCGAGGAAGTCCTCGAACCACGGTCTGAGCTCCCACGATTCCATCCGTTCATTGTGCGTGCCAGCAGCGGAGCCGGTTCCGCAGCTGGGGGAATCGATCGCCACGTGCGTCTCCGCTGACCGCGGACATTTCGCGGAGCCACCTCATTTCGGCACCCCAAGCAGTGCGGGCACGGCCAGCGAGCCCGAGATGCCGGTTGCTACGGTCGCTCCCTGCCCGGCGATCACCGGGTCGCGAAGCAAGGAGACATGTATGAAGAAGACCGTCGCGGCTCTGGCGAGCTGCCTGATGGCCGTCGGCCTCGTCAGCGGTGCAGCGGCCCCCGCGGCTGCTCATGATCCCCATGGCTACGGATGGGCATCGAGCGACAAGGTCGAAGGCACGATCGCAGGTGGGGGCAAGCACTGGTACGGCGTCCACACGAACATCAACGGAACCAACCGCCGAAACGACAGCAGCTACTACCACGCGACTAAGAAGCATCGCGCCAGTGTGCAGAACCCGAAGTACGGTGTGACGCGCTCTGCCGACACCGTCAAGGGCAAGTGGGCGCGCGTCGACCAGCCGGCCAGCCCCTCGGGCAACCAGGCGTACTGGTACGCCTACTGATGCCGACGCGAGCGGTGGTGGCCGCGTTCGTGCGGCGAGGAGTGGGCCCGCTGATCGCGAGTGTCACGCTCGCTACGGCGATGGTCGCGTGCGCAACGACTGATTCGTCGCGCATTTCATCGCCGAGCCCGTCGTCGCAAGCGAAGATGCCCGAGTTCACCGGGCCGTTCGCCGCCGAGTATCGAGAGGCGTGGGACAGAAGCACCAACGAGTCCGTCAAGCGGATCGTCGAGGACGAGGTCATCTCTGAGCAGGAGTGGTCGCAGGTCATGCAGTCTCTGAAGACGTGCCTCGAGGCCGAGGGCATCACGGTGACGGAGTATCGCGAGGACGGCAGCTACGACGCGCTGGTCGGACATCTGCACGGCGAGGCAGCCAATGAAGAGCTGGGTCGCTGCGAGATCGCGAGCGGGGAAGCGTGGCTCGGCTACCTCTACCGCTCGCAGACCGACAACCCGCAGAACATCCCTGAGCCCGAGCTGATGGCCGATTGTCTCAAGCGGAACAACGCGGTGGCTCCGTCCTACACGGCGGAGCAGTACGCCGAGGACGTCGAGGATGTCTCGTTCCCGTACGTCGACGCGGAGGGACCAGCGATCTTCGAGTCGTGCAACGTCGACCACACCTACGGGCGATGAGGGCGTCCTGGCCGCCGGCTCTCGGGCTGGCCGCAGGCCTGCTCGCGATCGGAGCGGCAGCCGGCGTGTGCGTTGCGGTGCCCCTGTTGTCGACCACCACACCCGCCGTTCTCGAGGCCGCTGATCCGTTGACGTCCATCCCCGTCACGATGCGGCCATTCGACGACCCGCGTGTCGTCGAGCTGCGCGTGGAGTCGTCGGCGGCGACGAACCTCACACTCATGCGGTCGGGAACGATCACCCAGTGGGCGTGCCGAAGCGGTGCTGTGCTCAGGTCGGGGGAGAGCGCGCTCGCGGTAGACGGTGTACGGGTGCTGAACCTCTTCATGGAGGTTCCGCCCTGGCGCGATCTCACAGTCGGATCGTCCGGTGCTGACGTGCGTGCGCTGGAGCGCGAGCTGGTGCGGCTCGATCGGCCCGCGACCTTCGACGGTACGCTCTCCGCCGCGGAGATGCGCGCGCTGGAGGCTGTCGCCCGAGCCGCCAAGGTATCCCTCAGTCGCGTCCTTCCGCGCGACCTGGTGATGTGGCTGGCTGCCCCAGCGGCGGTGGTCGAATCCTGCGATTCGAAGCTGGGAGATGTCGTGCAGGCTGGAGCGGTTCTCGCGCGAGCCGAGGGGCGGCTCACGACCTCGGATGTCGAGCTGCCGGCGGATCGGCTCCCTGGAAGCCGTGACCTTCGGCTGCTCGACGGGCCCGTGCCGCTGGGGAGACGGGGTGAGCTTCCGCGCGACATCTCGGAGAACGACATCCGGCAATCGAACGCCTACGCGCAGGCAGCAGCAGAAGCGCCGGACGCGGCGGAGCTGACGCTCAAGGGCATGGTCGTCCTCAGGGAGGCGGTTCCCGTCGCCGCGATCCCCGCGACCGCGCTGCTCGTAGAATCGGGCGGTGGCTCATGCGTCTTCGTGAGCGAGAGCGCGGTGACGGTGGATATCGTCGGGTCGGAACTCGGAAGCAGCTTCGTGACCTTCGAAGCGGCGCCGCCGGCGCACGTGGATGCCGCCCCACCGTCGGGTGCAGACTCATGCGGGTAGAGCTCGAAGCGCTGGGGCATGCGCACTTCGAGGACCAATGGCTCTTCCGCGGCGTGACGCAGGCGTTCGAGCCCGGGCACGTGTATGCCGTGACAGGTGCATCCGGGTCAGGCAAGAGCACGCTCATGTCGATCCTCTCCGGCTGGACTGCTCCCACGGAAGGGCGCGTGCACGCGATCGGCGTCGAGCGCGTCTCCTGGGTGTTCCAGAATCCATACGGCGTTCCCCGGAGGTCCGCCGTCGACCATGTCGCTTTTCCTCTGATCGCCCGCGGGATCCCGGCGGACACGGCCGACGCGCGTGCGCACGAGCTCATGGAGCAGTTCCTGCTCTGCCATGTCGCTGACCGGCAGTTTCGGCACCTCTCGGGAGGCGAGGCGCAGCGACTCATGCTCGCCCGGGCGACTGCCGCCTCGCCTGACCTCCTCTTGATCGACGAGCCGACCGCGCAGCTGGACCGCCCGACCGCTCGCGTGATCGACGACGTGATCGCAAAGACAGCGACCGATCACACCATCGTCGTTGTGGCTACGCACGACGAGCACACCCGCGACGCCTGCGATGTCCACGTCGATCTCGCTGCCTTCGCTCCTGAGGAACGCAGCTGATGCGCGGCGCGGCGATGCTCCGAGAGACGGCGCGGAACCTGCTGTCCGGAACCTCTCGCCTCCACGTCTTCGGTGTATTCGCGGTGTTCGGTGCGGCGCTTCTGGTCGTGGTGGAGGTGCTCACGGTGAGCGCCATCGTCGCCGATGCCGAGGAGTACCGCGATTCGGGGGCTTCGATCGTGACGCTCGAACTCCCGGGGCTGATCGACGGGCGTGCATGCGAAGCGCTGTCGACCGTCCCGGATGTTCGCGCGGCGGGTGCGATGCGGGAGACCGAAGCGGCAATCGCCACGGCGCTCCCCGGAGAACCCCTTCGGGCGTACATCACCACGCCTTCGTTCGCTGCCGTCGTCGGCGCCACCGACGCTGGCGAGGGGGTGTACCTTCCGCGCGATGCGGCGGCGAGTCTCGGTCGACGCTCGGTCTCTGTCAATGGCGCGACGATCTCCGTCCGAGGTGTGTACGCCTATCCGCAGGACGGGCGGCGGGCGGGCTTCGGTTGGGCTGTGCTCTCTCCGACGCGGGAAGACGACGGACTGTTCGATGAGTGCTGGGCGCTGATCTGGCCGCAGCGAGACGACGCGCGTCGGCTGATGCTCACCACTCTGTCGGCGGGTATCGTGCATTCGTCCGGCGATCCCCAGATCACTCAGCTGAATGCCGGGCGCGGGGCCGTCTTCACAGGATCCGAAAGGTTCAACACACGCGTCACGCAGTTTGCCCCGCACGCGGCGTGGCTGTTCGCGGCAGCGCTGGCATGTTCAGCCGTCTGGATTCGGCGGGTGGAGATCGCGTCGAACCTCGGCGTGGGCGCACCGCGGATGACCCTGTTCCTCCAGCATCTCCTGGAGGTCCTTGCCTGGTCGCTGCCGTCCGCCGTGACGGCGGGCATCATCGGGCTGTGCCTCAGCGCCACGACGGCCCAGACAGAGCTGGCGAGCCTTTCGGCGAGCGGAGTGGCGATCGCGGGGGCATTCTTCTCAGGATCGATGGTCGGCGCGGGCATCGGCTTTCACGTCATCCGGCCGCACAGGCTGGCCCGCTACGCCAAGGAGCGCTGACGGTCCAGGCGCGACGTCGAGGTGTCGGAGGATTCGCCTAGGCTCGTGCGGTGAGCATTGGTGAGTTGATCGCGCCGCAGCGCCTTGGACGCGATTTCCGGTGGCTGCTGGCTTCGTCGTGGACGAGCAACATCGGCGACGGCATCGCCCTGGCGGCGTCGCCTCTGCTCATCGCCTCGCTCACCGATTCACCCGTGCTCGTCGCGTCGGGCGCGGTCATGCAGTTCCTGCCGTGGCTGCTGTTCGGCCTTCACGCCGGCGCCATCGCCGACCGCGTCGACCGCCGCATGCTCGTCATGGTCGCCAACGGCATCCGCGCCCTCGTGCTCGTCATGCTGTGCACGTTCCTGGTCACCGGCATCGCCTCGATCTGGGTCGTGCTGATCGTGGCGTTCGTCTACGGATGCGCGGAGGTGTTCGTCGACACGACGAGCAGCACGCTGCTGCCGATGATGGTGCGAAAAGCAGATCTCGGCATCGGCAATGCCCGGCTGCAGGCGGGCTTCCTCGTCGCCAACCAGTTCGGCGGCCCGCCGCTGGGCGCCTTCCTGTTCGCCCTGGGCTCGTTCTGGCCGTTCGCGGTGCAGGCGATCTGCGTGGCCGCCGCCGTCGTGCTCATCTCGCGGATCGCGACCACGCGTGTCGCGACCGACGATGATCGCCCGCGCACCGCCGTGCACACCGACATCCTCGAGGGGGTGCGCTGGCTGTGGCACAACCCGCCCGTGCGCACGCTCGTCATCATCATCCTGACGTTCAACGTCACGTGGGCGGCGCCCTGGGGCGTGCTGGTGCTCTACGCCACCGAGCACCTGGACATGGGGCCGATCGGCTACGGCGCGCTCACGACGGCATCCGCGATCGGGGGACTCCTGTCGACCATGAGCTTCGGGTGGCTCGAGCGACGGTTCTCGTTCAAGGCGCTCATGCGCGTGTGCCTCACGGCAGAGGTCCTCATGCACCTCTCGTTCGCCCTGACCACCTCGGGCACCGTCGCTTTCGTCATCATGTTCGCGTTCGGCGCCTACGCGTTCGTGTGGGGCACGATCTCGACCACCGTGCGTCAGCGGCTCGTCCCGCACGAGCTGCAGGGCCGCATCGCCTCCGTGAACATGGTCGGCGTCTTCGGCGGACTCGTCATCGGCCAGGCGATCGGAGGCGTCATCGCGCAGGTGTGGGGCCTGACCGCCCCCTGGTGGTTCGCGTTCGTCGGGGCCGCGCTCACACTGCTGCTCGTATGGCGGCCGATCTCCCATATCGCCGCCGCCCACCCCGCCGACGAAGAAGAGCCCGAAGCCGCCGCCTGATCTCTGTGCCGGCGGCCTCACCGGGCGCGCTGGCGGATGATCTCCGCCCACCGGCGCGGCGGGAAGTCATCGGGCCAGTGCGCCGTGACGGTGCGGATGCCGCGGCGCACGCGCCGACGCATCCCCGACGCGCTCGCGAACGGACGCATCGACATCCCCATGTGCGCCCCATCGAGTCTCGCGATGCGGTGACGGATGCCGAGATGGAACGACAGATCGAGATCGTCGTGCACCTCGCGATCGGCGCGATGGACCTCGTCGGCAACGGCCGTCCACGCTGTGCGCCGCATGCCCAGGTTCGAGCCGAAGAGAGGCCGGTGCCCGAGCGCGGTGCGGCACACGGCCCGGTACGAGCGCAGATACAGCGCGGCGAGGGGACGCCGCAGCAGCGCCGGACCGTCGATGAAGGTCGCGTCTCCCGTGAGCACATCGATCTCGGGTCGCGTGGCGAACTCGTCGCACATGCGAGCGATCCAGTGCGGGTGGGGCACGCAGTCAGCGTCGAGGCGAAGGATGAGGTCGCCCGCGGCGGCGTCGTAGCCGCGCGCAGCGGCGGCCGGGATGCCGGGCGCACCGCAGAACACGACGACCGCGCCCGCACGCCTCGCGACCGACGCTGAATCGTCGGCCGACCCGTTGTCGACGACGATGATCTCGTCTGCGAGCCGGGACTGCTCGCGCAGAGCGCGCAGACAGCGCTCCAGCAGCGCCGCGTCATCCTTCACCGGAATCACGACGCTCACGGTGCACGCAGGCGACGACGGGGACGCGGATGCCATGTGCCCGACGTTAGAGGCCGATGCCGCGGGCATCATGCCGCTTGACAACGGCCGTCACACCCTGCTCGGCGGATGTCGGGGCATGACGCTGCGGCGCGCGGTGCCGCTCGGCTCGCCTACGCTCGATACGTGACGACCGCTGCCGAGCCCGCCCGCATGTCCGCCTGGGTCGCACTGTCGGGAGCCGTGCTCGTCGGCGTGCTGACGGCGGTGCAGGCCCGCATCAACGGCGAGCTCGGACGGCGTCTCGACGACGGCCTCGTCGCCGCCGTCATCTCGTTCGGGTCGGGGCTCGCGATCCTCATCGTGCTGTCGTTCGCGCTGCCTTCGGGCCGGCGCGGCTTCCGCGCGCTCGCCGCCGGCATCCGCGGGCGGACGATCCCCTGGTGGATGCTGATCGCCGGCGCCGCCGGAGCGCTCACCGTCGCCACGCAGGGGCTCGCGGTCGCGATCATCGGCGTCTCGCTCTTCACGGTCGGCGTCGTCGCCGGTCAGACCGTCAACGGCCTCGTGCTCGACCGCGTCGGCTACGGGCCGGCAGGGGTGGTCGCCGTCACGGTGCCGCGGGTGGTCGGGGGAGTGCTCGCGCTCGCGGCGGTGGCGGTCTCGCTGCAGGGCGGGGTGCTGGAACGTGTGCCGCTGTGGATGCTCGTGCTGCCGCTGCTGGCGGGCATCGGCATCGCGTGGCAGCAGGCCACCAACGGGCGTCTGCGTCAGCGCGTCGGCACGCCGCTGACGGCCACGCTCGTCAACTTCGTGGGCGGCACCGTGCTGCTCGTCGTCGCCGCGATCGTCAGCGTCGCCGTCAACGGCGCACCCTCGGCGCTCCCCGCCGAAGCGTGGCTCTACGTCGGCGGTGCGATCGGAGTCGTCTACATCTTCCTGTCGGCCGCGCTCGTCGTGCACACGGGCGTGCTTCTGCTCGGCCTCGGAACCGTCGCGGGGCAGCTCATCGCCGCGTTCCTGATCGACCTCCTGTGGCCCGCGGAAGCCGGACCGGGCTGGTTCGTCGAACTGGTGACGGTCGTCATCGCGCTGGGGTCGGTGACCGTCGCCGTCGCGCCGTGGCGGCGCCGCCGGCGGGCGTGACGCCTGCGCGGCGACCGATGGGTCAGCGCTCGGCGGAGGTCCCCTTTGCCTTCTTCGCCTGCTTCGCCTTCTTCGCCCTCTTCTTCGCCTTCTTGCGCGCCTTCTTCGACGACTTCGGCACGGCCAGGACATCCCCGGCGGGCACATCGACCGCGGTGATGCCGGCCGCGGCATCGTCCTCCTCCGTCGCGGCCGCCGGCTTCGGCATCCGCTCAAGGAAGCTGCGGGCCTCCAGCGCCTTTCGCCGGCTGTTGCGGACTCCGGCGGGCTTGCCCCCGACATACAGCCAGCCGAGCAGCTGCTCGTCCTTGCCGAGGCCGTGCGCCTTCGCGACGGCCTTCGAACGGGTGTAATGGCCAGTGCGCCAGATGACGCCCCAGCCCGCTTCGTCGAGCAGCAGGCTCAGGATGTGCGCGACGCCGGCGGCGACCGCCTCCTGCTCCCAGCGGGGGACCTTGTCGCTCTTGCGGTAGCTGGCCACCACCGCGATGAGCAGCGGGGCCCGCAGCGGCTTCGTCGACGGCTTGTCGTCGCCCTGGGCCTTCGCGATCGCCTCGCCGAGCCGCACGCGGTCGTCGCCGCGCAGTTCGATGAGCCGCCACGGTCGCAGCGACGAGTGGTCGGCCACGCGGCCGGCCGCCGACACGAGCGTCAGCAGCTCGGTGCGCGTCGGCGCGGCATCCGTGACCTTCGACCACGAACGCCGCGCCCGGACAGCCTCGAGGGCTCCCGTCATGACTCGTCAGGGGTGAACGACAGCGACAGCGAGTTCATGCAGTAGCGGTCGCCGGTCGGCGTGCCGAACCCGTCGGGGAAGACATGCCCCAGGTGCGAACCGCAGTTCGCGCAGCGCACCTCCGTGCGCACCATGCCGTAGCTGGTGTCCTCGATCAGCTCGACAGCCTCGGGGCGCACCGACTCGTAGAAGCTCGGCCACCCGCAGTGCGAGTCGAACTTGGTGCCGCTCTGGAACAGCTCCGCCCCGCACGCGGCACACGTGTAGAGGCCGGCGCGCTGCTCGTCGAGCAGCTCTCCGGTCCACGGGCGCTCAGTGCCCGCCTCGCGCAGCACGGCGTACTGCTCGGGGCTGAGCTCCTCCCGCCACTGGTCCTCGGTCTTGTTCACGCGATACGTCATCTCGGCTCCTTACGTCCACTTCATTCAACCCGACCGCGGTCGGTCCTGTTCCTCGTCGCGCGGCGTTCACGACCGACGTCCAGGCGGGCGCGCCCGCGCGCCAGGACCGCGTCGCCCGCTGACGGGAGTGGCGTCACGGCATCCGTCGTCCTCGTGCCTACGCTGGACCCGTGCCCCTCTCCGAACGCGACCGCCTCATCCTCGACTTCGAGGCTCGGTGGGGGCACCACGTCGCGCAGAAGGAGGAGGCGGTGCGCGAGGAGCTCTCGCTCACGCCCGCCCGCTACTACCAGCTTCTGGGCCGCCTCATCGACGACTCCGACGCCCTCGCCTACGCGCCGATGCTCGTGCACCGGCTTCGCAGGATGCGGCAGGCGCGGGAGCGGGCCGCGTCGCTTGTGCTCAGGAGCGGCCGATAGCATTCTCAGGTGCCGAATCACCCGACGGATCGCTTCGATGAGCTGCCCACTTCGGAAGAGCCGCGCCGCGTGGGCGCGCACCGTGCCGAGCAGCCGCGGATGCGCCGCAGTCGCGTCCTCCTGTGGGCGAGCATCGCGACGGTCGTGCTCGTCGCTGGCGGCATCTTCGCCACCCTGTGGGCGGGCGGACGCTTCGGGCCGGGTCGTGCCACCAGCGTCGCTCCGACGGCCGTCGCCACGGCGGAGCCCGTCGTAGACACGTCCTACCTCGTCCTCGTGCTCAACGCGACCCCGCAGGAGGGGCTGGGAAGCTCGGTGAGTGCCGACATCATCGCCGCCGGCTGGACCGACGAGGACGTGACGGTGGGGGATGCCGGCTCCCACGACTTCGAACGGACGACCGTGTTCTTCGCCCGCGAGGAAGACGAGGGGCCCGCGCGCGGGCTCGCACAGGCGATCGGCGGCGCTGATGTCGAGATGAGCGAGGCGTACCAGGACGCGAGCGACGAGTCGCTCCGCCAGCTCGTCGTCGTGATCGGCCGCGACCGCGTGACGGAAGACTCGACGACCACCGAATAGGCGTCCCGGCGAGACCCTGTGTTTCGCGCATGTGAAGACTTCGGCACGCACGTGTCAATTGATGCGGGAACCCCGGTTGCGCTCAGTGCTCGCTCGTTAGCATGGCGAAGTCACACCGCACCACCAGGAGATTCGCATGACACAGGGCACCGTGAAGTGGTTCAACGCCGAGAAGGGCTTCGGCTTCATCACCGTCGCCGACGGCCAGGACGTGTTCGTCCACTACTCCAACATCGAGATGTCCGGCTTCCGCGTGCTCGAGGAAGGACAGTCGGTCGAGTTCACCGTCGGGAACGGGCAGAAGGGCCCTCAGGCGGAATCCGTTCGCGTCGTCACGGCCTGAGCGGCGCCGTCGGGGTTATCCTGCCGAAGTGAACTTCCCCCCGCGCCCGGTCGTCGCGCTGACGATCCTCACCCTGTCCGCTGGTGCCCTGTTCGGCTGCACGGCCGAACCCGAGGCGGCGCCGACCACCGCACCGTCGGCGACGGCCTCGCCGACCCCGACCGCGACACCCACCCCGACGCCGACGCCCGCGCCGACGACGGGGCTCTCGCCTCTGCGGGGAACCGAGGTCGACCTCGATGAGATCGCCGGGCCCGCGCTCGCCGCGAAGATCGACAATCACTGGGACGCGCGTCCGCAGTGGGGACTCGAGCACACCGACATCGTCTATGAAGAGCTCGTCGAAGGCGGGCTCACCCGCTACGTCGCCGTATGGTTCTCCGACATCCCGAAGGAGATCGGGCCGGTGCGGAGCATCCGCCCCATGGACCCGGAGATCGTCGGGCCGCTGAAGGGCATCATCGCCTTCTCCGGCGGCCGCGCCCCCTTCGTCAGGATGATCCGTGACACCGACCTTCACATCTCGGTGCACGGCGGCCAGGACTCCAAGTACATGTACCGGTCGAGCCAGAAGCGCGCACCGCACAACGTCGTCATCGAGGCGCGCAAGCTCGTCAAGGCCTATAAGCACATCGACCCGCCGCAGCAGCAGTTCAAGTTCGCCACCGACGGCAAGAAGCCATCGGCCGTGACGGACGGCGCCAGCGCGAAGGGCCTCGACATCTCGTTCTCGAGCACGTCGCAGCGCGCCTGGCGCTGGAGCGCGAAGTCGAAGGCGTACCTCCGCTACCAGTCGGGAAGCGCCGACAGAGACTCCAGCGGCGACCAGCTCAAGGCCAAGAACGTGCTGACCCTCAACGTCGACGTCACCTACGGCGAGGTGCCTCGCACGCACCTCGTGGGCGAGGGCACCGGCACTCTCTCGACGGGCGGCAAGACGATGAAGATCCGCTGGTCGAAGTCGAACCGCGACGCCCGCATCATGATCCGCCGCGGCAATGAGATCGTGAGCCTCGCTCCGGGCAACACGTGGGTCGAGCTCGTGCCGAACCGCGGGTCGGTGAAGGTCGTCCGATAGGGCGATCGACTCCCGGGATGCCGGTGTGACGCGCCGCGCGCAGGCGGCTTGCACTCGCCATGGTCGAGTGCCAGAATGATTTAGCACTCGAAGTTGCAGAGTGCTAAAGACATCGCCTACGTCCGGGAGGGACGACACACACATGGCAAAGATCATCGCTTTCGACGAGGAGGCCCGTCGCGGCCTCGAGCGCGGCCTGAACACTCTCGCCGACGCCGTCAAGGTGACGCTCGGCCCCCGCGGTCGCAACGTCGTGCTCGAGAAGAAGTGGGGCGCTCCCACCATCACGAACGACGGCGTCTCGATCGCCAAGGAGATCGAGCTCGACGACCCGTACGAGAAGATCGGCGCGGAGCTCGTCAAGGAAGTCGCCAAGAAGACCGACGACGTCGCAGGTGACGGCACGACGACCGCCACGGTTCTCGCCCAGGCGCTCGTGCGCGAGGGTCTGCGCAACGTCGCCGCAGGTGCTGACCCCATCTCGCTGAAGAAGGGCATCGAGAAGGCCGTCAAGGCTCTCTCCGACGAGCTGCTCGCCTCGGCCAAGGAGGTCGAGACCAAGGAGGAGATCGCCGCCACGGCATCCATCTCCGCCGCTGACGCCGAGATCGGCGAGCTCATCGCCGAGGCCATCGACAAGGTCGGCAAGGAGGGCGTAGTCACCGTCGAGGAGTCGCAGACCTTCGGCACCGAGCTCGAGCTCACCGAGGGCATGCGCTTCGACAAGGGCTACATCAACCCCTACTTCGTGACCGACCCCGAGCGTCAGGAAGCGGTCTTCGAAGACCCGTACATCCTCATCGCCAACCAGAAGATCTCCAACATCAAGGACCTTCTTCCGGTCGTCGACAAGGTGATCCAGGACGGCAAGGAGCTCGTCATCATCGCCGAGGACGTCGAGGGCGAGGCCCTCGCGACGCTCGTGCTCAACAAGATCCGCGGCATCTTCAAGTCGGTGGCCGTCAAGGCCCCCGGCTTCGGCGACCGCCGCAAGGCTCAGCTGCAGGACATCGCGATCCTCACGGGCGGCCAGGTCATCACCGAAGAGGTCGGCCTCAAGCTCGAGAACACGACGCTCGACCTGCTCGGCCGTGCGCGCAAGGTCATCGTCACCAAGGACGAGACGACCATCGTCGAGGGTGCCGGTGACTCGGAGCAGATCGAGGGCCGCGTGACCCAGATCAAGCGCGAGATCGAGAACACCGACAGCGACTACGACCGCGAGAAGCTCCAGGAGCGCCTCGCCAAGCTCGCCGGCGGCGTGGCCGTCATCAAGGCGGGTGCGGCCACCGAGGTCGAGCTCAAGGAGCGCAAGCACCGCATCGAAGACGCCGTCCGCAACGCGAAGGCGGCCGTCGAGGAGGGCATCGTCCCCGGTGGCGGTGTCGCCCTCATCCAGGCCGGCAAGAAGGCGTTCGAGGGCCTCGAGCTCTCGGGCGACGAGGCGACGGGCGCCAACATCGTCAAGGTGGCGATCGAGGCTCCGCTCAAGCAGATCGCTCTCAACGCCGGTCTCGAGCCTGGTGTCGTGGCCAACAAGGTCGCCGAGCTTCCGGTGGGCCAGGGCCTGAACGCTGCCACGGGTGACTACGTCGACATGTTCGCCGCCGGCATCATCGACCCGGCCAAGGTGACGCGCTCGGCGCTGCAGAACGCCGCTTCGATCGCGGGTCTGTTCCTCACCACCGAGGCTGTCGTCGCGGACAAGCCCGAGAAGACGGCCGCTCCGGCGGGCGACCCCACGGGTGGCATGGACTTCTGATCCAGCTCAGCACGAGAAGGGCTCCGGCTTCGGCCGGGGCCCTTCTCGCGTCTTGAGCGCCGTCAGCGGAACATGCCGGCGGTCGCCTGCTCCGTCTGGGCGTACTGCTGGCCCGCGGCGCCGAGTGCGGTGCTGATGTCGCTCAGGGCGGCATCCAGCTCCCGCTGAGCGGCGCGCCAGCGCTCGACGACGGACTGGAAGGCGACCGAAGCGGCCCCGGTCCATGAGCTCTGGAGCTGAGTGAGCTGCGCGAGCATTGATGCGGTCTCGGTCTGCACGCGGTCGCCGGTGGCGCGGATCGCATGCGTGGCGGAGAGGACGGCGTCGCTGTCGACGGAGAAGACGGCCATGGGTGGCTCCTTTCAGAAGCCACGAACGTAACGGGCGGATGCCGTGCGCGCGGCGACGGCATCCGCCGCTCGGGATGACGCTGGCGGGCGACCGACCGGGGAGGAGGTCTGTGTGGATCGCCGCCCGGATCAGGGCTGGTCGCGCGTCGTGAGCCGCGGCAGCGGCTGGGTCTCGAGGTAGAGGTGCTCCTCGGCATCCGTGCCATCGGCGAGCGGGAACGACACCTTGAACGTCGCGCCGCCGCCGGGCGTCTCTGAGACATCGATCGCGCCGTGCAGCGCCTCGACGATCGAAGCCACGATCGACAGCCCCAGGCCGGAGCCCCCGGTCTCCCGCGTGCGTGACGTATCAGCCCGCCAGAAGCGCTGGAAGATCTTGTCGCGGATGATGGGCGGGATGCCGTCGCCGTGGTCGATGATCGCGATCCATCCCATGCGCGCCGGCTCATCGACTCCCACGGCGATCTCGATCGGCGAGCCCTCCGGGGTGTAGCGTCGCGCGTTCGTCAGAAGATTGGCGACCACCTGGCGGATCTTGTTCTCGTCGCCCAGCACCACGGGATCGAACACGCGTCGCGCCGCCGTCTCGGTCGGGATGGGCGAGGTCGCCGTCGCCTGCGCGGGCGGAGCCGGCCGTGGGCGGCGGCGCAGGAGCGAGCGGGTGGCGCCCGCCAGCATCTGACCGGAGCGGCGGGCACGGGCGATCGTCTCGGTCGTGGGCGGCTTGTGGGCGGCATCGGTCGGAGCGGCGACAGCGACGATCGTTGTCTCGTCGATCATGTTGACGTCGCGATCGGGTGACGTCACGCGTGTGTCCAGCACCGCATCCCGGGCGATGGGACGCAGATCGACAGCGCTGATGACGAGGTCGCGACGCTCATCGAGGCGGGCGAGCGCCAGAAGGTCCTCGACGAGGGCGCCCATGCGCACGGCCTCCTTCTCGATGCGGTCCATGGACTGCGCCACCTGCTCGTCGCCTTTGATGGCGCCCATGCGATACAGCTCGGCATAGCCGCGAACAGTCACGAGCGGTGTGCGGAGCTCGTGACTGGCGTCGCCGATGAACCGCCGCATCTGCCGCACGGATGCGTCGCGCTGGGCGAGGGCATGGTCGATGCGGTCGAGCATCGCGTTGATGGCCGTCTTGAGCCGTCCCACCTCGGTGCCCGGCTCGATGTCGGTCATGCGCTGGCTGAAGTCGCCGGCCGCGATCGACATCGCCGTCTCCTCGACCTGGCCGAGGCTGCGGAAGGCGAGCGTCACGGCCGTCCGGGTCGCGATCGCGCCCGCGAGCATCGTGAGGATCGCGAGGATCGAGTAGATCGCGATGAAGTTCGTGACGGTCTGGTTCACCGGCGTCAGAGGGAGCGCCAGCAGCTGCACGTTCAGCTCCCGCGCCTTCGCGATCTGCAGCGTGTCGACGGCCGCGTAGAAGCTCGTCTTCCCGTCGGCCGACGTCAGCTCGAACGGGGCGGTGCCGCGGAGCACGGCATCCTCGAGCCGGAACGTCTCAGGGAAGTCGGGCGCGGGCTCCGCATTCGAGCCGCCTGTCACCAGCAGGTCGCCGTCAGGGCCGTACACGGCGATGTAGAACGACGTCAGCGGGGGCGTCTCCGGCTGCGAGAACCGGGCGACGCCGTCTCGCACCTCGACCGTGAGGAGGTTGCTCGTCTGATCCAGGGTGACGGTCTGGGTGACGGACTGCTCACGCTCCGCCAGCTGAGCGTTGCGCAGGAGCACCGCCGTGCCGACGCCCGCCGCGATGAGGCCCACCGCGAGCACGCCGACCGTGACCGCCGTGACCTTCGCACGCAGGCTCGTGCCGCGCCACCACGCGGTGACCCGGTCGGTGCTCGTGCTCGTGTCGGTCAGATCCGGCCCCCTGTGCGCGGCACGGTCAGGCGGACTTCCCCGTCTTCAGCATGTAGCCGAAGCCGCGCTTGGTCTGGATGAGGGGCTCCGACGAGTACGGGTCGATCTTGCGGCGGAGGTAGGAGATGTAGCTCTCGACGATGCCCGCATCGCCGTTGAAGTCGTACTCCCACACGTGATCGAGGATCTGCGCCTTGCTCAGCACCCGGTTGGGGTTGAGCATCAGGTAGCGCAGGAGCTTGAACTCCGTAGGCGACAGGTCGATCGATACGTCGCCGACCTTCACGTCGTGCGTGTCCTGGTCCATCGTGAGCTCGCCGGCCTTGATGGTCGACTCCTCGTCGGCCTGCATCGTCCGGCGCAGGATGGCCTGGATGCGCGCGACGATCTCGTCGAGGCTGAACGGCTTGGTGACGTAGTCGTCGCCGCCGGCGTTGAGGCCCTCGATCTTGTCCTCGGTCTCGTCCTTGGCGGTCAGGAACAGGATGGGCGCGGTGTAGCCTGCGCCGCGGAGACGCTTCGTGACGCTGAACCCGTTCATGTCGGGAAGCATCACGTCGAGGATGATCAGATCGGGCTCTTCTTCGAGCACGGCGGAGATGGTCTGAGCGCCGTTGGCGACGGCGCGCACCTGGTACCCGGCGAAGCGCAGGCTCGTGACCAGCAGGTCCCGGATGTTCGGTTCATCGTCGACGACGAGGATTCGCGCAGCGGTCATAGGCCCATCTTGGCATCGGATCACCGCATTCCGCTGGATATCTCCGTCGGCGAAAGCCGTCACGGGCCGAGACAGCCTCGTACGGCACGCTCGACGACGGGGCGAACCGGCGCATCCGGATCGACCGTCAGGCGGTGCATGACGAGGCCGCTGCCGCAGGCGAGGAGCGTGCGTGCCGCGGCGCGCGGATCCGGCATCCCGAGGCCCACGGCGACAGCCTTCATCCACTCCTCGAACCGTGTGCGCTGCGCTCGCAACGACTCCGCGGCATCCGCCCCCGCCTCCAGGAACAGTGTGAGACGCGCCTTCGTGCGCACCGCGTTCTCGACCGTCTGGATCTCGATCACGTGCGTCAGCGCGTCGACGAAGGCGTCGGCCTCCGCGAAGTCGGGGGCGGGGAAGTCCGATCGCTCGGCGTCGGCGATCGCGTCGGCGAGGCCCTCGATGAGCGCGGCGCGCGTGCGGAAGAAGTTCGAGGTCGATCCGGGAGGGAGACCGGCCCGTCTGTCGACGCGGGCGTGCGTAAGGGCGCGCATGCCGCCCTCGGCGACGACCTGGATGGCCGCTTCGAGGGCGCGGGTTCGGATGGCGGACACGAGGTGAGCCTATCCCGGATACTACGGTCCTAGTATTGGCACTACGAAAGTAGTATCGTGCCGCCATGGAGCACGTCGTGACGGCGCTCTTCGCGATTCAGGCCATCGCGGGCGCCGTGCTGTCAGTGGCCTGGTGGCGGCAGGGACGCCGCGGCGCGGGAACCCTGCTCGCCCACATCGGACCGAATCTGACGTCGTTCGCGCTGTGGATCGCGTTCACCGTGATCGGGAATGCCTGGTGGGCGTGGGCCGCGTTCTTCGTGCTCACCGTCGGCACGGGCTTCGGAGACCGGATGCTCGTCACGCGATTCCGCCGAATTCAGGGGGTGGAGCGGGCGGGTGCCGTCGACTACGGCGCTGCGATCCGCGGCGTGTTCACCGGCCGGCTGCCCGGTCTCGTGACCTTCCACGCGCTCTTCAGCGCCGCCGTCTACTTCGGCTGCCTCGGAGTGACGATCGGCGTCACCGTCGCGGACCTCTCCTCCTGACCACGTGCTCACGATGAGCGCTCGACCATCCCGGACGGCGACGCCACAGGATGTCGCGGGTCGGCCAGGATGGAAGCATGACCACGCCCGACGATGCCCCTGCAGCCAATCCCGCTCCGGCTCCCGTGCCGCCGCAGTATGCCCCGGTGCCGCAGTATGCCCCGGTGCCGCAACACGCGCCGGTGCCGCCGTTCGTGCCCGCCCCGCCGCAGTACGCGCCTGCGGCGCCGCCGCCGCTGCCGGCCGACGCGACGCAGGGCGGCCTCGCGTTCCACCGGCTCGTGTTCGCGCGCAAGCGCTACGGGTGGTGGACCCCGCTGGTCACAGGCCTCGTCGGTGTCGGCTTCTACATCGCGTTCACCGTCATCATCATCGGCGTCACCATCGTCCTCGCGCTCGCCGATCCGGCGATCGCCGAGCAGTTCCTGTCGCTCGACACGCAAGTGGCCTTCGACCTCACCAATCCGCTCCTGCTGGCGATCCTCCTGCTCAGCATCGTCGTGATGCTCCCGTCGTACCTGCTCGCGTCGCGGCTCATCAACGGCCCCAAGGCGGGATTCGCATCGTCGGCGGCAGGACGCCTCAGGTGGGGCTGGATGCTGCTGTGCGCCGCGGCCGCCGTCGGCGTCGCCGTCGTCCTGAGCGCCGTACTGGTGGTCGTCCCCGTCGAGGAGGAGATCGTCGATGTGGTCGCGCCCGAGGCGAACCCGGCGTTCTGGATCTCGTTCGTCGTGCTGCTGCTGCTCGTTCCGCTGCAGTCCGCCGCCGAGGAGTACGTGTTCCGCGGATACCTCATGCAGGCCATCGGCCGGTGGCTGCGGCATCCGCTGTTCGCGATCCTGCTCCCGGTGCCGCTCTTCGTGCTCGGCCACCTGTACGACCCGGTCGGACAGCTCAGCGTCGGCGTCTTCGCCGTCGCGGCCGGGTGGCTCTCGTGGCGCACCGGCGGGCTCGAGGCGGCGATCGCGCTGCACGTCGTCAACAACCTGATGGCGTTCATGCTCGCCCTCTGGGGACTCGCCGACGTCAACGACAGCTCCCCGGGCTGGATCGGGTTCGTGCAGTCGATCGCGTTGATCGGCGCCTACTGCGGCGTCATCGAGTGGCTCTTCCGCACGCGCCGCCTGGGCCGCACCGTCATCGTGACGCCGCCCGTGGTGCCGCCGCCCGCCCCGTACGCGCCGATTCCCCCGGCGTGGCAGCGGCAGCCCATGTCGCCGACTCCGCAGCCTTCCGCCCCGCCCGCGGACTGACGGCGGGCTTCAGGCGGCGGCGAGCTGGTCGGCGTCGAGGATCGTGTAGCTGTAGCCCTGCTCCGCGAGGAATCGCTGACGGTTCTGCGCGAAGTCCTGGTCGACGGTGTCGCGCGCGATGAGGGTGTAGAAGCTCGCGGTGTGGCCGCTCGTCTTGGGACGCAGCAGGCGCCCGAGGCGCTGTGCCTCCTCCTGGCGGGAGCCGAACGAGCCTGACACCTGGATGGCCACCGACGCCTCGGGCAGATCGATCGAGAAGTTCGCTACCTTCGAGACGACAAGCACGGGGATGCGGCCCTCGCGGAAGCCGTTGTAGAGCTGTTCGCGCTCGTCGACGGGCGTCGAGCCGGTGATCTGCGGTGCGTCGAGGGCCTGCGCGATCACGTCGATCTGGTCGAGGTACTGGCCGATCACCAGGATCTGCTCTCCGCGGTGCTTGGCGACGAGGTCGCGCACGACGTCGATCTTGGCCGGGGCGGTCGCGGCGAGGCGGTAGCGCTCGTCGTCGGCGGCAGCCGCGTATTCGAGTCGGTCGGATGCCGGCAGGTCGACGCGCACTTCGTAGCAGATGGCGGGGGAGATGAAGCCCTGCGCCTCGATCTCCTTCCACGGGGCGTCGAACCGCTTGGGCCCGATGAGGCTGAACACGTCACCTTCGCGGCCGTCCTCGCGCACGAGGGTGGCGGTGAGCCCGAGCCGGCGGCGAGCCTGCAGATCGGCGGTGAGCTTGAAGACGGGTGCGGGAAGCAGGTGAACCTCGTCGTACACGATGAGGCCCCAGTCGAGGGCATCGAGGAGGGCCAGATGCGCGTACTCGCCCTTCCGTTTGGCCGTCAGGATCTGGTAGGTCGCGATCGTGACGGGCTTGATCTCCTTGGCCTGACCGGAGTACTCGCCGATCTCCTCAGGAGTGAGGCTCGTGCGCTTGAGCAGCTCGTCGCGCCACTGCCGCGCGCTGACCGTGTTCGTCACGAGGATGAGGGTCGTGGTCTTCGTGTCGGCCATGGCCGCGGCGCCCACGAGCGTCTTTCCCGCACCACAGGGGAGCACGACCACGCCGGAGCCGCCCTCGCTGAACGTGTCGACGGCCTTGCGCTGGTAGGGGCGGAGGGTCCAGCCGTCTTCGTGCAGCTCGATCTCGTGCGGAGTGCCGGGGGTGTAGCCGGCATGGTCTTCGGCGGGCCAGCCGATCTTCAGCAGCTCCTGCTTGATGTGTCCGCGCGCCCATGCATCGATCACGAAGATGTTCGGGGCGGGATGAGCGATCAGCAGCGGCTGAATGCGCTTGTTCTTCGAGACCTCCGCCAGCACGGCCTGGTCGGTCGACCGGAGGATCAGCGCGCCCTCGTCGTCGCGCTCGATCACGAGGCGGCCGTAGCGGCCGACGGTCTCGCGGATGTCGATGGCGACCGATGCCGGCACGGGGAACCGCGACCACTTGTCGAGGGTCTCGAGCATCGCGTCGGCGTCGTGTCCGGCGGCGCGCGCGTTCCACAGGCCGAGCCGCGTGATGCGGTAGGTGTGGATGTGCTCGGGGGCGCGCTCGAGCTCGGCGAAGATCGCGAGTTCATGTCGCGCGTTCTCCGCGTCGGGGTGCGCGACTTCGAGGAGCACCGTGCGGTCGCTTTGAACGATGAGGGGACCGTCAGCCATAGCGGTCCAGTCTAGTTGCCAGGCTTCAGGCAGGACGCACGCTGGCGATACTCGACACCGGCAGCGTGCGTTCCACGTCGGCGACCCGGTCGAGCCCGCGCAGCCGTCCGCCGCCGAGGCCCGTCGCCTCGAGGGTGACCTCGCGTTCGCTGCCGTCGGGCATGCGCACGACGATCGTCAGCACCGCCCGCGCGCGCACAGCCTGCTCCAGCTCTCTGCCGAGCCAGGCGGAGTCGGCATCCGTCGCGTGCGCCGTGCGGAGGCGTGCCCGCAGCGGCCCGTAGACGTCGCGGTCTTCGGATGCCGCAGGCTCCGGCGCGAGGTGTCCGCGGCCGAGCGACCGCCTGTTGCCGTCGGCGTCGACGGCGGCGACGGGGTAGCGGGCGTCGGCGAGCAGCCAGAACGTCGTCTCGGGGCTGCTGCGGGTGAGGAGAGCGTCGCCCTCCTCGATGAGTCCGAGGGGGCGCAGCGCCTGGTCGACGGCGATCGCCTGGAGCAGCGACGGATCGGAGGCCGTGACGCGGGTGTTGCCCTGCCAGTCGGGGCCGACCTGCACGCTGCCGTGGCGGCGGGCGCTGCGCTCGATCTCGTACGCGAGCGGCTGAGGCAGCCCGGTGAGCGACAGTGAGGTGAGGAACTCGCGCAGCGACTCGGCGGTCTCGCCGGTCATCAGCGCGTTCGTGATGCTCTCCGCCGTGAACCGATACGTCGATGCCTGCGCGCGCGACTCCCGCAGGGCCATCGAGCGCAGCCGGATGTCGAGCTGAGGGTCGAGGGGCCCCGGAGCGATCGCGGTGAGGTCGTTCTGCAGGAAGACCCGGTCGACCTCCGCCGGCAGCAGTGCCTGCAGGGCCGCGTCGTCGGCATCCGCGCCTGCCGCGAGACGCTGCGCCCACGTGGGCGGCACGCCGTCGGGACCGACGAGAGCCCAACGGCGGAAGAGGGCGCGCAGGCGTTCGGCGCGGGCCGGCCAGGACGGGTCGAACGGGTGTGCGGCGGTCCAGTCGGATGCCGGCATCCAGCCGCCCTCCGGAGTGCGCAGCGATGCGGGAAGGGAGGCCCGGAGCCGCTGGGCGACTTCGTGCCACCGGGTGACGGTCTTGGTGCCGAGCCAGCGCTCACCCGACGGGGTCACGAGCCACTGGCGATCGACGGCGCCGAGGAGGCCGGCCATCGCGCCGATCTCGACGAGCTCGTCGGCCGCTTCGGGCGAGTCGACCGCTCCCTGGTCGATCAGGCGACGGCGGTCGACGGCGCCGATGGCTCCCGAGCCGATGCGCCCGAGGGGCGTCGTGAGCGCCGACTGCAGCACGTCGGCGAGCGAGGTGGATGCCGAGAACGCCCGCTCGGCGGCGTGTGCGTCGTCTTCGCCGGCCGTGGAGGGGCCCGGGGCGGCATCGACCGAGGGCACGGCGTCCCACGCTGCGATGACCGCCTGATACGGGCGGCCGTCGCGGTCGACGAGGCCCGCGTGGACGAGCGCGTCCCGATCGGGGCCCTCGGCCACCGGTTCGCCCGACGTGACGGCATCTCGCAGGGCCTCGGCGTGCGGACGGGCGAGCGCCGCGAGGCCGCGCAGGAGCGACGGCGTCTCGAGCAGCGCGTCGGCGGCGTCGAAGTAGTCGGCCCAGTCGGCTGTGGGCGGCACACGCCGGACGGCGAGGAGTTCCGTCAGCACCGCATCGTCGAGCTCGGCGAGCAGCGTCGCCAGCGTGCGTGCGTCGGGACCTGCCACGTCAGCGCCCCTTGCCGGCCCTTGCCCTCCGGACGAAGGTCATGATCAGCACCGCCAGCAGCAGCAGGAAGGCGACGATCGGCGCGATGTAGACCGTGAGGCCGACGGTGGGCCATGCCCCCTGGCTGAAGTCGGCGCCGTTGACAGACCCCACGATGATCGCGACGAAGCACGCGAGGGAGAGCACCAGGAGTCCCAGCGACATGAACGCGAGGATGCGGTCGATTCGGCGAACGGGCAGTTCGTCACCGGTGGAAGGCGTGCTCATCTGTATCAGCGTAGTGGCTCGCCGCCGTGGCGTAGGCTGTTGCCGGGGTCGTGGAAGGGCCCCGGTTCCGCCCTGCCCGCGCACGTCCGTGCGTCGGGCCCAGCAGTATCCAGCGAGGTTGAGATGCCCACCGGCAAGGTCAGGTTCTACGACGAGGAGAAGGGGTTCGGCTTCATCACTTCCGATGACGGCCAGGACGTCTTCCTGCACGCGAGTGCGCTCCCCGCCGGCACGACGTCGCTGAAGGCAGGCACTCGCCTCGACTTCGGCGTCGCGGACGGCCGCAAGGGACTTCAGGCGCTCGCGGTGCGTGTGCTCGACGCTCCCGTGAGTCTCGCCAAGCGCAACCGCATGAAGGCGGACGACATGGCGGTTGTGATCGAGGATCTCGTGAAGCTGCTCGACACCATCGGCGGCGACCTGCGCCACGGACGCTACCCCAGCGGAGCGCACGGCAAGAAGGTCGCGGCGATCCTGCGCAAGGTAGCCGATGACCTCGACGCCTGATCCCGCTGCCGAGGGCGACATCGTGACGGATGCCGCGGCCGACGCCCCTGCCGAGGCCGAGGCCTCTGCGGTCGAGGAGACGTCCGCCCCGTCGACGGTCGTCGACGAGCGGCTGCTCTCCGCGCACGACCTCGCGCGTGAGGCGCTGAAGGAGATCACTCCTGAGCCGACGATCGGCGATCCTGCGGGGTACACGGTCGAGGCCGACGGCGTGGTGTCGCTGCGGTTCTACAACCGACTGGCCGGGTATCCGGGCTGGTTCTGGACCGTGAGCGTGGCCGCGGTCGAAGGCTCCGAGCCGACGGTCCTCGAGGTCGAGCTGCTGCCGGGCGAAGGCGCGCTGCTTGCGCCCGAGTGGGTGCCGTGGGCGGAGCGTCTCGCTGAATACCAGGCGGCGCAGGCGGCGGCCTCGGAGGCCGCGGGCGAGTCCGGCGACGACGATGGCGATGGCGAAGACCTCGACGAGAACGACGACGACGAAGACGAGCTGGACGAGTCCGACTTCAGCGAGGACGGATCGCCGATCCTGCACGCGGGTGACCTCGACGGCGTCGACATCGACGAGCTCGACGAGTCCGCGACGGCATCGGACGAAGACGACGAGTCGGACGACGATGAAGACGACGAAGACGACGAGCCGGACGACGACGAAGACGACTGATCGCCCAGTCAGCGTCTGACGGCATACAAGACACCGCCCCTGAATCCAAGACGGATCCAGGGGCGGTGTCGCGCTGTCGGAGGCGTCAGCCGTCGAGGCGCTCGATCGTGTAGTCGATGCACTTGATGAGCTGACGCACGTCGTCGGGCTCGATGGACACGAACGTCGCGATGCGGAGCTGGTTTCGCCCGAGCTTGCGGTACGGCTCGGTGTCGACCACGCCGTTGGCGCGAAGGCTCGCCGCGACGGCGGCTGCGTCGACCGTGTCGTCGAAGTCGACGGTCACGACGACGGGGGAGCGGTCGGCGGGGTCGGCGACGAACGGCGTCGCGTACGCGGACTGCTCGGCCCACGCGTAGAGCGCGTCGGACGACTCGGACGTGCGGGCGGAGGCCCAGCCGAGACCGCCGTTGCCGTTGATCCACTCGAGCTGCTTGTCGAGCAGGTGCAGCGTCGCGACCGCGGGAGTGTTGAGGGTCTGGTTGAGGCGCGAGTTGTCGAGCGCGTTCTTGAGGCTCAGGAACTCAGGGATGTAACGCCCGGATGCCGCGACACGCTCGATGCGCTCGATCGCGGCGGGCGACACCGCAGCGAACCACAGGCCGCCGTCGGAGCCGAGGTTCTTCTGCGGGGCGAAGTAATAGACGTCGCACTCCGACACCGAGAAGTTGATGCCGCCGGCGGCGCTGGTGGCGTCGATGACCGTCAGCGCGCCGTCGTCGCCGCGGACGCGCGAGACCTGGGTGGCGACACCGGTCGAGGTCTCGTTGTGCGGCCAGGCGTAGACGTCGACGCCTTCGACGGCCTCGGCGCGCGCGCTCGTGCCCGGCTCAGCCTTGCGCACGTCGGGCGCCTCGAGCCAGGGTGCTGCGGCGGCCTTGGCGAACTTGCCGCCGAACTCGCCGAAGACGAGGTTCTGCGCGCGCTTCTCGATGAGGCCGAACGCCGCGGCATCCCAGAACGCGGTCGAGCCGCCGTTGCCGAGGATGATCTCGTAGCCTTCGGGGAGGCGGAGCAGATCGGCGAGGCCCATGCGGACCTGGCCGACGAGGCTCTTGATGGGCGACTGGCGGTGCGAGGTTCCCATCAGCGCCGAACCCGGTCCGACCAGCGACGTGAGCTGCTCGGAGCGGATCTTGGACGGGCCGCAGCCGAAGCGTCCGTCAGTGGGCAGGATCTCGCGAGGGAGCGTGACGTGGGCCATATATACGATTCTAGGGTCGTCGGGCCCGCGGCCACGGCCACGTGACGTCGCAGCGGATAGGCTGGACGCACATCACAGACTTGCGCGACAGGGCACCACATGACCGATCTGATCGACACCACCGAGATGTACCTGCGGACGATCCTCGAGCTCGAGGAGGAGGACATCGTCCCCCTGCGTGCGCGCATCTCGGAGCGCCTCGGTCACTCCGGCCCGACCGTCTCGCAGACCGTCGGCCGCATGGAGCGCGACGGCCTCGTCGTCGTCTCTGACGACCGTTCGCTCGAGCTCACCGACGCCGGCCGGCAGAAGGCGGTCGACGTCATGCGCAAGCACCGGCTCGCCGAGCGCCTTCTCTCCGATGTCATCGGGCTCGACTGGGCGTACGTCCACGAAGAGGCCTGCCGTTGGGAGCACGTCATGAGCGAGCTCGTCGAGCGTCGGCTCATCGAGCTGCTCGGCCACCCCACCGAGTCGCCGTACGGCAACCCGATTCCGGGGCTCGACCAGCTGGGCGACATCCCGGCGAACCCCTTCGACGAGGGCGTGATCGGTCTCGTGCGTGCGCTCAATGCCGAGGGCGGCCCCATCGTGGGCACGGTCCGGCGCCTCGCAGAGCCGGTGCAGGTCGACCCCGAGCTGCTCGACCAGCTGCGTGGCGCGGGCGTCGTGCCGGGGGCGACGGGCCAGTTCCAGTACAGCGAGGGCTATGTGCTCGTGCAGATCGACGGTCGCGAAGACGGCCTCGAGCTGCCCGTCGAGGTGGCTTCGCACATCTTCCTCGTCGAGGCGCGCGCCCGGGGCTGACTCTCCCCGAGCCTGAGGATCGACAGGGAGCGTCCTGACAGAGGCATCCGGAGCGTGACATATTCGTTACCTTCCGGTAGCCTCGAAAAGTCCGACGGCGAGAAGCCCGCCACAGGACCGCTACACGGGAAGCCTCGACGGTCCGTCGTCTGTGTGGCGAAGCCCGTACATCTGTGCCCGACACAGTGCGACGACAGACTGCCGACGGACCCGCCTTTCCCGGCCTCCGGGGGATGTGGAGGCCGGGAGGAAAGTTTGGCTGAACAGTTCGACTCGTCGAAGGAAGCAACCGACTCCGAGACGACAGCAGCGCCCCGCGGCCGTGCCCGCAGGCTGCTCGCGCGTCGTTCGTCGGCGAAGAGTCCCGCGCTCTCAACCGCTGAGGTCGTGCCGTCGCGCCGTGCCGCTCGCAAGACGAGCCGCTCGGGCGGCGCCCACCCCGTCCGCAGCTTCCTGACCGTGACCGCCGTCGCCGGAATGGTGGCGACCGTCGCTATCCCCGCCTTCGCCGCCGCGCGCGGCGTCACCGACGACGCCATGACGCTGCAGCAGGTCGCCGCCGAGAACGCGCAGTCGCTCGTGATCGCGTCAGAGGCCACGCCCGCAGCCCTCGACCGCGGCGGATACTCGGCGACCACGCCGAAGGAGATCGAGAAGAAGAAGCAGGAGGAGGCGGCCAAGGCTGCGCTCACCGCTCGTCTCGCCTCGCGCACGTCGTCGTACTCGTCGACGTCGACGTCGGTCAGTCTGGCTGTGCCGAAGCGCATCGCCGCGTCGGGCGATGTCGTGCGGCCGCTCTCGTCGTTCAACAACTTCGGCACGCCCTACGCCGGCCACAAGGGAACCGACTACATGGTCGGCGCCGGCGCCCCGATCTACTCGATCGCCGACGGCGTCGTCGTCGCGTCGAGCGAGAACGGCCCCGGCTGGGGTGTGTACGTCAAGATCGCGCACAACATCGGCGGCAAGAGCGTCACCTCGCTCTACGCGCACATGAGCTACGGCACGCGTCGCGTGTCGGTGGGCCAGACGGTGTCGGCCGGTCAGCTCATCGGCCAGGTCGGCGCCACCGGCCGCGCGAACGGAACGCACCTTCACCTCGAGATCCGGCTGAACGGCGGCTACGTCAACGCCGAGTCGTGGCTCAAGGCCAACGTCGGCTGACCTCTCCTCGCTGACTCTCCGCGGCGAGCCCCGTGATCGCGCGGGACTCGACACGCGGCATCCGTTGCATATCGATGCGTCTGCACCCGTCGGCGCTGTACTACTCTGATCCCGACGCTCGCGCGAGCCGAGGGGAAGCCGATGGACGCAGTGCTTCGCATTCGATCCACGAATGCACAAGACCGGTACACCTCGTGTGCCTCCGGTCGCTACGTCCTTCGGCATCGTGTGCACGACCACCGCGGCATCGTTCGCGGAACCAAGGCGCTGTCTCATCGACAGCGCCTTTTTTCGTGCCCGCGATCCCTCCGTCCGCGCCTCGTCGCAACCGAACAACCGCTGAAGCCGTCACGGCAGTTCGAGAGGACACCCCATGCGCACGCTGGTGCTCAACGCAGGATATGAACCCCTGGCCGTCGTCTCATTCAAGAGAGCGCTCGTGCTCGTCATGACCGAGAAGGCCACCATCGTCGAACGCGTCGACGATGATCCGGTCTGGGGGGTGCGAGGCGCGTACGATCGGCCCGCCGTCATCCTGCTGACCCGCTACGTCCGGATCCCCGGTGCGCGACGAGCGCCGGTGACCCGCCGAGGGGTGCTGCGCCGAGACGCTCACCGTTGCGCCTACTGCAACAAGGGGGCGACGACGATCGACCATGTCCTGCCGCGCTCGCGCGGGGGAGCGGACTCGTGGGAGAACCTCGTGGCGTGCTGCCTGAGGTGCAACAACCTCAAGGGAGACCGCACCCCGCAGGAGATGGGGTGGGAGCTGCGATGGACGCCGCAGCCGCCCCGCGGGCCGCAGTGGGCCGTGCGTGGCACGGAGCGGGCCGACCCGGTCTGGGAGCCCTATCTCGCGCTCGCGGCGTAAGGTGTGACGTCGGCATCCGATGTCGGATGTCGTCGGTATATTCGAGCCCATCAGATTGAGACAGTAGAACACATGTTCTAACCTGTTTTGGTGGGAGTGACTATGCGGAACGTCGTGGCCGTCGAGGCTGTCGACGCTGCCGGCGCCGGCGAGACGGCGGCCGACAGGGTCCGTTCGCTGCGAGCTCGCATGGAGCAGCTGCAGGGGCGCACGCTCGATGCGCCGGTGCTGCCGACCCATCCCGCCTTCGCGAGCCTGCTGCCGGGCAGAGGGCTGCGGCCGGGGTCGTCGTATTCCCTCGGGTCATCGATGTCGCTGCTGTTCGCCCTGCTCGCCCAGCCGTCGCAGGCGGGGTCGTGGTGCGCCGTGGTGGGGATGCCGGAGTTCGGCGCCGAAGCGGCAGAGCACATCGGCGTCGACCTGTCGCGGCTCGTGCTCGTGCCCGATCCCGGTCCGCGGTGGCTCGCCGTCACGTCGGCGGTCGCCGAGGTCATGTCGGTCGTGGCCGTGCGGCCTCCGGCGCGGGCGAAAGACTCCGACATGGCGCGGCTGTCGGCCCGCATGCGCGACCGCGGCACCGTGCTGCTCGTGCAAGGCACATGGCCGCAGACCGAGGCGATGATCGACGTCGAAGACCCCCGCTGGTCGGGGCTTGGCGACGGGCATGGACTGCTCTCCGCCCGCGAGCTCACCGTCACCGTCTCGAGTCGTCGCTTCCCCGTGCCCCGGCGTGAGCGGATGCTGCTTCCCGCTCCCGACGGTACGATCGCCGCCGCCCCCGGCCGGCATCCCGCTCCGATGCGGGAGCCCGCCCCGATGCGGGCGGTGGTGTGATGCACTCCGCTCCCGTTCGCAGTCTCGTCGTCTGGGTGCCCGACTGGCCGGTCGTCGCCCTCACTCGCGACGGCCAGTCCCCACCCGACGCCGCACTGCCGATCGCCGTGGTCGAGAAGGGGGCGGTCGCGTCGTGCTCTGAGGCGGCGCGCGCCGAGGGAGTGCGTCGCGGTCAGCGTCGACGGGACGCACAGGCGCGGTGCCCGCAGCTGCTCATCGCCGACGCCGATCCGGTGCGCGATCATCGCGTGTTCGCCCCGCTCATCGCACGCCTCGAAGACCTCGCTCCCGGTGTGCAGCTGCTCGCTCCCGGTCTCTGCGCCTTGCGGGCACGCGGTCCCTCCCGCTACTACGGCGGAGAGGCGGCGGCCGCGACAGCGCTCGCCGGAGCCCTCGTCGAAGAGGGCGTCGTAGATGTGCGGGCGGGGGTCGCCGACGGTCCCTTCACTGCCGAGCAGGCGGCGCGAGCCGCCACAACGGCCCAGGATCCGGTGCGGATCGTCCCGCCCGGAGAGGCTGCCGCGTTCCTTGCGCCGCTGCCGGTCTCCCAGCTCGGCGACCCCGTGATCGTCGACCTGCTCGCACGCCTCGGCGTGCAGACTCTCGGTCAGCTCGCAGCGCTCCCGGCCGAACGGCTCGTGGAGCGGTTCGGCCCGCAGGGGGCGCGGCTGCACGATCTCGCGGCCGGGGCAGACTCGCGTCCCGTCACCCCGCGCACGCCCCCGCCGGAGCTGCATCGCGAGATCGCTTTCGAGCCCCCGCTCGAACTGGCCGAACAGGTCGCCTTCGGCACCAGGATGGCGGCCGAGCAGTTCATCGCCGCACTCGGCGCCGCCGACCTCGTGTGCACCGAGCTGCGCGTCATCGTCACGGGGGAGCGCGGAGAGCGCAGCTCACGCGTGTGGCTGCATCCGGGGGCCTTCGACGCGGCAGGCGTCGTCGACCGGGTGCGCTGGCAGCTGGCCGAGCAGGGCCTGCGCAGCGCCGTCGCGCAGGTGCGGCTCGAACCCGAGCGGGTGGATGACGCAGCGCACCACGTGCGAGCGCTGTTCGGCTCGGGGCCGGAGGAGCGTGTGCACCATGCGCTGTCGCGTGTGCAGGCGATGATCGGGCATCGTGGGGTGGTCACGCCCGCCGTCGGGGGAGGGCGATGGCTGCTTGAGCGTCAGGTGCTCGTACCGTGGGGAGACGTCGTCGACGGGGCATCCGCGGGAGCGATGGCGGGAACGGCGCGGCGATCCGCCACCGCGACATCCGACCGGCCCTGGCCCGGGAGCCTTCCCGACCCGCTGCCGGCGACCGTGTTCTCCGAGCCGCTGCCGGTCGCCGTCGTCGACGCGGAGGGCGACATGGTCGCCGTCGACGGGCGGGGAGAGCAGACCGCGACGCCTGTGCGGCTCGAGATCGCGGGCCGGAGCCGCGCGATCGAGTCCTGGGCGGGACCGTGGCCCGTCATCGAGCGCACGTGGGATCCGTCACGTGCTCGGCGAGCCCACCGATTCCAGGTGGTCGACTCCGGTCAGACCGCATGGCTGCTCGTCTGTGAAGCGGGAGTCTGGCACGCCGAAGGACGGTACGACTGATGCGGCGGTGCGACTGATGGGGTTCAACAACCCGTCCGTGCCGTGGTCGGAGATGGAGCGGGTGCTGTCGGGGCGTCCGGCGCTCAACGGGGGCGACGGCCCCGCCTTCTCCCGCAAGCGGCAGAAGTACGAGCGGCCGCCGATCGTGCGGCCCGAGAACGCCGTGCCCTACGCCGAGCTGCATGCCCACTCGTCGTTCTCCTTCCTCGACGGGGCCTCCTCCCCGGCAGAGCTCGCTGAAGAGGCGGAGCGGCTCGGGCTCCATGCGCTCGCCATCACCGACCACGACGGCTTCTACGGCATCGTCCGTTTCGCTGAGGCTGCCGAGCAGCTGCAGGTGAAGACGGTGTTCGGAGCTGAGCTATCGCTGCACAGCGCCGACCTGTCGGAGCGTTCGAGCCGGCCGAGCGCTGCCCGGGCCGGCGAACCCGACCCGGAGGGGTCGCACCTGCTGGTGCTCGCCCGCGGAGAGGAGGGCTACCACCGTCTCGCCGCCGCCCTCACCCACGCGCAGCTCGCCGGAGCCGAGAAGGGACGCCCTCGGTATGACGTCCGTCATCTCGCCGAACAGTCCGGAGGGGAGTGGGCGATCCTCACCGGATGCCGCAAAGGCGCCGTCCGGCAGGCGCTCGCGCGAGGGGGAGCGGATGCCGCCGCGCAGCAGCTCGATCTGCTCGTCGATCTGTTCGGGGCCGATGCCGTCAATGTCGAGCTCATCGACCACGGCAACCCCACCGACACGCGCGACAACGACATCCTCGCGGGGCTCGCCCGCGAACGCCGGCTGCCGGTGCTCGCCACGAACAACGTTCACTACACGATCCCTGAGCGCGTGCACCTGGCGGCCGCGATCGCCGCCGTCCGGGCCAACCGCGGCATGGACGAACTCGACGGGTGGCTCCCCTCGCACGCGAGCGCTCACCTGCGTTCGGGTGCCGAGATGGCGCGACGGTTCCGCCGATATCCGGGAGCGATCTCCCGCACCGTCGACCTTGCCGACGAGCTCGCGTTCCCCCTGCGCAGAGCGAAGCCGGCGCTCCCCAGACAGGAGGTCCCCGAGGGGCATACGCCGATGTCCTGGCTGCGGCATCTCGTGTGGGAGGCGGTGCCGCGCAAATACCCCGACGCGACCGATGCCGACCGGGCGCGCATCGAACGGGAGCTGTCGGTGATCGAGCAGAAGGACTTCCCGGGATACTTCCTCATCGTCCACGGCATCGTGCAGAAGGCGCGCGAACTCGGCATCCTGTGCCAAGGTCGAGGATCGGCGGCCAGCAGCGCCGTCTGCTACCTGCTCGACATCACCGCCGTCGACGCGATCGCCTACAACCTGCCGTTCGAGCGGTTCCTGTCGGCGATGCGCGACGAGGAGCCCGACATCGACGTCGACTTCGACTCCGACCGGCGCGAGGAGATCATCCAGTGGGTCTACCGCACCTACGGGCGGGAGCGTGCCGCGCAGGTGGCCAACGTCATCCAGTACCGTCCGAAGAACGCCGTGCGCGACATGGCGAAAGCGCTCGGTCATTCGCCCGGCCAGCAGGACGCGTGGTCGAAGCAGGTGGAGCGGTGGGACGGGCAGTTCGAGACCGCCGACCACGACATTCCCGATCGTGTGCTCCAGTACGCGGCGGAGCTGCTCAAAGCACCGCGGCACCTCGGCATCCACTCGGGCGGGATGGTGCTGACCGATCGTCCGGTGGGTGAGGTGGTGCCGATCGAGCACGCCCGCATGGAGAACCGCACGGTCATCCAGTGGGACAAAGACGACGCTGCCTGGATGGGGCTGGTGAAGTTCGACCTGCTGGGGCTGGGGATGCTCGCGGCTCTGCAGTACTGCTTCGACATGGTCGCGGATGCCACGGGGGAGCGGTGGGAGCTGGCGACGATCCCCAAGGAGGAGCAGGGCGTCTACGACATGCTGTGCCGCGCCGATTCGATCGGGGTTTTCCAGGTGGAGTCGCGTGCGCAGATGGGGCTGCTGCCGCGACTGCAGCCGCGGCGCTTCTATGATCTCGTGATCGAGATCGCGCTCATCCGCCCCGGCCCGATCCAGGGCGGGGCGGTGCACCCATATGTGCGGCGCAAGCTGGGGCGCGAGAAGGTCACCTACGCGCACGAGAAGCTGCGGCCCGTGCTCGAACGCACTCTCGGGGTGCCTGTGTTCCAGGAGCAGCTCATGCAGATGGGCATGGCCGTCGGCGGGCTCACGGGTGAAGACGCCGACCTCCTGCGCCGCGCCATGGGGTCGAAGCGGGGGATCGAGCGCATCGACTCGCTCAAGAAGAAGCTGTACGCGGGGATGGCCGAGAACGGGCTGGTCGGTCAGGTCGCCGACGACATCTACGCGAAGATCCAGGCGTTCGCGAACTTCGGCTTCGCTGAGAGCCACTCGCTGTCGTTCGGGCTGCTTGTGTATGCGTCGTCCTGGCTCAAGCTGCACTATCCGGCGGCGTTCCTCGCAGCGCTCCTGCGTGCTCAGCCGATGGGGTTCTACTCGCCCGCGTCTCTCGTGGCCGACGCCCGCCGCCACGGCGTCCGTGTGCTGCGCCCTGACCTGCATGCGTCGGGCGCTGAGGCGGGGCTCGAGCCGCTGCAAGGGCCAGGGTCGGCCGAGGGCGACGCGGCCGATGCGGGCGGAACGGCGACGGATGCCGGAGAGCGGCGACGCGACCCGACTGGGAGGGCGTCATGCACCGACCGCAGGCAGCCGCCGGTGCCGCCGTTCGACCAGGATGCGCCCGATGAGTCCGCTGCCCACCGTCGCGACGGCGCGTTCGCCGTGAGGCTCGGGCTCGCGTCGGTGACGGGCGTCGGCAAGGCGCTCGCCGAGAAGATCGTGGCGGAGCGAGAAGCGCACGGCCCGTACCGCGACTTGCGTGATCTCGTGCGGCGCACCGGAGCTGCCACCCCGCAGCTCGAAGCGCTCGCGACAGCAGGGGCGTTCGAGTGTCTCGGCCTCAGCCGTCGCGAGGGCATCTGGCTTGCCGGCGACGCCGCGCAGAATCGGCCCGAGTTCCTCGAGGGCACTCTCGTGGCTGTGCAGCCGCCGCTGTTCGGCGATCAGACCAGTTACGACGTCCTCGCCGCAGACCTGTGGGCGACGGGGCTGTCGACCGACGACCACCCGCTCACGCACTACCGCTCGCAGCTCGACGCGCGCGGGGTGCTCACGTCGAAGGAGCTGCGCACTCACGAGACCGGGCGGCGTGTCGAGGTCGCCGGGCTCGTCACGCACCGGCAGCGGCCGGCGACGGCATCCGGCATCACGTTCCTGAACCTCGAAGACGAGCACGGGCTCGTCAACGTCGTCTGCTCGGTCGGTGTGTGGAACAAGTACCGGCGGGTGCTGCGGGACTCGCCGGGTCTCATCGCCCGCGGCATCCTGGAGCGCTCACCCGAAGGGGTGACGAACCTGCTGGCCGATCGGTTTGAAGACCTGCAGGTGGGGGTGAGTCACCGATCTCGCGACTTCCGCTGAAGCGTCCCGCGTGGCGGCCGGACACGACGATGCCCCGAGCCGTGGGCCCGGGGCATCGTAAGACTGAGTCCGCCGCAGCGGGTTCCGCGCCGGCGACCCGGTGCGGGGTGCGCTGTCAGCGCTGGTCGGCGAGGGCGAAGCCCACCGATCCGTCGTCGGTGACGCGTGCGTCGAGCACGCGGTTGTCGAGCGCGACGCTCGTGACGGGGTCGACGAACACGCGAGCGCCGTCTGCCTCGACGACAGTGTCGTCGGGCTCGGGGGCGGTCGCCAGGTTCAGGGCGTAGCCGGTCTCGGGGGCGACGGCCTCGCTGATGCGCAGGCCGCCCGTCTCGGTCGACAGCTGCTCGGTGAGCGACTTGACGGCGATCGAAGCGTTCTCGGTGAGTGTGAGCATGTGCTCTCCTTCCGTGGATTGCGGACGGGCCACGATTCCGAGAATCGCCGGACACCGCAAGTCCTGACACACCATGCGCGCCGGTTCACACCGGATACGGAGGTTCGTCAGTCGCAGGTCTCGAAGACGTAGGCGGGGTCGTCGGGGGTGACGAGGTCGCGGTCGCGCAGGACGACGGATGCCGGGGTCGCCGCATCCGCGCACACCGCGGAGAACGGGCGGGGGAGGCTGTCGGAGTACTCGATCGCGATGACCGCGTCGCCGTAGACGTCGGTGTAGGAGCGGCACTCATCCCACGCGGCGCACTCTTCGGCGATCGCGAAGTCGAAGCCCGCATCGGCATGCAGCTGAGCGGTGTGCTCAGCGGCGTTCTTCTGACCTGCGGCGAGCCCGTGCTCGTGCGCGATGGCGACGAGGATCTTCGCGACCGTCAGATTGTCGTCGAAAGTGAGGGCGCCGTCGGTGCGAGTGTAGGTGTCGAGGTTGTCGAACTCGACGGCGTCGTATCCGTCTGTGCCGCACCCGTCGATCCACGGGCTGACGATCGCGGCGACGGCTTCAGCATCCCTCGTGTCGACGATGACCTCGTCGGGCCAGTCAGGGTCGTGCACGAGTTCTCCTTCAGCGCTCTTGAGGAGGAGATCGTCCGGCCACAGCGGGAGCTCGCCAGGCTGCGTCTGGAAGCCGTTGACGTAGCAGACCGAATAGACGTCGTCGGCGGGGGCCGCGGTGCCGTCACGCACAACGATCCCCACACCGGCCGGCGCCGGGTATGCCCCGCCGAGCTGGTAGTCAGGCGTAGCTCCGGTGGGCGGCAGATCGATCGAGGGGATCGGCGCGGCTGAACTCGGCGTGGCTGTGCGGGTCACTGGAGCCGACGAGCCGGTGGCGGACCCGGTGGCTCCGGCGGAGCACCCCGCCAGCGCGCACGCCACCACGGTGAGGAGGGTGAGGATGCCGCGACGAGCCACGGAGTCGACGGTACCGAAGCCGGCGAGCCGCCCGTTCGCGGCCCCGCCGTGCCGCCGCAGCCGCGCTCGCCGGATAGACTCGACGGACCTGCCTCTGTAGCTCAATGGAAGAGCAGCTCCGTCCTAAGGAGAGGGTTGGGGGTTCGAGTCCCTCCAGGGGCACACGGCCGGAGACCTACCCGTGGACGGGTACCGGCGCAGCCGGATCGACGAACTGGCGGTGCCACAGCTCCACGCCGGCCAGCACGACCAGGGGACCGCTGTGGTCCGCTTCACCAGCGCGATGCTCGCGCAGCAACTCGGCGACGACTCCGCGATCGAAGACGCCTCGGTCGCTCGCCGCGTCGTGCAGGATGAGTTGCTCCAATTCGTAGCCGACCGGTCCGCGGAGCAGCTCGGTGGTCGACGACCGGATCCAGGTCTTGCGCCGGTAGATGAGGTCGTCCGGCAGCAGGCCCCGGCGGGAGACGAACTCCTTGAAGAATCCCTTCAGCTCGACCGAACCGTCCGGGCGGCGGCGGATCCGCTCGTCCAGCGGCATCCGCTGGATCGCGGCCGCGACCGCCGGCGCGGCGTACGGCTGGGCGACCCACACACCATTCGCCTGGCCTCCGCTCGCGCCGAGCTCACGGTCTGCGAGATGACTGAACAGCAGCTCATCCATTCGGATCGCATCCTGGGCGGGGTCGGGATGCAGTGGCACCGCGACGTCGAGCCGGGCGATGAGGACGTCGTCGCGGGCGTCGGCACCCGGGAGCAGTCGAGCGATCGTCTCCCGCCCGCACAGGCGCCGGATCTCGAGGTAGGTGGCGCTCCGCGTCCGCGTGCTCGGGGGCGTCGGGATGTGGCTCGACCACAGGCCCCACACCCCAGGCCGACGTCGACGACCTCATGGAGCGGCTGGCCCGCACCCGCCTTCCGCAGCCGGCACCGGCGGACGACTGGACGACCGGCACGCCGAACTCATACCTCCGTGACGCCGTCGAGCAGTGGCGCACCTCGTTCGACTGGCGCGCCGAGGAGCAGCGCATCAACTCGGTGCCGCACTTCATCACGGAGATCAACGGAGCGCCGATCCACTTCATCCACGTGAAGTCGGAGCGTCCGGATGCGAAGGCGCTGCTGCTCGCGCACAACTACCCGGGCTCGTCGGTCGACTACCTCGGGATGATCGAGCACCTGCGCGACTTCGACCTCGTGATTCCGGATGCGCCGGGCTACGGATTCTCAAATCCGGTCGCGGATGCCGGCTGGACCTCCGCCCGGGTCGCGGAGGCCTACGACGCGCTCATGCGTCGACTCGGCTACTCGCAGTACGCATCCACGGCTCCGACACGGCGCCCTCGTCGCCCGGGAGCTCGGGCTGCTGAACCCGGAGGGCTCCTTGGGGCTGCACGTGCTGCAGCTGTTCTCGTTCCCGTCGGGCGACCCGTCGGAGTTCGAGCGCCTCGAGCCGCAGGACTACGCGGGGCTCGCGCACATGCAGTGGTTCCAGTGGGTGGGCGGCTACAACACGATGAACGCGTCCAGGCCGCAGACCGTGGCGGTAGGGCTCAGCGACTCGCCGGTCGCGCTGCTTGCGTACAGCGAGCTGTTCAACTCGTTCGGCAACGGCACATCGCTCGTGCCGCTCAGCACCATCCTCACCGAGGTCACCGTCAACTGGTTCGCGAACGCGGCGGCGGGGATGAGCCGCAGCTACTTCGACAACGCCCGCGAGGAGGCCGAGCCGCGGGGGAGCGACGCCCGCACCGGGGTCGCGGTGTTCGCGGACGACTTCCAGACGATCAAGGTGTTCGCCGAGCGCGACAACACCAACATCGTGCACTGGAGCCGGTTCGAGAAGGGCGGCCACTTCGCGGCGCTCGAGGTGCCCGAGGTGGTGGCCGGCGACATCCGGGCGTTCTTCGCCTGACACGACCACTCGCCAGGGCGGCACGGTGCCTTCGGGTCCGTGCCGTCTTCGTCGTTCGACGGCCGGACGCGCGATCTCGGATCCAATACTGCGTCCCAACTCGATTCTGCCACTTGATTACGGGAGCTGCTGCGTCATAATGGATCCGATCTGAGAACAAGGATGTCTATGTCTGGAAAGAACCCACTCCGCCAAGCGGCGATCCCCGAGTCGGCCCGACCCCTCGGGCGACGGCCCATCCTCGAACATGGGCGGTCCCGCCCATGAGCCTGAGCGGGCTGCGCGGTGTGGTCACAGGCGCTGCCAGCGGAATCGGGCTCGCGACCGCGACCCGTCTGCTGGATCTCGGCGCAGAAGTCATCGCATTCGACCTCACTGAGTCCGAGGGTTCTAGGCGGCTCGCTGCGCAGGGCGCGGACCTGATGCTCGGGGATGTCTCGCTGGCTGTCGACCGCCAGCGACTCGCGGACACCGCCGGCGGGTGCGACTTCCTCGTGAACGCCGCGGGCATCATGCGCGCAGCGCCGATCCTCGAGTTGCAGCCCCCGGACTGGGATACGCTCATGTCGGTCAACGCAGCATCCGTGTTCTTCCTGTCGCAACTCATCGGCCCCAACCTCCGCGAGGGAGGAGCGATCGTCAACGTATCGTCGGTCGCCGCACGACGGGCGGCGAACCTGGAGACCGCCGCGTATGCGGCCACGAAGTCCGCGGTGCTCTCGATCACCCGCAGCTTCGCGCATGCGTTCGCCGATCGCGGGGTCAGGGTCAATGCGGTGGTTCCCGGACTGATCGACACACCCATGCAGGATCGCCTGGTAGAGGACACCGCCCGGATCCGAGGGCAGCGGCTGGAGGAGCTCGGCCGTGACCGCACCGATGGAATTCCCCTCGCCCGCCTCGGCACAGCCGAGGAGGTCGCCGAGGCGATCGTCTGGCTGCTGTCGCCGCGGAGCTCCTACCTCACCGGGCAGGCCGTCGCGGTGGACGGCGGGATGACCATGATCTGACGGCGTCTCATCCCGCGCTGGGGCGGGTTAGGTGTTCTTCCCTGACACGTTGTGAACGCCTGAGGTAGGCGAAGACCTCCGGGACGATGTGGGTACCACCCTCACATCGGATTCCACGGAGGTCTTCGTGACTCACGCTAACGCGCCCTTGACGC
>Ga0180217_1000461_pt1 | contig 66443 bp, 21 predicted proteins | sample eDN3rd37CBELigOP_FD_128521 | JGI IMG/M metagenome (GOLD analysis project Ga0180217, IMG submission 128521) | Enriched Organic Plus compost microbial communities from Emeryville, California, USA - eDNA 3rd pass 37_C BE-Lig OP (version 2) (version 2) ...
GACCCATAGGAGGTGGTAGACGACCCATAGGAGGTGGTAGACGACCCATAGGAGGTGGTAGACGACCCATAGGAGGTGGTAGACGACCCATAGGAGGTGGTAGACGACCCATAGGTGGTGGTAGACGACCCATAGGAGGTGGTAGACGACCCATAGGTGGTGGTAGACGTCCTTTGGATCAAAGACGACGCCCTTTGGATCAAAGACGACGCCCTTTGGATCAAAGACGACGCCCTTTGGATCAAAGACGACGCCCTCTGGATCAAAGACGACGCCGCTGGGATCGGGACGGAAGACGCCGCCCTTGGGATCGGGACAGAAGACGCCGCCCTTGGGATCGGGACGGAAGACGCCGCCCTTGGGATCGGGACGGAAGACGCCGCCCTTGGGATCGGGACGGAAGACGCCGCCCTGGGGATCGAGATCCCCGAAATGTTCGTTCGCGAGCGGTGAATGTTGACCTGGACGCTCAAGGCAATCCCATAAGAGTTTCCGACGATGGTATTAAGGATGGACAGATCGTTATCCGCGATGATAAAGGACGCATAGTTGACATGTTTTTCGATCCAAGCATCAGCCCTTACGAACCTGGTCCGTTTGACAAGGGTATGATTCAAAGCTCTAGTTCGAATTTTGGTCAGACTGGCTATGTAACTAGCCCTCAGGTCGGCGGCTATGTGAGTAGCCCTCAGGTCGGCGGCTATGTGAGTAGCCCTCAGGTCGGCGGCTATGTGGGTAGCCCTACGATTGGCGCAACTCCAGTTTATTATAACACCACCAGGATTTACTACGATCCCAATACTGGAACCTACTATACCGCCTAGTTGGCGAATGTTCAGTCTGCCTCTCATACCCTCAATACAGGTACGTAATAGTTAACTAAGAGACTGAGAGTTGTACCGCACTAGAGCTCCTATGCCACTAGGGGCTCTACTGCGCAACTCTGTGCGAGCGTCGGCTAAAAACACAACATAAAACCCATTTACATTCGAGATGTCGTGATGCAAGGGTGCTAGCAGAGGCTCCTTCTATGTGATCCAGGATGCTGTACATCCTGCGGAAGGCCTGGCACTATTCTGTGATCTCCGTGATGCCACCGTCAATCTCTTGCACATGCTCGCTGATCCCCGACCCCATGTCTCGAACACTGAAATTCAAGAAAAATCTGGGATGCGACCGGGGCATTGAGATTAAGACACCTGTAGAGGCCTTGTCATCCGTGGCCGCAGATATAACTCCCGAAAAGGGACTAAGGGCGCGTGATATGCGTGCTCACTGAAATTGACTTGATCGGCTTTGGTGGTGAGTGGAAAGCCAGAGCTAACACACTCTGACCAGATTTCTCAAATGACGCGTTCGTGTCCTTCAGTTAGCTTGTTTTACTATGTCGTGTGGAGACATGATCCGAGCGCGAAATCTTGTCCACAAGATGCGTTAATCAGTCGCAACCGGATGCGAATCGTGTGAGTGGCCAGCCGGCTGTGGTTTAGCTGAAAGCATCTGGGCAACCACTTGAGGGATCTCTCACCGTATTCGATCTCGTCTCATTCATTCGCTTTCAAGCGCATCGCAGGCCCAGGTGACCAAGTTAAACCGTGATACGACTCTTTGGACTGCACTCCATACGATTCAGAGCCAGAAACAGGAGCAGAGGCGGCAGTAGGGTCAGAGCTAAGCAGAACCCAACGGCCGTTCCGACAAGCGACGATGTCTGAGCGTCCCGCCTCAATACCCTTATCGGGTGCATCAGCGTTAGCCACTTGCGACCCCAAGGCTGATACCTGCGAGGTTAAGTCGTACACAAGTAGAAACCCTCGAGACTACCTCAGGCTGATCGAATCGCTCGGCCACACTCGGATCACGCAAGATCAACAGATGCTATTTGAGCAAGCGCAGGCCCTTGCCGCTGAATGCAAGGATGATGATGATTCATCCACACTCCACGAGTACATTGGACTGATTCAAAGCACACGCAGCACAATTGAGGAAGATCCTGAACTAGATCGAAGGCTCGTGGTCGCCGCGAGCAACGCAATCAGCATCATTAGTTATGCACATACATGTGGGCTCATTCCTCGAGGGCTAAGTCATTTTCGAGACTTCAGTTATTGCCGAGTCCCTTATTCCAACTTCAACACTAGTGTCCTGTACAGGTGCAGCTTCGACCACGCCGATCTGTCTGAAGCAACGTTCTTCCAGACTGATTTGCGCTGCTCCAGTTTTAAGCACGCCAATCTCAGGCATGCAACAACATACTGCCATGAATTTTCCCACCGCGCTCATTCCATGTTCGGTCTTTGGGGTACCGCTTGCGTCGCCCCTGACGAGTCTGAGTTCGCCTGTGTGTCTGGCATGCCAGGGGTAAGCGGACTTTGGATTTGGGATTCGAAGACAATGGATCTCCGACGTCACCTACGTCTACCGAATGCTCTTCAGGTCACATCACTTACTTATTCACCTGACGCTCAACATATCGCTATTGCGGGTGCGACTTCACATGCCTACATCCTCAACGCAAGTAGTGCGGAGGTTGTACTGGAACTCGGTCCACACGACAGGTCCGTACAATGTGTTGCGTACCATCCCGATGGGGTACATATCGCTACAGGCACTGCCTCGGGCACGATGTATTTCTGGGACGCTTCCTCGGCCCCTCCAAGGTGCACCTGGAGCGTGACAAATCGAGCAGAAAGCTGGATGATGACCGGGATCTCAGAAACGGTGATTATTAAGTTCTCATTGGATGGGACCAAAGTGGCGGACATCACGCAAGTTGGTAGTGTTCGTGTACTAGAGTGTGCTACCGGAACTGTTCAGCACATCTGGAAACTACCCGGAGATCCAGTGGCCGGACTGGAGTTCTCAAGAGATGGTTGCTTCCTTGCGATGCACGTTGGTAAGCATTTCGAAATTCGTGATCTTCATTCCGGTCAGGCTGTGATGACGGTTCCAACCCTTGAAACATTTGCACAGGTCTTTGACACCTCATTGCCCGGGATCAATTCAGAGTCCGTGTTTACGCAGTGTGAGGTGAGGGGTATTAACGTGTGGAAATTGCCTCAACTGTTTGGGTACCTTGCCTCCCTCTCAGACGGACAGCGGTTTGTCTCGACTGAGAGCATCGACGATGCCACTGCAGTAGCATGGGTTGGGAACCTGCCAGCCCACGTTGAGCAAACGTTCACCACCCGGGAGCCTGTTGAATGGTTTTGCCTTCATCCAGAGGGCGCTTTCATTGCGTGTCAAACAGATTCAGGACTGTCCATTCGAGACCTGGATTTTTACAAACTCCTCGCTTCAATGGAGTTTGTTGAAGTCAAGAAATCACTCGGTTCTGTCACCATAAGCTATGCACGCTTCCCGAGAGGACTCGAAATGTCGCACGATGGTCGCAGGATTGTGTGCTATGGCAACGGTTGGGCTTACGTCATCGATTCTACCTTATGCAAGATCACACATGAGTTCATTGATCCTCAGTCGTACCCGCCATCTCCCGACGAAACTCAGCACGCCCAAACATTCTGCCTCCCACTTGGCTACGACTTTCTTATTGCCATCTCGTCTGATGGTGACAAAATTGCGATGACTACACGACCTTCACATAACAATTCTGTCACACTGTTCGACCTTGGGTGCAACGCACAGACTGCGGTATTCACGATTGGGCCAGATGAAGGCGCTATTTCTGAAGTCTTACGATGTCTCCGTTTTTCGAACGATGATACGAAGCTAGCGGGTGTTCGAAAAAATGGTAGCATTATTGTGTGGGACGTTTCGTCTCAGGCAGTCGTGTACGAAGGAAATACTGATCTCGAAGAAGGCCGTTTCTCACCCTTCATCGCATTTGCCCCAGACAACACTCTTGTTGCCACGGTAGGCCCCGGTGACTCTATTAACATTTGGGATCTCTGCGAATCCATGCCAAAAAGGAGCTTGAAAGGCCTCCCTGACGCCCCGCACTGCGTGCTATGGTCATCAGACAGTCGCTTCCTTATATCTGGTGGCTGGGATGGTATCCGATTCTGGGACACAGACAGTTGGAACTGTGTTTACCACTGCACCACGACCCAATCAGCTTGCTCGGTGGCACTTGCGATGCATGATACTTTACTGGTCACTCTAGATGCAAATCATCTGTTGATGTTCTGGAAGCTATCCCTTCCTTCCACGAAAAGCGAGACACCTTCGTCCGACGGCGCATCAATCGTAGATCTGCAGCTGGAACAAGTCCGTTGGTGTCCACTTTCGACAAGATGTTTCGCATTACTGGGTGATTTCGAGGGCGCTGAAGTCGGCGGTTCCTTCCAGAGGAGCATTGAAAACGCCGCAACGACCCTAAGATCGTTCGATCGCGCCGACAAACAGGAAAGCGGCGCCGAACAGGACAGCGGGGACAAACAGGACAGTGGCAGCGGGCAGAACTTCTCGGGGCAAGAAGAATGCTAGGATGCTGCTCCTTTGTATCTATACTGGTTTGGTGTGCATGAAGCGAGACCAACAAACTCCCATTGGTGATCCACTGTGACCATTTTTGGAAGTCCTGCGCGTAGTTCCGTCACTTCTGACGCTGCCTCAAGGGGGATCATCGTGGATGTCCTGACATGAGCTCGGCATATGCATCTTCTTTTATTCGTGTGTTTGGCTGGACTCGCCCACGCGGCTTGATTACCCTGGCACAGCCACTGAGACACCTGGTGATTACATAGTACTAATGTCAGTACGTCTCACACACAATTACATTCCCGAGAATACAATCACGATCCCCCTTCAATGCTGCAATCACTTACGCGATACCAATCGATTCTGGTGTGATGTTCTCTGCAACAAAGTCGCAAAAAACTCTGCCACTCTTCCAGCAAAAGCACTTTTGTTGTCCATGAATTTGCCCCTATTTCGTCACCCCCGAGTGCAAATTTCCAAAGCAAGCGCCAAAAAAGTGCGTGAATTGCAGAAGGATTAATATGCTGAAAAGCGGTGGTGTGGTCCGTGCGAGTCATTAAAAGTGATAAATAATGGTAAATGCCACCGTGCATATTCCATTAATATGACTTTTATTACATTGTATGGACCGCATGGTGCTCATTTGGGTACCTCTCCATCACTCTCAGCATTGCGATCAACTTTTGCGTGGATCGCACTGGACCCTTTCTTCTCCGTTTGCAGTCCACTCTGACATGCATTTGCCGGGATCCCGGCATAAGTGTGTTGCTGTTATCGGTACGTACCACATAGTCGGCTTTTATTCCACTTTATTGTCAATTGTCCAGTCATGACGCCTGACTTGCCGTACTTGTTGCTGGATAACCGTCGTCAGGACCTCCACGTGCTCGCGTCCTAGCCCTTGACTGCACCCTTTTTTTCCCCAAAGGGTGACCGCCAGTCGAGTGATTAGCTACATACGCGATGCCATCGTGTGCCTGACAGGGTCTAGCGGCGGCGCTTAATCGTTTCTTTTAACGGGCGGGGGGCGGATACGCAACATCACTCTGTTGTGGGGATGCTCATTCAATCACACAATGCGTGCATCAAAGTATCACGATGTCATACGTAAATTGTGCCGGCCCAGAGCATAGGGTGTATCACGATGCGCACTGCGCAGAAGGTGGAAGGCGTTGACGCGGATCTTCGGATTCCTCCGCTGGAAGCCGTTTGTGTGATACTAGCCTCCTTTCGTTTATGGTAGTGTTGTCTGTTAGGGGTCTACGACTCCAATTGCAGATGATATCATGGTACGCGAGAGCCAGTTTCATATTTATCTTTTAACGCATCACACTCAAACATTCCGTCAGCCAGCACGTTTTCCGTTGCTAGAGTTGTTGGTTTGGCTTGGAAGTGCGCACCTGATGTGAGTCGTTCGCTTGTGTGAGTCGTTCGCTTGCTTCTCAACGCTAATCGATTTTGCCTGGAATGCCTATTCCATCCTTTCCTCTCTTGCTCTCTAGATTGACATACGTTGAAGTGCGGAAGCTTATCGTGTTGTACATTAATACATACTTGACCTTGTCACTGCAAAATTCTTTTGTTACTCTATTTTTTTGGTCTCATGTGTAATCTTTAATCTACTGTTGTGCCACTTGTGTGCACGTACTTTCAGCGAGTGAATAAAAGCAACAGTCAACAAACAAAGGGGTATGGAAGTTAATGAGGATGGTGAATTTGGTTTAGAACGCTTGTGTGGAAGACTCGAATAATTGCAACCATTTGCATGTGCGGAAGACTCGAGATGGGTTTAAAAGTCTACGTCTTGAGAGAAGGCATCCGAGATTGAGTTCGCCAAGGCCGCATTGCTGCCTCCGGCGCTCTCTTGCACTGCCTGGTGCTTTGCCATAACACCAGCCTTTTGGTAATCACCGACACGCTTCTCGAAGAAGTTCGTCTTGCCCTGGAGCGAAATCATCTCCATCCACTCGAAGGGATTCGTGACGTTGAAGATCTTCTCATAACCAAGTGCCACGACCAGTCGATCAGCGACGAACTGGATGTACTGCGACATGAGCTTGCTGTTCATACCGATCAGGTCAACAGGCAGAGCCTCACATACGAACTCTTTTTCAATTTCGACGGCCTCACGAACGATGCTGTGGATCTGTTCCTGAGTGAGTTTGTTAGCCAACATGGTGTAAAGCAGGCATGCAAAGTCGGTATGCAGACCTTCATCTCGTGAAATGAGCTCATTAGAGAAGGTCAGACCAGGCATCTTCCCTCGCTTCTTCAACCAGAAAATGGCGCAGAACGAACCAGAGAAGAAGATACCCTCAACGCACGCGAAGGCAACCAATCGTGTGGCAAATGAATCGCTCTTGGTAATCCATTTGAGGGCCCAGTGAGCCTTCTTAGATACCGCAGGCACGGTTTCAATTGCGTTGAAGAGCTTTTCCTTCTCACGTGAGTCTGTGATGTACGTATCGATCAAGAGGGAGTACGTCTCAGAGTGAATATTCTCCATCATCAACTGGAAGCCATAGAAGCAGCGCGCCTCCGGAATCTGGACTTCCTTCATGAATCGCACTGCGAGGTTCTCGAGCACGATACCGTCAGATGCCGCAAAAAATGCCAGGACGTGCTTAATAAAGTGCTGCTCACCACTGTTGAGCGTTGCCCAGTCCTTCAAGTCTGAGCCGAGGTCAATTTCCTCAGCGGTCCAGAAGGAGGCTTCGTGCTTCTTGTACATTTCCCAGATCTCGTGGTACTTGATCGGGAAGAGCACGAAGCGGTTCTTGTTTTCACGTAAGAGGACTTCATCTGATTGGGATTCTAAACAGGGAGTGAATGGCAAGGGGCAACGAGCGGTAGGTGAGGGCGGTCATGTCGAGTTACTGCGCGCTCTGTGCGAGTGAGCACCCAGACAAACCAGCGAACCAGCGAACCAACGAACAACCAACAACCACGCGAGACGTTGGCGATTGATGCTCACTTGTGCTGGCTGGAGGGTGTAGCTGATCCATGACACGTTGTAGACCTCTGTACACTACTCAGCGATGGCACAGCACTGGAAACAGCAACTCCTTCAAGTTCCAGACGTCACACGCGAGGTTGAAGAGATTGGCACAAACTAGACGTACCACCATCCTTGGCCTGGAGCGCCTTGGACTCAGGGAGCTCAGGGACGCTAGTGGTGGGCTCGGCAGGCTTCTTTACGGCAGTAACCGCGGGAGAGAGAGGCTCAAGCTGGGAGATAGGCTGTACACTGGGTGTCTTTGGTTTGGTGGAAGTGGTTGTAGAGGTTGAGGAAGAGGGGAAGCCTTCATCCTCATCATCATCAAAGAATGCCAGTGGGTTGCTCATGTTGGAGTCTATACGAGTGTAAGGTCAGATGTGAATCAATGCATAAGATCTACCGCGATTTAACCCACTTGAGTCTGCTCACAGCTTCCACTCACTTTTTCCTCACTCAGCGGGAAAATTTGAAACGGACCACTTTTGGCGGGCTTTTCCGCAGCACTGGGGTTTTGGCCCGTCCCGCGACGTACACGCCAGCGGAGCACGGACTGCGCGGCAGGAGTGTATTTGCACACTGGGATGGACTTAATTAGGTTCAATGGCTTGCAGAACCATACGACAACATGTACTACCAGCCATTATCAGGTGAGGTTTCAGGTTGACGGTCAGTGTCATTTGTATTTGATGTATATCACATACAACTCAGCTCACCTTGCCTGACAGGCAGTAGAAAGCTCAACACATCCTCTATCTTTGAGCGCAACCAAGAGACTTGACTGACTTGAGCGTGCCCCGTATCTGCCCCACGGACGATGCTCACGCCCACAGAATTTCGACGGATGACGCGAAAAATCGGCTCTCGCCGAAGTGAGAAAAACCTAAAGTGTAAGCTTGAAACAGGGCGAATTCCGCGAGTGCTGGTGGATTCCAACGAGTGATGGACCGACGTTTGCGTGAAACATGTTGTGTTCTATTACATCAGCTGGATCTCTGTGGGCCCATCTGGATCCAAGCCGCGAAAACTTAAAAACAATACCATTCTGGCTCACTATTAGTAATCACTATCTCAGGAACGCGTCCCAGGTGGGGTAGTGTCATGGTCCAAACCTCGGATGGTTCCACACAACTTATAATCACTGAGTTACACATTCTGGTTACGTTTCTAATCTTGCATAATCCCCGAATCCCACTCATCTGCACACTTTACAGACGACCTCTACTGAGTGTCGGGGCTTTGTGTCCGGCCTCGCAACGCCGTCTTCGTCATTCTCGCGTATCTACCGCTGACTCAGGCTTCTCGCGTACGTACGTGTGCGCGGGCTAGCCGTGGGACTTGGATTCCCTTCGTCCGCGCCAACCTGGCTACGCTGTGACGAGGTCGCTGACGAATTAATACTCCGAGAAACGCTCCAGGTCATATCTTGATTCATTTCCTTGCTGAACGAGTCCAGGAGCCTGTTCAGAGGAAGGGCAAATGGGCAATTGCGTGTCGCACGACCGGCTAGAGCCCTCGCCCCCTCATCAAACAAAACTTATAACCCAGACAAACGGCTCTGCTCCTTCATCCGAGAGCCACACTCACCCCACCCGAGAGAAACCTTCCGATACGCTGGACCCAGTCGCCCAGCATGCTCGATTCTCGGCGCTCGACCTCAACTTCAAGCACTACCAGTTCATTGTTCTCGGACCCAGTGAGACGGGCAAGTCCACATTTGTTCGCCAGTTACGAGTAGCACTCCACTGCGTCGAGCAAAGCCGCCAGTATCTTGAAGGTATCAAAGGGATACAGTCCAACAGCCCCGGTAGTCTTAGCAGCACTAGTAGCAACTGTGGTAGTAGTCTAGGAGATCACACACCTACCGCCGAGAGCTGCGCTCAGAGTGCCACAACTGCGGCTGCCTCAAGTACCAACCATTCAGGTTCAGATCTCTTCCAGACTTCCAATCTGCCCCAGCCACAGAGTGCGAAGGTTACTCCCCCTTCTGCGAATCTCCAGACTTGGCTATCTTCCAACGCCGACACGTATGGAACCTTTAGTCAAGATGAAATTGATCTCGCTTGTCATGTCGGACGTGCCAATCTTTTGCATGCCATGCAAGTGCTTTGTAAGGTTGCGATTCTGCGAGGATGTGCTTTCCAGACCGTGGAGTTGAAACCACTCGCAGAGACAGTTATCGCACAACGGCTTCCCTACACAACAGCCGAGATTGTCGCCTGCGACATTCCCATCGCGCCGAGCTGGATCGATTCGAAAATTATCTCAGCTCTAGCTGGATGGCTTGAACATGCAGAAGAGTCCACTGACGGAGTAGATCCGCGACGCTGGTTCCAGTCGCAACCGTTGCGCTGTCGGACTGCAACTCTCTCCACGACCCGTCTTGTTGTGGATCTATTTCAGAAGCGGATTGTGCGACTCGCAGAGTGGGCTGCGCTCTATCGAACGCTCGTCTTGAGAAGGGTTTACAACCGGCTGAATGAGCTGCTACCCGACTTTCAAGCGTGTTTGGAGGACGTCCGAGCCGGTATAAGCTTGATAAAAAAGAATCTTGGTAGTAATGACGCGAACTCCAAGCCTTCTCCTCACCCTCCGAGTACTCTTGACAAGACGCTCGATACGGCCGGAAGTGGCTCAAGTCGCACGTACGTGCCTGGGTCTCCAAAGTTTGCGAGTCCAAGTCCGCATAGCGACAAGCCCTACGCACTCGGATCAGGTGCACAACTGTCTGGCATCCGACCTTCAACTCCACCAAATCCAGCCTTTGCGATGAATCTTGAATCCCCGCATCCCCAGCTCGCGCCTCGTACCTACAGCTATTTGTCAAGGACACTCACGACATCTTCGTCGGTGTCGGCATCACCTCGAGGTGACAACCACAAAGCCTTGAAACAACAGAGGACGCACAACATCGCCATGGAATGGCTATGCAAGGAGTATCTTGCTTTCGAAAGTGCCGTACATCGCATGAATGAACAGGTTCAGCGACAGTTGCACTGTGGCAACGCCCCAACATCGCGTACAGCGGTCGACTATGGTGGTCTTTCACGGCTCTTTTTGGAGCTTCTTGGTCCATTTACTTGCGATCCACTGCAGTACTCTCAGAAGGGACTCATTCCGAGCTCGGTCCCAACGTTGAGCTCGGCTTTACATCCAAGTCTGGTCCAAGGCGTAGGCGGTGGAGCTCAAATCGACAGCGGCGTTGGTCCCAGCGAAGTGATTGCCTATACACGTGCGCTTCTACAAATGGCTAATGCTGCTGCTTCCAACGCACTTTCCACCTATACATCGCCTGCACAGCGCATTTCGAGCGTCCTCTCACCTCACCTTGCGGCTTCAGTCCCTATTATCCCCCCAGCCGCTGTGGTAGCTTTTCTCTCCACGGCACAGCCCAAATTGCTACCAGAATCCCTGATGCAGAGCTATCTCGCGATGATCAAGACCCAACTCAGTGGTTCCCGAATGACACCCATTCCGAGCAAGGCGACCACCAAGAAGCTAACCCCATCGTCGGAATCTCAAGTGATTGATCCTCCGGTGTCGCCATCTCTCAGACGTGCTCTGATTGCGACCTTGGATGCGAACGTCGCTACCAGTTGGAGTCCATGCGATGACCTGGATTTCGCTTTAGTCGTACCGAACGCATCACAAGCAAACGGCACTCAGGGTGCTGACCGCACTCATGCAGAATTCGATTCCTCAGCGCACTTTTCGACGAAGTCTTCATTCTCAACAGGATCCTTGTCCACATCTTCTCGAGATTCGCGACGTGATTTAGCTGCTAGTACATTCACACGATTCGGTGAAACTGCCACCGATTCTGGCGGCACTCGTCTCAATTCGAACTTTCCGGCTCAATCTGAGTATCACTTTACATCAGCAGGCGACCGCACGGCCAGCGATCTTGTCACCACAGGCAATCTCACGGAGATTCCCACCGGTCACGTGCTTGCAACACCAAAATCACGAGCTCATCATCAACGCAATCCAAGTTCTCCATTATCGGGGCTTCCTTCCATGTATGCATCGACACCTTTCGTTGCAAATCGCTCCGTGACCAAGGCTAACGCATTCGCCCGAACAGATCCAGCTTTGATTGATCCTATGACATCGCCGTATCTGCATCAAACACTTTCTCCAGCCCAGTTTGTTTCTGACGCCTCAACTGATGCATCATCTCCGAACTCTCCAATCACAGGGGTAATCCCAGCCATGGGCAACCAAGAGCAGTTACAGTCCCCATCGAAGGTATCTTCCAGTCAGGTAACATCGCAGGATATCTATGCACCGTACAAGGGCTTAGTTCCTACGATTTTGTTCCCACAGCACGAATCCCGTGGCGCCGTTGAGCCCATGATGGCAGTTCACCCTGTACCCGCTCCCGCTCCTGAGCCATCGATCGTCTTGTCAGCCTCAGCTTCATTACAAAGCCGAACTCTGTCCCGCTTTCAGAATCCTCTCTGGAGTACTGGCGATTTCGATGTCACACTCTCAGATAATTGTGATGAGAATATGGACGAGATCTCACATTCTGATAACCGTCGTTTCGAGGAAGGTAGCAACGCTAGTACCCCAGACAGTCGGGCCAAGCCAAGCAATCGGTTGCTGTTTAGCCCCGAGGACCGAGATAATGCCGACACTAGTGTCGTGCAGTTTGAACTCATGGCGCCAAGGAATCCTAACGAATCGAGTCTAGGCGGGGAAGAGAATACCCATTCCGATAATGTTGACGGCCACGTCCCTCGTTCTGCTGGGTCCTCTGCTCGCAGACTGAATCGGCCCAACTACACTCTGCGGTCGTTTGGTGATGACATGAATATGGAGTTTGGCATTGGAAACCATGTTTCTGCTTTGGTCAGCCATCCTGACGGGTACGGTAATGATGATGGGCAAAGCGTTTATGCCGACGATGATGAGGCTCAAAGTGTGAGTCTCGGCGCAAGACGCAACTTAGCAACCGAAAGTGGTTACCAGCCTGCTGCGGTTGTTATGGCACCTGTGAATGCAACAGGAGATGACCCTGAACCCACCGACGAGACTTCAATTGCCGCTGGGCAAGACATTGAGTTCGATTTCTACGAAGACGATGAAGAAGATTATGATTTAGAGTTAGAGTCCGAGTACGGACGTGAAGAGTCGATGCTAGCTTGTGACTGTCATCTTTCTTATCGAGAGGACGCGCCCATGACGCCCTCTACCAGATCGACCTCTCTTCATCACCTTCGCAAGGACTCGCGAATGAGTGGCAAACTCAGCAGAACGCCAAGTCGCGTGCCTAGCCGAGCTCCCAGTAGGGCGCCGAGCCGGGGGCCTAGTCGACCTCCAAGCCCCTCAACGAGTCGGACTGTTACACGCAACCGGGAATCAGTCTCATTGGTTCAATGTGCGGACGATAACAGCAAACAAAATGCAGGCGTCGCAATCATGGATGAGCAAGTCATCGCCCCAGACGTCCTGGGCCAGCCGATCGTTGTTGACTTGGGACCAAATCTAGAGGTGCACGTCGCCGAGCACTCTCATCAGAGGCAATCTCGAAGCCGCAGATCCCGTCGTAGAAGGATGCACTTACCTGGCTGCCGCTATTATATTTCGAATCCCACACTTGAGGATCATCGGGGCATACCCGAGAGCTCAGGCCAGAACGAGATTTCGGACTCGGGATTACACCCCTTGAAAGGTGTGGCGCGCCGAAAGCAAGGTAAGCGAAGAAACGTCCGACGAAGCATGAGTGCCCTCAGAAAGCGCAAGCTAGTGCCCAAGAGTGGAGCAGCTGATGAACCAGGAGTATCCAAACCTCAAGACACTCTGGCGCAAGTTCCGATGGAAGAGAATGACGCAGAGCTCACCTTGGAGCCAGAGCGAGATATGCGTGTAGAGGCAGTTCGCATCCTTGTTGCACGAGCTACGGCGCACACTCAAGCTAAACTCATGCGCCCACCTTATCTTCAGGCCTCAACATCTATGCTTCCCCCCTTCGATGGACCAACTCTAATTATTCCAGATGGTGAAGACCAGGGCTCATCAACCGCAGCCACACCGGCTCGTGGTGCTACTCCATTGTTCCCCGACATGGGCATGCATCAGCATCAGAGTTCGCTCACGTCATTGGCTCAAGCGAGTAAGGACGGTGTAGATCGAGACGAAATGGAGCTCTCACACGCCTCCTTTGGTGATGAGGACTTTGATGAAGATGAAGATCTTGGATATGAAGACAACGAGTCATTGGATAAGCCCACATCACTTGTTCAGGTCGGTAGTCACGGGAACTCAAAGGAAAGCCATTCTGATGAGGCTGGAGATATGCTTGCTCCCTTAACGACTTTCTCGCGGACCTTTACATCTTCATCGTATCTAGTGGGATCCAGCTCACATGCCCAACTCGACGTGAGTTTCGATTCAGCGTCCAACGTAGATTCCAGACCACCTTCAAGCTTGCTAACTGAATCTCCCTCATCTTTGGCCGTACGACAGGCGGCACTTTCGGTGCAACAGGCAACAAATGCATTTGCTGGACGACCCAGATCCCCGACCACGAGTCTTGTGCCCTCCCCATCAGGCTCTTCGAGTGCTGCCTCTTCCCCTGATTTCGGGACCTCACCCCAAAGCTTTGCAAGTGCGTATTTGCGAGCACTGGGGTTGGACTACCAAAAAGCGAACCAGCGATCAGGGCGAAAGTCGCCGAGCATTGGAAGCAGTGCGGAAGCAGCCGTCCAGGTATCGCCGCCTCCATTACCACCTGAAGTTACATGTGCTGCCCTGACTACGCTATGGCATGACCCAGAAATTCGCTCGATTTATGAGCGTCGGCACGAGCTTCGGCGAGCCGCATTAAGACTCCTGCTGGAGGCTCGTGGCGCTTTACTCCGTCGGTTGGCTCGCAAGCCATTTAATCTGTTGGGTACAAATCTTGATTTCACGAATCCAACTGCAATGAATAGCGCCATTCATGGTGATTATGCGGCGGCTGCCTCCACATTCGGCCTTCCATCGTATGAAGCTCCTCGAAGTCAGGGTCGGTTCCGTGCGCTTGCGAACAACGAAGGCAAGTTTGCACTCTTTGGAATTATGTGGACACTGGACGCTGATTCAGAGGAATACGACCGGATTTGCACTACCACAGCGGCCCACTCAAGCCAAGCGATGCATATGGATGCTGACTTTGTAGATCCTCGCCGAGAAGATAAACCGACCTCGCTGGATATCCCAACAATCATTCGGGCTCTTACCGTTGTGGAAACACGTCTCGCAACGATTCATGCCTTGGCAACCCTACCAGATAATTTGTCTGCGCTCATGAAGCGCGCATCTGCGTATATGGGCGGATGGAGTTCTAACCGAGCTGCATTTTGTGCACACTGTCGAGTCAATACCCAGGATCCCAGTCCGAACTTTGGTTCGAAGGGCGGCTATCAAGGTCATGAATCATCTCCTACAGGTCCAAGGCCATCAAGCGGACCTCACGACGCATCAATGGTAAAGCCATTCGCCCCCTCGACTTCGCCTTTCAGATTGTCTGATCAAGATGTTGTCGCAGTTCGTAGAGGCAGTCCCCACACGCTATTCATCAAAGTCAACTATAACTCCGAAAATGTGCATGCTCTTGGAGACGCGTTGCAAACAGGATCTCGTGGTGATGACCATTACGCTTCACCGTCCGCCGGTCCACATCAGACGGATGGCTATTATGATTCTACTCTTGAGATCTATGAGGTTGGCGGCGGAAGAAAAGGTGATAGACCATCATGGTTGCCAATTTTGCTCTTCCCGCAAGCATTCCAGTCACTCTACCGAACAGCCTACCATCGTCGAAATTTGCGGCCTCCAGTTTCCGTTATATTCTTCGTCGCGTCTCTACCGGACATGTTCCGTCCACTTCTCGATGTCCCTGGTCTCAACCGTATGACCGATACTCTTAATCTATTCTCAGCACTTCTAGAATTGACCTGGCTTGAGAACGTTCAAATTGTGTTAGTACTAAACAAACTTGATGTCTTCCAGGCGCTGCTTCAGCCCAGTCGAGGAGCCTATTCGCACGAATCAGACAAAGGCTCGTCTTATCTCACCAGGAAAGGTAGACGACGTGCATCATTCAAAGCCCGAAGTACTCGAACAGCGATGACAACGGCGCAGGCCCAACCGAAGGTCAATCTGGATGCAGCAGTTGCTGCGGTTCGAGATCTCTTCCTCGCCAAGGTTCAAGATCCTAACAGGAGGATCATTGTGCATGTTGTGAACTCTCTGGATCGTAATCATGTTCTTTCGGCGTTTGCAACGACCCTTAAGGTTCTCGAATCCAAATGACCTCCGCCGTTGTAGGCGCTTCTTAGTGTGTCCCGTAGGCATGGCAGCTCTTTGCCAGTCCGTCTCAGATCATATTTAAGCACACTTTTGAACACTACGATCTTTATGCGTGTATTGTGGAAATAACGAAACTTTGCTGGGTCAATGCTGGTTCTTTTTACAGTCACAGTTGAGCTTATTCGCAATTTCACATTCCTGGCTTTACCCCCTCCATGTGTATTGTCTTCCCATCTATCTATCCCCCTCCCCTCCCCTCCCCTCCCATCCTCCACCTCATCTGAAGCTTTCAGCCTGTGCCTGCATCTTTCTCCTGTCTCCCCTCCTTGCTCACGACTCCAGGTAACTTTTGTTCTGGATAGGTGGCGTTTCAATTCTTCAATTGCACGTTACGCTGATGCCTGAACCATTTTAAGTTCACTCTTCCGTCAACCTTAGTCCCAATCCACATTTCTTGCTCCCGATCTTCGGTATGGAAGCCCTAAGAATTTTGTTGCTTTACTTGATATATCTTGAGACGTTTTATATTTGGTCCCTTGGTGCGGTCTAGTCTGCGACCCTCTGACATAGGACATGTAACCTAACCCAGCAAATATCCTCCTTGCATGTATCTTTCCATTTGGCTTCTATCTTGGCCTCCGTGGTCGAAGCGCGACTTAACCCGCATTTCACTGCACTCCACGACACCCCACCTTACTCCGTCTTGCTAACTCCTATCCGTCTTCTTCGATTCGTTTTGATTTTTCAGTTCGATGCGCGTTCACACCTTCCATTCCGATCATGTAGCGTTGCCTTACTGTAGCTCTTAGGAACCCTTATTGTATTCTGAAATAAGGAAGTGGCTAAGCCATTCAGACTAGGCAACAAGAGGTTGTGTCTTACGTAAACACTCCTCCACTTGACTTGGAAGGAAACTGCTCTTCAAACAATGAGTAACATACAGTCGAACATCCCATTTAATGATTAAAATCGGAGAACATTGTCAGGAATTCGGTCTTAGAGATGGTCCGATTCCCATCCTTGTCAACTCTAGTTGCGAGCAATGTCAGCTTGTCACGGTTCCAGTAGTTAAAACACTTGGTCGCATTCAGGAGGACAAGCCTTCGAGGGTCATTGTTCTTTCGCTTACGATGATACGGGTTCGGCTCCACAGGTGGCTTTGGAGCCAGAGTGGTTGAGTTCTTTTTGCTCGTGATAAGCTTCTTCTTTTGCGGCCAGCAGGGTCGGACTGGCTCCGGTGCTTCTTCGAGCAGTTCCCGACATAGATCAGGATTCGTACTGATCTGAATATTCCACAAGTTCATGGTTTTCACAATGCAGAGCATACCTTTGACAAACTCATCAATGCTCACCTCACCATCGCCGTTCATATCAAGGTAGTTGTAGATCGTCTCGGCTGACTTGGCACTGATCGCAAGCAGGGTTGATAGCGCGTTGAGATGGTCGTCCCATTCAGCCTCTTTCTCTGGCGGAAGGTACACACTTCGGGCCATGGCGGTATTCACTATTGTTTGTGGAGCATTGGCATGGAGCTTGTCGAACGGAGAGAATTGAGCTAGGAAAGCACGGTACTGGACCATGGTCATGGGATGATGCCCCTCAACGAAAATCTTCACTTTTAGTAGACGGTGCGCCGTAAGCAGATCCTGGAGGAAAGTAGGGCCAAACCGAATGGGATTGGGCTCATCAGGCGGGGGTTGGCTGTCGCATGATTCGAACCAAACATCGAACACGAGTTGAATTGCGCGGGACCATGCTTCGACTGTGATGTAATCAGGACGTTTGTACGGACAGTTTTCGAACTCGATTCGGAATTGTTCGAGAAGCTCCATACGATGAATTGCAAAGAGTGTCTTCAACCGCTTGATAATCTGTCTCTCCAGGAACCGACTCTCCGCTCCAAATTCGGGTGTTTTCATGGTCCCAGCGACTTCCTCAGGACCATACTTGATAAACGATGCGTTACCTTTCGAGTCAATGTCAATCACGGCTCCAAAGCAATTTTCATTGTTGTAGTTAGTTGTCGAACTGCAATTGACTACATTCACCGTATCATAATATGTCGTGTGGTTAAATGACACGGTCCTTACCTTAGATGCAAGCAGGTTGACGCTAGTGGGCGATAAAAAGAAGTTACTAGTAATCAATGCGCGGAGCCGGTTAGTCTCCACAAAATACTCTTCATACGCCGGCGGATAGAACGTAAACGAGTTTGATTCACGCTCATTCGAAAAGTTGCGAACCATTCGGGAGGCCTCTAGTAGTTCCTGAGAGACACCGGTTATTCGGCTCGCGTTGGCATATCTGAGCTGGTTATACGCTTGCGTAATGCGCTCATAATCTTGGTTGGAAACAGCGTAACCTGATGTCAAATCCACCCGATAGTCGAACGCAGAGCTTTTCCGATCATCAGGCATACCAGGTTGCTTCCGATTTGGAAATAATGTATCATCGCCCACTTTGAGCTCACGGATATGATTCAAGGTGAAGTTGATCGGACGATTGTCCTGACCAAAGATTTGGTGGGGAACTGCTCCAGGAACAACCAAGGTGGGGTATCGGTACTGAGTAAAGTGATCATTCGCGTTCACGTATGGAATGTTATTTTGCATTGCCTTTTCGATACTCTGCTTTTCCAGAGCAATCTGTTCTTCCGTGAGGTTCAATGGAGGTTGCACCAAAGCGGCAAAGCTCATGACCGCAAAGGCACGGCCCATCAACGAAAACAAGGATTTACCATATTTGTTGCATTCGATGGCAAACTGCGACGTTGGTCCGTAGTGTGCAATATCCTCTGTGCAACCTCTGAGGATATGAACATACTTAGGAAACGCAAGCTTGAGCGTGAACAACGTCAGTAAAACTTGACAGCCAGTCCCTTTGGCCCCGAGATAACGTCCGTTGAAGATATAAATGTTGCTCGGAGAAGGAAGCGCCTGCGTCTTGATCAGGAATCGAAGGGTATCCATTCGTCCCGCAATTGAACCAATGATCTTTGCCTTACCACCGTGCACTAATGGCACGTCAATGAGGGGAACTGAGGAAGATCGTGACAGTTCGACAAATCGATTCACAATCCCTTCCGCGACGTCAGGTGGAAGAAGCTTGTTCTCACAGAAGCCATCCATGAGCATCGCAAGTCTGCTCATGCGATCACTTGCATTGGTTAGCTCCAGATCAGCTAACACAAACGGATTCAGGCTCGCAGCCTCCTTCTCCTCCCTCTTCTCAGCCTCGGCCACCTCCTGAAGGAGGCCCTCTGTGATCATTTGTTTCCTAAGTTCATTTTGGAACGACCAATCACCTTCACTGGTTTCGGTGGGTGGGCTAGCGGCGCGCTCGAGCTGGGCGCGAACGCGCTCTAGAAAAGCCTTGCGAGCCTTGCGTCTACGGATGACGGTCAGCAGCTTTTGCCGAGCGTTGAGCAGCTCCCAGAAGGCACCGCCGTTGGAGTTGCCGTTAGGCTGCAGCGTGTAGCTCATCGAGGTGATCTTGCCCGCCTAGACGTATGGATAGCAGTGAGAAAGGAAGAAGTACGCGTGTCCAGTCATTAAATCGGTGTTGGATAAACCAGTGGTGAGACAGCCACACCTACACGTGCCATCCTAGTCGCTCTGGGAAGGATCTTAAAAATTGTGGTATCGTTTACACGAGGCCTGCAACGCATTCAAAAATCACATATAATTCGAGATTTCACACATCACTACACCCCGAATGATTGCATTTTCTTGCCCACACACGGCGTAGACAGCCCGGAACACGCCTTGAAAGTTCCCGAGCTATCGCTCTGTTGGAACCGTTTTTCGGTACGTTACACTCAGGATTGAATACAGGGGGCTTGGATAAAAAGTTGCTCCAGAGACTTTCAGTCCTCGGTTCCCGCGGGTGTTGGACATATAGGCCCAGACACGATGCAGAATGCGTCCACAGTGAATCCACAACTACAATCTAAATCATATACTGCCGCATCTACTGAATACTTTGCTATTTCTTCTTCGTTTTATCCCAACAGCTTCTTTCAGAGATTGGTTCACTGAAGCACTTCTCAACGGCTGTAAAGAGTTTGCTGCACCAAGCTTCTCCTAAGTGGAGCAAATTAGAGAATCCCAAGAAACAATAGTTAATTTTGTGTATTGTACATATGATTAGGCAAGCTCATACCATTGAATCAAGGTCAGGCTGCATTCTGTGAAGTCAAGAGTTCTCGCCATGACACGACGATGATTCTACCGTGTTCCGAGTACAAAGAAGCGAATCATGAGATAAACATTCAGGACTACAACGAGACTCGTTGCGAAATATGCCAAGTATTTGGTTCGCCTGGAGTTCACAAGGACTCCCATGAGTTCCTCATTGCTGGTCATCCATACAAGTGGAATGATTGCAAACGAGAGCTGAATCGACAGCACGACCTGACTCATCACAATAAGCTCATCGAGAGCATTCTCTCCGACGATGAACAGGATCAGTACAGCTGGAACAATGGCAACAAGTCGAGTCGCTAAGCGTCTGACCCATGGCTTCAGGCGCAAATCCAAAAATCCTTCCATCACAAACTGCCCCGTCAATGTGGAGGTTACGGTACTGGCCTGGCCAGACAGCACGAGTGCCAAGGCAAACAAAACACCAGCTGCTCGTTCACCAAGAGCTGCGCTAAGCAGGCTTTGTGCTTGTTCCAATGTTGCTGGGGGGTCCTTATTAGGTCCTGCCTTGTGGAATGCCGCGGCGGAGAGGATCAAAATCGCGACATTCACAAAGCAAGCAGCGGTAAGGGATATGCCTGAGTCAATAGAGCTCAGACGTACTGCAAGGGCTCGGCCCTGCGGAGTCCGTGGGTAGCGGCGCGTTTGCACGAGCGCGGAATGCAGATACAAATTGTGAGGCATGACCGTTGCACCCAGAATTCCGATGGTTAAAACAAGTTCACGAGAGTCACTGAAGGTGTCAAATGAAGGAATGAACCCGGACAAGACATCTCCAGCACTAGCGTGAACATAAGAAAGCTGGATGCAGAAGCTGATGAAAATAACCAGGGCAAAGAATCCCACAATGCCCTCGAGGATGCGCTGACGCTTGCCCTGGAGGAAGAGGATGATGAGGACATCAAACATAGTAATAATGATGCCAAGAAGCAATGGAATTGAGGCTAGCATTCGCAACGCAATGGCCGCTCCGATGATGGACGCCACATCAGTCGCAATGATTCCGATCTCCGCGGAGACCCATAGGAAGAAATTTGTTCTTCGTGAGTAAACAGCACGACACATGCGAGCCAGATCTCGATCAGTAGCTACACCGAGCTTTACTGAGAGATACTGGAATAGATAGCCTAGCAGCGAGCTCGCTAAAACGGCCCATAGTAGTCGGTAGCGAAAAGTACTTCCGGCATCAAGGCTGGTTTCCCAATTACCGGGGTCCATGTATCCAACTGCAATCAGAATACTCATTCCAAAGAATGCACAGAACTGTCGGATCCGCAACAGGTTTCGGCTGTTCCAAAGCGACGAGGCGCTAGTCTGAGACCCACCGACACGTTGCCTTGCCGACCGACGAGAGTTCTCTCCATGGGTATCCAGAATGCTTACGCTGCCTTCGGGGCTGCCCGGAATAGAGACTACATCAATTGTGGGCTCTACACTTCTCAAGTTATTGTGATACCGCGCTCGCTCTTCTGGAGAGAGCGTGTGGGGAAACGTATCAAGCGTGTTATCCACTTCGCGATCATTCATGCCATTGTCGTCCTCATCATCCGAGTGTGTTTCTTTGTTGTCCCGGGGCTGTCCCCGTCCTTGGTCTGATTTCTCTGCATTGCTCTCGCTGTCAAAATCAAACAGATAGCCTTCCCATTGATCTTCCGGGTCATCAGCCTCCGTATCACCCTGCTCTCCATCCTGTTCCTCATCGGATTCTTGAAGCACGCCCCATCCTTGAAGGAATCTCGTCCAACTCCTGACGCCAGAATTAGTGGAACGTTTGCGTTCCTCGATATCTTGCGCTTCTGCGCTTCCAGGGAGGTAGCGTAGCCGCCCGTCCGCATCGCGTTCCTTGGATTCCTGGACTTTGGAATCTTTGGGAATCGGCAGAGGAAGCGAGTCCAAATCCTCGTCATCATCATTCATCCGACCATACACCTCCTCTGGAAAATCGCTCTCGCGCAAGTGAGAATATGCAGCAAATGTCTTTGCTCTCAAAGCTGACCTAGAGAAAACACTGTCTTTGACGTAGGACTGCAAGCTCAACCCCGCTTTTGTTTTGGCGCGAGACTTCCTACTTGCTGAGGCTGCATTAGAGGACGATGCTTTTGAATGAGCAGAAACCTCAGTAAGTTCGATTTCAGGACTATTACCGGCGCTAGAGCCTATCGTGTCATTATTTTGCTCCTGAAATGCCATCATACTCGCAGCAACCTCGCTTGGACGCATTCCGTTGAACGCGCTGACTGTAATCGTTCCTGTTTCGTTCGCGGCGCTCGAACGGCTTTGAGAGTCGTTCTGGCCCGCAGTCCGCGTGCTTGCACGCTCATCCTGTGCGTCCGCTTCCGCGTCATCGATGACGAAGTAAATCGCGTCGTGGTGTCCAATACCGCGCTGTGACGCATCTCGTTGGTCTCCTCGAGCCCTCTTGTCCTCATTGTCTTCGCGACTCTGTTCCGAAGCGGGCAGTGGTACTGCAGCTTCCGAGTCCACCGACGGTATGCCGAGGCTAGGAGGTGCAGGCCAGGTGTGACCGGTGGCCTCAGTCGTGCTACTCATGCTGTGCCCCCCTGCAATTTGCGGTTAGCTCGAACGACTTCCTTGTTTCATGCTCTAGGCCACTTCAGCCCACAGTCGTCGCGATGGTCGCGTTCTTTCTACAGTGGCAGCTACGCTAGAGGGAGACTAAGCCGGCAGTATTGAGCTAATACGGCTTCTCCTTAGGCTAACTATCTTCTCCAGCGCTCAGCTTGTGCAGTATCCGCGATCTCGTTTGCTTTCCAAGCCTGGATTCAGTGGTTCATTTTTAACCCGATCCGGCTAACCTCGACCCGAATCCGACGTAGACGTGTGGATAAGGTCACTCTCGGAGCTGGTAACGGATAGAGTGTGACAAGCGGAATGAGGGGTTAGGCGAGTGCAGTCAGGAAGGCAGATAAATATTCTGCCTTGAAGCCGGGACTAAATGATTCATCACTTGTGTCTGTGACAATGGTACACTTGTTACTTGAGTTATCCTAATCCTTTTGCCGCCCTCTCTCGAAGAGTAACTGCTTTGCACCAAATCACCCCCCTGACGCTTTGAGGTCAACACGCCGCTCACATCCTGGTATACTCTCATCTAGAATTCCTCCCTCTCAACCGTTCATCGCTCATCATATCGTGGTTGCCATTCTCTCGGCTTCCATAGGTCACGCCAAAATATCGTGCGCTGTCTAGCCACTCCGGACAAGGTGAGTACATTGACCTTTGATTCGGATCTGAGCCGAACGAGGAGGACCAGTGCACCAACACGTGCATAACATGGATCCTAACGATCCTCAGGTGGCGCTTGGGCGGCGTCTGAGTGCCAGCCTGTTGCAGGCTCCTCAGCTCTCAACGCCGACGGCCGAAGAGCCAGAGGTTTCCAATCTAGCCTCACCGAAGCCCGATGCGATTCCAGGCATCCCACACGACGTTGCGTCAAGACTGTCATCTTTGGCTGATTTCCGTATCTCGTTTGCTCTCACAGACGTTGCGAGCATTCTGAAGTATGTGTTATGTGAACTCAACATGACCAAGGCCAAGTTGGGAGATGTGACGATGCAGCTCGAAGCTGCAGAGCGGCGAACGCAGGCATCACAGGACACTGAAACACTTCTTTCCAGTATGGTGCAACAGCAGCAGGAACAAATTACCGAGCTCAAAGCAGCTCTCAAGGAAACGCGCCAGCAGCTGAAGCTGGCTCTGAGTGGTTCCCTCGATGACGAGGACGACATTTATGATCCTTCAGAGCCTGATGTCAACAATGACATATCGAGAACTGCGGCTGACTCAACGTCACTGCCAGTGGAAGAGTCAGAATCTGCCTCTTATGAGTATGGAGAGGATTCGACTGGTGAGGCAATCAAGTCGAAGCTTAAGTCTTCGCCATCATCGTCGCAACTGTTGCCGCGCAGCCACCGAACCAACTCAATTACAAACCTCATCGCCAAACGCAAAGCAAACCGGGTGGCTGGGTATCGTACCTGTGTACGTGCGATTAATAGATTAGCCCGCAGACTAGCACAGCTTGATGGTGCATACCAGGTTTCGATCGGACCAAACGGGAAGATCTTCCCGAAGCTTAACCGCGAGGAATTGGTGGAAGAAGATCTTGCGACCCAACGCGAGATTGAAAGAATAGAGCTGCAAGAGGTAAAGGAGCGTGAAGCAGAGATCATTCGCTCACAACAAGCCGATTCCGAGTCTTCGAATCTCTCCTCCTCTAGCTCATCGCCGCTCGCTCTGGAGCCAGCCATATTGCCCAGACCACCCTCTGTTACAGTTACGTCAGCGGGAGCCGGTACATCATTCTATACTCGACAAACACCAATGGACATTATGCGACGGACGGTAGAGGAAAGCAATGAGAAGTTAGCTGAGCTGCAAAAGTCATTGGAAGACCTCAAACTGCAACAGACGGTGTTGTCTACAGAGGTAAAGCAGCTTTCTCTACGTGATTTGGAGGTTGACGGTAAGGTAGTCGAACTTGCCAAAGTCGTTGAGCGTGACCACAATCTACTTCATGCACAGTTGAGTAATCTGGCCGGTAGCATGGTGGTTATGAATGGAGTTCGGCACACCGATCCCTCCCAGGCACTGCGCTCTGGTGGCACGAATCGCGATAGTCCGCAGTCTGACGCACAAGACCGCGATTCTGAGCGGAACGTCAAGGAGGATATCGCTCGCGCTGCATTAGTTAGCCGTCTTGAAGGTCTAGAGAAGGAATTTGCACAACTTCTAACACAACTTCGTTCCACTCGACACGAGCAAGATGCAGTCCGAGAGGAATTGGTCAATGTTCGTAGAGCTCAGAGTGAGGCTGCTTCACGAAAGACGGTGGAGGAGCTGTCCAACCAGCTTATGGAGACAACTGAGCGACTCACTCGAATGGATGGTCAGGTGAATGAGCTCTCCCATAAGTTGGATTCCGAAGAGGCTATGCTGAGTGGTGCACCCGCTGACTTAGGGACGCTTCGCCGAGCTGTTGCTGCGTCCAGCGCAAAGCAACGCCACATGCAGGACAAATTAGATGCCTTGTCTGCCTTGGCCTTGACGACACGTAGGCAACTTGCGCAGATTGGAACATTCGAGAGTTCACCTTTCTTCAAGTCACTCAACCTACGTATTCACGAGTTCGAGATAAGATTTACGGAGCTTGAGGACAAACTGATGATTCTAGCGCATTTCTTGACGCGCGGTGCCGTGAACGGTGCGATCACGGGTGACGTGACTTCTGCTGGTGCTGCGCAGGCATCGGCCTCGATTTCGTCAGATGGTTCTTCAAGCCTCACTCAGCGGCTGTTTGAACAAGGCCGTATTGCCGTCCAACAAGCGAGCGAAGGCCGTGCACTTTCTCTCAATGAAAATGAGCTCCAACTTAAGTTGCTGTCGAGGGTCACAGCTCCGACAATTCAGAAGTCACTCACCGAAGTCGCAAAGGATATCGAAACTTTGTCCAACCTACAGACGCAACTCGACGATGCCAAGGCTATCTTGGAGCGTCTCTCTTCATTGGCTGCAATCGAAAGCAAGGTCCAGTCACTACTCGATTTGGATGTGCCTCACCGAATTCAGCAAATCGAGCGCAAGCTGAACACGGAAGTGTCGTTCCTAAAAGCCCATCTCGCGTCCAAAGTTGACCAAAGCAACATCAAAATTCTGGTCTCAAGGATTGACTCGTTGCTCGCGGCGGTGAATCGGACGACATTCACACTACCAACTCTTGTGGTGGCTAATCATGAGGGTGTCGATCTTGAGAATTTGAGCCCCTCAGGACCGTTGACTGTTGTACCCGCTGCAACCACAAGCGCAGGAAGTCTCACCGCGACGAATGCATATTCGGGTCCCCAGACGGATTTGAGTGGGAATGCGGTACAAAGCACCGTTCGCGTGGGCTATAGCGAACCGCTTCGTTCGACACACAAGCTTCTCGAAGCAACAGCTCGCGCGCAGGCGCATGGAGTGTCTCCCAGTCCCAATCCAGCGCCCAACCAGAATGGTCCACCTAGCAAGTCGTCACGATCCAACAAACCGTCGGGTGCCACGACTCCACAGACCACGCAGTTAACTCCTGTGAATGGGCAGGGTCCAAATGGCTCGCAGATGCTGGTGCAGGCATCAGGTACCGTAACTCACCAAGTTGGTGTGAACCTGGTCACTGACTCTCGAGAAAACGAGCGACTAATAAGCCTATTGATGCTCAAGGCAGACACTGCAGCGGTCAACAAAGTGGAGGAGCTCGCACGAGCGCTGGACCGCCAGCAACGAGACGCGCTTATCAAAGTAATGTCGGAGATCCAACTTCTTAAACGTGCCTTTGCACGACTGACAAAGGGAGTTTCTCCCACAAGTCTCGGGATCTTGGATGTAGCAACTGGGAGTGCCACCCAGAACGGAGGAGGTGGCAATGGTGTGCAGCCTCGTGCAAGTCCCGATGAAATGAGCCTGGGCTATGACGCTTCCGGAGCCTCCAGCGCGCCGTTAGGAGTGGCATTAGGCTATCATTCTGCAGAGACCGGCTCAGGATCACTGGGTATGGGAGCTTCGGCTCGGCCCTCGGTGAATCGAGCGGACGGTTCCGACGCAGGCACAGGAACTTTGACGGGTCCAATGGAACGACTAGTTCGTCAGTTTGAATTCTTGCAGGTTCAGGTGGCCGGGTTAGAGAGTCGCCTAGGAAAGAAGGCGGATGCCGAGACCATCGAAGAGCTCCAGACAAGCCTGCTCGATAGAGTGATTGAGTTGGTTCGCGCCAACACGTCCTCCATGACCAACGAAGGAGAAGGTGATTCGACCACCTCGCTCACCGTCCGCTCCGATAAGGCGTCCCCTGATGCGATCCTGCGCATACATAACATTTTGGATGACCATGAGAAGCGACTCACCAATCATCGCGAGTGGATTACACGCAATACGGAAGACGTTGCAGGCCTGCGTGCATGGGCTAAGGCTGCACATAGTCTTCTTACCGAGCGTGAGCAAGAAAGAATCGCTCCTGGAACGGTGAAGCAACTGGAAAAACAAGTCAATACCATCAAGAGACAGGTTGCGCACTTGGTATCAGATCTCGATTCACCAGGAACTCTGCCTTCAATCTTGGGAACATCATCAGCTGCTGCTACGTTGGCGCGGCCTATGACACAGCATCAACTAAATCGCCCACCAACACAGCCAATTGGAAGAGCAGCAACTCAGCGTTCTGTTTCATCCCAGGTTCCGTTGAATCTGCAATCATTGCAGATTCCAGGTTCAACTTCATATGTTCATCCAGCTCACGCGTCATCCCCACTCCCACTGCCTGGCGTGCTCCCACCCGACCCTGCTACGGCAGATGCATCACCAGTCGATGCAAGATGCATGAGCTGCGAACGACCTGTGGAGAAGCTCCCTAAGTTCGCAAGCACGTCGCCATCGATTCAAGGGCCTAGCGTTGGTCGCCATGTCAGTTCGGTCATTCCAGCAGGAGGTTTCGCTGGAGAGGCGTTGCGACAACGATACGTGAATTTACTCAGTGAGCCGCGGAGTGCAAGGAAGTAACGCTTTTAACTTCATTAATTACAGCAAAGTGAGAGGACTCTCGGGTCTGGGGCGCAGGTACGATTAGTTCTCCCTCAAAATGCGTCACATGCCCTCCCCCCACGATCCATATTGATGCTTCAAACCCAAATACAACATTAATACTTGATATGTAACAGACTTGACGTACTACTTTACTTGGTGATCGATGACTGCTATTACAAGTCCAGGGGAACACATAGAGTGAAAGGAGGGTGAGGCAAAAGCATATGGGAAGACTGATATAGGTCAGTAAGTTGAAGTGCGGGTCGCAGTGCACATAGAAGCCTGAAACGCGTTGAGTGCCAAGGTGGTCACATCATTTCATGGCGGACTCTTGACAATCTTTTCGCGGAATTCAAAACCCATAGCAACTGCCCAACAACCGACTTCATGACGACAATGAGTGCTCTTCAAACTAATCAGATTAAGCTTAGTGAGCGTTCTCATCGCAGAACTTCTTGTAAGCCTCGACATCCATGTGCTCATCGAGCTCCTCGGGCTTGTCGAAGGCGATCTTGATCATCCAGCCATCACCTTCAGCTGCTTCATTGACAAGTTGAACGTTGTCAGCGAGCTTCTCGTTGACCTCTGTGACGGTGCCACTGACGGGAAGGTAGACATCGTTGGCAGACTTAACGGACTCGACCGAGCCGAAAGGCTTACGCTTGGCAAAGGTAGCGTCCTACATTAGGTAGTTTGACGATACGGGAAATCAAGCACAGGAGTAAATTACACATGCATAAGACTTCATGACGCACTCGGGTACGCAATATCTGCCGTCTGGAACCCCAACCAGCGTCGCGATTCACCCCATTGCCACATGGAGCGGTCCGTTGAGCATTTGGAAGAACGCGCCAACCAAGTTTGGGCGTCCGCTTCATTCCATGACTCCCTCGCGGGGTAGTAGCCTCAGTCGCGTTATACGGCGGACAAAGTCGTGCTGAGTTCAGTGGCGTCACCAATACCGCATTAAATCATGTTTTTGAGTCACAGGCGCAGTGAGGACGCGAGTCCTTCAATTTCAACTTACCTTGCTGGGGAGATCAACGAAAACGATTTCACCAAGAGCGTTCTGGGCGAAGTCAGAGATGCCCACAGTGGCCGTATTGGGGGTGTCGATACGGATGTACTCGTGGTCCTTGGTGTAGTAAATTGCACCAGGGGTGTTGCGAGATGCAAAGGTGCGGAAGAGGACAAGATTCTTCCACATTCCCTTGTTTTGAACACGTGCAGTGTTCATCAGCATGCGTGAAACCATAGACAAGGACATTTTCTTTCCGAATAGACTCGCCAAATCCCGCGGACAATACGGCTATGCCCGAATTTTTGGACTTGAACAATATAAAATTCGCTGGAAACTTGGCTTACCTTGGTCCAGGCTCGTTAAGGGCATATTTTTGCACCCCTCTCAATACCCGGGGTGAGAGAATATCACAAAAGCGAAACTCTCCGAAAAGGAAACAAGTGAGCTCTGATTGGGAAGAGAAAACAGTGTGAATTTCGGGTGTAAACGAGTGGGGTTCGTATGCTGATATACTAGTGTGAGACATGTAGTTGTGCTCTCTTAGTAAACCACATTATGATCCCCGCAACACTCGGTGTGGACTGGAATCAAGCCGATTTCCAACGTCAAATCGTGGGAATCTTGATACCTACGACTGGTCTCGACGCGTGTCGCATGGCTGGGTGTGGATGCGATGCATTCTAAAGCATGTGCAAAACCACTCACCTTAGCTGTTCATACCACTGCCGTCGCATTCTCTAGGTCCAGTAGCCTCGGGCTGTGCACTGTGTGTAGCGGTGTCGAAGCAAAGCAGATTCTTGACGACCTGTATACTCCACTAGCACTCTAGGCCCGCCTCGCTGACTCTCACGAGATCGAATTGTCTCATTTCGAGGAACTGAATCGAACCAAACAGTTGTTACCAGGTCTGCGACTTTTTGAGCTGCCAAGATGTCCGCCCCCGAACCAGAACAGGCGGTGACCGTCATGTCGGAGGGCCAGGCCTTCTTCCTGTACTCGCAAGGCAAAAAGCAGGCAGTGAAGCTCTTCTACGTACCTGGCGATCCTGATGACATCGGCTCTATCTACTGGTGCCAGGTGCATGAACGCGCTCGTCGACCCGGCCAGAGTTTCGCTCTCAGCACCCTGACCGACGTGTACATCGGCAAGCAGACCCCTTCCTTCAGTGCAAATTCTGCTGCGGCTAGCGCACCCGAGGACCATTGCTTCTCCATTTGCAGTGAGACTTCCACCTTGGATCTTGAGGCCGGTGACGCGAACAGTGTGGCCATTTGGCTCTTCGGTATCAACTATGTTCTCGCGAACGAAGGAAAGATGGTCGTGAGTTCTCAACCCGATGAGACCTCGCCCGAGGGAGCGTCCCAGACACCTGCAGAGACCAAATCAGTTGAGCCAGCCAGCGGTGCCGCGGCAGCGCCAGCCTCAGTGACCGAAGTACCCAAGAAAGGCCGTCGCTACACAGTCACTTCATCACAACAGGCTGCAGCTGCCCAAGCCACCGCAAACGCTTCCTTCGACGATGGAAATGCAGCAGTTCCCTTTACTGCATCTACAAGCGATCCTCTTTACGTGATCAAAGTGGGTGATGCAATGACGCGCTACCAGGTCACTCCGACTGGTGAGCAACGTGCGACTCAGGTCAAGGTGTTCTTCGCAAAGAATGCGCCAGGCCGTCGTGTTACCCCAGGCCAGGCCAAGGCACGAAGCGTCCCTGAGGGATCTGTTGACAATGTAGAGGAGGCTATCGGCTCCTTCTACATTGTTCCCGCCGATGTTCCCAAGTCTTGGAGCATCGTCTCCCAGCCGACTGCTACTCGCATTCCACTTGATGATCTCACAGATCTCTATCTGGGTCCTGGAGATGCTAACTTCGCGCCGTTCATGTCGACCATTGCACAACAGCAAGCTTGCTTTACCATTGCAACCTCGAGCGATGGCGCGTTCTCATTCGAAACTGCCTCTCGTGCAACACTATCCGCTTGGTTGGCATGTATTAATGCACTTCTGTCTGAGAGTGGTGCTACAATGGAGGTTGAGACCGCGCCTTCCATTCCACAATCAACTACGGGCGCTCCAGCAGTTGCTACACCCGAGCAACCAGCAAATGCACAGCAGGCTCCAACGAGGACTCGACGTCTTACGGTTCGTTCCACGGACGCAAGTGCCGCAGCGGCAGCAGCAAAGGCTGCACCTGCTGCAGCGGCAGCTGTAGCCGAAGCGTCTGCATCGTCTGCGGCGGCCTCGCGAGAGTCTCTTATTCGTGCTATTGCCCGTGGCTTACCATTTATTATCCATCCTGAGAATGAGCGAGTTATTCTCTCGCTTGACCGCGCAACGTCCAATCTCGTTCTACGCAATGGCAAGACTCCAGAAGAAGCTGCGATGCAAGTGGTGCGCAGTAAGCTCTCGCTCAAAACCCTTGCCGATCTTTACGTTGGAAAGAGCCGTCCACCCTTCTCAGACGCAAAGCCAGGCTCACCTGCTCAGTTGGCCAATCGACGGCTTTGCATGTCGCTCGTGGACGCTTCTGGTAAGGAGTGGGCATTGGAAGCAGACTCTCAGGAAACATTCGCATGCTTCCTTTCTGCATTTACTCACGCCTTGGCTTTTGCTGGCCGTGGTACAACGGAAGTTGAGGCTACAACCGCACCTACTGCGGCTCAGACAGCGGCACCAGCTGCCTCGACGGCCGCCGCCGCTGCTGCTGGTGCGCAGAAGGGCAACCGCCGTTTCTCAGTCATGCCCCTCAAGCCAGGTGCTGGCGCACCTGCTGCTCCTGCCGCCGCACCTGCGCCTGCTGCGGAAGCCAAGCCTGCAGCCTCTTCGACTACGTCAGTCCCAGAGCCCGCTCCGGCCACTGCAGCTGCCGCCTCATCTGCTTCGATGGGTGTTGATGATTATCTGATGAACATGGCACGCCAAGGTACCGAATTTATGGGCTTTGCTGAGCGACGAGGCCAAATCATTCGCAACGCTGTCAACTTGTTCTATGTCTCACCAGCTGAACTTCGTGCGCTTCGACATGGACCTATGGCGGATGCTGTTGGACAAATTCGTCCCGACACACGCGGCCGTCTGTGCTGGTGCGGTGCTGGCAAGCGCGAACTTCGCCCTCGTGCCTACATCGAGTTCGGCGACATTACGGACATTTATTTGGGCAAACAAACCAAGCTCTTGGCGCATCCAGCATTGAAGGATGTTGCGGCAGATCGTGCTTTCTCGATCCTCACGCCCAACAACCAACTTGACCTCGAAGCCAAGTCGAGTGCTGCATTGCATGCCTGGTTAGACCTAGTCCAGAAGCTTATTGTCGCAACTGGTAAGTCCGTTGTTACAGATGGCAAAGCTGATGCAGCAGCTCCTTCAGCGGAAGCGGATCAGCGACTTGTTTCGAAGAAACAATCCAAACGCTTCTCTGTTCTGGCTACAGATGGCTCCCGCAATGCTGATGCTGTGGCAGCAGCTGCAGCTGCTCGCCAAGCAGCAGCCGCTGAACCTGATATTTCCGAGGAGGATGCATCAGTCCAGAGGAAGATGGCGATCTTCCAGTCGCCAAAGGTTCGCTTTATGATCCAAGGGGCACCCTTCACCCGATATTACAACAAAAAGTCAGGTGAAGATTGCCAGGAAGACGTGCTCCTCTTCCTTCAGCCCAACGAGGAAGGCGGTACATTATGCTGGTGTCCCGCTGCAGACTCATCATCTCGAACCATTCGTCCTGAGGCAACCATGCGAATCGCAGCAATTACACAGATCTATACTGGCCGCTCGACTCGCGCTCTCAAGGCGCTGGTCCCATCCGAGGTAGATGGCAAGGCTCTGATCACGCTTGTGGCAGAGAAGCGTGTGTTGGGCATACGTGCTGGCTCTGTGGAAATCGCCGAGCGCTGGCTTGCGGGCATTCAGGCTATCATCGAGAACCTTGGTGCTGCTATGGAGGAGGATGGTCCAGGTGCTGCCGGATCAACGAACTCCACAGGTGCATCCAGTCCCACCGAAAGCACTACGGCAGCTCAAACATCTGCCGCTGAGCCTTCAAAGGATGCGGCGGCAGCACCAAGCTCTAAGAGCGGACGCCGTTTCACGATTCTCAAGAACCAGGCGCCTACTCTGCCCACAAGCGCACCTCCCACAGCCGCTCCCGCCGCCACACCTTCGGCTTCCAGCCAGACCGCTCAAAGCGCACCTAAGCCTCCACCTAAGTTCGAGCTGACTCAAGCCCAGACTGCAGCAATCCAAACTCTCGCACGCGGTCTAATCGTTTCAGAGGTAACCTTGGTCCGCGGAGGCGAGACTATCGCTACGCGCAAGCGATTGATTTACGTCGCTCCTCCACCTCAGTCCGCTTCTCTTGCGCTCGTAACGGAGGACGCTACCGAAGAGGAGATTCGCGCTGCAGTTGATGGTGCTACAAAGGCAGCAGCTAACACTGCAGCACAAGCCGGAACGGCACGTTGCCGTGTTTTCTTGATCTCTGGTTTGAAGGACGTGATTATTGGTCGTGACGATCCCATCTGGCAGATGCCAGGCGCTGCGAAAGTTGTTCGTGGAGAGCGTGTCTTCTCGATCAAGTCGAACGTTGCGTCCGCCCATATCGAAGCAATGTCCAAGGATGATGTGAAGGTATTCCTAGCCGCAATTCAAGCGCTGGTGAATGCAGCTGGCAAAGAAGCCTACGTTGAGGATCGCCTGCCAGGTTCAGGCGATGCATCCACGAAGACGGGTGCATCGCGTAGGATGAGTCTGCTGAATGCCATGAAGAACCCACCTGTTCCGAGCTCATCAAGTGGTCCTAAGACCGCTCCTTTCATTTCTGCGGCACATGGCTCTCATTTCATTATGTATCGACCACTGCCAGGCAGCGATCCTGCGGATGATGTGGTAGTGCATACTGATATCCAACTCTTCCACGTTCTGGACACCGAGACGCCTTCGAGTGCTGCAGTCACCGGAACGGGTGGAGGTGTTCTCTGCTGGATCATTCCATCATCGTCGCCTACGCAGCCGCCTCAACGCAAGATGGTTCGCTTGAGCGCTTTGCGGGCCATTCTTCGTGGTAAGCAAACTTCCTGCCTGCGAAATTCCTGTGCTGGACGTGCACCAAGTGCGCTTTGCTTCTCGCTAGTGTTTGCTGGAGGCATTGTGCTCGATCTTGAGGCAGATTCCGCGGCCCATGTTGACGGTTGGCTCAGGTCTATTGCGGCCGCGTTACGCAAGGTATATCCAGGCCGACCGGCGAACGAAGGTGGTCTTGAACTTGTTCCTGTTACTCGCCATGTCGATGTTGAACACACTCGCGATCTAGTGATGCAAGGCACTGAGCATTCCAGTGCAGTCGAAGCCGTCGCTCTTGATGGTGGTAAGGGTCCGGGTGTTGTTGTCTCGATCAGCACCGGCGGCTCGGCACTGAAGAAGCGTCGTGTCTGGATCGACGTCACGGCTGGTGAATCGGGTGCACTTGTTTGGGGACCAGAGATCACGGAAGGTGATATGAACGTAGGGTTCTCCGGTGTTGAGGGCCAGCTTATGCTCGATGCGGTTCGTACCCTCCATCTCGGTGTTGGCGATTCAGCGACGCTCTCCAAGTTGTATGCCGAACGCAACCCTGTGATCGTTTCTCCCGATGCTTGCTTGACATTGACAACTCAGGGCGCTCTCGAAGAGGTGAACATCGTCTTCTCTTCCGTTGATGATGCGACCTTGGTCATGCAGGCCATGGATCAGTTGATGATTGAGGGTCAATACCACGCCTATGAGGCTGAGCGTGCCCAGCGTGAGGCCGAAAAGGCGCAGGCGGCCGAGCAGGGCCAATCATTGCCAACTATGATGTCTCTCGATAACGACACGACCATGACAATGCTCTCTGATGGTTCTCTTTTCTACTGCGCCTCAGATATGGTCACCGCCGAAGCAATTCGTGAGGTTGATGGAAGCAATGTACCAATCACCAAGGACCAATGCAGGGTGCGCGTGGGACACAAGCAGCGTTACGGGCATCGTGGCGGTGGTCTCATTTGGGCCGCTCCGGTTCCAGTTACACTTCAGCGAGTGTCTGATGCGAGCGAAGATGACACGGATGCATGGGAGGCTGCAGCGAACGAACAAGGCAACTTCCTACCCATTCAGGAAATCTCGGAAATTGTCGTTGGATTCCAGCATCCAACCTTCAAGGCGCCTGTCGTCCAAGCCGCTGGGTTTGACTCCGCATGCGCCTTTACTCTGATCACGCGACGTGGTCTAGAGCTTTCCCTAGTTGCGATGAGCAGCGAGGAGGCAGTGGCTTGGTTGCTTGGTATCCAGACTCTTCTCGTGTCTCTGGGTGGAGCTGCAGTTGCTCTCACCACGGATGGTAGCTCAGGATCTGTTGCAGACCCTAAACCTCAGACTGAAACCAAGCCCGCTTCCGCTGCCGCGGCTCCATCAGCTTCTGAACCAGAGCCGGCCCACTCAGGGCCTACGGTTGGTGGCCGTCGTTTCACAGTTCTGGCAAGCGCTGTTGCAAATTCCGCTACAGCATCTTCGGCTGCATACGCTACCGGACCTGGTCGTAGCAGCTATGCAATCCCTGATGACATCCCAGACGATCCTACGCAAGCACTCATGCAATTGGCAGCACGTAGTAAGCAGAGCGGTCAACATCTGGTAGGTGTATCTCCAGAGGCGACTATTGCCATGATGATGCGTGGCCGTGAGTTCTTCTTCTATAATGAGAAGGCGGACCATCCTGTTCGCGTTGTATTCCGTTACAACTATATTTCTACTGCTGAGCGTGAAGCTATGGCAAAGGCCGCGGGTGGTCCTGCACCCGAAGGCAGCGCTGGGGACTTGAGCAAGGGTCTGTTTGAGTGGCGTGTCGTGGGCTCACCTGTTACTTCGCCGCCCATGGGCTCCATTGCACTCGCGGCCATTACCGATGTTTATGTTGGCAAGCATACTCCAGTCATGAAAGCTTCTGTTGCTGCTGCAGCACCAGCGGACTGCTGCTTCTCGATTAAAGGCGTCGATGGCACCACTGCGAATCTTCAGGCTGATGCTCCGTTCCAAGTTTCTGCTTGGCTGTTTGGCCTTTCCCAGATCCTTTCAGCAACAGGTCGCGACGTTGTCATGGATGAGCAGACGGAGCAAGCCGTCAGTCAGGCTGCTGCGACACAAGCGCCGACCGCATCTGCATTGGCTGCTCCACGAGCACGTCGATACACGGTGCTTCCCTCTCAAGCGCAAAAGAATGCTGCTTCGTTAGCGGCGTCTGGAGCATCCGCGGGCACCTCTGGCAACTTTACGTCGGGTGGCAGTGGTCGTCAAGCAGCTGATCCAAACATCCAACCTCTGGTCGATGGCGCGCCGTTCTTCTTGTACACCCCTTACGGCGTTACGCGTGTCTTTGCATGGTTTGACACAATTTCGGAGACTCTAGAGGATGCTGAAGCTGGCAAGGGAGCACATGCACTGTGCTTCGAGCCATGGACTGGCACGTTGAACCAACAGCGCTTCATTTCTTCGGCCAAGACTCGCCTCCTCTTTGATGACCTCACTGAAATTTTCGTTGGTGCCAACGCCAAGAATGAAGCTTACAAACAGACATATGAGGGCCGCGCATCTGTTGCGGAGAACCGATTGTCGTTTAAGGCTCACGAAAATGCCAAGGCGCTTAGGGCTTTGCATCTTGAGGCCAACTCAAAGAACCAACGTGATACCTGGTTGAAGGGTGTTCAAGCCATCATGAACTTGCGTGGTCAGCCTGTGCTGGCAACTCGTGATGGTGGCCGAACCACTGTTCCTCTGAACCAGGTCGCTGCGGCCATGGTGAACGAGAAGCAGAAACCAACAGAACAAAAGGCGCCTCCGCCTACGCTCAGCGTGGAGGAGCAGAAGATGTTCGCTTCGCACACACCTTCAAGTATCGTGCGCAAGGTGTTGAGTAACGATCCATCTTTGCAGGTCTTATCGTTAGCAAACGCATTGCGCATCATGATGGCTGGCGACGCATTTATGCTCTATCCTGCTGCCCGAACTGAACAGACAGCTGATGCTCTCATCAAGCAGAACGAGTTTAAGCCCGTTCAAACTGTCCTGCGCTACATCCCAGCCGTAGGAGCCTCTCTGCTTCACAAGGGTAGCATCACTTGGATTGAGAATCAAAAGGAGCGATCAGCGAGCTTGGACAATCTCACCGATATCGTTTTGGGTGTAGCTCAGCCGCCATTCGCGCAGGCTGTCGCTGCTGTGACAGCAGGCAATAAGAATGTGCGTGCGCCGCTCAAGTCTTGTGCTGTTATCCTCGTGTTCGGCAGCGTTTCACTCTGCTTAGAGGCCATGGAGTCCGCCGTTGCAACTCGATGGATGTGGGCCATCAACACTTTAATTCGTCAATCCGGCCGTGGTACACGCCAGGCAGAAGCCGCCGCCGAAGCAGCGGCCGCGGCTGCAGCTGCAGAGGCTGCCGCGAAGGCTGCTGCAGCAGCGGCTGCTGCTCGTATGCCAGCTGCCTCTCGTGCCCCTGCATCAGCTGCCTCATCAGCAGCTCCAGCCTCCTCTGCGCCTGCACCCGCTCCTACATCGACTCCGCCCACCGAGAGCGCTGCGGCACAGCAGCAGCGCAAAGCAGCACTTGCAAGGGATGCCACCGTTGCACTAATGAGTGCAGGCCAGACGTTCTGCCTTCACAGTGCGGAGGGTCCTCTGGGCGATTTCAGCGTTTGGTACTCATTAGATGACAATGCGATCGCCTGGGTACCACGACGCAAGCCTCGTGTGGTAAACGACGATAAGAGCAATGCCATTGTAATCACCACCATTGGAGAGATTGTTCTCGGTACAGGTTTCGCAGCCTTTGCAAAGGAGGCTGCCAATCTCGACGCTGAGGCCTGCGTCGCCTTAGTTTCTTCGGATGGCAAGACCCTTGCCATTGAAGCAGACTCGAAGGAACAGCTCCAAGCTTGGATGTCGGGGATCTCTCACATTCTCATGGTCACTGGCCTATCTGCGGTCGCGCAGGCTGAGTCTAGTGATTCTGGATCCAAGAAAAGCCGCCGCTTCACCGTGCTCCCAACTGCCGCTCCCACCCAGGTCCCCGCAGCTGCAGCTGCAACCCCAGCGCAAACTGAAACGAAGGATTCAGACGAAGCGGTTTCGCCAAACGCGACTCCATTTGAAAAAGGTGTTTCGTTCACTCAGTTCGTTCCGGACCCAACCGCACCAGGTGGTGTCGCTAGCCTTGATGCCCTAGTTTGGTGCACAAGCAAGGGCGTATTATGCTGGACCAATTCTCGCAACTCCGAGGCGCTGGACGGGAATAAGAAGCCAACTCGTCGCTTCGTTGCAAGCCAGCAAATCCACGTGGGTGCTCTCACGGAGATCTGCGTTGGCCGCCAAACACCCTTTACTTCAGGCGCATACTTTAGTAAGTTCGATGAGCAGCAAGCTGAAGCCATCGCAACACTACTTGGTCCTGATGGCTTCGAACTTCACTTAATGGCGTCTTCCTCGGCAGCTTTGGATGAGTGGCTCGACGCGATTGCGAAGACCTGCGAGACTTTGGGACGCGATGTGATCAACGAGAATGTGGAGGAAATGGCGACACAACCTGCGCCATCTGCTGCAATGGCCTCACCCACGCCAGCTGCGCCAACTCCAGCAGCGTCCTCGTCTAGCTCGGTTCGTGCTCGCCGTATGACAATCCGTCCATACGATCGTCCTGCAGTGCTCCCCCAGAATCCACACGAAGTCCTTAAGCAGCTTGGTCAACGTCGACCAACTCTCATGGCTTTGCAGCCGGATTCAACCTTACGCATGATCGCAGAAGGTCGTGAGGGCTGGACTCTGGTCTTGCGCGATCCTCAGACCTTCAAGATCATGAAGATCCCAATTGCGCTCTTCCACAGCAGTGATACCCAGAACGGCCAAGCGCCACTTGGTTCATTGTGCTGGTGCGCACCCGGCAAGCGAGAAGAACATCCAAACCGTCAACTAGGTCTTCATCTCATCGAAGATGTGTACGTTGGTAAGCAAACTTCCGTGATGCAGTCTCCAGAGCTGAATGACGTCTCAGGAAATCTATGCGTTTCCCTTGTATCATCAACTGCTCCTTCTACCTTGACTGAGATCAACCTGATCTGTGACAATGAGGATCAACTTTCTAGTTGGTTGTTCGGTTTGAACGCAGTGCTTACAGGCGGAGGAGACAAGAGTGTAACAATCGAAGAATCGACCACAGTCGATAAGCAAGGCAAGCAAGTGAATAACCGTAGGTTCAGTGTCTTGCCAACCTACTAACTAAAAACCAAATACCTGATCTTATTGTCACGCTCCTTCAGATTATCTACCTCATAATAAATCGTCAAATCGAGCATTAATTGAACCGAATGAAGTCAAGGTTTAAGACCGTTGCGGATTCCCTTTATGTTTTCGTCTAATGAGTGTTGATCTGCCCAAGTACTACGAACTAGTGATGGCATTTTGGATCCGTGCTAGAGGAGAGCATGTTGGAAGCTCGCGCGTTGACCAGACGCGTTCGCATCCTTGACCCCTCACATGCACTTCTAGCTAGAAACAACGCCACAGTCATCGGTAGCTCGAGTGCTAATCGTAAAGGATAGTTGGAACATGTGGAGTATGGTGCTAAGATGTTAGTATGGGGTATTCGTTTGATTCAATGTCACAACATGCGGATTGAAGGTGAAGAAATGGATTGATGTTGGGTTAGGTGTGAACTATGGCGTGGGGTGAACAATCATTGAGCTTAGAAGCCGCCCATTCCAGGCATACCACCCATGCCGCCCATGCCCATTCCAGGCATACCACCCATACCACCCATGCCCATACCGGGCATGCCACCCATTCCACTCATGCCCATAGCAGGCATGCCACCCATAGGAGCACCAGGTGCATATGTCAACATAAGAGGTGCATTGGCGGCAGTAGCATTGAGCATGATTGAGGCGTCAGCAGTAACAGCACTCTCTGCCTTGGCCTTTTCCTCCTCCTTCTTCTCCTCCTGGTGCATCTTGACGTGCTTTTCGACTGCGAGGAGGCGGTTGTTGTAATGAGCAAAAGTCTGAATCATGTAAGGCATGGCGAAGTTGGTTAGGTTGTGACGCCATGCGAGTTCGAGCACAACATCAGGAGTGATGTAGTCGAAGCAAGTGTACAACATCGCCGAGAAGCAGTGATTGAGACCCTTGGAAACGAAGAAACGGAGGAGCTCCTCAACGACCTCGGGTTTCTTGGAAGCAGCTGCGGTGTCGATAGCATCTTGCCACAATTCATCCTTCTTCGAGAGCTCAATCGAGTTCTCGAAGCGCTGGTTGATGCGGTAGAGCTGTGCCGCAATACGACGGAACTCAAGAAGCTCATGATTCTTGAGGCGATTTGCAAGCTGGTTCTGATCGAACTGCTGGTAGTTCTCAATCGAGTTGCGGAGAGCAGTGTGGTTCTCCTCCTCAATGTAGAGGTCGTTGAGAGCATCGTTGATGATCTGGAGACCGTTGTGCTGAACCTTCTGCAGGTAGGCCTGGATGAGAGCGTGGTTCTTCTGACCAACACGGTTGATGGCACGGCCGTGATCAAGCTTCTTCTCGAGATCAATCAACAGCTCGTTGAGAAGCAGTGGGTGCTCCTGAAGGTAGAAGTCAATAGCTCGGTACAAGTAGTCGGTGTTGCTGACCTTGCATGCGAGCTCCTTGAAGAGGTTGTGCTGCCAAGCCTGCGGAGAGTGCTCCATCATGATCTGAATTGCAGTGTCGTACTGCTCGTACTGCTGGCAGAGGAACACTGCTTCGGCCCAAAGGAAGTTCTCCTTAGCCGCCTCGGTGAGCTTGCCGAGGTTGGCACGGGAATGGTTGTTGCGGACGAACTCCATGAACTTCTCCTCTTGGTACTTAGCGTATGCAATACCAAGCTGAGTGAAGATACCAGGGTGAGGTCGCTCGAGATTGACGGCAGCCTCCAGGACCTGGATGAGCTCGTTGAAGTATCCGAGGTTCTCGTAATAACGAACGAGTTCCTCAAGGCTGTCGGATGCAGTGACAACGCGGAGAGCGCAGATTTGCGCGTTCTTGAACTCGCGTGCATCAACGCAAGCGAAGCAGACGAACTTCCAAGTGACAGCGTGGTTGGCCTTACGAGCAACCTCGACAGCCTCATTCCAGAGCTCGAGCTTGACGAGGCACATAGCAAGCTTGGCGTAGTTCTTCGCCTGGGCGAAGATAATACGACCAGCCTGGTAGCGACCTTCAGCAAAGACGCGGTCACCACACTCCAGCAAGCGTGCGGAGTTGGTGCCCGAAACGAACTCCTCAAGGTTACCAAGTTCGTTGGTGCGTGCGTAGGCATACACGATCTCGTTATCGATGGCAGAGTCCTTGACCTTGCCACGAGCCATCTTGAGGAAGGGAACAAGAGCAACGTAGAGCTCGTCGACATTGGCTGCGTTGATGGCTGCGATAACCTCCTTGGCCTTGGTTGCGTCCTCCGCGCGGATGAATGACTTCATAGCATCTGCCAAGAGACCCTGGTGGAGCTGAGCATTAGCGAGCAAGGACCAGACCTCAGGGGTATCAGCAGTGGACTCTGCGAACTCAGATGCACGAGGAAGATCGCCAACGTACTCAATCAAGACCTTGGCAGCATCAGTCCATTGCTTGGCCTTCTTGTACACGTAGAACGCCTCCTCATAGAGTTTGTTCTCAGGATCCAAGCAGATGGTGGCGATCTTGGTGACATCGTAGTTGTTCAAGCGCTTGAGGTAGTCCATCACGCGAGACTTGTCAGCACGGCACGCGGTGGAGATAAGGAGGTTCTGGAGAGTGCGATTGTCCTGGAAGTGCGACTCGCCAGTGCCCAACATGATGCGCTCGAGAAGCTCAATCAGCTCATGAGGAATGTTAGCATCGATGAATGCACGGACGGCAACCTGGAGGTGCTCAGGGTTGTGAGACTCAGGAATAGCCACGGCAACGACCTGATCGATGACATTGCGTCGGTAAGGGTTCTCAGGAGAAAGAACCTTTGCCCAAGCGACATCGCTCATGCGCTCAACAAGGTAGCGGGCCTGCTCCTTGAAGAAACCGTTGCGGTTGGTGAGGTCGATAAGCTCATCATCGCACTTGCCACGGCGGTAGACAACAACCGCGAGCGATGGATCACGGGAGGCGCAGAATGCACCAACGCTGATCGGGTCGTACAAGTTGTTGGTCTCAAGGAAGTGACGAGCATTACCCGAGTCAACATAGAGCTTAGCAAGCGCGGTGTAGACCTTAGGATCGGTTGAGCCCTCGTTTTGGCGCTCCTCAAGCCATTGACGGAAGATACGCAAGCGGTTGCGCTTCTCGAGGACATCGGTCATGCGTTCAATCCAGTCGGGGTGCTTCTCATCATCAATGCGGACACCGGCGATAACACGCTTGACGAACTCATCAGACTGACCAACATCGATCAAAATGCCGACGATCTGAGGAGCTGCGCCCTGGTTCTTGCGTTGAACAAGGGTTTCAATGAGGTTCTCGCGGTTGTTCTGGATGAGGAAGTTGACGAGATCATCGTAGAACTGGAAGCGGTCGCAGACCTGGATCAAAGGACGAGGATCTGCGCGAGAAGCTTCCTTCTGGAGAAGGTACTCCTTCATCTGAACAGGATCGTAGTGCTTGTGGTCGCGGCAGATAGCCTCGATCTCACGCCAGCCCTGGGCACCGGCATTGGAAGCCGCCTCAACGAACTTCATGACGACCTCAGGGTCAGAGGTGTGCTGAACGAAGCCCTGAAGGAAGAAGTAAAGGCCGCGAACGGACTTGGCCTCCTCGAAGAGCTGAATGAGACGCTGAGTGCCGAAGTGCTCGGTCCAAGCCTTGGCGACCTCGACAGCAACCTGCAAGTGAATAGGATTCTGCGAGCGAACCAGATCACGGAGGACTTCATAACCAACATCAGCTGCGATGTTGCCGAAGTACTGGACGAGGAAAGGCTGGGTGAGGTCAGGCGAGGGAGTAGAGGTGGCGCTCATGATGACACGCTTAATGTCACGCACGTCGGTGTAGAGCTCAAGAGCACTGCGGAAAAGACCAGCAGTCTCGCAGAGGTTCGCAATCTCGGCCTTGTTGAAGTGCTCAAGCTTGGGATCTTCGGACTCGAGGATGGCACGAGCGATCTGAGGGAAGTAGCGAACGTTGTAGCTCAAGAGCATGGTCTGGAGACGAGCATCCTCGGGGCGGGAACCGCGTTCACGGAAGTACTCAAGAAGGATGTTGGTTGCCGACTTGATGTCACCGCGAGTGAAGAATGCAGTTGCAGTCTGCTCGATGTCAATCTTAGGACCGTCCTCGTGCTTAAGAAGAAGCAAGGCGAAGTCCTTTGCGCGAGGCGAACCAGCAGCGATCAAGGTGCCCAAGAGGCTGGCATAGTCGGGAGTAACGTTCTTGGTGCGGACGTACTCGAAGACGCTCTTGAAGTACTCCTGCGCCTTGGCATCATCGGACATGGATGCTGCAATCTGAAGCAAGCAACCAATTGCCTTCTGGTGGCATTCGGCACGGAGGTAGACAGAGAGCGCGAGCTGAATGTTGGCTTGGCGGAGGGCATCACCAAGTGCTTCACTGTTCTCCAACTTGTTCTCTGCGAGACGGTCCTTGATGAAGTCCAAACCCTGCTGGCCCTTGGTCAAGAGGAGCTGGCAGAGCTCGAGAGACTCAACCGCGTTGAGGGAACCCTTCTGGAGAAGGCTCTGGAAGTATTGCTGGAGGATTGGGCCACCGCTTGCCTTGAGAGCTGCAATGGTCTGAGCATTGCGAAGTTGAGGGGAAGAGATCGCAAGCTCAAGAGCCTCGTTAGTTTGGCCCGCCTGGATCAAACGTGCGAATTGCTCCTTAAGGATGTGGTCAGCACCCTCGAGGTTGAAGCGACGTGCAAGAGAAATACCGAGTGCGGGGTCCTGAAGGCGGTTGACGATGTAGGGCACGAGAGTGCGGCGGTCAACGGCAATCTGGCGAACGCCACCACGAACGTCCACTGCAACGAAACCGTCAGCAGAGTGAGGAACACTTGCAAACATTGCAACCTGGGAGACTTGCATGTGAGCAATGGGCTTGCCAGCAGTGATCTCGTAGGCGGTCAACCAGCCCTGTTGAGAGACGACGTACACGATCGAAAGGCGGGGGTCAGCCACCATCGAGACGGGGAAGTCGTTCTCACGGAACTGCATGGGTGCCTCCTTGCTGAACGAGTTGGCATCGCGGTTAGCGACGAGCTCGGCAAGCTTCAAGGTGTAAGCGTTGGTCTGAGGGTTGAACAACGCCAAGCAAAGGATGTGAGCCTCAGTGGTGCGTCCATCGAGGAGAACCTTTGCGAAGCAACCAGCGGGTGCAGGGAGGATAGGGAGCGCGCCGCGTGCGCTGTGAACTTGAAGAGAACCACGAGGACGACCGTCTTCCATGTAGATACCTGAGACCATGTGCCATTGGCTGTCATCCGTTGCAGTGTAGCTCAGGACCTGGACAGCCTTGCCCTGGGTATCACGGTCGAACACCTTAGTTGGCTCAGCAGTGCCCTCGAGACTCCAGTTGTAGACGGCAGTGGCGGTCACGATACCGACAGTCTTGGGGTTGATCCAGTTCCAGTAGACAATTGGGCTGTCAAGGGTGGCTTCCTTTGCGCGAGCGCTGGTGTCAATGTGGTAAAGAGTCAACTTGGTACCAGCAGCAAGTGCGATCGTCTGGGACGTGGGGTTCATTGTCGCATTGGTCACAGCGATGGGAATGCGGTTGGGGGACGACTTGGACTTAAGGTCAACGATAGCGACCGACTTCTCCTCGCGCACACAAAGGTACTTGTCCGAACTGAGCGACACATTGCTGAACTTGATGTAGCTAGGATCAATGTGCTTGTTCGTAGCCAGCTAGATGTTAGAGGAACCGTGCGTATCCACAAGTAATGTGAGCGCGTGCGCTTTGGCTGGCATCAGGGTCAGAGTGGGGGTCGCGTGGATCTCAAGATCCGACGGGCTCCTTCGCTATGGATGGAGGTCTAGCGCCTTTTCTGCGTCAAAAACATGCTATCACACTGATTTTTTCGTCACTGCGTCGTGCCATCGCCGCAGAACCATCTCTCGAACGCCCCGAGGCCATCAAGCTCGGAAATTGTCATTCGAGGTATTCTAGCGTGCCATACGTCCCGACGAGCAATGAAAACTCATAATATTCATGTTTATCACAGCGAAATACAGATAGACACGCTATTATGCTTGTGATCCATTCACCACAAGGGGATAAAAACGCCACAGAGGCGTCGCTGACGAAACCCTAATCAAGCAGACAACTAGATTCTTAATAAAAGCCGCTTTTTCTGCATCAATACGTACATTAGTGATCTCCTGAGTAGAGATAATTTGTAAAGTAGACGGATCAACACTACCTGATGACATTTTTTCGTGTCGGTTTTAAGTATTATATACTTAAATCACGTTTTTCTATCCGTACAACGTGGTCCAAATTTTCAAGCTTTTCTCTATTTCAGCACCCCCGGTTCCGACACTCTTCAACAAATGCCTACCTTTTGTTCCAGTTCTGCAGTCACATTTTTCATGTGTCACTCCATTCACGGCCTTTCGGTAGCTCAAGCGTCGCAGCAACAAAGACATTCAGAGTTAAGTTTATGAATTCGAGTTATGTAGTCAACATACTATAATTCTGTTTTTATATCTTCGATAGCGGGCTGGAGGATCTCGTCGCACTTCATACTGGAGGTGCTGGCTCTTGGGGTCACTTGGCAAGCAATCGCGGGTTCGTTGGTGAACGACAACCCTCTGATGAGATTCTGAGATGGCTGAGATAACGCAGTGTGACGGTTGAGCAGCTGCTGAGTGAATGGTATGGCAGTGCTAGGGTTACCTGAGGGCTGGGCGCTTAGTGAAGGGATTGATGCAGTTGCACTCAGTTGATTTGTCGAAGGTAGAACGGAGAGCAGGCGCTGAAAGGATGAGCTTGGACATAGAGCCTGAGCTGCGCCGATAAGCGATATGCCCTTAAAGAACTGGGTGTCTTCAGTTTGCGCACCCGGATCTGATAGTCTCTTTGTAATTAGAGTTTGGGCGGTCTGATCAACTTCACGACTAGCAGCGACCAAGCTCTCAATGCTTAAGGCTTTGGAGAGGTTCGACTGCTGTTGGCTAACGAGGCGTGCTTTCCTCGGCGAGATTGGTGGCATCGCAAGCACGATATTATCATCGTTTTCTTCTCTGCTTCTTCCCAGCGTGGCACCCTGATCTCGCAATACCGCTATGCCATCTGTCCAGGAGTTTGGAGATGGGTTTGCTTTCCGCTCGCTTAACAAATCGCTAAGCTTACGCGCTGAAGACGGCAAAGCTACGGGCTCCGTTCGCTCAAGCGCACTCGAATTCCTTGGGGAATTCAGTAGCTTCTTCATCGGCGACTTACAGAACTGCGCCACCTTCTTGGCCACAGTCATTCGAAGGTTGGCCGCTTCGTTGTGAATCGACGCGAGCATTCGTCTCTCTGTCTCGAGATAAATGAGATATTGCAGCATTAGAGAATCTGCTAATTTTTTCTGCTGGTTTGCATCGTCGATCGTATTGCCCTTTTCTTCTGAGAGATCCTTGTCTGCCAACATTTGGTTGGCTGAATGAACAACAAGCTTCATTCGGAGTGAGGGCGGAGTGGTCTGCCCTTGATATGCTTTAGGTTCCGATTGCTTAGCGGCCCTTTTGATCGTTTGAGATAAGTTCATGCTGGATGTCTGATCGATGTAAGACTCAGATTGAGATTGCTCCGAACGACTGCCAGAGAGGTCTTCACTGTCTCGTCGAGGTGTATTCCTCGCTCCTAATGGAGACCGCCCTTCTTCGATTGTTATCGCCACATGTCTCCCTGCATGTGTCGGTTGAAACGAAAACTGAGCACAATTCAGGCGCGCGATCGCTTGACGACACTCCTCATCGACGTGTACACCAAATTTGACCAGCTCTTCGAGGGATGGAATGTAGCATGGTAACTCGCCTGCCACGTCATTAATGGCCAACAAGACATATGGCAGGAGTGGATGGCTGGCAATAAGTCCCTTTTTATCATAGGGTGAGCTTGACTTCGTCTCCGTCCCCTGCTTGGTGGGATCGACAACGACCTTTTTGCCAACGAGAGGCGAGGCGAACGGCTGAAGTGGGGACTCACTCCCATTCTGGTGATCTCTTACGCTTGTGAAGCCCGTTGATGGTAGCATACTTATGACGCGTTGGCTGGCTCACGACACAGGCGTAGCATACGCTTGCTCTCAGAGCTGGGCCAAGCTGTGGGGGATTAGGGACGTACGATTCTAGAGTTTGGACTGGAGGCAGGAACACATCAAGATCGTGGGAATTGCGTCGATAAGTTGGGCAGAGCCCAGAGACACGCCACGCAAAACACAAATCCCTGGTGCGTCAGGTATACGCAAGAAATCGTCGTCGAATCTAGTTGTAGGTGCGATTTCAACTCTGGGAGCCGATGACCTGGGAGTGAGTCAAGCTCACTGTATTTAGGGAGGATCTGGATTTATCCTCGAGTAATAACTCGATAAAACATTGTAACTAACTTGAAGAAAGCATTTACCAGCATCCAAAATCAAATGTCCAATCTATATTGGCGCTATTCACCCCAACTATTTACATAATCCAATTTGCCTTGGTAGGCCATGAGTGAGCAGGATTTTTTATATGTCCAAATACAGTCCCATCGCCCGTACAGCTCATGCTCCATGGTCAGAGTCATTGTCCGATTCCCAATACAACTCACCACGGATCGCAGATGCATCCTGATCGAGTCCTGTTGTCTCGAAATCTGAATCAAAATTTAGATCCGCTTCCACGAGGCCTCTTCCTCGCCGTTCTTCAAGTTTACCTTCGCTGGGTGTTGGCATACTAAGCGGCCGATGTTCGCTGGTCTTCACAAGTACCTCAGGGTGATGTCGTAGAATGTACTCTCTTGCGAAATAACCTCTCAGTTTGTGGATTGAGGGGACTTGTCCCGGTTGCTTGGTGCCCAGACCGGGCTTACTAGGCGTTGAGGATATGGTGGCGGTTGTGGTACTGGCCGATCGCTGTCTGGGCTGGGCTGCAGTCGGACTGAAGGACCCCGCACACTGCAAATGCTGCATTCGTGTCGACTGAACAATGCTTGATGGCTCTGGGGGTACCTCCCCTGCTGATATCCGCCCTAGAGCGTGAAGTGCCGACACCATTGAAGGGTGCCTTGTGGGACTAGTCTGAGACGGGATTCGTGCTGGTGTCGTATGCACTGCGGATTTCAGCCGTTCACGACGAACTTGCATAGTACCGGCTTTGCTATCAGCGGAGGTCGACAGAAGGGCATGGGCTGGCTCCCTCAGAACTTGGTTCAGTCCAAGTTCTTGGGTCTCCTTCTTAATACAATTGTGGACAAGTTTGATGACGGTTCTTACGTCACCCGCATCGTGGAGCGAAGCTGACATACGTTCAACGATCTGCTGAGCCCTTGCTCTTTGTGCATATTCCTGTGCCCGGTTAATCATTTCTTTACCAGCATCGAAAATTCGCGCTGTAACAGTCTCAGTAGCTCGCCTACGTGCCAGATCGCGGTGTTGCGCGAGGTGCTGCGGAAGATCAGTCGGTTGAGCACCATCGTGAAGACTGGAGGCAGATCCAGCGGTATCAGACCCAGATAAAGCAAACCGTGAGGTTGTGGGCTGAAGGCCACCCGATTTGCTGGCAAATTCCTCCAACGACTTCGTGTCCGCGGCGGTGCTCCAAAATGGAGCCGTGGAGGCGAGTTTTCCTGCTAAGAGTTTCTTTTCAAGGAAAGTCCGCAGCAGGCGTGATGATCGAGTGCTTCGAGGAGGTGTAAGGAGTTTGCTTCGCTTAGACTTACTTTCATGGAGCTGTTTGGATTCTAACTGATCTGGACTCGTAGTCTGCTCCACAGTTGTGTCTCGAAGGCTGATCTGTGCCTGCTCCATCTCTTGATCAATGAACAGCGCAGCCGCAGATGCAGCAAGCTCACCCAGGGCGGATGCTGGTGATGCGAAGCTTTTACGAGCATATCTCGCGCTGAGTGGTGTGGAGACCTCGAGTCTCGTTTCAATGACTTGGGAATTCTCGAGCCGCAGACGGGAAATTGGAGGTCGCGGCTCGGGCGTGCTCATTATATCGTGATCGATATTATCTCGAGCTTCAGGCTCCTGGGGATTCGAGGCGACTTGCAATTGTGGCTCCGCATTATCTGTCCCAGTTGAGACCACTTCGTGATCAGCAACTGGTGCTTGGCACCGAGATTGCTCGCTGGCGTGAGGAGCCAACGTTTGAGATACATGGGTATTAGCATGATCGCCTCCCCCCAGAATCAAGGCATCTTGTGATGTCTCATCCATACAGCTCAAGTCTTGTCGTTGCATCTCAACTTCAGGCCTCTCTGTGCCGATCTTATCTGTCGATGGGCCTGCGGTTAGTTCGGCTGGAGTTGCTCGATCCTCGCCCGTCGGGGAGTCTGGGGAGGTTGATGCTGGACCCGACATGTCAGAGTCCGACGCAGGTACTACTATGGGTACTCGCGTTGCGTCCATCGTTGTTGTGTCTCCTTCCATCTCAGTTAGTTCTCGCTGACGTTGCCGTTCTGCCTTCCTCAGCTCGAACTGTTCGTTGGCTCTTCGCAGCTGCTCAATCGCTTCATACACAGCCAAGCTGGTCTCCAGACCTTGATGGGACTGGGACAACTCATCCTTGTCCGACTGGGCTCGCTGTAGTTCTTCATCTAGGTTCTGGGTAGACGCGGCCAATCCCGAGTGGGCGAGGGATTGAGGACCCGCGATGTCTGACGCATTCGCCGCATGCCGGTGCGCTGTATTCGTCCTGGATCCGAATAGATGGCGGTACGCCTCGAGGCTACTGGGCAGCGCACTTGCGCTGTCATCGTAGAGCGTGTCGTAGCGCTGCGGATGCCACGAGGCAAGTGAGAAGGATTCAGGCATGCGTCTGAGATACGGGCGATTCATAGGGTTCCCCGATTGAGGTGCACGAGGAGGGGTGCGCTCCAGGAGGTGCGCATAGGCCTGCATCCACGGGTGGCAAAACCAATCCCAGGTCAAAGCTGGAGTGCCGTCAGTTCAAGGGGTCGTTCAGTCAGCCAAACTGAAATGAAGATCTCGAATCTCGTTTGTTTATTCGCTTAAAAAAGTGTTGATGTAGCCAGTGCTTACTCATGCAAATATGTGCATTCGGCGTATATCCACACTCTAGAGACAATGTCTGAGGATTCGTCCGCAGCCACGCTGAGCGTGGTCAACTACTTCATTCAATCCAGCCCTATGAATGAAGCCAAGCTCGCCCTTGCAGGTAAGTAGCGACTTCCGGTCGTGCGTTCGGCCTGTCGGTGCATGTCTCTAACAATATATGAACTTGATATCTTACACACGCATCCTCATTGTCATGCTACTCCCGTATCGCCTCTAGAAATCAGCAACATTCTCGGGGAATCGAGCTCGGTCCTCACTCCTGAGGTTCAGCAGAAGCTGCTTGGTGACCACAACATTGCGCAACTTGCGCATTTTGACGACGGTAAGGACGGCCGCTTCCTTACTACCCCCTTCAACCAACTTGGGTTGAATAAGTTCCTGGAGCCTGAGGCCAACGTCGTGTACACCGTAGACCATTTCAGCAAGACTGCGACGGAATCTGGACCCGCATCCGAGCCTGAGAATGCACAGTATGAGGCCGCACGTAAGGCCGCTTCCGACGCTCTCAAGGCCTACGTCCAGACCCATTACAAGCGCGGCAAGTGCGTCACGGGTGCCTTCATCAAGCCCGGCACTTCGATCCTGGCTTTGTGCATCTCGGGAATCAACACAAACTTCTCAGCCTACTGGACTGGCAATCTCCGCTCCACCTACGAGGTTGACCTCGCACAGACTGGTCCCCAGCCTCTCAAGGGTGGACTCAAAGCCAATGTTCACTACTATGAATCAGGCAACGTTCAGTTCAATGCAGAGAAGAACGTCTCGGTCAATGTGGATGCCTCGAATATCCAGGGTGTTGTTGATGCCATTAAGAACTTCGAGAGCGACTGGCAAAACGGCGTCGACAAGATGTTTGTTGACATGCACGAGCAGACCTTCAAGCAGATGCGCCGCATCTTGCCCCTTACCAGGACAAAGATGAACTGGAATCCCACTGCCCACGCCCTGACCGAGGAGTTTGCACAGTAAATGTGCATGTTAAGTTTGAGGCTGAGCCACCTGCGTGTTTCGACATTTAGTGCGTGTTGATTAGCCATCGTCGACTAGGTGATGAGTTATCATCAGCAAATGATCCGGTGCAGGTTTGAGTGATCACTAAAGATGCTACGAGTAGATGTCAATTTTGAACGAGCGTGCCTCGACGGTCTCTTTAGATTTGTCTCAAGGCCACGATTCATCCTTAGCTTGAGCACCCAACCAACTCTCTGGTCCATCCGCTTGCAATTCCATACGAGATTGTATCCTACTTAAGGCGCGAATAGAATACCAATGTACATTTATTGCGTGTGGTCCTATACGTTCAGTCTTAGCTGTCTCAGCAGTTCGTCCACGTCAACGGTCTGTTGCTGTCGACTGGCCAAGTTGCGTACAATAATTCTGTCGAAGTTCGCTTCATCAGGGCCAACAATTATCGCGAACTGACATCCCAAGTCGGATCCAGAAGCCAGCTGTTGTCTGAAACTCAGAGCTGGTTGGAAGATTACTCGTGCGTTTGTGCTCGATCGCAGCAATTGTGCTACGTGCAGTGCGTATACTTCGGGATTACGCTGAATGCTTCTGAGTGAAGACGGGTTCGATTGCGGGCTTTGTGCCGCGTTCGTGACACCTTCAAGCCATTCAGTCAGCTCGGAGTCTGACGACTTGAGTAATGGGGTATTGGATAGAGCACCTAGGATCTTAGGGGAGCCACTCATGGAAGCACCCTCTGGCTTCACATCCTTGGCCGGAATTGACACGACTGCAATGGAGAGTGGCTTGCAAGTTTTGACTGGCCAAATTTTGTTGGTTTCCAGTTCGAGTACCAATCTATCCACTCCCGCAGCCCAGCCTACTGCCGAAACAGACTTAAAGCTCGAGCCAAACCGTGCTCCGAGGCCAACATAGCGTCCACCGGCTAGAACAGCCGACTGCGCGAGTCCCTGCTTAGTACGGGAAATAAACTCGAATGTGCTGTGGGAATAGTAGTCGAGTCCGCGGAAGAGCAACGGATCACTCACATACGGAACCTTCAGTGCATCGAGTGAAGCAAGGACTTGGTTGTGCCTTTGTTCTGATTCATTGCTCAGACACTCCAGTATCGTTGGTGCGGAGTCACTGGGCACTCTCAGGCCCGCACTACGATACCTATTCAGGAGTGATTCAAACTGCGCCACCATCTCTGGCTGTGATTTCGATATTGATTGGACAGCCTTTTCTGTTGCATTCAGACCTTTAACAATGAGAATATCAGCTAACTCTTTTGAATCAATGATTCTGAATACGTGACCCTCTTCGTAGCGATGCAGTGACTCATTTGAGAGCAGCTTGCTTTGAGCAAAAGGCTCAAAGTACTTCAAAAGCAAAGCCTTATATCGATCACGGTCTGGCTGCTCGCCAATTGTGTTGATGTGGAGGTCAACATGGGACTGGAGCTGAATAGCTGACAAGCATTCGTAGGCCATCGCGATGCACTGAGCGTCATCCAAGGGGTGATCAGAAACCAAGCATTCGATACCAAACTGCTCGAATTGGCGTAGGCGGCCAGTCTGGGGCCGTTCACGACGAAACATGGGGCCGAAATAGTATAGCCGATCAAGGTAATAGTCACTTTGCCCAGTCACACCGGTCTCCTCTTTGCCTTTGGCATTTGTTCTGGCAGCCTGAAAACCGCGTTTTGTAAAGGCTCGCATGACCGAGGCGGTGTTTTCAGGTCGCAGCACGACGGGTGTGCCAAAGTCGTCGAATGTGTACATTTGCTTCGAGACAACATCAGAAGAGGTTCCGAGTGTGGCACGAAACACGTCGCGGTGTTCCATGATCGGAGTGCGAACCTCCTCAAAACCGTATTTCTCACAGACCTGAGCGAACTGCTTCTCGACGAATTGATACTTGCGTGTCTGATCAGGGAAAAGGTCCTTCATACCACGAAGCGGCGCGTTCACAATGTGTTTCGGGAGTTCCTTACTTGACGTCGCCGGTTTGGCCCCAGCGTCGGCTGGGACGGGGGGCGAGACTGAGAAAGGACGTCGGCATGAAGCGGGGTTTTGCACACGCGCGTTTCGTGCTCGTGTGACAAGCTCCAGCAAGGAGATAACTCTCGAAATAGACCTCTTAGAGTACATCACAGACCATGCACTACTTAGTCTGGCGTACCACTGATCCTGACACCGTTATCTCGTTTCTCTCGAAATGTACCAGAGCATGCCAATTTCTCTGAATAGAGTTGCTAAATTTGTACGCGCCGTTTCTCGATGACCGGAAGGCCGGGCCCAGAGCTGGAGAACCGCACCCTGCAGTGCTGCACCCGTGTAAATATAACAAGTCACTTGTGTTACGGCACTATGGCCATTGTATTCCTGACGGTTACTTAAATAAGTCTGCGAAGGGGTCCGAGGTGGGTGGTTTCGATGCTGCAGGTGCCTGTTGCTGCTGCTGCTGGCGAAGCAGCTCAAACTGCTGGACTTGTTGTGCAAGCTGCTGTTGTTGTTGGGCAAGCAACATCATATGTTGCATATATTGTGGCGTTACCTGGGCTTGGGAGAATACTGCCTGCGGCTGTTGACCAAATCCAGCAGGTATGCTTGCGGGGGCTCCTCCAGGAAGGAGGGCGACCATAGGTGCAGGCGTGGCTACGGGTGCAGGCGTGGCTACGGGTGCAGGCGGAACCACGGGCGCAGTCGATGCAGGCGATCCAAAGATGTCAAGGATCCCGCCCGATGAAGTAGGAGTCGTACTGGGAACTGGGGCTGCTGTGGACGGTGCCGTAGCCAGCGCACTCAGGATGTCAGGGACTACATTTGTCGTGCTCAGCGTCGCCGTTGAGACAGCGGGTGTTGCAAATGGGTCCACAACAGGAGGTGCGCCAGAAACCGATGTTCGTGCCGTCGCTGTGCTGGTGGATGCTCCTGGAGACAGGATATCAACGATGGGTACGGCGGCCGGTGTAGCCGCAGGAAACGAAGGCTGTGCTGCTGCAGGAGCTGGGGTCGTCAGCAGGGCGAGCAGGTCATTAGCAGGCGCAGGTGTAGGCGCAGGTGTAGGCGCAGGTTCAGGTGTAGATACATTTTGCGGAGCCTTTGAAGGATTCGCGGACTGTTCCCGCGACTGGGATATCGACGACCTGCTGCCAGTGTGAGCTCGTACATGTGCAACGTGCGTTGGGCTGTGGAGGTCTGCGAACGCACTTGGCGTGCTCTCCGGCGAAGGTGGAGCAGCGGTGTCTTCCGGGATTTGGAGTTGAGGCCCCCCTAATGCTAGCTGGGTAAATGGATCGTCCGCTGTTTCAGGAGCAACTGAAGCTACGCTCGCCTGAACATTCGAAATCGCTGAGGGGGCAGGTGCCGCAGAGATCGGTGGTCCTGACACGATGGCTGCCCATGGATCCTCACCTGGAGGAAGCGTTCCGCTTGACCCACTAGGTGTCTTAGTCTCTGTTGCTGAAGGCGCATCGAATTTATCAAATGAACCAAAGTCGAAGTTCTGAGACGAGGCCCTGCGGACAGGACGTTGAGTAGTCTGGGTAGCTGGAGTGGTTGACGGTCGCCTTGCTGGAGGTTGAGCTAAACTCAGTCCTGCTATTACATCGGCGACGGTGGCCTGAGACTCTGCTGTTGCTACCGCTGCTGCCGTTGCAACTGCTGGAGCTCCTCCAGCTAGTGCAGGCGTCGTAGGAATGGTGGTCGGTTTCGCAGCGGACACAGAAGTTCTGTTGAGGTGGGCGTTCTTCAAGTGGTCGATCCTATCATTGATCTGCTTCAGTTGCTCCTCATTGACATCAATCAGTTCGGGTAATTGTGGCGCCCACTGCTTGAAGAGCAGGTTCAACGTTTTGGACTTGGTCGCACAGTACCGAAGTGTGTGCATTGCATCGAGATCGAGATCGTTCATGTGGTCGATCGCCAAGAAGAGCATGAGAGTCATAACCGAGTGTAACCTAAGCGTGTCGCGAAGCAGTAGAGTAGAGACGTATTCGACAATTGGATGGCTTTGGTCGGACGAGGTCTCTGGAGTGCATGTCAAGGCCTGATCAAATTGAACCTGGAGTTTGGGGAGGAACTGAATCACGTCCTTGAGCTTGAGTTTGAGGACCCAATCCTTGCCTTCTGCAGGCGTAAAGCTCTCGGGTAGCGTGCCAATCAAGTCGTACGACTCCATTTTCCTCACGATGTAGCGAGAGTAGCGCTGAATGAACGTAGACTGGGTCGGAGCCTCGTTATCCCAAAAGACTGTACATCGACGGAAGTTCTCACGACTGAGATGGGTGAGTTGAAGCGCATTTCCATCTCTTGCGACTCGGTGAATCAGTGCGAGGGTCTTTAGGTGTACTTTCCACGAGCCTTCGCGGAAGCGCTTTACGACGTACTCCATCATTGCAAACGATGAATAGCGCAGTGCATTCTTACATAAGTAATCCACATGCTTCTCCTTCGGAGGGGTGTCATCGTCGTAGGTTGCTTTGACCACTGCCGTCTCGGTATCGTTCATGCCAGCAGTGGCAATGTTCTTTGCCAAGTTGCTCAACACGCTCATCTTCGTAAGGTCAGCGCTGCGTGTGTTGATCAAAGTATTACACACGCCAATTCTTCACAAGTGCCTTTTCCAGCGCTCCAGTGCGCCGTGTTGTCTCAAGTCTACGGATGAAAGGGGAAAGCCGCTCACCACGCCAGATGCCAAAGGGATTCCGCGTTTTGCCTCGCCCTGCGACGTTCTCTATCAATCTGATCGGATATAGTGAGCCAAGCTCTAAATGAGGGGGATGGTGAGGGCGACTTTTCGCGGGGATCTTGAGCGAGGGCCAAGCAAAACGCGCTATCAAGTTGAGCACTCGAGTTAAGCGGGAGGTAGCAAATTATAGTTCACAATGTTTGTGGTGCATAGCGGTTCCTCCCCGTAGACCAGCACGACGAGTGGGAGTTTCCGACACTCGAAGACTGACATACTAGTTGCTACTAGTTGCGAGTCGAGCGAGCAGTACCCACCCAAAGGACACTCGCAGACAGACATACTACTAGGATTTCAACTTGTTATCTCCCCAGCGCGGCCCCATGCCAGACAATCCACACTCTCAAAAACAGTGTATAACGCCAGTTTGTGTTATCTGTCCTGGCCCGGAATTCTTGGCCCTCTACGAGGATTCAACACATTTGCAGAGGCTTTCTCTAGGTACCAGAACTTGTTTTCACTCATACACAGGCTAGCGAGCTGATCCCAGCAGGATGCATCTGGCGCAGCATTATATCCCGAAAAACTTTTGCAGCGGCTGAGAATGACCTGAAAAAGCGCGGTTTGTGGGCAGACGAAAAAATCTCCCGCCAAGGCACGGCCAACAAGTCTCACTGGCGCGGCCAGGGCCGGGGGCGGGGCAGGGGCGGGCCGGGAGGCAGCAGGCGGGCGGGCGGGCAGAAAGAGAGGGAGAGGAAGAAGAATAAGAAGAATAAGAAGAGGAGGAGGAGGAGGAGGAGCTCGGCAGACCCGCTCGCAGAAGGGCATGCAGCGGGGCGGGCGGGCTGGCGGGCGTAACCTTACACCTTACCCCATCTTAGGCTTGGATGTTGGATGTGATTTCTGATTTCTGAATGCTGCCGAAGAAGAGGAAGAAGAATGTGGGTATTCGAGAGGCAAGTGTGAAAATGAAATATGACGATATATATCACCTTAATTGTGTATGGATTGTGTACGAATCATATGCCGTATGGACATCTAGCTCAGTATATGCTTGCAATCGAATGATCGCGTGTGGTGCAGGCTCAACTCGATGCAGATCTCCTGGCTCGTCTCGCATGTGGGCTTGTTTGATTGCTTCCGAGCTCGACCGAGCGCAAGCATAGCGTGAGATCTTCGCTCGCGTAGCGCTATATCGTCTGAGAGCGTATCAGTTCCTCCCGTGTGCTTTCGCGCCAAGTTATCCTTCGCAGATCACGCGCTCGTGCGCTCGTTCCGCATCAGTCCGCTCAGATCCATCTGGTCACGCCACTGTGTGCATGAGTTGTGCCTCGGCTCGGGCTCGGGCATACACGCTTTCGCCACACTCTCACCCTCACTGCGGTTCGCTTGCTTCCCGTCTCAACCAATAATCTCTATAGGAAGCACCCACACGTTCTCCCCTCTTCCGTGATTCTCGCACGCCTCCCAGCGCGACGCTCGTATTGTCTTCAGTCGATCGAGGCGCAGTGAGGTCAACACCTGCAGCAACGGCAGCGGAAGAGCAGGCGACGACAACGTCGGTTCGGCAGCTATCGTCATCATGAGTGGTCTGCAAGTCAAGGCCATGCCAAACTTTGGCAGCTTCCCAGACCTCACGTTTGCGGAGCTTTCTCATACCTTTGAACAGCTCTATGGCCCCATCCTCCAGCGTCAGCAACAGCTCCAACAGCAACAACAGGTGCATATGCCACCAGTCGCGGAGGCAGCCGATTTAGCAGCGGCGGGCAAAGTCACGAAGCCTCGAGCCACCAAGAAGGCAAAGACTCAGGCTACTGACCCACTAGTCTTTGATCCTGTGACCGGCACACCTCTGGATGTCGCGCTTGCCGGGGTAGCCGAGACACCACCGCCGAAGCCACCCCGAAAATCCAAGGCCGCTACAGCAGCTGCGGCTGCTGCCGCGGCCGCGGATGCAACGGCTATGGATGGTGCGCCCGTAGGCCCTGAGACAGGTAAGAAAAAGTCGGCATCAAAGAAGAAGGCAGCTGCGTCAACTGCCGCCGCAGGCACGGACCCGACGCAACCTTCGCTCCAAGATGAAGAGGCCAAGGAACAGAAGCCAAAAGCCCCACGGTCTCGTGCTACCAAGCAGGTTTATACGTGGACTAAGCTGGATACTCCAGGGCCGATTCCAGCGCCTCCTGTGTCCAATGCAGAAGCACTCGGTGCTCCAGACGCGTCAAAGTTTATTTGCTGGTTGCGATGGGCGCACTGTGTTTGGGACGAGCTGAATATCCTTCCCAAGGTTCCCCCGGAGGAATTGGGTGCTCCACGATTGCGTAGATTCGTCCCTGCAAATGATGCGAAGCACAAACGTGCACGATTGCTTTCTCCCGCGGAGGCACGTCAGGCGTTTGAAAATGCATGGAGATTAAAGCAGAGCGGGGTTGACATTGACGCAGAAGGTGGGTCAGCGTCTGGCTCATCACGTCGCCGAGGGGGTGTCTCACGAGCCGGCTCGCGCGCATCTGGGGCATCTAGGTTCTCTGCAGCTACCGGGGAAGGTGTGGCAGATGAGACAGGAGGCGAGCCTGGCGTTGCAGCCCCTATTCTTCTTGAAGATCTCTCATTGCCAGGATGGTTCCGCCCGTCAGATACCACCCCAGCTCAGATTCGTTCGTTTAACGCATTCTTGCGTCCTGCACGTTCTGACATGTTTGGCGACTTCTTGACGGTGGAGCAGGGTGGTAATGCCATCGTCCTGTGGGACTTCTTCACACGCTTTGCCAGTACCATTTTGGATGTTGACGCATTGCTTCCAACTGGCTGCCTTGACTTTGGGGCATTCGTTGCAGCTCTCTGTGCTCCTGGCAGAACACACATAGTCGACGTCGTCGCTACAGCCCTGCTACGATGTCTTGAGAAGCCACCTCGTAAGCGCAAGCTCGTGAGGTCGCGCAAGGGACCAGCGGTACTTCAGCAGCAAGCGAGTAAGAAACAGTCCCAACAAAAGCGCCGCGACGGTGGTGATGAAAGTGGTGGAGACGAGGAAGAAGATGATGAAGAGGATGATGAGGGCGATACCGGCGGTGCTGCAACATCGACCTCATCTACGGCGGCTGCAACTGCGGGAGTTGGGGGAGTCATTGCGCAAGCTGAGAGCATGTCGGATGCTCTTCGGGCATCTACTAGGCGCGGTGCGAAAGAAACGCAGGTGTTAAACGTGCTTACCTGGCAGGAGTGCCTGCGTAAGCGACTTCTTGAGTTGCGTGTCTCCGCCCCAGCAGTCACCACGAATCCGAATAATGAAATTCGAGCCGACGCATACGGGGGAAAACTGAGAATCGTAGCCCCTCCAAAGAAGAAGCGTCCCACTGCTCAAGCCACACCCACATTGAAGGCTTCGGTCGAGCCGAAGTTGGAGAAAGCGGCGGATATGGGACGAGACGCTATGGAGGTAGAGGATAAGCGCATTGATGCTACGGAGAGTGTTTCACTGGGCTCGGACCAGATGTCAGATGGTGTATCTGCACCTGCCATTGAGTCTACCACTAAGGACACTCCATCCATGTCTGAACCAGAAGTGCAAGAGCCGGCATTGGCCCAGAAGCCCTCATCTGACCCTGAACCCGAATCTGAACCAGAGGTCTTGCTGGACTCCGTTCTAGATGACATTCTAGTTATGGCAGATGGATCCCGACGACCAGCGCTGCTAGACGTAATCGCCATTCTAGAGGAGAATGATTTCTATGCTTTGCCTCCAGCGCGTCGTTTAGACGTGCTGACTGCAATGTTCCGCGACGCATTGGTTAGCCGTTGGGTTCGAACTTGCATCGACAACTCATTGGATCACACTGAAGAGGCTCGTAAGTCCCTCAACAAATTCAAGAACGAACAGTCGCTAGCCCACAAGGCCATCGAGAAGATGATGCCACAAGTAGCAGGCCTTGTTGTTGACATGGTGGATGCTGTCGTCCAACATCTGGAGCAGTATCCAGACAAAGATCCGGAGGGCTTTGTATGGACTCCACCCCAAGACCCAACTGTCGCTGCGTCCACATCCAGCGATACTTCGAGTTCAGCTGCAACGGAGACGCCTGCTGGCTCGTCTACAGCTGCCGCTGCTACTAACATTGCAACAGATGTGCAAGCGGCATCGGCTGGTGCAGGTGCAGGTGCAGGTGCTGCGCGGCTCGGTGCTGCTCGTGCGCAAGAGGTTACTAGATATCAACGCCTAGGCCTTCAGACATTGCGAGCAAGCGAGCGTGCCGCAACTGAGAAGAAAGAAGAGGCCTTCGAAGTTGTCTCTTCTTTCTTCCCAACCCGTGCTCAGAACCTGGGCGCAGACCGTCTCCATAGACGATACTGGCTTCTGGGTCCTGGGGATGGAGAGCTTTATCTTGAGATTCCTCCCTTCCCCCTGCCTCGAACGCTTATCGAGTTCAATCCAAAAGAGGGCACAGAGCCGGCATCCGAGGCCGAAATCCAATCGATGCAATCTCTCTTAGACGGTGGCGGCCCAACGAAGTCAGTAGCAGGTTGGTGCCGACTTACCGGTTCCGACCTAGAACTCTTCCGTGCGAACCTCGATCCTCGGGGTCGACGTGAACACACACTTCTTTCGAACATCGAGAGAGTCCAGGAGCAGCGTGCATGGCTGTATGCACGTCGCGAAAAGCGTTACCAAGTTGCATGCAAGTTGCAGCAGGAGAAGGAGCGATTGATGCAGCTGGACCAAGAGACAGCTGCAGATGCATCTAAGAGCGGGATGCAGCGTTATCCGCATGCTGCGGAGTTGATTCGTGCACAACTGGAGTTGCCCAACTCTCTGCTTGAAACTCAACTGACAATCATTCCATGGGTCACACCTGAAGTCGGACGTGCCTGTGGATTGATCGATCGTGCGACTGCACGCCTAAACCAGCCACAAGAAGAGCAATCAACTGCAATATCAACGGCAGCGACAGCCATTGACCTCACAGGTTCCGAGCAGAGCTATGTGTATGAAGAGCAGCCAGATCCATTCGTGGTGATCGACGCGATCGTAGCTGCGGGACCTCCCAAACGCTCTGTCCTAGCCCCAGAGCTCAATGAGACTCGAGAGCGCGCAAAGGAGCTTATTGATGCCGCACACATCCCTATCGACTCGTCATCTAGCATGAGCGACAAGCAAGAAGAACAGAACAAGCACTCGTTTTTGGTTTGCCAGCCCGGAGTTGATCCTGCGTATACGTCCGAGTTCCTTCCACCTTCATATGTTGCGCCGCGGCCACCAAATGTATCATCCAAACAATGGTATGCTATGCTCGCTGCAAATGTAATAGGCCAGACTCTTTCTCCCGATGCTATTCTTCCTTACGATTTCTTGACCCTGTTTGAGCTCACTCGTACTTCGTTACGAGCGGCTGTGAACCTCGAGGAGGAGAATGGATACGTCCGCTGTGGTGTTTGCATGGACTCCTTTGCGCCAGGTGAAGGAACCTTCCACTGCGGCAAGTGCCACATGACCTATGAGCAGAACGAATTGTCCGTCGAACAGGTTCGTGCCCACCTAAGTTCGTGTGATGGCCGATGCCCCAGTGGCGTCGAATCTGTGGAGGAAGTTCTGGCTCACGATCGAGAAGCGGATGCAGCTGATGAAGCCGCCGAGGCCAAGGCTGAAGCTGAGGCAGCTGCTGCCGAGGCGGCTCGAAAACAAGCAGAGGAAGAGCAGAAGCAAAAAGAACTAGCCGAGAAGCAAGAGTCTCGTTCGCGCGACCGCCGCAAAGACAAGGAAGATGGCAAGGAGGGAGACAAAGAAGGTGATCAAGACGGTGACGATGCCAAAGAGGCTGAAATGGAGGTTCTCGACGTCAACTTGCCAACGTTTGAGCAAGACAACGAACAGGAGGAGGAAGAAGAGGAGGAGACCGATGATCTTGAGGCACTTTATCGAAAGTTGGGCATGCTCAAGTGCACCAAGCAATTCCAAAGCACAAACTTGGATGAAGTCGGGCCCGAGCTGCGTGTCATCAAGGCGGCGCTGTTCGATATGGAGACTGCAATTCCAGTTGAGGCTGTGGTTGAGGGTGTGACCGATTCAAGAAAGACTTGGATCGAACGGACGAAGCGATCATGTACTGCCAGTCAACTTGGACGCCGACTCGTCGAGCTTATGCAGACTATCCGACCAGACTGGCGCCGCCACACCTTCATTCCTGAGGAGTGGCGAGCGCAGGTACGCACAAGCCACACTCCAGCTCAACTCGCACTATGCCTTTACGATCTCGACCGTGCCATTGCATACTCGAAAGAGGAGTACAACGAAGTCGTCAGAGCAGCTAAGGAGGCCGCTGAGATTGAGGCGGAGCTGCGTCGGGCAGCCGGTATTGAAGAAAGCGTGCGGACCGAGGCAATTGCTGTGGCTACTATGGATGGTGATGCATCATGGGCACGTCCACGCGATGGAAACGGTAAGTTCTTGTCTTCAAAAGCACTTCGAGGTTCAGTGCCACCTCAACGGGCTCGACCTCCTCAGCTCGAATTGGAGAGCGAAGATGAAGGAACGACCGAGCATCAGCCAGCCATGGATCAAGAAGGCGACACTACATGCGAGATCTGCGGCCGAGACGACACGGATACATTTGAAAATGCACTGCTCATTTGTGATGGGTGTGACTTAATGTTCCACATGTTCTGTCTGGACCCACCACTCGGCTCCGTTCCTCGTGGAGACTGGTTCTGCCCAACCTGCGCAGCGGAACGCAAGGGCAATCGTGCTCGCTCACCGAAGACTAGTCGAGCGAAGTCACCGAGTGGAGGTGCCCGAGCGAGTGGCGGCCGTCGATCGAGAATGGACGACGATGATGATGTGATTTCTCTTGAAGAAAGCGAAAGCGAAGTCGTCGATTTTGACGACGATTCAGACGACGATTACTCGAGTAAGAAGAAGCCTACACGCAAGCCCACATCATCCCCGGCGCGTAAGCCCGCAGCTGGCCCTCGAGGAAGGCGTATTGTCTCCGACGACGAGTCTTCAGAAAGTGAAGAAGTAGTTACCAGTCGTTCTAAGCGCAAGAAGACGATTCGAGATGAAACCAGTGAGTCAAGCCAGTCGGAGGAGGAGTCAGAGGACGACAATGACGACGAAAGCGAAGAAGATGACGACGCTGAGAGCGAGACCGAAGAGAGCGAAACCGAGCTCGATACCGAGGACGAGAGCGAGGAAAGTGAAACCGAAGAATCGGATGATGATTTCCGTTCTCGTAAGGGTAAACGGGCAAACGGCAGAGCTTCTCCATCTCCAGGTCGCAGCCCTGCTCGTGGAAAGCAGCAGCGTGCTAAGAGCCCGCCTCGTGGTCCCAAGACGTCTGCTAAGACGAGATCACCCGCACGTGGCCGCCGTCGTAATATTTCTGATTCGGAGGAGGAGAGTGAGGCTGAGAGTGAATCTGAAACCAGCCAATCAGATGACATGTCAGTTTCAAGCAAACATTCGAAGAGAGGACCTACACCACCTCCCGGCATCCCTCGGAAGCAGCCCCAATCACAGGTGCCTCCACCTCAAATCCCTCGAATTCCCCGAAAGACCCATAGTTAAGACCACTTGATAAGCCTCACGGGGCACCTATCTCAAGCAACCCAGCGAAAAATAAACTCAACGTTGAACAAGCTATTTTGGTAACGCTCTTATGGAATCTATTCACGGTTGTTTTGCTCTGAGATGTGCTGAGACGTGTGTATTATGTGTGAATCAGTAATGGTATTGACTAATGACATGTTTGGGCTTCACTCGGCCTTGAGAACCGTTTCCTATCAAGTAGTCGAGGTGTTAGTCCTCTTGCTCAGCCGCAACATTCTTCTTCGCTGCATTTGCTTCCGCCGCCTTTTTCGCGGCAAGCTCGCGCTCGGCAATTTTCCTCTGTGCCCATGCGGTTCGATATGTTTTAGTAACCTTGTTGTTACCCTTTTCGTCTTGAATGATTAAGATCTTCTGGAGGATGTCTTGCTCGAGCACTGGATCAATATCCTCAAGACGCAGAGCATTGAGCTTGTAGAGCCGACCCGTCAACTTCAAGACATGCACGCCACCTTGCTGGTCTGTGACTGCAATAACAGGCTTCTTGTGGTTGAAAGCGAGGTGAGTGAGGCGGCCATTCGGACTTGAAATAGGGCGGTAGTCGCCACTGATCGGCGCGGACTTGTCCAGTGCAAGATCATAGATCTTGACAGCTCCGTCTTGTGTGACACAGCCGAACACAGTCGATTTGTACGGTGACCATGCAACGTCTCCTACGGGACCATGCATATCGAAGGTCATAATGGGATTTCTCGTTGAGAATTCCCACAACTTCACAGTCCAATCAGCAGAGCAGGACAAGAATACAGAAGGATGGAACGGGCTCCACTTTACGCTATAAACAGACATCGTGTGGCCTTGGAACGCAAATGCAAACTTGCTGTTATGTGAAATATCGTATGTGGAAATGTTGCCTTCTTCCGTACCTACAACCAGCAGGTTGAGAGTGGGGTTGATGTCGAAGCAGGTACCCGAAGCAGTGGTGACCAGCGAAAGGTCGAACGTGTCATCATTCTCGTGCTCGTATACGTTCGCAGCTTCAACGTCGCTCTGTCGCAACGCAATCGTCAATACCTCATCCTGATCCAAATCACTCTTGTTGACTACCCATTTGACGTAGCGGCCATCTGAAGAAAGCGAGCTGAAGCTGAGCACTGTGGTATCCTCATCCCAAGCAACTTGCCAGACCGGTCCAGTGTGACGCGTTGCAGGGTTAGTACTGGAGAAGATAGGCTCGGAGCTAGGGTTCTTGATGTCATAGACGCACACTGTACCATCATGCAGACCTACCACCAAAAGTGATGGCAGGTTAGGATGCCAATCAAGGGACATGACACCTGAGGCCGTTTTGAACTTTGCCTCAGGATAAGATACATTCTTGAGCGAATAGCAACATACGGCACCACCGGATTGCTTGAGATAGTCATAGGATCCTAAGCCAATAGCAAAGAGATCGGGATAAGCAGGGTTCCATGCTATCGCTGTGACTGCCTTCTTGAAATTGGATTTCGATGCAGGAACAACTTCGTCGTATGCATTCTGCGCGTTGGTCATTGTTGAAACATTCGAAGTGGCACCACTCGAGAACGAAGTCTTGGAGTTGCCTCGGGTTGCACGCTCAGACTGGCTAGCATCATGACCAAATGACCAAAGAGGACGAAGTCCGTCTCGACCGGGCGCCAAGACGCTACCTGCAACACCCTTGCCATCCGGAGCAATGGCAGGAGGAGGATTGCTTGAAAGATCGCTGTTACGAATCAAGCTTTCCTGAACGGCAAGCATTGCCGCAATCTCATCGAAGTTAAAGTCACGGAAGGAGTCAATAGTAGTTGCTTGGTTCACTGCGCGTTCCATGACCTTAAGAGCATTCGCCAACGCGGGAGAAGCAAGGATATCCTCCGAATTCTTGGGTGTGGTCGCAGCCAGGATTGGGGCCGCAGAAAGGCTTGTTTCGGGATCACTAGTAGCTCCAAAAGCAGGATCCGAGCCAGTTCCCGCGGTGGTCGAGCCACTTGCAGGGATTTGGGCATCCTTCCCAGAGGCGTCTCCCACAGCACCACTTTGTCCGACTTCTTCTTTGCCTTCAGTACCATCATCCTTGCCCGGCTTGCGGTTGTCGCGCAGGTCTCTGAGCGCGAGCTGGACATTATATTCCTTCAAATAGGTATCGAAGATAATCCACTGATTGATCGAACCACTACTGTCACTTCGAGGAGGTGGAGCAGTTGCAACAGCTTTGTTTCGAATGGGGGGGCGGAAGGTCATACAAGCACGCTCCGTGAAATTGAACTGGTTCTTCACGGGCTTTGAAGTTGGGGAACTAAGAACATCGCCGCCGATGAGGATACCTTCTGCGAAGAGATCAGAGGACCCATTGAGGTCGGGGTCACCCACCTGAGAAACGGCACTTCTGAACGCCTCGGGATCGTCGGAAACTCGACTTCCGTCCTTCGCTACAAGAGCTCGACCCTCTGGCGAGCTAATGTGAACCAAGTTACCATCCATTGCGAAGTGAACCGCAAGGTGGTCGATGCGAGGGGCCGGACGGAACACACCCTCTCGATAGTTGTACTTCACTACGGTCTTCTTGACATTTGGATCGATACCAGTAAGCACACGCGTGAAAGTCGTCCGGAGCTGCTCCTCAGTCAAGCCCTTAATTTGATTGGGTGGGATCAGGCCCTTGGGTGCTTGCTATACGTGGAGAGCGACGAGGGAATGCAGAACGGGTAAGTTGAAACGGTCGGACTATGCAGGGTACTGGAATCGAAATATGGAGAAGCAAATGACCTTCTCCCGCGATGAACAGCGAGAAAGCAACGTACCGCCTGAGACTCAGCGTCAGGGTGCTCGGAAAAGCCCAGAGAGTCATCGAAGTGCGACGTTGGATGGTCGTGCAGCAGATTGGCCACATTGCCGGCTCGAAGCCCTGCCGCAATCTTGGGGGGCATTCTGTCGACTGGACGGGGAAGACGGAGGTTGAGAGCATTAATTGAGTGGGTGATATGATATCATGTCACAATTATGCGCTGACTGATGCACTGGCCCAGACCTACGGGGCCTCAAAGATGTATCAGCGGTTTTGGAGTCATCTCCTGAATGTACATGGAGCAAATTGGGAGGATGAACGGGATTCCACAGCATAAAACACCAAATAGTCGTAACATTTCGAACATTATACACACATTCAGACTATTAATAGTGCTGCCAGCTTTGTGTCTCGGTGCAATATCCGCGTCCAAACGACGCCCCGACAGTTACTCGATTTTTAAAATTTCTCCCCTTCCACTCCATGTACGCTAAAAATCGGCTCTCGCTGCAGAGCTGATCCAACTTCGGGCCCCTGTGTAGCCTTGATGACAGCGTACTTCATACAACAACAACAACAACAACAACAACAACAACAACAACAACAACAACAACAACAACAACAACAACAACAACAACAACAACAACAACAACAACAACAACAACAACAACAACAACAACAAC